>Ga0134124_10004885_pt1 | contig 10779 bp, 9 predicted proteins | sample KB304_FD_96880 | JGI IMG/M metagenome (GOLD analysis project Ga0134124, IMG submission 96880) | Terrestrial soil microbial communities without Nitrogen fertilizer from Kellogg Biological Station, Michigan, USA - KB3-0-4 | ecosystem: Environmental > Terrestrial > Soil > Unclassified ... | reverse complement strand
TGGTTTCAAGAGTATCAAGTCGGTCGTGAAGATTAGTCTCGTAGCCGATGAACCGCCCACAACGTGGAACATACAGGCTCCGGACGAATATGGCTTCTATTCGAACGTGAATCCAAATGTTCCACATCCGCGTTGGAGCCAGGCTACCGAACGAAGAATCGGCGAATACGCCCGGCGCGACACGCTTCTGTTCAATGGCTATGCGGAACAGGTTGCACATTTGTATCAGGGGATGGACCTCGTGAAGAACTTTTGATGGTCCTTCGTACTTTATGACGTTTCCTAAGGTTGTTGTTTTTGTAAACGCACTTATCCCGCTCGTGCTGCTTTTGTGGGATCTATATCACAAGCGAGTTGGTCCTAATCCGCTTGAGTTTGCCACCCGGACCACTGGAATGCTGACGCTTGTGTTTCTCAGCCTGACGGTAGCCGTCACGCCGCTGCGGAAAATCTTCGGCGTCAATTCGTTGGTCAAGCTGCGACGCATGTTGGGCTTGTTTGCATTCTTTTATGGCGCCCTGCACTTGGTCACGTATGTTTGGTTCGACCGGTTCTTTAATCTGATTAGCGTCGTGCAGGACGTCGGCAAGCGTCCATTCATCCTTGTTGGTATGACTGCCTTCGTCTTGATGGTGCCGCTGGCGATTACGTCGACAAACAAGATGGTCAAGCGGCTTGGAGGTAAACGATGGGCGAATCTGCATCGTCTTGTTTATCTTGCGGCGATCGCCGGCGTGGTCCATTTCTGGATGTTAGTAAAATCGGACACACGTCTGCCGCTCACGTTCGGATTTATTCTGCTCTTCCTACTGGGATATCGACTGTTTGCGAAGTACGCTCCCGCGAATTCGCCGAACACGAGCCTCTTCTCGCGTGAATAAGTCTTCATAGTCACTGTTGCTTAGCATAGTTTAGAATGGCTGTACGCCATTTGGCGTGCAACTTGCTGAGTAGAGGACTCCGGTATGTCCGACGAACGAAGGAGTAGCGAGCGAAAACGGCTTCTTCTCGATGCCAGGTGGGAAAGTATGTCTCGTACTCACGAGGCTAGAGTTGACGATGTCAGTCTGAGCGGCTGCTTCGTAAACACCTACGGGCACGTCGAACCGAAAGAGGAGATTAACCTGCAGATAGCGCTTCCTTCCGGCGAGTGGCTATCTCTGAGCGGTCACGTCGCGTCGTATCAACCAGGAGTTGGTTTCGGAATGGCTTTCAATTCAATGAGTGCAGCCAAGTTGGCGAGGCTTGAGGAGTTAATCGCCAACTCCGAAGAGCGCCGGATCTAGTGTTTGCGACGCCGCTTTTCATCGTAGAAGACGATGCTGAAAGCGAGTCCGAGACCCGCCGCCGCCGCAAGCAGAAAGAAAATCATCGCCAATCCGGGATAACCAAAGATTCGAAACGACGTTTCGACTCTCATCAGCATTGCTGCGCCAACGATTAACGCAGCGACCACGAGACCGAGTGTGATTCGATTTGCGACTTTTTGAAGTCCTTCCAGGACGACTTTCTCGTCAATCGCATCGACCTTGAATCGCAGCTCGTTGTTTCCAGCGGCATCGAGAATCCTATTTACCCTAGGTGGCAGTTTCTCGACGAACTCTTTTAGATCGACGACACCCGATAACAAATTGTTTGGGGCGACGCTCTTCAGAATGTTGCGCTGCAGGATGTCGTTTGCACGGTCGCGAATAATAATGTTGGGATCGAAGCTTTGATCGAGCGCGTAGACGACCCGGTCCAGGTTCAGCAAAGCCTTGGCAATCATCGTGAATTCTGCAGGCAAGCGGAACCAACAGTCCGCAGAAATCTTGGTTATCTCTAACGTTACCCTGCCTGCATTCATGTGACTCAAGACGGCATCAGGATCATCATTAACGAGGTCCGTGATTCTTCGTACAAACGATGAGCGATCAAAATTTTCTTTCTCTTCACCCATTCTCATAGCGGCTTCGGCGGCTGCCTCGCCGCGTCCCTCGCTGATGGCAAGCAGAAGTCGCAGAAGATTGTCCTGGAATGTTCGTGTTACGCGACCGACCATTCCCAGGTCTAACAGTGCGATTCGATCGTCGTCAGTGATAAAAACATTTCCCGGATGTGGATCCGCATGGAACAGTCCGTCGACAAGAAACTGTTTGAGATAGGCGCTGAATAGTTCGTCTGCTAATAAAGCCCTGTCAATCTCCATTGCTCGCAATGGATTTAGCGAGGTGATCTTCTTTCCCGAAATGTATTCCATGGTGAGTACACGGGTCGTGGTGAAGTCGTCGATTGGTTCGGGCACGACGATGTATTCAAACTCCGTGAGGTTTTGTCCGATAGTGTGAAGATTGTTGGCCTCGATTGTGAAATCCAGTTCGCGCAGCAAGCTCTTGCGCAGATTAATGAGCATGTTGTCGAACTCATAACGCCTGCCAAGTTCAGTATGCTGATCGAGGAAATGCGCCATCTCGCCCAGTGCCTCAAGATCACCGACTATCAGATCGCGAATGTCAGGTCGCTGCACCTTAACTACGACATCGCGGCCGTCGCGCATGTAAGCACGATGGACCTGGGATAATGAGGCTGCAGCGAGGGGTGAAGGATCAAACTCGGCGAAAGCCTTCGAGATTCTGACTCCCAGTTCGCCCGAAACTATTCGCTCGACTTCCTCATACGGAAACGGCTCGATGTGATCCTGCAAGCGCTCCAGAGCTTCAAGATATGGTCCCGGTAACAGGTCGGCTCGAGTCGATAGTAACTGGCCCAGTTTAATAAAAGTGGGGCCAAGCCTCTCGAGGTCTTTGGCCAGATCTTCCGCGGGGGCAGTACCTGACTCTGCCGCAATTTCATCCGGTAGTACACTGCCTTCCAAACCCGCAGCGCTGATCAGGTCGGAACGACCGTACTTGATCAGTAGCATCGCCACGTCTTTATAACGTTTTAGTCGCTCTGGTTTTAACGAGACCACCATGGTCGGATCACCCAAAGATTGATGTAGGGGGGGCGGGCTCGGGGAGGGTGGCGGATGTTAACCGCCGCGATTAAGTATGTAGATGGAGTGTTTGTCGCGTAAGCAACGGAAGTGTCACGTAAAGGTAACAGGCATTCGGGTGTTTGGCCCTATGACTTTGTTATTGGGACGAGACCGTTTTGACGGAATTACCTGCCGCACGATCAATCGCTGCGCGCAAGCCGTCCGCACTCAAGAGCCTAAGTTGAACTCCATTGACGAATATCGTGGGAGTGCTTCCGACTCCATACACCTCGCCGTCTGAAATGTCTTTTTTTACTTCAGAGGCATACACGCCACGGTCCAACGCAGTGTCAAACTTGACCCGGTCTAATCCAAGCTGGCTCGCATACTTCTTTAACGACGGCACATCGAGAGCTTTTTGATTCTTGAAAAGTACTGCGATGTATTCAAAGAATTTTCCCTGAGCGTTAGCCGCATTAGCTGCTTCAGCTGCCTTCTCCGCATTTTCATGTATATTCAACGGAAAATCACGCACGACGAATCGAACCTTATTTCCGTAAGACTTTAAAACGTCTTCCAGAATCGGATGCATCGCTCCACAAGCAGGACATTGAAAATCAGTGAACTCAACTATCGTTACAGGCGCGTTCACATCGCCACGCGATGGATCGTCATCGACACTGATGTTCTGAACGGGTTGGGCTGGCTCCGTCATGAGCCATCGTATGTCGGCGCCCTTTCGCAGTCGCGCTGATAAATCTTTTTCCAAACGTTGTCGGGATTCAGTCTGGAGATAGGTAGCAACCTGGTTACGTACTGTATTCAGATCGCCAGAGATGCGAGCTTTGTTTTCAGAATAGAATTTAGCTACTTCTTCTTCTGTTGGATTTTTAACTTTGTCGCTGATCTCAGCGCGAACTATTTCCTCTGGTCCAATCTGGCGGCGTCTTGCTTCGTCCAGTAATAATGTGTCATCGATTAATCGATCGACACGCTGTTTTGTGAGTTCGTAAGTGTCGATTTTTAGGTTGTAGATGATTGGCTTTAATCGTTCGAGCATCAGAGCCGCGGTGATGGGCTGTCCGGCAATTGTTACGACTACTGAAGCGGGATTAAGGCTCGGTGAGTTGATATCAGTGACAGTAACGACGGGATACGTCTTTCTTAAGCGATTCACGAGATCATCAGCAAGTTTGCTTTCTGCTTCATCGTGCAGGTAAGCCGCGACTTGCTTATTTGCGACGTTTGGATCGATACCTTCGAACTGGGCACGATTATCTTCGATGAATTTTTTGATTTGTGGTGGAGTGAAAGTTGGTACGCGATTGCTGACTTCGAGTTCGTACAGACGGTGTGTGTCGATGCGTCGTTTTTTCGCCTCCATCTCGAGTAGCGTGGTGTTGATCTGAAGATCCAATACGCTACGTCGCGCTTCGGCAATCTTATCGTCAAGATGTTCCACTTCCTGACGCAGGTTCGGTTCAAGTTCTGCTGTCGTAACCGTCTGGCCATTGACAACAACTAGCGCTACCGGCGCTGCGGGTGGTCGCGCGGGTTGGCTGACTGGCGTGGGCTGAGCGACAGGTTGTGATGTCTGTGGTTGGGTGGTTGTCGTGCTTGGTTTGCGAGTCGTTCCTCGTCTTTTTGCTGTTTGCGATGGCGCCGTAGACCACACCAATAGGAGCAGGAGCAGGGGGCTGATTGTAGATTTCATTGCTTGTCTCACACGTGCAGAAATCATAGGAGAACTTGGCTGAGAGCACAAATAGAAGTATGGCGCTGCCTCGATGAAAGCAGCGCCATAAGTAGTTGGGCCATTCTTAAATCGAAACTTAATGGTGACGAATGATACTTCGCCGACGTCGTTTTACAGGAGTGCGAATCGACAGCAGATCGCTGTGGCGTCCGTTCAGGATAAAAGCTAATCCCTGGTGGGTTACACCAAGCAATCGGGCTGCGCGCGTGACGCTGCCGCCAGACTCTTCAAGCGCTCGGCGGATCAGGTTGCCTTCGTAGCGAAGAACCTCCGAGTCGAGAGAAAAGCCTGGCGTCAGTTCCACAGCGTCTGTGGTTGCGGGTGTTGCCTCTTCGACGTTATTGAGTGCAGCAGAAAGAACGCGTCGGGCGCATTCCCCGAGGCGCGTTTTGATGCTGGGATTTTGTGAATTAGAGAGTAGAGTTTCGGCAGTACGGTAGTACTCCCGCAGGGCATCGAGTGAAACGTGCGAGCTTAACTCTTCGATCACGGTCACCGCGGCAATTCCTCCGCGATCGGGATTACCAGCGTTTTGAGCGATCTCAAGAGCCTGGTCCAGAGCAACTCTGGCCACTTGAGTTTGGTTCAGGCGAGCAAGAGCTCTTCCGTGCGTCGTAAGCGCCTCTGCTAATACTGTTTGTTCTCCGCCTCGCCTCAAGGTCTTGACAGCCCGGCTTGCAACGCGCTCCGCGTCTTCATACTTACCTTCCAACAAGAACGCTTGCGCACGAGTATCTTCGGCACCGGCAGCGCCACCTTGGTCGCCTACACTTAGATGGAGCGCCCGTGCTCGTGTTAGGTGCTGATGAGCTTCGTCAAACCGCCCAATGGTCGCAAAAAGAGATCCGACGTTGTTTTCAACACGCGCAAGAAACCGTTTGTGTCCCGCTTGTTCGAAGTGATAACTGGCTGCTGCAAACTCGACCAAAGCCCGATCGAAATAGTCCTCGCGATTTTTTGCCGTGCCCAGATTTTTAAGCACGCTTGCATACGTATTGTGAAACTTACCTTTCAGAGCGTCATTGGAAGTTAATTCGAACAGAGGTGCTGAATCCACACAAATTCTGAGGGCATCTTGATCTCTGGTGGCAGTCCATTCAATGAGTGCACTGTTCAGTAGAGCTCGCAATCTTTGGTCACTGCGACACTTATCTAAATCATCTAGCACAAGGCGCAATGTCACTCGCGCCTCATCAAGCCCACCCTCTCGCCAATAGCAAATAGCTAAGTCAACTCTAGCTTCTGCTACTTTCTCGGCTAATCCTAAACTTTGGAAATGCTCCGCGCTTTCACTAATTAGATCCTTAGCCACCTCTTGAGCACCAAGAACTTGCCTGGCGCTTCCCAACCAACCCGTGAGCGTTCCCGCTCTGAGCAACAACTCCGCCAGTGCCTCTTCCGTTAATCCATTCGTTTTCGGCTTATTAAGCAGTCCGCACCAAAAAGAACTAATAGCTTCGGCGGCTCGATCAAATTCGCCCGCCTCCTCAAAATGTTTGGCAAGTTCGCATAAAGGCAATACGTCATCAGCGACTGCTGGACCAACCGTGTTTTCATAAATGGATGTTTGCAAATCCATATAAGGTCTCCAGTTTTCCGAATCGGCAAGGAACCTTGCAAGCGGTTAAATTGCCGGATATCATCACATAGAACCAATTAAGCTACTTGGTTACCACCGCCTCACAGGCTTGACTACAAACATATTGAGGAGAAGATCATGAAATCTGTCAAAAACTTAGTTTACGCAGTGTTGCTCGCGTCGATTCTTGCGGTTAATGCATTCGGCGGCGACCAAGGTACTCCAGCATCCACTAACCCGTCGCCCAGCCCATCGCCTGAGGGCATGGTCGCTTACGATGAAACGCTGCCCGACGTTTACGACCCCAACACTGGGAGCTTGTCGGAAACCTCAGATTCCCTGTTTTACGAGGCCTTGGCAGCCCTTCTGTCAGTGTACTGAGAAGCGCACACCCGATACAAACCTACAGCAGCTTACGCGCTGGCGTAGTCTGGCGGCTTGTGGTTTGTGTGTCCGGGCTCACCGATCACGTTTGAAAAGCTTGCTTGGGAGGCGGTGACGTGCTGCATCGTACCGCCATCCGGCCTCTGTGGCAATAGTAACTTTGACTATTTACACCGTTAAAGGCGGACCAATGCCACCGGCTGGGCCAATTTAGGAGTCTCTCTCGCCCATGATTCTCCTTTCCGGCGCGGCCCCAGAAGCTTCAACTAGTCGCCGCACCGTTTCAAGCGTATCAATATCGGTCGATTTTTTGTCCGGTCGCAACCGAAGGATTCTTGGAAAACGAAGCGCGTACCCGCTCTTATGGCGCTTCGAAGGTTGGACTCTGTCAAATGTGACCTCTATCACAATTGCAGGCTCCACAACTCGAACGCGCCCGTGAGCAAATTCCTGCAACGTATGCTCTTTGAACCACTCGGTCAGTTCCGTCAATTCGCGATCAGTAAGACCAGAATAGGCTTTACCGATATTTAACAGTTCGTCGTCTTCAGTAGACCGGCGCACCGCAAAAGTATAGTCCGACAGCAGATTTCTACGTTTCCCGTGACCAACTTCCACTGCCGTAACTGCAACATCGAGCGTCGCGATAGCCCGCTTTAGCTTAAGCCAATCGCGCCCACGCCGCCCTGGTTTGTAGACCGATTCAGGACTCTTAATCATCAACCCTTCATTTCCACGAGCCCTGGCGCGGTCAAATTCATCGTCGAGCATAGCGGCGTCCTGAAACAACTTGCCCGACGACATCCGTAACGGCCCTTGATCAGGGACTATCTGGGCCAGTAGATGTCTTCGGTCGCTTAATGGTTGGTTAATGAGAACTTTTCCGGTCGCATAAAGCAGGTCATAGGCCACCAGCACTACCGGAACCGCCGTCAGCAATTGAGTGCCAACGTTCTTCCTGCCGAGCCGCTTTTGCAATTCACTGAAGGGTAGTATCACCTCGCCACTCGCTGGAACGAGCTCGCCATCAATGATGACATCCGTTGACAGCGATTGCAGTGGGCCAACCAACTCCGGAAACCGGTGCGTAATCTCATCCATGGTCCGCGAGTAGATAGCGACTCGTCCACCTTGCACATGAGCCTGGGCACGAATGCCATCGAATTTATCTTCAACTAGAAATGCTTGCGGCATGGTCCTGGCTATGTCTGTCAGATCAGCAGCCGGAGTTGCGAGCATGAACTTGATCGGATGGAACAGTCGCATGCTGATATCACGAAGCTCACCTGCTCGTGCACGTGTCGCAGTCTCGCCAATATCGCCGAGAAGCATGTTTGCATTAGCAACATCATCCAATGACTTCTTAAAGACTCGCGCGATCGCATCCTCGACTAAACCTTCCCTTAAACCGATACGCAGATCGCCCGAGAGCAACTTCACCAGGTACTTCGCTTCAAGCGCCGTCGCGTGACGTAACACCGCAGTAAGCAATGCCGTTTTATTTCTGATTCCGCGAGTTTCACTCAATCTCGTGATGAGCGACTCAGTCTCAGCAAGAGTAATGGCAGGCTGCGAAACGTGTTTCACTTCCCTGATGATCTCAGCAGCGAGATCACCAGGATCTCCAAGTCGAACATAGCGGGGATAAAGATCTTCAGGACTGAAACCGGTCGCTTCACTCAAAGCCGCGCTGATGATGCTACTGCCGACATTGGTAGTACGAGCATCTGTCGAGGCAAATTGATGACCGGCAAAGTAGCGAGCGGCTCGAGTCAAATCGACATCTGAAAGAGATTCGAAATAACTTCCGAGTATCGCAGCCTTCTCGAGTTTCTTCGTCGTCGCTGCTACGGCCTCTGCACACTCAGCGAACGCCTGCAGAGTTCCGGCACCTTCGATTAATTTCTCCGAATCCTCAACCATAGTCCCAATGAATTGTGCAAGGAAAAGATCTCAACTAAGATCCACTTGCAGCAACAATGATTTTAAGTGATCCTTGCAAAGTATCTTAATAGACTTCAGCTAAGCGCGGGCGCCTTCGGCTTTTTGCCACTGAAGCGTTACAATTTGCTGTCACCAACGAAGCCAGACTCTTTCCGGCATTCCCACTCCGGCAAGGTTCACAGCATCGCAGTTTTTAGGAAGGTAAAAACGAGCCGTGTTTTTCGCATTTATTCTCGATTCCCTCGGCAGCACTGAATTGCTCTTTATTCTCGTCGTGGCGCTGATCTTTTTCGGCCCACGCAAACTACCTCAACTGGCCCGCTCTATGGGAAAGGGACTAGCTGAGTTCCGGAAAGCGTCCGATGACTTTAAGCGCACGTGGGAGCGCGAAGTGGCATTGGAAACTACACGCCTGGAAGACAACACAATGCTCGAGGCCGAACACCAGCCGACCTATGAGCCCGTAGCAACTTCAACTCCACCTGTAGTTGAGACTCCTGATCAGGAATTGGTTATAGCCCGCGAGACTCCGGTCGAAACCACTCCGGAATGGGTCGCTCCAACGCCTGCGAATCCAGTAGAAGTTCCTGCCCAAACGACACCGGCTGAAGGGCAACCGCTTAGAAAACAAGAATGGCTGTAACTCCGATCTGATCCAATGTCTGCAATCCTAAAAGCCTTATCTACAAGTAGGGGAAACGAAGAAGAACTCGGCGGACAGATGTCATTCCTGGAGCATCTCGACGAGCTTCGTCGTCGTTTAATTCGTTCATTCATCTTCATCTTTATCGCAGCCACCGCTTCCTGGTTTGTCTCGGGCGCTATCTATTCATTTCTCGCGGCGCCAGTAGAACGCGCTTTAGCAGAGGCCCAACGACGCCAGGTTCCCATCGCCGGCCAAACTGGTCAGGAGCTAATCGGGCCACTGACTTCACTAAAAGAGAACGACTCAGGCAGATACGTTTTCTCCGAAGAAACAGAACTGGGAACCGGTTTAATTCCCGCCGGAGCTTCTGTGATGGCACGCGTCTACAAAGACGCCGAAGGCAAGCTGGCGCTTTTCACCGACGAGCCGCTCATTGCCGGCAACAAGGTCATTCCAAAAGGCGTGCGTCTGACATCCGATCTGGGTTCGGTAACGGCGGCGTCGGGAGTTAATGACAAACTCATCGTGACGACGGCGATGGAATCCTTTTCTTTGTATGTAAAGGTTTCTCTTTATGCGGCGATCTGCGTGTCAGTGCCCTTCCTACTCTGGCAGATCTGGGGATTTGTGTCACCGGGACTTTATCCGCACGAACGCGCGTACGTGACGCCCTTCATTGCGCTGTCATCAATCTCGTTTGTACTCGGTGCTGCATTTGCCTACTACGTGATCTTTCCACCAGCAGCCCGGTACTTGCTCGGCCTCGGGTCTGATTTCCGCTTGTTGTTGAAGGCAGACGACTACTTCGACTTCATCATTATCGTCATGCTGGGTATGGGTGTTGTTTTTCAGATGCCGGCAATTACTTATGTCCTGGCAAGAATAGGCCTGGTTACGGCCGGGTTTATGCTCCGAATATGGAAAACTGCACTGATCGTCATTCTCATCAGCGCCGCCGTTTTGTCGCCAACTAACGACATCCCGAACATGATGTTATTCGCAGCCCCGATGATGGTGCTGTACGTGATTTCCATCTTTATCGCGTGGATATTCAACAAACCCCGGACGACGAGCTAAATGCCTTAAATCGCTTCATTTCGGCGCATTTTAAGGCAACGGGCTTAAGGGCCGCGGCATCTTGACTGTGTTCTTAGCTGGATCTTAGAATCCAAGGTCTTCTTAACGATAACCGTCAGCAGTCCGTATCGCACGAATTCGTACGCAGCACAGGAGTTTTCCGTAATGTCTTACCAGAAATTTGCTCTCCGTCTGGCCCTCTTAGTGACCCTGTCCCTCAGTGCCAGCCCCTGGGCTTTTACCCAGGATCAGCAGGATCCGAGCACTAAGCCTCGCAACGTGAAGCCCGAACTCAAGAAGGCTTACAAAGATTGGCTCGATAAGGACGTTACTTACATCATCACCGACGAAGAGCGTAAAGCATTCAAAAAACTGGCTACTGACGACGAGCGAGAGCGTTTCATCGAAGAATTCTGGCGCCGGCGCGATCCCGATCC
>Ga0134124_10004883_pt1 | contig 10779 bp, 11 predicted proteins | sample KB304_FD_96880 | JGI IMG/M metagenome (GOLD analysis project Ga0134124, IMG submission 96880) | Terrestrial soil microbial communities without Nitrogen fertilizer from Kellogg Biological Station, Michigan, USA - KB3-0-4 | ecosystem: Environmental > Terrestrial > Soil > Unclassified ... | reverse complement strand
GGTAGCGGTTGTTCACCTCGAAGCGGTGACGATGCCGCTCGTAGATGACCTCCTGGCCGTAGACCGCGGCGGCCTTCGAGCCGGGGGTCAGCTTGGCCGGATAGAGGCCGAGGCGCATCGTGCCGCCCTTGTCCTCCATGTCCCGCTGGTCGGGCATGAAGTCGATCACGGGGTTCTCGGTGAACATGTCGAACTCGGTCGAGTTGACGTCCTTGGTCTTCAGGACGTCGCGAGCGAACTCGATCACCGCGCACTGGAGCCCGAGACACAGCCCGAGATACGGCACCTTGTGGTCCCGGGCGAAGTGCGCGGCCAGGACCTTGCCCTCGATGCCGCGGTGGCCGAAGCCGCCCGGGACGAGGATCCCGGCGGCGCCGTCGAGCTTCTCGTGCAGGTTGTCGTGGGTGAGGGCCTCGGAATCGACCCAGCGGACCCTGGCATCGACACCGTGGGCCCACGCCGCGTGGCGGAGCGCCTCGGTGACGCTGAGGTACGCGTCCGGCAGCTCGATGTACTTGCCGACGAGGGCGACCTCCAGGGTCGGCTTGGGCGCCTTGATCCGATCGACCAGGGCTCGCCATGAGGCGAGGTCCGGGGCCTTGTCGGGATCGCCGAGGCCGAGCTCGCGGACGAGCAGCCGGCCGAGACCGGCTTCCTCGAACATCAGCGGGACTTCGTAGATCGTGTCGGCCGTCTCGGCCGGGATCACCGCGTCGGTCGCGACATCGGTGAACAGGGCGATCTTCTCGCGGATCTCGTCCGGGACCGGCTGGTCGGAACGCAGGACGATCACGTCGGGCTGGATGCCGATCCCGCGGAGCTCCTTGACCGAGTGCTGGGTCGGCTTCGTCTTCAGCTCGCCGGTGGCGGCCAGGACGGGCAGGAGCGTCACGTGGATGTACAGGACGTTGGCCCGCCCGACGTCCTTGCGCATCTGGCGGATCGCCTCGAGGAACGGCAGGCTCTCGATGTCGCCGACGGTTCCCCCGACCTCGACGATCACGACGTCCGGGTCACCGTCGCGGGCGACCCGCCCGATCCGCTCCTTGATCTCGTTGGTGATATGGGGGATGACCTGGACGGTCCCGCCGAGGTAGTCGCCGCGGCGCTCCTTGGCGATGACCGCCTGGTAGATGCGCCCCGTCGTGACGTTGCTCAGCTGGGTCAGGTTCTCGTCGATGAACCGCTCGTAATGACCGAGGTCGAGGTCGGTCTCGGCGCCGTCGTCGGTGACGAACACCTCGCCGTGCTGATACGGCGACATCGTCCCCGGGTCGACGTTGATGTACGGGTCGAGCTTCAGGATCGAGACCCGGAATCCGCGTGCCTTGAGCAGGCGGCCGACGCTGGCGGCGGTGATGCCTTTGCCGAGAGAGGAGGTCACGCCTCCGGTCACAAAGACATACTTCGCCATGGGTCGGGTCCTCCGGGGGTTTTTCGAATGTTACCGGAACGTGCCCCGCGGGGCAACCCGAACCGACCCTGAGGAGGCCTCGATGGAGTTCGCCGACGTCGTGATGAAGCGCCGGGCCGTCCGCCGGTTCGAAGACGGCGGCGTCCAGCGCGAGACCCTCGAGCGGATCGCGCGACTCGCCCAGCGGGCGCCCTCGGGCGGGTTCAGCCAGGGCCAGCGCCTGGTCGTCGTGACCGACCCGGAGCGCCGTCGCGAGGTCGCCCGGATCTGCGGCGAGGAGTACTACCTCGAGCAGTTCGGGCCGTGGATCAGCGAGTGCGCCGCCCAGTTCGTGCCGTGCGTCTCCGAGCAGATCTACCACCGCCGCTACCAGGAGCCCGACAAGGTCCAGGAGGACGGCACCGAGATCGACTGGCCGATCCCCTACTGGTGGGTCGACGTCGGGGCGACGATGCAGAACATCTGGCTGGCCGCGGTCAACGAGGGCCTGGGCTGCGGCTTCGTCGGCACCGATGCGCTCGACACGCTCCGGACCTCGCTCGGGATCCCGGCCGAATTCACCCCGATCGGCGTGATGCCCGTCGGCCGACCCCTGCCGGACGAACGATCACCCAGCCTCAAGCGAGGCTGGGTGCCGTTCGAGCAGTTCGCTCGCTGGGAGCGCTGGGACTGAACGGCCGAACACGGTCGCTCTCACGATGCGGAGGCTTGACCGGACGAACCAGCTCGCGCGGCCCCGGGATCCGGAGGAGCACGGCGGGACGAGCCGGCTAATCCGCCTTCGTCCATTCTCCGCCAAAGATGGCGTTGAAGATGCGATGCGCAAGGGCGTCGTTCGAATGATCGGCGATCCGCGAGTCCGAGGCGACGACCTCGAGGTCGAGCGAGGCGCCGTTGAGTCGCCAGCGCATGTCGAAGTATTCGACTTCCAACTGGAACCGGACCCGATCGCCCAGCAGCGTGAAGTGCACGGGCCATGTTTCGTCGGGATTGGTGTCGTCGTGGCGCAGGACCAACTTGCCGTCGGCGCCGGTCACACTCAGGGTCCACCTGCCGGCATTCTCGACATCCGTGCCGGTGGCCCCGGCCGCGATGAGCCCGTCACGGCTGGCCGTGTGGACGTAGACCCCGTCCGGCAGTAGCGTCAGGAGCGGCCCAGGCGCGACCGACGGCCATGGCGCGTCGTCGTCGCTCGGCGTGGCCGGTGCTGCCGTGGCCGGTGCTGCCGTCGATGGCCGCTGTGTCAGTTGGGCGGGCACGGCCGAACAGGCACCGACGATGGCCACCGCCAGACCAACCGCGATGATCGTTGCCTTCATGGTTCTCACCCTTTCCCCGAGAACGGCCCGGCCGGCGCCATCGGACGAGGACGCCGACCGGGAGCGCTGGAGCTAGCGGTTGGGAGTACCGAGCGCCGCGCAGAGCGCGTCGGCGTCGAGACGCGAGACGCCGGAACGGGCAAGGACGTCGCCCTCCGGGCTGACCACGATGTGGCCGGTATCCATCAGCACGGGTCCGAAACCGGGCGCGGTGATCGACAGGTGGCCGCTGCTCGAGAGCGTGGCCGAGGCGAGGTCGCCCGGGACGGCCAGATCCTCGTCGTCGGCGTTGTGCTGGCTGTACGGCAGCGTCCGGCCGGTGGCCGGGTTGCTGAGATGGGCATCGCGGAACAGGAACATCCGGAGGCGGCGCGTCAGGTTGCCGTCGCCGTCGTACCACCGGGTGGCCTGGACGTCGCGGACGCCGCTGTCCAGGATCTCGATGTCGCCGCAGAAGATCCCGGTCGGTTCGTTCTCGTACGGATCGACCGTATGGGCCCGGCAGATCGCGCCGTCGGCGGTAGCGCGGCACGTGTAGAAGTCGGGCGGCTCGGGGTTCAACGGCCCCACGGACGGCGCCGCCGACGCTCCGATCGGGGACATCCCGACGGCCAGGATCGCGCCGATCACGACGCGGGCGAGCGCGAATCGGCGCACGCCAAACCAGAGACGAACCATCGCGTAATCCTCCTGTCCGAGCTCGCGCGAGGGCGGCTCAGGGTTCCGTGGGCAGCCGATCCAGGAAGTGGATCGTGCTGATGACGCGCTGCTCGAGGGCGTTCGGCGCCGGAAGCACCTCGAACATCAACGTGCCGGATGGGTGTTCGACGAGGTACAGGCTGTCGGTCACGCCGGGCAGGACGAACCAGGCAGCGCCGGTCGTCTCGGCCTTCGGTTGCCACTCCCAGAGCCTCCCGCCCGGACAGGAGGCGCCGGCGTCGGCATGGACGACGAGCTTCACCGCCCGCAGGCCATCGACGCGGACCTCGTCAGCGGAGTCGACGGTGAAGCCCCGGAGCTGCCGGAAGTACTCGACGAATGCGTTCGCGCCGGGCGCGATCTCGTACCGGCCCTTCGAAAGGTCGCACGGATCCTTGAACCCCTGCGGGTCCTTGAACGACAGGAATTGGAGCTCAGGGAGGTCCTGGTGGATGGTCCGCGAGTCCGTGCTGCGGTCGACGACGTAGTTGCCGGCGGGGAGCACGACCGTGAAGACGGGATCGAACCCGTCGACGACCCCGACGCCGCCTCCGTTCGGGACGCTGATCGAGCGGGTCCAGCTGCGGGCCAGCACCGCCTGTCGTGACGGACACGACTCGGTCACGGCGGTCAGCGTCAGAACGAGACCGTCCTGCGAAACCGTGGACCGGTAGTGGCCCTCGTCGGCCTGGGCGCAGGCCCGTTGTGCGGTTCCGTCGATGCTCACGGACTCGCCCGAGCTGGCAACCGTCGTGAACCGGATGTCGCCAATTCCGTACGTGAGCACGGTTGATCGGAAGAGCCCAGCCGTGCCGCTATCGAGCTCGATGGACGCGGTGGGGCCGCTGTCGACCGTGAGCGCCATCCGCGCGGGCTGGCGACCGTCGAACGCGAGACTGGCCGGGACGTCGGCAAGCCACGTTCCTGATCCGGCAGCGTCGGATGACGACACGGGCGGGGCGGTGGCCGGCGACGGACTCGGCGTCGTGGACGACGATGGCTGCACGATCTCGTTGGAGCGCCGGCTGCCGACGAAGAACGAGGCCGCCAGGATCGCAGCGATCAGTGCCGCCAGGGCGATGAGCGCCCAGGCCCGCGGCAACGGAGGCAGCGCCCAGCGTCGCTCGTCCCGTCGGCCGGCCAGGACCGATGCCTCGGCGATCGCGACCGCATCGATCGGCAGGAGCGCCGTGTCCGCGTACTCGCGGACGACGCGGGCGAGGCGGGCCTCGAACCGGATGTCAGTCACGCTCCACCTCCTCGCGAAGGCGGGCCACGAGTCGGGAGAGGCGGGTACGCACGCCGCTGGCGGACAAGCCCAGGGTCCGACCGATCTCGGTCGCGTCGAAGCCGGCCACGTAACGGAGGGCGATCAGCGTCCGGTCGTCGGCGGGCAGGCGCCGGATTGCCGAGACGAGGACGTCGTCGGACGATTGCCGGAACGGGTCGGCGTCATCGGACTGGAGATCGGCGAGCTCGATCGCGACGACGCGGTCGCGGCCGCGCCGGCGGACGAGCTGGCGAGCCTCGTTGGCCGCGACGCTCACGAGCCATGGCCGGAGCTTGTCGGGATCGCGGAGGCTGCCGAGCTTGCGCCAGACGATCGGCCAGGCCGACTGCGCGGCGTCCTGGGCCAGCTCGGGGTCGCCGCAGATCACCTGGCAGACCCGAGCCATGTCGTCGTGATGGGCGCGAACGATCCGGGCGAACGCCATCGCGTCGCCGGCCACCGCGTCGGCGACCGTCGCCGCCGGGACCATCCTAGAGGACGAGACGTCGCTCACCATGCCTCACAGATGCAGCGAGACAGGCGAAGTGTCCCAGACGCCGGAATTCCCGCGTGGTCGCTCGGGCAGGAAGACACCCAGCCTCGTCCGAGGCTGGGTGTCGCCGATGGGTCGCCGGCTATTCGAACTTGAGCGATTGGACGATCGGCATCGCGGCGGCGATGAAGGGGTCGAACGTGGCCTGGTCGCCGGCCCAGACGACGATCAGAAGGACGTCTCCGTCGCCGAGGTCGAGGAGGATCAACCGTTCGTGCTCCGTGCCCGAGATGGCGGTGCCCGGCATCAGGTACGTGACGATGGGCGTGGTCTCGCCCGGGCACGTCTTCGTCCAGGCCGGATCGATCCGGACGTCGAGCCACTTCCCTGGATGGCCATCGATCGTGATCGTCCTGGGCACGGTCGTGACGAGGCCGGGCACGCTTCGGATCCACGTCGCCAGGGCATCCACCGTGCGGCCGACGCCCGGCGCGACCTTGTCTGAGCAGGGCTGGTCCTGGGCCATCGCCATCGGCTGCGTGTTGAGCCCGATCTGCCGGGTCCGGCTGCTCTCCGGGAGCGTCAGATCGGCTGCAGGCACGAGTCCGAGGGAATCCGGCCAGTCGGAGTCGTTCGCCCACCCGTCGGGGACCGTGTACGTGATCGCACCGAAGTCGGCACTCCACGTGGCGCCCGGATCGAGGCGGGGCGTGATGAACTGGGATCGGTAGGTCCCGGCGTCGAGCGCTCCGAGGCAGAAGTCGTCCGGGTTCGTGCAGCCCATCAGCCACCAGGTGCCCGCGACGGCTTCGGACCGCGCCGGGCAGTCGTCGCGCTCGGCGGTGATCGTCAGGGTCCGGCCGGACGACGAACGCGTCCAGCCGTACGTGCCGGAGTCGCCACCGGCGCAGCCGCCGGCCGTGAGCGGCGAATCCAGCTGGAACCGGCCGGCGCCGATCGTCGACGCGGCCGAGGCCAGCAACACCCTGGGTCCGTCGTTCGCCTGGCTGATCGTGATGCTGTTCGCGTCGAAGAAGATCGTCGTCCCGGCATTCGGCTCCACGATCGCCCGATGGTCGCCCATCCAGCGGCCCTGGATGTCGGCCGACACCGGCTCTCCGGCGGCGCCGGACGAGCCCGACGGCGAGACGGCGGTCGACGGCGACGCGGTCGTCCCGACCGGCGAAGCTGAGGCACCGACCGGCGGCGACGTGCCGGCTCGGGACAGGAGGAGCGCTCCCGCGACGGCGACGACTGCCGTCGCGCCGAGCGCGATGGGAAGGCGGTTCATCGGTGAGGACCTCCAGGTCAGCCATCGAACCGGGCGCCGCACCTGCGGCGTCGTCTCGACGGCCTGGAGGACGGCGGCAACCGCGCGGTCCGGCGCTTCGTCGGGCAGCAGGTCGAGCCAGGCTCGGGCAACTCGGTCGAAGTCGCGTTCCGTGGTCATGCCATCCGTCCTTGATTGACGACCGGCGCCGCATCGGCCTCGATGGCCGCGCGCAGCGTCTGGGTCGCGTAATGGAGTCGTGAACGGGCGGTCCCCGCCGGGATCCCGAGGGCCTCGGCGATCTCGACGAGGGACAGCCCCGTGTGGTGGTGCAGGACGAAGACCGCCCGCTGCTCGATGGACAGGCGTCGGAACGCTCGATCGAGGGCATCGCGGTCGACGACGGAGACGGTGTCATCCGGGCTGGCCGGCCCGTCGACCGGCAGCACCCGAACGTTCGCCGTCCAGGACCGGCGACGCCTGGCCTCGGCGTAGCAGGCATGGACGAGCAGGCGACGGACCCAGGCCTCGAAGCGGGCCGGGTCGCGGAGCGTCGGGAGCTGGCGCCAGGCGGTGATCAGGGCGCCCTGCAGGGCGTCCTCCGCGAGGTGGCCGTCGCGCAGGATCCGGATGGCGATCGCGTACATCCGGTCGCTGGTCATGGCGACCAGTGACGCGAACGCCTCGCGGTCTCCCGACCGGGCCTGCTCGACGAGGTCTTCCACCAGGTCCCTCCGCGTGGCGGCGCCGGGTGGCGCCGTCGGACCCTATGAGTCGATCGCGGTGGCGAAACGTTCAGATCGACGGTTCTTGACGGGACCGCAGGTTACGGCCGAGCGGCGCTGCGCGGCATCCGGAACGGCGCCCCGCCGCGGGTGATCAGGACACCGGCGACGATGACCAGGCCACCGAGCACCTGACCGGGTCGGATCGGCTCGGCGAGGAAGACGAATGCGAGCACGACGGCGAGCGCCGGAACGAGGAACTGGTACGCGGCGGTGCGCGTGGGGCCGACCACCCGGATGCCGTTGCTGACGAGCACGTTCGCGACCCCGGCGGCGAGGAAGCCCGAGTAGAGCACCGCGCCGATGACACCCGGCGTCAGGTCGGCGGCATCGACACTCGACAGCTGGCTCGCCGCGATCGGCGCGAGCACGACCGTTCCGGCGACCGTCGCCCAGGCCGTCGTCCGGAGCGGCGAGTAGCGCCGCAGGAACGGCGCACCGAAGGCGGTGTAGAACGCCCAGCAGATCGCTGCCACGAGGGTGATGGCCTCACCCGCCAGCGACCTCCCGAGGCTGAGACCCTGGCCGCTGGCGATGACGAGCGCGACCCCACCGAACGACACGATCCCCCCGACGAGCTTGCCAGCGGTGAGGACATCCGACCGGGCGAGCACCGCCAGGAAGGCGACGAGGACCGGTGTCGAGGCGATGATCAGGGCCGAGTCCCCGGCGGCGATCGTCGTCAGCCCGGTCGTCCACAGGATCTGGTAGACGCCGAAGCCGAGCGCCCCGAGGGCGCAGATCGCGACCAGGTCGCGGCGCGGCAGACCCATCGACCCTTCGCGCCAGCGGAGCAGCACGAGCAGCGTGATCGACGCCAGCGTGAACCGCAGGAACGTGAACCCGACGGGCGGCAGCACGGCGACCGCCGACTTCACGACGATGAAGTTGAGCGCCCACAGGACCATGACCCCGAGGACGGCGATCTCCGCCAGCCGCCGCTCGCGAGCCGCTTGCTTGCGCGCGGACAGCGAGACGTCCTCGGGCGAATGGCGTCGCGGAGCTCCGCCTTCGACCTCGGAGGGCCGGGCGGCGAGTCGCCGAGAAGCGCTTGCCGGCTCGGGGTCCCGTGCCGGGAAGGGGTTGGCTATGCGCTTTCGCGATCGAGCTCGAGCAGGTCTTCCTCCTGCTCCTCGGTGACCTTCAGCCAGACGAACAGTCCGGCGAGGACGATGAGCGGAATGACGATGAGCGCGGCGAGGGTGATGCCGAGGGCGACGGCAACGGTCTTGAGAGCCTTCACGGGTGGTTCCTCCATGCGGTGTCCTGGGCTGATGGGTGAGCTGGGCTGGTCGGGGTTGCGGGCGTCGCCGATCGCGCGTCGGCCGCTCAGGCGGTCGCCGACTTCGGCGCGGGGATCGGGGCGCGAAGCGTCGGGCCCTCGGTCACGAGCTGGTTGATGTCATCGCGGGTGAACTCGACGAGCGCGTGGTGCGATCCGGCCTGGCCGCCGAGGTAGAGGCGGACGACGAAGGCGCCGTCCTGCTCGAAGAAGAACACGTCGCGCGGCTTCTGCTCATCGATATGCCGCCCGATCACGCGCAGCGCGGTCTCGTAGAAGCCGGCGTCGCGGACCGGCTCGGGGCCCGGCTTGCCCCGCCGGGCGATCGACTCGTCCATGAACCGGGCGATGTCATCGTCGAGGAACGTCAAGGTCTCCTTGGCCTGCGAGCCGAGCGCCTCCGACCATGCGCCGCCGGCCGCCCCGGCGGTCACGACGCCCTGCACGATGAAGCCGTCGGGCGCCTCGACGAGGAGGATCTCGCGCATCCCGCGCTGGTCGATGAAGGCCCCGATCGAGCGGAAGACCTCCTCGAAGTCCTGGCGCGGACTTCCCTCATAGATGCGCATCGGGCCTCCCTTTGCCCCCGGGATGGTCGCCGAGTCCGGCGCGTTGCGCGCCGTCGGTCAGGAGCCGGTGGTCTGGTCGAAGAGCCCGCGATCCTTCGCGCGTCGGTCGCTCGCCCGGAACACGGCCACTGCCGCGAGTGTAGCCACCGCCCCCGTTGCCAGCAACACGAGGACGATCGCCGCCGAGCCCGGCGTCGCGGCCCCGGTCAGCTGGGTGTACAGCGCGCCCGGCCCGCCGACGGCCGTCACGCCACCTGGGAACAGCGCGTGGCGGATCCCCTCGATCCACCAGGTCAGCGGCGAGAGGAGCCCGAGCGCCTGGACCGGCGCCGGCAGGACCGACAAGGGGAAGACGACGCCGGAGATCAGGAACAGGGCGCCTGCGGCAGCCTCCGGGTACGACCACGACTCCTGCCGGGTCTGCATGCAGATCGCCGCCAGGAGCAGGCCGATCGCCAGGATCGACGCCACCCCGAGGACCATGACGACCACGAGCAGGATCCAGTCGATCCGACCGGCGTCGAAGGGGACGTTGAGGAAGACGACGCCGACCGCGAGGGTGATCGCAGCGCCCATCGCCCCGACCCCGATCCGCGCGACGCCGCGACCGAAGATGACGGCGAGGAAGTCGCTCGGGCTGACGTAGATGTACTTGAGCATCCGGTAGCGCTCGCGGTCGTCGAGGATCATCCAGGCGAGGCCGCTCACGCCGCTCAGGACGAACGACCAGAGGGCGCTCCCGACGACGACGAACGCGCGGTACTCGGGCTTCGCGCCGCCGCTGATCACGTCGAGCATGACCACGAGGATCAGGGCCGACGCGAGCGGCTTCGCCACCGAGTAGATGAAGAACAGGAGCGGGTCGGTCCAGTTCGCCTCCATCTGCCAGCCGAGGCGGACGGCCGTGGAGAAGCTCCGACGCACGTCGACCCAGCCGCGGCCACGGGTCCGGGCCATGTCGAAGCCGCCCCAGTCGGGCGAGGCGAGGCCGGGTGGCTCGGGCCGGAGGACGGGCTCCGCGGCGGTCATCGGATCCGGATCCTCGCCGGCGCGCTCACTGCCAGCGGACCGAAAGCCGGCCCTCGCTGCGCGCGAGCCGCTCGAGGGTCGCGAGGGTCCAGCGCGACAGGAGCACGAAGACCACGACCATCGCCACGAGGATCGCGGCCTCGATCGCGGGTGACGGCGTCCCGATCGGGTACGCAGATCCCGCGAAGGCGAGCTGGCGCATCGCGTCGAGCCCGACAGCGAGCGGCAGGAGGCCGATCGCCACCGAGCCGAGGACGCCGAGCCGGGCGATCGGGAAGTTCAGCCCGGACACGAAGTAGACCGGCTCGACGAGGAGCTGGGTCAGGTGCCATGCCTCGCGGCCCCACATCAGGAAGAGGCTGGCGAGCATCATCCCGAGCCCGTACAGCGCGGCGAGGGTCAGCAGGAACACCGCGATCAGCAGTGCCCACTGGTCGATCGAGAAGCTGACGCTGTAGAGGGTCGTCGCGATCACGAGAACGGCCGCCGCCCGGGTCGAGCTCATCACGAAGCCGCCGAAGGCCATCCCGAACAGGACGGCCATGATGTGCATCGGGGCGGCGAAGTAGAGCTCGAGGTTGCCCTGGCTCTTCTCCCACCACAGCTGCTGGGCCATCATCCAGATCACGTTCAGCCAGAACGCGGTCAT
>Ga0134124_10004882_pt1 | contig 10780 bp, 9 predicted proteins | sample KB304_FD_96880 | JGI IMG/M metagenome (GOLD analysis project Ga0134124, IMG submission 96880) | Terrestrial soil microbial communities without Nitrogen fertilizer from Kellogg Biological Station, Michigan, USA - KB3-0-4 | ecosystem: Environmental > Terrestrial > Soil > Unclassified ... | reverse complement strand
GCCTTTGAAGATCCCGGTGTTCGGGGAATGGCCGATGGCGATGAAAACACCTGCGCACGGCAAAACCGATTCGGCGCCGGTTTTGAGATTTTTCAGGCGTACGCCCGTGACTTTGTCCTGTTTGACGTCGAGAATTTCCGTCACCGCTGAATCCCAAATCGGCTTGATCGTCTTATGCGCGTGAACCCGTTCCGCCATGATTTTTGACGCGCGCAAAGTGTCGCGGCGATGAACCAGGAAAACTTCGGACCCGAACCGTGTCAGGTACAGGGCTTCTTCGCAGGCGGAATCGCCCCCGCCGACCACGACCAGCGGCTGGTTCCGAAAAACCGGCAGCGCGCCGTCGCAGGTCGCACAGTAAGTCACGCCTTTGGTTTCCAACAAATCCTCGCCGGGCACGTCGAGGTGTTTATGACTGGCGCCCGTGGCGATAATGACGGTTTCCGCCTCCACTTTTTCGCCGTCAACCGTCAGGACAAATGGGCTTTTAGAAAAATCCACGTGCTCCACCGCGGCGAAATTTCCTTTGGCGCCGAACCGTTCCGCCTGCTTTTGCATCCGCGTCATCAGTTCGAAACCATCGACTCCTTCAGGAAAGCCGGGGAAATTCTCGACGATACTGGTCGTAGTGAGCAGGCCGCCGGGTTGGGCACCCATGAGGACGAGGGGCTGTAGGTTGGCGCGCGCCGTATACAGGGCGGCGGTCCAGCCCGCGCAACCGGATCCGATGATGACAACTTTATGCATAAGCGCGACAGGATGAAGTTTTCAGTTTTCAGTTTCAAGTTTTCAGTTGTTAAGCTTGAAACTGAAAACCGAAAACTGAAAACTCTTCCCGGATGAAATTGCCGAGCTTTGCCTTCTTTCTGCTGGCGTCGTTTCTTTGCGGTGCTGAACCCGCGGGCGTCCTGTGGACCGTTAAGCTCGCCCCCCGGAACAACCAATCCTCCCCTGCCCTGGCGGCCGACGGCACCATCTACCAGGCGACCTTCGACGGCAGGCTGCTCGCCGTGGATCCTGCCGGTAAAATTAAATGGACGTTTGAAACGCCGTCCGAAATCAAATCATCCCCCTCCGTCGGCGCCGACGGCACGATTTATTTTGGGGGACGCGATCGCACCTTTTATGCCGTCAGCGCTGAAGGAAAGTTGAAATGGTTGTACAAAACCGGCGCCTGGATCGATTCCTCCCCGGCCGTCGGAACCGATGGGACGGTTTATTTTGGATCGTGGGATTCCATCTTTTATGCATTGAACCCCGACGGCACGCTCAAATGGAAATTTCCGTCACGCGGAATCATCGATTCGTCGCCGGCGGTCGCCGCCGATGGAACGATTTATTTCGGGTCCCACGATAAAAATCTTTACGCCGTGACGCCTGCGGGCGCGTTGCGATGGAAGTTTGCGACGCAGGGTGAGGTGACTTCTTCGCCGGCGATCAACCGGGATGGCGGGGTTTATTTCACCTCGATGGACGGCAATCTTTACGCCGTGAAAGCCGACGGAACGGAGCAATGGCATCTCCGCATAAAGAGCGCGACCGAATCGTCGCCGGTCATCGGGGTGAACGGCGACATTTACCTGAACACCGTCGACCACCTGCTGGCGATTACGCCGTCCGGGCAAAAAAAATGGGATTGGACGACGGCTGACGTGTGGGTGGAATCAACGCCGCTGGCGTTGGATAACGGGACGGTGTGCTTTTCGTGGCCATGGCGCACGTTGACCGCCGTCCGCCCCAACCAGGAAATTGCGGAATCGATCGCGACGGCGGCAAACATCCACAATGCGCCTGTTATCGGCGCCAACGGAACGATTTATGTGACGGAAGAACAATTTTTGTGCGCGATCGCCCCCACCAACCGCTCGGTCATCGCGAAAAGTTCCTGGCCGATGTTCCGGGCGGACGCCCAGCATACCGGCCGGGTCCACGCTGCGAAGTAATTAGAGCCGTTCGCGCCCGCCGTACCCGGTCTCAAGATCGTGCCAGAATTCGATGTCGTCCTCGTCCGATTCCCAGCAGAGGAAAACTTCCTTGCCGCCAATGATGGCCGGAAAGTCAATCAGGCCGCGTTCGAGGTCTTTGATGAAGATTTGCCGTCGCTGAAATTCAACCAGAACCTCCTGCATATCCGCCAGGGTGCGAATCCACTGGTTCACCGTGTCGCCGCCGATGTCATGCCCCTGCTCCGTCATGCCGCTCATGCGTTTATCAAACCGGTCGAGGTCCTTGCGCGACTGGTTCAATTTGGCGAGCCACTGGCGGATCTGCGGCAACAACGCGCGCGCTTCGTCGCGCGTATAATGCTTTTCGAATTGGTATTTCATCGACGGGCTAAAAAAAGACCGTTCGCACGATTGCGCTGCAACCGCGCGAACGGATGAATTGACGGAGCGCGGCGGCTTAGGCCTGCCAGGTGCGCTTCTTGTGACGATTCATGCGCAGCTTCTTGCGCCGTTTGTGCTTATTGATCTTTGCCTTGCGGCGTTTTTTAAGTGAACCCATAAAGGATTTACGATTTTTGATTTACGATTGACGATTTTAAAGCCAGACACATTCATCTTCCGATACGAGTGGAATCTTGAACAGCCTGCCCATGTCTCTGGCGCCGATATTAAATCGGAAACCGGCAATCGTAAATCGCAAATTTCAGTACACCACTTTGTTCAGCGGGTACTCGATAATGCCTTCGGCACCCGCCGCTTTGAGCTGCGGGATCAGTTCGCGGACGACGTGTTCGTCGATGATCGTCTCCACCGCCACCCAGCCTTCCAGGCTCAGGCTTGAAATTGTGGGGTTGCGCAACGCAGGCAATTCTTTCAGGAGCTTCGCAAGGTTTTTGTGCGCGATGTTCATCTTCAGGCCCACTTTCGCTTCCGCATCCAGGGCGCCTTTCAGCAGCATTGCCAGCGTTTCGATCTTTTTCCGCTTCCAGGCATCTTTCCAGGAATCGGTGTTGGCAATCAGCCTCGGCGTTGAACTCAACAGCTCGTCCACGATGCGCAATTTGTTTGCGCGCAATGAGGAACCGGTCTCCGTGACCTCAACAATCGCGTCCACCAGTTCGTGCGCTTTCACCTCGGTGGCGCCCCAGGAGAATTCCACGTCGGCTTTGACGCCATGCTTCTTGAGATATTTTTTGGTCAGGTTGACGACTTCGGTGGCGATGCGTTTGCCCTGGAGATCTTTCACCGATTTGACCGGTGAATTTTCCGGGACGCACAACACCCACCGCGCCGGCCGGCGCGTCGCCTTGCTGAACAGGAATTCGCCGACCTCATGCACCTTGGAGCCGTTCTCAATCACCCAGTCGTGGCCGGTGATGCCGCAGTCCAGGTAACCGTGTTCGACGTAGCGGCTGATTTCCTGGGCGCGGATGAGCCGGATTTCCATCTCGTCGTCGTCGACCGTCGGGATGTAAGAGCGGCTGCTGATGGAAATGTTGAACCCCGCCTTGGCCATCTTTTCGATGGTGGCGTCCTGCAGGCTGCCTTTCGGCAGGCCGAATTTTAATTTTTTGCTCATCGTAAAACCTAACGCGGAGGCGCAAAGACCGCGGAGTTGCGCAGAGAAAAAGTTTTTACCTTTGCGGACCTTAGCGTTCTCCGCGTCTCTGCGTTTATCTTTTCTCCTGAACCTGCGGGTTTTTGCGCCTGTAACCGGGTTAATCTGCCAAGCCGGACGCCAAAAGGCCACCTCCTTTTCCAATCATTTATTGCCATTCCAGACAAATAAACCCCGGATCAGGGGCCAGGTGACGTTTTCAAAGATTTGGCCGGTCATTTCGACATTCATTCCTTCGAAGACCATGTTTTGCCCCGTCCCTTTTCCAAATCCAGGCGCATCCTGCGTATGCATATGGATATGCGGCGCACTGTTATGGCCGGAATTGCCGCATCGGCCGATCAGCTGGCCCGCCACGACGGTGTCGCCCTTTTTTACGCCAACAGAATCTTTTTGGAGATGAGCGATGAAGACGAAGTGATCCGAGCGCGTGCGGATCACGATATGGTTGCCGCAAACGTTTTGTTTGTCGTCCGTTCCGATCGGATGGTCAGGCAAGCCATCCAGCGCGATCTCCACCGTTCCATGGGACGGCGCCATAACCGCCTCGCCCCAGGAATAGAAATCTTCGATCGTCTTTCCGTCCGTCCGAAACAACGACCGGCCGCGGTCGCCGTCCGCCCTCATGAAATCGATGCCATACCACTGGGAGCGAGCTCGCATGTGATGGTTCACATTGATCGTATCGCCGGCGTGGGCAACAAACCAACGTCCCGAAAAAGGCAGCCGACAGCATTCCGCCTGGACCATATCAACCCTTTTTCCAGATCACGCGCCGGCCCTGCACGACGATTTCCCGTCGGGCAATCGCGGCGACACATTTCGGATAAAGCTCGTGTTCGGCGGCGTGGATTCGCTGATGAAGGCTCTCTGCTGTGTCGTTATCCAGCACCGGCACCGTTTGCTGGCCGATGATGGCGCCGGCATCAATTCCCGCATCCACGAAATGCACTGTGCAACCCGTCACCTTCACTCCATGATCCAGCGCTTGTTTCCAGGATTCGAGGCCTGGGAATGATGGCAGGATTGAGGGGTGGATGTTTACGATCCGGCCTTCGAACGCCCGCAGAAAATCGCCTTTGAGCACACGCATGAACCCGGCCAGCACGACCAGGTCCACCTTCGCCTCCCGCAACGCATCGACAAAGGCGCGTTCGGATTCTTCATCAAGCTTGGTGCGAAATTTTCCCGGCGGCACGAATTTAGCCCGAAGTTTGCGGTCGCGCGCATGTTGCAGGATGCCGGCAGACTCAACGTCGCTGAGTACGATGGAAATTTCCGCAGGAATTTTACCGGCGGCGACGGCATCGGCGATCGCGACAAAATTGGAACCTTTGCCCGAACCCAGGACGCCGAGTCTGAATGTATTGCTCACATGAATTTCAATTTATTCGGTAGGAGTCGAGGTGACGAGACTCAAATTAAATCAGAGTCTCCTGACGTCGTCTCCTACATCGCTACGAAGCCGGGTCGCTGATAATGCCCATGAACAGGATCGCCTGGGTTTTGGTGTCGGTGATGACAAAAAAGAAGGGACGATCGACGATCATCCGGAATGGCGGCGGTTGGTGCATCGGGATGCCCGAAGCTCGCATCGAGATCGTGGTCACGGCGGCGGCTTCGGTCCCCTCTTCATCGACGGCCACAAAACTTTTCTGCTTTGCCAGCCCGATAAACAACGGCTCGGCGGCCATCGCTGAAAAATTAGCCGCGCCGGGATCGAACGCCCGCTTGATGCCAAGCGCCTGCAATGGCTCGTTCAGCGTGACCTCATAATCCATTTTGAACCGCGGAAATTCCAACAGGCCCCTGCGTTCCCTGAATTTGGACGCCGTATCCTGCCAGCCGCTGCCGGCAAAACCGGCCGCCAATGGCGCCGGACCTGAATTCGTTGCCGGCAAAAACAGGCACATATTAAGCCGTCCACCGGCGTACGGCAGGCGCACCGCCTGGAATTGATCCGTCTCCAGATAGTCAAATTCCCGCTGCTGAGACATCATCATGACATCCCTGGCAGCGCCGGATCCCGGATGAAAAACTCCTTTTTCCGTGCGCCCTTTGTCGAAGGGTTCGGCCCATTTGCCTTTGAAATAGATGGCATTGGCGAGGACGACTTTCGTCTGCGGCGGGAACGGAAAACTCACGACGTCCTTCACCTTCCCATGCGTCTTTTCATCGGCCCACGCGTTGATGACCTGCGCGGAAGCCGGGCTCTGGAAATCCACCGGCTCCAACCCGGCGCCGAAGAACGTTTTGTCCGTGGCGACGAACTCCGGTTTCAATGAAAATCCTTTCTGATACCAGATGCCGTTGGCGAGGTTCAACACGGCATTCGTTTCGGCGTTCAACGATTCCTGGAGATTTTTGCCCGCCGCATTCACGGTCGCCGCATCAAGTTCCCCGACATGCAGGGCCCGGGCCAGCTCAGCCCGGGTATCACCGGTCGCGCCGTTAATGACCATCTGTAAAGCGCCGGACACGCTGATGGGCGAAATGAAAATGTTTTTACCCGGTTGCGACGACGCGATCTTCCCGAACAGGTCGAAGGCGAAAGCATTGTCGGATTGGGTCAGGACATTTTCGGTCTGGGCGGAGGTTGGGGAAGCTGAAAAAAAGATGGAAACGCTGATCAATAGTCCGCTGATGAGGGTGTTCGCGGTGTTCATAATATCCAGAAGGAATTCCTTTTTAACCCTGCTGTCAATCGTCTTTGGCGGAAACGGAAGTTTGAATTGCGGCGCTCTGCCGGGACGCCGCTGCGCTTAGACGCCGCCGAAACGGCGATGCCGTCGCGCATATTCCTCCAGCGCGGCAAAAAACTGCGGCTTGCGAAAATCAGGCCAGAGCGTTGGCGTGATGACCAGTTCCGCGTAAGAAATCTGCCATAACAGGAAATTGCTCACGCGCATCTCACCGCTCGTGCGAATCATCAGGTCGGGGTCCGGAATGCTGCGGGTCCACAGGTGGTCCGAAATCACCTTCTCCGTGATGTCCGCCGGCTCCAGCTTTCCCTCCTTCACTTTGCCGGCGATGGCCCGGACAGCGTCGACGATCTCAATCCGGCTGCCGTAGCTCAACGCCATCACGAGAGTCAGCCCGTTGTTCCTGGAAAGCGTGTCGATCGATTTTTGCAGCTGTTCCTGGACATTTTCCGGGAGCCGCCAGGTCTGCCCGATCACTTCCAGGCGGACATTGCTTTTGTTCAGCTCTTTCGTCTCGGTCTTGAGGTAGTGGACCAGGTATTTCATCAAACCATCGACCTCATCCTTGGGACGGTTCCAGTTTTCAGCCGAAAAGGCGTAAAGGGTCAGGTATTTGATGCCGAGTTCACCGGCGGCACGGATGATTTCGCGCGCGGAATCGGCGCCCCGCCGATGGCCTTCCAATCGCGGCAAATGGCGCTGCTTCGCCCAACGCCCGTTGCCGTCCATGATCACCGCCACGTGTTGCGGCAGCGATCCTTTGGCATCGGCGGACAAATGTGGACTCGAAGACATTTCCCCGCAGATTACGCAGATTACGCAGATTCAAAAATAAAAATCTGCGACAATCTGCGTCATCTGCGGGGGATCTGAAGCTAGACAAAAATCGTCTGATCGCGGCTCGGGCCAACTGACGCAATAAAAAGATTCGCGTTCGTCAACTCACAGATTGCTTTCAGGTATGCGCGGGCTTTGGCCGGCAACTGTTTGAACGACTTCGCCTTGTCGGTGGGCGTGCACCAGCCGTCGAACTCGACGTAGATCGGCTCGCACTCGGCCAGGATTTGGGAATCGTTTGGGATGTAATCGTAGCGCGCCTTGCCGTGGCGATACGCGACGCAAACGCGGATGGTTTCAACCGTATCGAGGCCGTCGAGGTTGGTGACGGCGAGGTCGTCGATGCCGTTGACCATGGTGGCGTGGCGGGTGGCGACGGAATCGAACCAACCGCATCGGCGTGCGCGGCCCGTGGTGGCGCCGAATTCGCGGCCCATGCCGTGCAAGAGGTCGGAGATTTCCTGGTTCTCGGTCGGCAACGGCCCTTCCCCCACGCGGGTGGTATAGGCTTTCATAACGCCGACGACGCGGTCCATGCGATGTGGCGGCACACCGGAGCCGGTGCAGGCGCCGCCGGCGGTCGTGTTGGACGACGTGACAAAGGGATAGGTGCCGTGATCGATGTCGAGGAACGTGCCCTGCGCGCCTTCGAACAGGATATCCGCCTGGTTGCGCATGGCGTTGTGAAGCAGGACGACGGTGTTCTGGACGAACGGCTTCAGGAACTTGCCGGTCGCGTTGTATTCGGCGAACACTTTTTTAAAGGACAACGGTTTGGCGCCCAACGAGGTGAGCACCGCGTTGTTTTCCTTGATGCGGAGCGACAGCTTTTCCGCGAGGCGATCTGAATCGACGAGGTCATTGACGCGCAGGCCAACGCGGGCGGCTTTATCGCCGTAGGCCGGGCCGATGCCGCGTTTGGTGGTGCCGATCTTGTTCTTGCCCTTGAGCACTTCGCGCTGGGCGTCGAGTTCGCGGTGATACGGGAAAACGACGTGGGCGGTTTCGCTCAGGATAAAATTATCGCCGTTGATTTTGACGCCGATTTTTTTTAGTCCCTGGATTTCCTCGACGAGGCCGAGGGGGTCGACGACGACGCCGTTGCCGATGACGCAGAGTTTATTTTTGCGGAGGATGCCGGACGGCACGAGGTGCAGGACGTACTTTTTCTTGCCGATATAAACGGTATGCCCGGCGTTATTGCCGCCGGCGTAGCGGACGACGATATCCGCTTTTTCGGTGAGAACGTCGATGATTTTGCCTTTGCCTTCATCGCCCCATTGGGCGCCGACGAGAATGGTATTTGCCATGTTTTGGTAGGGACGGCGTGTCGCCGTTCCCTGAATAATGATCAACAATAAAAATCCCTCGAATCGAAATTCGAGGGCAAAGCATGTGGTCTTTGCCGGAAGAAATTAAAAAAGCCGCCAAAGAGTGTCAATGTTGAAGAAATAGAACCGGACGCAACGATTCTCGTCCCTGCCATCGCCGTTCATCGGCTTTTCGGCTAGGTGTTCACAATGTTGCGGTGGAAAATTCGTTTTTGCTGCGCGTGCCGGCGGTCGTCACGGGGTCATAACTCCTTCAATGGCATCTGATTAAATTCGCAGTTGACCCGGTGGAGATGGTGAGTCATTCGAAGCATCCCCCGGATATCCAACACAGGCGTCAGATGATCATCCGATGGCAGAACTTTTCCGGCGATTGGTAATGTCTCGCGTCCCAATGAAATGTAAAAGGAGTGCGCTGACAGGTTTGCCACCCGATAACGAGTTCAATCAACTATGAAAAATATATTCACTCTGACGGCGATGGTTCTGTGTTTCTTCCTAGCCGGCGTATCGGCGAACGCCGTAGACGCAACGTGGGTCCATTTTGGTTCCGGCGGCACGCTGGTCTACAACAATGACGATTTGGGAAATCACTTGATCGACTATTCCTACGCCGGTTACGAAGGCGGCGGCGTGGCGTTGCCGACGAACCAGGTGGTGAAAACCAATTTGACCGCCCTTTCCGGCGACAACAAGGACACCATCCAGAACGCGATCAATTACGTCGGGGGATTGCCCGCGGACGCGAACGGCATCCGCGGCGTCGTTTTGCTTGCGCCTGGCAAATACAACATTTCCGGCGGGTTGAGCCTCAACAAAAGCGGCGTGATCCTGCGCGGTTCCGGCAACACCACCAACGGCACGGTGATTCATGTCACCAGCACCGCCAGGAGCGGCAACGCGATCACCATCGCCGGGGCGAGCGGCGCCAAACAGGTCTCCGGCTCCACGCAGGCCAATATCACTGACACCTACGTCCCCCTCGGCGCGACCAGTTTCCACGTGGACAGCACCAGCGGGCTTGCGGTCGGCACCGGCATCGTCGTCCGGCGTCCCTGGACCAGTTCGTGGATCAATGCCATTGGCATGAGCGGCATGTGGGGAAGCGGCCAGAACGATGCCGAACGGACGGTCACGGCCATCAACGGGACCCAGATCACGGTGGACATGCCGTTACCAACGCCCATTGAGAAAAAATGGTGCACCGGCATCGTTTATCCGTACACCGATTCCGGGCGCGTGCAACAAAGCGGGGTCGAAAATCTTCGGCTGGTTTCGGATTGGGGCCTGGCGACAACCGGCAGCACGAACGGTTTTGGCTGGACCGGCACGCACTTCGGCAGTGCGAAGAATTGTTGGGCGCGGGATATCGCCTTCGACGGCTTCGGCATCGGCGCCAATGCCGCGACCAGTCCCCAGACCAAATTTTGCACCGTCCAGGATTGCACCTTCGACCATGGCATCGACAATGGCAGCGCCCGCCCGCCGGCGTTTGAAATCGACGGGCAGATGTGCCTGTTCCAACGCCTGACCGGCATCAATGGCTTCCATCACTTGTGTCAGACTGCCGATGAAGCCACCGGGCCCAACGTTTATCTCTATTGCAACGCCACCGGTTCCACATTCGACGGCGGGCCGCACCGCGCCTGGGCGGTGAGTTTGTTGACCGACAACGAATTTGGGTCGGTCCATAACGTCCATATCACGATCATAACCGGCGGCAATAATGGTTGGGGCGCCGGTTATAGCGTGTTCTACAATTGTCATACCAGCAACCACACCATTGAATGCCCGCAGGTGGATCACCATTACAACTGGTGGATTGGCGGTTCGGGCACCCAGAACGCCACGACGATGCCCGGCATCTTCGATCACGACGGCACGACCGTCACGCCTACCAGCCTGTACTTGGAACAACTGAAGGAACGTCTCGGCGGCCAGGCGGTCGAAAATATCGGTTACCAAATGTTTACGATCACGGCAACGCCCGCATCGCAATCCGTTGCCTCCGGCGCCAGCGCCACGTTCACCGTCAATGTGGGAGACCCGATGTTGATGAGCAATGTCGTCGCGCTCAGCGTCAGCGGATTGCCCGCCGGCGCCACCGCCCAGTTCAGCCCCGGATCCGTCCGGGGAAAAGGTGCATCCACCCTCACCGTCTCGCTCGCCAATACACCGGCCGGCACTTATACCCTGGCCATCAACGGTGCCAGCGCCGGCCTGACCCATTCCGCATCGGTTAACCTCGTGGTTTCAGATTTCTCCGTTTCGGCAACGCCGCCATCCCAAACCATCAACGCCGGCGACAGCGCCTCGTACACCGTCAACGTCGGCAGTATCAATGGC
>Ga0134124_10004880_pt1 | contig 10784 bp, 4 predicted proteins | sample KB304_FD_96880 | JGI IMG/M metagenome (GOLD analysis project Ga0134124, IMG submission 96880) | Terrestrial soil microbial communities without Nitrogen fertilizer from Kellogg Biological Station, Michigan, USA - KB3-0-4 | ecosystem: Environmental > Terrestrial > Soil > Unclassified ... | reverse complement strand
TCTCCGGGATTCGGGTCCATTGTCTTGCTCCTTTGGGTATGTAACCCTGCTTACTGTTTTGCTGCCAGAAATTTACCGCTAACTCACTGCAACTACAGTACTTCTATTTTGCGCCGGTAGCTGGGGGATCTTCCTTAGGTTCCGGCCCTTCGCGAACAGTGCCTTTCGCTGGATTGATGGTACACTTTTCCCGCGCAATTCCAACAGCCGCACACTTGGCCATATGGAACATTGCGCGTTCGGTATCGAGTTGCTGTTGCCGAAGCTGGAAGTTTTGAATCTCCAGCATATCGGCCCGGTCGAGTGGGAATACTTTGGCATCTGCGGGCTTGTCAGCCTTTGAGGGTGCCGGTTTCTTTGCCGCTTCCTGTGCCGAAAGTGCAACACAGAACATCGCGATTAATACTACTCCTTGGGTTTGTTTCATAGGTCGATTATAGAGCTTATGGCGCTGCACAAGTCGCGCCGGTGACCAAGCCCTCAGATACAAATAGGGTCTTGATTGCTTGGCCGCTGGGGCACGATAGTCCAATGTTAGCGCCGCTTCCGCCGCCCATGACAGCAAAGTGAGTGCCGGTTATGGTGCCGGTTGTAGCATTCATAGCTATCAATGCAGTTCCAGAATTGTTGGCGATGTTGATACCGCCGCCCGAAGTGGATACGCGGCAAATGGTTCCAGAGGTATTGAAGAAACAAAGACTTCCGCCGCCGTTAGTAGGTCCGCTTAAGCTGCCAAAGTTGATCGTTCCCGCCGCCGTAATGTTATTGAGATTGGTAAGGTTACGCGTCGATCCATCAAATATCAACAAATGCGAGAACGATCCCTCGTGGATCTGAGTTGTCGTCACGTCGCTGAATGATCCCGAGTTAGCGCCGAGGGTATTGGCAGTAACGCCACCTGTAAAGGTAGTAACACCCGTTGTCTGTTCCATCCGCATGAACAGAGTCGAGTTATTCTTGATGACAAATGCCGCTTGGCCACTGCCCGGCAAGTCGATAGAATCCTGCGATCCTACAATCCAGTCGCTTGAGCCAAGGTAGCGGAAGTTAACATAAACGAAACTTGACGACGCCGACTTGTCAAACACCATGAATTGGTTGCCGGGAATAATGATCCCCGACGACGGCGTTAACGTCATCCCCTTACCTGATGAAAACGTTGGTTCCAGTACAATATTGCCGCTCGCTGTCGAAAGCTTGAGTGGCGTAGACGCAAGCGATTCATAAATCTGAACCGCATCATTCCCCCTCAGCCGCAACGTGTTGGCGAAGAGAAACGTACCATCAAACGTTAACGCCGACGACGCTCCACATGAGCCGAAATTATTGTACTGAATCTGCTGATTGCTACCACAAACAGCGGCACTAGCAGCAAAGTTAACCGACGCATAAGATGAACCATTCCAGTACCAGTAGGTACTACCACTTTGATGTGCCAAAGCTCCATATCCCGCCCCCGGAGCATTCATTGTAGCGGACCCGAAGTCTTTGAGGTAGATAGCCTGATCGGTGGTAAAGCCGAGATTGGTATAGAAGCCCGCGTTCGTTGCCTGTACGGAATTGAATTGGCCGGTACTGCCGACGCGGAGGACTTCTACCCTCGTTGTCGAACCGCCGCTAGCAACTGTGCTGAAGGTAATGTATGCACCTTGGTGTGTCGCATCCCATCCCTCAGCCGCCGCCATTGTAATCGCCGCACTCGGGGCCCCAGTGAAGCCGCCGCCCGATCCCGCAACACCCTGGTAGCCCCGTGCGCTGAACATTGCAAGCTGAGTATTGGTATTGACTGCCAAGGGGGCTGCTATCGTTCCCCGTGCCGCTTGCCCAACGAAACTGCCCGCGCCGGTATAGTTCGTAATGAATAAGTTTGCGGCCGCATTCTCGCTCCTCATCTCAAATGTCGGCTGAGTGCCGGAAGCCTCATAGACTAAGACGTTCCGCATCTGGGCGAAACCATTATCTAAAACCAGCGTCCGCAACTTCGCGTTAGCCTGAATCGACTGGAACACGTTAGCAGTTATGCCGAAGTGCCCGAAGCCGAAGTTTCCATTAGCCGCCGTCTGAAACTCAGTCCACACCCCAGCCGGACCCATTTCAAGATATGTCGAGAATCCCGAAGCCGCCGTAAGCCAAGTTAGCTGATCGGTAGAGCCATTTACATCTAACCTTCCGGCACTCGATAGTGCCATCTGTAAGGTCGTCGTGCTCGACGCTGCTGGTCTACCCCACCACTGGAACAAGATCTCACCGGCGCGGGAATCAGCGCGGTTAAATCCTCCCTGTGCGCCGTTGACCTGGGTACCGAACCTAACATCATTCATGCCCCATTCAACAAGCTGATTTGACGCTTCGGCGACGATGCCGCCAGAGCCATTGGTACCGGTTACGGTAATGGGTAGCGTTGCTCCGGGGCAACCCGAACACGTACCGCTAATGGTCACGTTGTGGGCAAAGAAGTCTCCGGTAGAGCCGTCGATAAGCAGCGTGTTGGCAAAGCCGGAATACCGCAACTGCCCAACCCGCGCCGTCGTGAATACTCCTGTTGCAGCATTCATCGATGCTGCATTGAGGGCACTTGAAAACGTAGTATCGCCGCCGACATCGATAACCATCCTGTTAACGCCCGCGTTCGTGATTATGTACGCGGAACTGCCCGACGCCGGTACCGTAACGGAATCCTTAACGCCCGCTGTCCAATCGTTCGCGGTTCCACTATTCTCGTCGTAGAAGATGCTCTGGAAGGTACCAGCGGGCCGGAACAACCGTAGGTCGTTAGCGGTCACTACAAGGCTTCCGGTCGTGGTCAAGTTATTGAACGTGTCGGTTCCGCTGATCGTCTGCCCGCCCGAAGTCAGTAGGCAGAGCGAGCACGAGATTACCGGCGATGTTCCGCCACTGGAAACGATAGGCGATGTTGCAGTAACGGATACGATTAAGTTGGTTGCACCGGTCACAGTGCCATTCAAAGTAATGTTATGGACATTGGTAATGTTGGCGGTATTGCCATCGAACAACAACGTATTACTCAGCCCCCCGAAACGAATCTGAGTCAATGCAACCGTAGAGGCGTTCATGCTGGTTGCTCCTACAGTGGTAGCGGCAATATTGGCGGCATTGATATCCCCAAAGGTCGATGTACCGGCAACAGTTTGCCCCCCGGTGGTAAGGAAGCAATTGGGGCAGCGGATATCATGAGACACGATTGTGATAGGTGATGATGCCGTAAAGTTGATATTCGACAAGTCGGCGGATGCCCACGCCGAACCATTCCAGTATTGGTAGATGGAACCGGTAAAGTGACTCAGCCCGCCGTAACCGGCACCGGGATTAGACGGCGGGAAACCGGGCGAGTTGCTCTTGAGGAATATCCCTTTGTCGAAGGAATCGGTACCAGTAAAGACGTTATTCGAGCTTGGTGGCGCACCACAACCAGCCCCAGTACAGGAAGTTACTCCAGTCAACGCCCCATTCATCGCAAGCGCATTAACGTTAGTGATATTGCCCGTGTTGCCGTCGAATAGTAACGTATTACTAAGTCCACCGAAGCGAATCTGAGTAACTCGCAGCGTTGATGCACTTACCGTAGTGGCACCGATAGAATTGACCGCACCGATATCATTGGCGGTAATCTGATCGAACGTTGACGTTCCGGCAACCGTCTGCCCGCCCGTCGTTAGGAAACAGGTAGTGCAACGGATATCCCGCGACACGATTGAAATCGGCGCACTCGATGTAAGGTTAGCGTTAGCTAAGTCAACGGTAGCCCATGCCGTACCGTTCCAGAACTGGTAAATCGATCCTATGAAATGGGTGAATCCACCGTAGCCCGATGAAGGATTCGAGGGCGGAAACCCAGGAGAATTACTCTTGAGGAACACGCCACGGTCAAAGGCGTCGGTACCGGTAAAGATGTTGTTCGCGGAAAGGCTCGCACCGCATCCCGCCCCCGTGCAAGACGTAACGCCGGTGAGGGCACCATTCATTGCAATACCGTTGATGTTGGTAAGGTTGCGTGTTGTCTTGTCGAAGATCAACACCGATGAGAAATCATTCGTCCGTATCGTACCGACGAGAAGACCGCCGACGTTTGCGCTCGCTGCCCCGATAGCGCCGGTAACGGAAAGGGCCCCCGGCATAACAACATCCCCGTTGTTCTCGATGGAGAAAACCTGCGTGCCCTGATACTTGATACGAAACGCCGATTCGGTACCGGGGAATACCAGCGAATCCCCAACCCCAACAGTCCAGTTGCCAGACATCGGCGTAGCTTGGCTCGCAAACTCAATGTCACCATCGGCAAACTCTGTTGCGCGATATTGCCGCAAGTTAGCTCCTAATAGCGTCTGCCGTGTAGTGAAGCTGTTATCGAGTTCCTTAAAGGTATAGGTATAGTTACCGGGCGTCACCGGCCACGTCACATTAACGTCACCGGCAAGCGCGTTGGGTGCTCGCGTGATAACCGCATTGGCGCCATTGGCGTTAAGTTCACGATAGACAATAACGCCGGTACCTGTCGGCGTCGGATTGATAGTAATCCTCTCCTGCCCGAATGCCGCCCCTAGCGCAAACACTAGCCCCAGGAATAATTTCTGGCAGAAATTTCCTTGTAACCTATTGATTCTATTCATGTCAAAAGTCCCTTTAGAGAGATTGCCCGGAAATACCGGGGCCATTCAGGTACCAGTTTCCGCCATCGTAGCGGATGGGAATCAACGCGTAGGTTCCCTTGTCGATAGTAACGTTGGTGAAGTCGCCAAGCTTATAGATAGCGTTAAGGGCATACTGAAAACCGCCCGTTGTCGCATCTTGGATTATCAGCAATTCGCAAAGATCCCCGTCGCTTGGCGTACCGGCTGGGGCTGCAATAGTCAGCAGTCCCGTAACGGTAATCTTCTGGATATAGCCAAGCGAAGGATTAGGAGTCGCAACCGACGAAACCACCGGTACCGTATATTGCGCCGGTCGAGAACTGCCGCCGCCAGAACTCCCAGACCCTACCGAAGTTCCTCCCCCACCGCCACTAGAGCCGCCCCCGGCAATGCTCTTAAAGAAGTCAACAAAGTCATCTACGCGAACGTAATCGACGGCGACTACGGAATATAGAAGTACTCCCCGGCCCGATGCTCCCGGCGCATTCCGCGCTACAACTTCCTGTACATTAACGGTCTGGATAAGAAGCTCGATAGCGCCACCGGTAGATGGGTTGGCATCGTCAATGCTGATAACATGCCCCGGCAGTAGGCTTGCAACGGCATCCGGCTTGTAGCTCCAGACTTGAATATCATGCACCTTTGGCATTGCCCCAGCCGTACCGCCGTTGAGTCCAGGACACCTACGCTTAATCTCAGCCTTGAGCTTGTTCAACGCCCCTACTTGGTCAACGTTACTACTGTCGTCGAGGAAGATTTCATAGCGCCCGGTCGAGCCGGTACCCTCAATCGTTGCCCTTGCTGTAATCTCGCCGGTCTCTTCCCAGGTGATGATGTTACGGCCCAGTATCCAGTAGAAGATTTCCAAATCATCCGCCGACGTTAGGACGGGTTCGGCTGGGTCTTGGGTTATGGTTTTGCTTCCCGGCTGGTAATAGAACTGCTTATCGGTATCGATGTTGAGAATCCCAACCGTTGCCTCAACGCCACCCAACGTTATCTTCGATATGTGGTCAACCAGTTGCGGAACGGACATCACGTCGGGAATATCGAATGTCCGCACCGTACCGTCACCGTGAAGAACTCCCGATGTCTCAGGCGGGATGCCATCCCATGAGACGCGGATTTGTCCCGCATTAGCGTAGTCCTCCATCGTTTCTGAAGACTCATGGCTAACAATATTAATTGCAGCATTGGTAAGCGCAAGCGGACTCGCCGTCGTCGTTGACTTGTTGCGGAAGTAATAGCCCTTCTCGGGATCAACCCACCAGATATACCCAGACTTGTTGGCAAGGTCGTCGAATGCTTCCGCTATCGAAGTAGCTTCATACTTCAGAGTTCCCAAGTCCGCTGCCAGTGCGCCCGTCTGGACATCTACCGCTGTCAATCCCTCGTCTGGGGCATAGTTGGCAATGATGTCGTGGATGATATCGCCAGCATCCATCCCAACATAGACGGCTGATTGAATACGCCGCTTCTGCAACAGCTTCTCCCACGACGCAAACGTACAGGTATACATTGCACGGGTGAGACTAACCGGGCTTGCTCTAACCGTATTGACACGCTCAATCGTGCCGCCGAAAACACGCGTACCCAGCCAATAGATGCCTATCTCCATCCCTGCCGTGGGCGTTGCCTTGTTCGACTGAAACGATACCGATCCCGATCCCCGGTTCGACGTGTCGAGGGAATAATTGAGCTTCCCATCCATGTGGAAAGCCTGCGATCCGCTTGCCCCTAACTTTACCTGTACGTTCGACGCCATCTTATGCCCCTCTTACTCCTCTCGCCTTGAGCAACTTGGTGAGGGCCTGTGCGGTCTGGATAATGCCCGCGTCTCCGGTTTGCAGCGACTTGCCATCGATGTAGATGTTATAGATATCGCCACCAGCGGCAGCACCGGCAAACTCAGGGTTGGCTTTGCGGAGGTTGGTAATCTGTTGCTCTATTCCCTCCAGCGTTGTCGTAACCGGATCGATAATCTTGTTGCCAATCTCGACTAACCTGTCGTGAATGTAAACCTGATACTGCATTGTCTTCTTGGTAAAGCCGAAGATCGACTCATCGTGATTCTCAGCCCCAACCAACACGTTGAGCATCCCACGCGTGCTCGCTTCGATGCGGCCTGTATCAGTGCTGATGTGGGTTAGCTGGAAGTTGCCGATAACGCCCGAGACGGCCGAGACCACGCCGGATACAGCACCGACGATACCGGTTACCGTTGCCCCTAGGGTTTGGCTAACCGCTCCCGCCGCCCCGCCCGTCTTCGATGCAACATCCGCGCCGGTCTTGGCAATGGACGCACCAGCCCCGCCAAGTCCCGCGATCTCTTCGATGCCAACTGCGCTAGCGGGATCAGATCCCCCGCCTAGACCGCCCAGTGACGGCAGCTTAGCCGTAACGCCACCGATCCCGAATACCTTCGCCAGTGCCCCGCCGATAAGCGGTATCTTCGTCAACAGCCCTTCAAGATCCTTAATCAGCGGCCTAATGCTGTCGATGGTGAACTTTGCGATTGCCTTAGCGCCGCTCTCAAGCAATGCCCGTACAATCGATACCTCAACCTCGTGCCAGAGTTGAGATATCTTGCTGACTCCCTGCGATTCATCCTTATACTTGCCTAGAACATCCGTACCCTGTTTGATTGCGTAGTTGATCTGCTCGACGCTGAGTTGCCCGGTACGTAACAGGTTGGCAATAACCGGCCCTTGCTGCCCAAAGGTGCGGACTGCGATAGCGTTCGCTTCTGCTGCCGTACCAGCATTGATAATCGACTGGGTTACATCCTTGAGTCGTTTATCTGCGTCGGCGTAACCTTTACCAGACAGAGTATTGAACGCGTCCTTAAATGCCGACGTGATGTTGTCTGGCACTAGCGGTTGCGCCGCCGTCTGTTTCGGTACCAACAGGTCTGCCGCGTTCTTCGCCAAATCCGTAAAGATGGTGCTAACCTGTGAGCCAAAATCCCGGTACGCCTGATTGAGCAACTTAACGCCGGATATCTGTTTCTGAATGCGAAGGTACTGCTTCTCATCGGAAGGTGAGAGCTTTTCCCCGGCTTCGAGATGGGCTTGCGCGAGCTTATACCAAGCCTGTTCGAGCGTCTGTACCGATATCAACTCGGACCCATCGGCGAACCTAACGTTTTTCTGCCGCTCCTCCAACAGAAACTTATAGTCCGCTGTCAGTTCCGAAACACCGGTCTTCGGAACAATCCCGAAATCCTTCAGCGTTGCCTGTACCCTTGCAATGCCGGAAGTATCAACCTTGCCGGTCGATCCCAACACCTCTGCCATGTGCTCAAAGGATTTGGTAAGCGCCTTAGCCCCGGCATCAGTACGGCCTAGCGCAATATTCTCCAGATTGAGCCGTTGCTCAATATCCCCCTGAGTCTCCGAGGTATGGAGCAAGCTAGCGCGATACAAGTCGGTCGCGTCGGTAGACCCGCCCAGAACGTTACTCAGTGCCTCTAGGTTCGTCTTATAGTCGAGGATTACCCGCTTGGTATCGTCGAACTCTTTCTTAAGCCGCTCCTGCTTTAACCGCGATAGCTCTGTTGCCGCATCGGAACCGGGCGGGGGCGTAAAGAGTTTGGGCGAGGTTATGGTAACCTGCCCCCCGGCCTTGTCGAGGCGGGCTTCAATCTTCGCCATGTCGGCATCGAATTGCGCCGCTGTAATCTTGCCCTGTTTCGCAAGATCCCGCAAACGACTCTCAAGGGCATCCGTCGCCTGTGACTTCTCCGTGCGGGATAGCGAGTTCCACAACAGATCAACTGCCGCCGCTGTGTCCTTATAGGCTTTCTGAACATCAGTAAGGCCAATCGTGCTAAATGCCTTATCCCGCTCTTTCGCAGCTTCCGTATCCTGGGTAGCTTTCAACTTCGCCGCAAGATCATCCTTGGCCTTCTGAGCATCGCTAATAGCTTTGGGGGCAGCTAGAAACTCAGACAACGGCGATAGAAACGTTCCATCAGCCTTTGCAATATTGGTCGTATGAGAAGCGGCGTTAACCCTCTCAGCTACCGTTGTCTTTACCGGCGTTCCCTTCCCAGCGTCGTAGAACTTCTGCAACTCGTAGGTTGCCAGCCCGATTGCACCCGCTACGGCAATCCACGGGCCCGCTACAACCAGCCCGCCCGCGAACTCAGTCAATAGCGCACTCTTCCGCAACAGGCCGAAGACATCAACAAGCCCTTTGATCCCGAGTCCTAATTGCCCAACCGATGTTAACGCTGGGCCAGTCACGACAGCCAAACCGCCAATCGCTAACCCTACCTCGCGGATTGGCTGGGGCAAACCGGCGAAGTAATCCGCTGCCTTCCTGCCAGTTTCAAGTATTGATTCCCCAAACTTTACCAACTCCTTCGCAGTAGGTAACAACGTCTTGCCGACATCTGCGGCGAAGAACTGGTACTCAGTTCGCAGCTTGTTCAGTTGCCCTGGGAATGTCTCTGCTTGCCGCTGTTGCTCATCGCCGAACTTCTTATTAATACCGTCTAGGATTAGTGCAATTGCCTGATTGGCATCGATTGCCTTCGCCTTGACACTCTTGAGAATTGTGTCGGTCGTGACGCCGAGTTCCTCTGCGATGATCTTGACCGCACCCAATGGAGCATTGCCAAGCTGCCGGATCTCTTCGCCGGTGAGGAAGCCCTTCTGCTTAATGTCGCCGATTGCCTTAATGAGCCGGTTAAGGGTGCCGCTATCGCCGCCTACTGCCGCCGTCGCATCACCTAGCGTCTTGAGGATTCCCGTAACATCCTTCGCCTCAAAGCCAAATGCATTCAGCCGCTTAGTACCCTGTAACAGTACTGAGAAGTCGAAGGGGGAATGTAGGGCAAGCTCCTTAACCTCGTTGAGTAGCCTGATTGCCGGTTCCGTACCGCCCGCTGTGTTCTTTAGCGAAACGGTAACCCGTTCCATGTTGCCCGCGTACTCTAACGCTGCCTTAGCCCCAAAGAGCAACGGTGCGGTTACGAACGTCGTTAGGGTAAGGCCCGCCGTACGCAGCCCAACCAACGCCCCGCCAATCTCTTGGTATCCCTGCTTTACGCGCTTCTGCGCCTCTGCTATCGCGTCTAGCTGTGCCTTCTCGATTGACTCATCGTTATTGCGGACCCTAAGGGTATTGACGCCCTGAATCCGTGCCGTCGCTGCCAAGTCGCCCAGTTGACGCGCTTGCAGTTCCTTCGACCGCCTATCCTCGTCGGCGGCAATCTCTTTCAGTGCCGCTTGACGTTGCTTGTCCAGTGCTCGCCGCGCCGACTCTTCCGCACGGATTGTACTGAGGGTATCGGCGAGCTTGGCGGCATTAGCGGCCCGTGTCCTTTCCTGATCCTCCGCGATAGCCTGAAGATGGGCCTTTTCCATCGCCTCTTCGACAGTGCGGACTTGCTTGAGCTTTAGCGCGGCTTCCTGTGCGGACGTGCCGAATGTCGCCACCAATGCCGTTAGCTTTTGGGAAGCCTCATTTGCATTAGCACTTGTCTTGAAGAGTTCCGAATTCAACTGCTGATATAGCGCAAAGGCTTGCTTTGCCGATGCCTGATCGATCAACTGTGGCGTAACCTTAATGCCATTCAGCGAATCGACAATATTGCGAACTTCCTGCTTAACGATTGCCGATGCCGACGCAAGGTCATTCTTGAGGGGGCCAAGATCGGCCCCCAAGCGCAAAAACGCATCCCCTAACGAAATATTAGCCACCGCTGCTTCTCCTATTTAGTTGCTGCGTCCAATCCTGAAACCCAGCCCTAGCTTTCTTCCAGTTATCCGGCGATGCCTCTAGGATTAACGGCTTATCTTGCGGTCGTCGTAGTGCTCTGAATGTGTCCGGGTCAAGGTCCTTAGCCCCAGCCGCGACGTGTATCGACCACTGAATTCTTGCCGTAAACGCATCCCAGATTTCCATATCTTCGTTAGCTACTTCCAACAATGACAAAAACTGACAATACGTTAGTTCGTAGAAATCTGCGGGAGTAAGTCCGAGTCTGCGTATTCCGACACTCCGGATTCTAAGGAAGTGGGTGTCGGGGGTGAGTTTGGGACTTCTTTCTTGTCCTTTTCGGCGAGAGTTTCCAACCGCTTCATCTGTTCATCTGAGGGTAGGAAAGCTTCGATAAGCTCTTTCATA
>Ga0134124_10004877_pt1 | contig 10788 bp, 7 predicted proteins | sample KB304_FD_96880 | JGI IMG/M metagenome (GOLD analysis project Ga0134124, IMG submission 96880) | Terrestrial soil microbial communities without Nitrogen fertilizer from Kellogg Biological Station, Michigan, USA - KB3-0-4 | ecosystem: Environmental > Terrestrial > Soil > Unclassified ... | reverse complement strand
GCTTCGAAATACCCGCTGGGGTTTTGTACAGCGAGCGCCGGATCGCGCAGGTCGTATGCAGAGATCTGTTCCGGCGCGCGGTAGGTTGTGAATGCGAGTGTGCTTTCGGGGACATCGATGCGATAGTCGAGGGAGAAGTCTTGTTTCAAGTCGAAACCAGTTGCGTGAAAGTCTGCTTCGAATTCATTCGGCTCCGACTTCGTAACGGTTAGCGCATATGTGTCTCGTTCGTTATTAATCCGTGAGATTGGGTAGTCGCTCAGGATGTGTACGTGCAGGTTAAACTCCTCCACGCGTTGTGCGTCGCCGAATGATGGCTTTAGAGGAAAGGTGAAATGCGACACGAGACTATCGACCGGCAAGACTTCCGTGTACTCGATCTCGACACGCTTCGTGCCGTAGGCCGGAATCGGAAATACCTTAGCGGAGAATGCCGAACGACCTTCATGCTCGTCGTCCTGTTGCAGAAGTCCGGGATCGATCTGCTGTTGCTTGATCTCGCTATAGGCTTTGTTTGCGCGTCGTTTCTCCATCATTACGCCGGGAATGCGAACGTCCGCGTCCCAGACGGCAAAGTCGAAGATCGAAGCAGTTTGCGGGAGTGCGAACAGGTACTTGCCTTCGAGAACTTGTGCTGAGTGGTTGTCAAAGATCTGCATCACCTTCACGCGCGCGTGTTGGTTATCAATCAGCACATCGACGTTCATTACCTGCAGCGACAGCGTGTTGGGATCTGGTTTACTGCTGGTCGAGGGAATCAACACGCCGGACTGCGCGGAGCTGTGGCGATAGCTAATGAATAGCGGCAACAACAGCGCGACGACGATCAGCAGGCGAAGTAGGTTTCTTAGAGGATGTGTCATTTCATCTCGTCTTCTCTGTGCAACCTCTGTGTTCTCTGTGTCTCTGTGGTGAATATTGCTGTGAATTAGTTAAACCACAAAGACACAGAGAACACAGAGGTTGCACAGAGAAATCAACTACCATTCCAATAGGAGCGCTCGATACGTGCAATGCCGCCGGTTGTGCCGAAGTAAACGTAGTTGTCGCTGCCGGTAATGCTGAGCACGTTTCGCGAGGGCAACTCGCTCTTCACCCTCGTCCATTGTTGAGAGGACGGTTCAAAGATCAGGGCTCCGTCCAGTGTGCCGACAAAGAGCCGCGAGCCGTCGCTCCACATTGCATTCGGATTTACAACGACACGCCCAACCTCAGTCGCGAAGCTGCGCAGCTCACCGCTCGCGTTCAACTCGAACAGTCCACCGCCGTACGTGCCCACGAAGATGCGATTGCCGACGGCGCTGAGCGCGGTAACCCAGTTGGTTGTGAGTTTTGAATTCGTGTCTTTGAACACTCGCGACACGCGACCGTCTTCAACCACTGCCAAACCACCGAGAGTGCCGACGTAAGTCTTGCGACCCTGAACCAGAACGGTATAGAGACTGTTGCTCGGTAAGCCCTGTACTGTAGTTAGACCACTAAGCTTACCGCGCGCGCCGAGTGACAGACCTTTGCTAGTCGCAAGTGCGAGCGTGTTTTCGCGGTCAGCGTCCCAACGAGCCACTTGCAGAACGGCGTTGCTCAAGAGACCGTCTTTGGTTGACCACTGTTCGGTGTTTCGCAGGCTCGAATCAAAACGCAGCAGGCCTGCCGACGAAGCCGCCAGTATGCTGTTCCCTTCTCGATCATTCGTGAGCGAGTTGATTTCACGATTCGTTTCCGACTCCAAATGGGCCAACTGCGTTCCCTGCGCGCTGAGAACGTCTATTCCACGTCGAAAATTCCCAGCCCAAACACGAGCGTCAGAGTCGACCGTCAGCGCTGAAACGAGGTTGGTTGTAAGCGTGCGATTGCGATCGGGCTGTCCCCACGCGACGAAAGCATTCGCTTGTGCCGTGCGGAACAGTCCTTCTTCGGTAAGCAGCCAGAGTTGATTGTCGAGTGTGAGCAATCGTGTTCCGGTTGAGTGTCCGGCTTTGGCCCAGGCAATCGGAGTCACCTGTCTCGCAGGCGAGATTTCCTGATCGGTGCGGAGACTAAAGGTCTCGCCATTGTCTTTGCTGAGCACCAGGCTGTCAGCCGTAAGAGCGAGGCTCGATAAAGACGGAAGGGTGACGAGTGTTTGAAAGCTAGCTTGTTTGTGCTCCGTTACTGACAAACCGAAATCAGTGGCCACGAAGAGATTTTTGCCTGCGACGGCAACACCGACGATGCGGTTCGAAAGTAGACCATCGACCGTTGTGAAGTGAGACCAGCGGCTACCTTCTTCAATCCAGAGTCCATTAGCAAATGTGCCGACAAACAAGCGTGAACCGTCTTTGGAAAGATGATTGATCTCGAGCAGCCGCTCATGTTCTAAGCCGGCCGTGAGCTCCTTGAATTCGCGACCATTGAATGCCATCAACCCACCGGCTCTCGTACCGATTAGCAAACGTCCTTCGTCCGCGAACAGAGCGTCGATCGACTGCGATGTTCGGTCGGTCCAGCGATAGCCACGAAACTGAGAACCGTTAAACTCGACCAACCCTTCGGTCCGCGTACCGATAAAGAGTTTTGAGTTGAAGACAGCGAGACTCAGCAGATCACTTTCGGGCAGACCATCAAGTACCGTATAGTGCCGCACGAGTCTTCCCGTTTGGTCTAACTCGATCAGTCCGCCGTCGGACGCCACGAAGTACGAATCGTTGAACCTGGCGATTGCTCTGGTGGCCTGGTGGTTCTGCCAAATCTCGATCGCTTTGCTGCTTATCGGCTTGAGTAACTTTTGTTCGAATGGGACGAGGTTTTGTTTCTCGCGGCGGGCCCGCTCTTCGGCGAGTCGCAGGTCCGCCCGCTGTTTGACTTGCCACACACTTATCAGCCCCGCGATTAGCGCGAGCACCAGCAACAGCAGCAGAGTTTTCCGGATAGGTGGTTTCATGCCGGGTGGATGGCATTATTTAGATCAAGCAATGTTTGCGTGACGTGACGCGTCACAGTGCGAAGATGAGCGATTACGGGGCGAGCTTGAGGTTAACCCTGCCGCTCGATCTGTGGAGAAACACAGCGTCGTAAGTATTTGAAAGTAATCCCCACTCGGAGGAACGGCAGTGCGCATTGTCAGAGTCAGTCATGCAGCCTTTGCTGCAGTCATGATCGCCTTCGGTATTCTCGGTCTGATCAGGGGAGATCTCACGGTACTTTGGGAGCCGGTTCCAAAGGCCATACCCGCACGCGAGATATTGGCCTATCTGTGCGCGGTGGTCTCGCTTGCTGCGGGCATCGGCCTGCTCTGGCGACGCACTGCTGCTCTCGCTGCTCGTGTGCTGCTTGCACTTTTTGTCCTGTGGTTGCTGGTGTGGCGAATACCCGGTCTCTTCCAACTGTCTCTGGTGGAGAGTACCTGGAGCAGTGGGAAGACGATGGTGATGACAGCGGCTGCGTGGGTTCTCTTTGTCTGGTTAGCAACTGACTGGGACCGTCGACGCCTCGGTTTCGCCACCGGCGACAAAGGTCTGCGCATAGCAAGAGTGCTATACGCTCTGGGATTGATTCCCTTCGGCGTCGCGCACTTCCTCTATCCCGGGCCAACTGCTGCGTTGGTTCCCGGCTGGCTGCCATGGCACATGGCCTGGGCGTACATCACCGGCGCGACTTTCATCGCGGCGAGCCTCGCGATCCTTATTGGTAAATTTGCTCGGCTGGCAGCCACGCTTTCGGCGTTGCAGATGGGTTTGTTCGGGCTGCTGGTATGGGCGCCTCTTGTAGCCCGAGGTTCGCTCAGCGCTTTTCAATGGGGCGAGGTCGTTATTACTGTTGCGTTGACTGTGGCGGGCTGGGTGGTGGCGGACTCGTATCGATTCGGCCAAAGCTAGCGCGGACGAATTTCGATCCAGGTCATCGCGCTGCCGGTGCGACCGGTTTGACGATCTCTGACAGCGACGCGCACCTGGTACAGACCCGGTGGAAGTGGCAACGCCTGACTCCACTTGATGAAACGACCTTCCTTGGCGACGACCGCGCGCGGGATGTCGAGTTTCTGCTTGAAGGTGGAGAACTGACCGCGATCGTCGACAGCGATTCCCAGTACATCAACAATCGCCTGCTGCTCTCGTTCGCCAAAACTCAGGCTTGCTCCATCGATCTGCATGGACGCTTTGAGCACCGTGCCCTTGCCTACGGTGTTCGCAAAGCTCGCAGAGACTGATATCGGCAATTCGCGACGCGGATACAGCGATCCGAGCGCCATCTTGAGCTCATCGTCAGGCGCACGCGTCGTCTTCACTACCGCTTCGGTATTTCTGAAATCGAAGAAGCGTTGCCTCATTCGCACTCGTAAATCCGGACGTCCTTTTACCTCCACCTTGAGGCGAGACTTTCCGGAGCGTTGATTCTCGCCGTCGGGTCGCCAGGCCAGCAGATAGTAGGCAGAGCTCTCAGTTAAAGCTTCGCCGACTCCGTCGTCGAGCGCGCTCGCATTCAGAAACGAACGCCCGCCGGTTTCCTCCGCCAGAGTCTCGAGCGGTTCTTGCGGCATCTTGCTCTCTGCAAGAGATCTGCTCGCCGTTCTCGGTGAAAAATCCGGATAGTCATTTTTCGAGACATCGATGCCCGATCCGAAAACATTCGGGCGCGTGCCCAGACTGTAAACCACGACTCCGACTCGCGCCGCTTCGTTGATCACGCGGCGCATTACGTCTGAACCATTCGACCGTTTCGCATCGACAACAAATCCATCTGAGATGAAGAACAGAAGCTTGCGTCCCTGCAGCGGTGTGGTCGAGCGCATCAAACCTTCCAACCGTGAAAGAGTGTCTACCTCAGCCATCCGCGACTGAGCGTTGATCTGACGGACGCGGTTGGTAACGATCGTAAAGGCGTTGAGTGCATTGGTTTGAAACTCCTTCATCGTCGCTTCCATCAGGTACGCAAATAGACCGCGATCGCCATGATTGGAAACGAGCGTGGCGTCTACTTCACTGATCGACACCTTGCTGGCGGTTGTCTCGGGATTGTATTTGGAGTTGAGCCGGCTGATGGCTTCGCGCAAGACGGCCTTGTTGTCGGTGAGCTGCTGTAAGAAACCGATCTGGCCGCTGGTCGAGACGACGGCAACGCGATCCATAGCCGTCATTCTATTTTCGACGAAGTGAGTGATGACAGAGCGAGCGCGGTTGAGACCCTCGCTCGTCAGATGAACATCATCGACAAAAAAGAAAACTACACGGCCGCGATCGGTTGCTGAGTCTGGTGTTCCTGATAACTTGACTCCTTTGCGCGCAGCAGTTAACTGCTTCTCTTCCTCGATGCTGCCAGTGGCTATCTCTTCGAAGAAGGAAAGCGATTGTGGTTTTGAATCAACGCGCAGCTCGAAGTCATCCGCACGCAAACCACCAACAAAGCGACCGCGCTTATCAACAACGGTTACGTCGGTCTGGACCAACTCCGTCTTGACGCGAATGACATCGTCAGACTGCACTTGTGATTTGACCTGCCCTGTCACCACGCAGATCAAGAGCACGTTCAATAAAAGACCGCTTACTCTTTGGTGAAACTCGCGCCTCATTCTTCAGCGCTTAGAATACCAACTTTCGAGGGCGCAATTGTAGGGGCGGCCCTCCGTGGCCGCCCGTTCGAGTGAGATGCTGGAGTTGCACCTAATTCAGTTAACGGTAACAATCCGAGTCGATTATGAAATTCCGTAGACACGTTCTGTTGCTGGCGGCAGTCTTGATGATCTTGTTGGATTCCGCCAGGCTTTCCGCACAGCCCCTCGGGTCAATTCCAGGACTTTAGTCTCGTTCTGGAAACGCCCAATAAAACTGATCGAGCAAAGGACGAGAGCGGCGGATCGCCCCTGATCACTCTTCAATCGTGCTGTTTCCTCCTTGTTTCCTGAACCCTTAGAGTCAGGTTTTTCCTGATTGCTGGAACCCGAGAACTAATCGTATAACCGAGTCAACCGCTCGGCATTCAGACTATTAAGTAAGAAGTTACCTCCCGCTTCGTTGTCCCTGAACTGTGTCCTTACTACTCCATCGCGTCTGTAAAGCGTGGGGTGCGAACGAAGCTAATGAGTTTTGAAGGTATTTTATCGCGAATCGCGGGAGGGGAAAGCGTCAGTCACTCAGAGTTGCTTCCTTATCTGGGCCTGGAGCGACGGGAGCGGCGTTATGAAGTAAACAAACTACTCGCCGAGGCGTACTGGCAATCCCATCGTCAAGACTATCGCAGGCACGCGAGGACCTCGATCGACCGTGCCTGGCTGTTGGGCGCTTCCCCGACGGATTTGCTTCCTCTCTACACGGAGATCCACGGCGCGTTCGGCGACGTCTCGGAAATTAAAGCTGCTTACAAGCGCGTCGGCGTGATGGCCGCCGAGCGTGGAAATGTCTCGCTGGCAATTCATTACTTCAACCTTTGGCAGTATGCGCATTACACATTTTCGAAGCTCGACAAGTTCGAGTACGACTTCGAAATCCTCGATTGTGTTGAGCGTCTTGCGAGGCCACACCGCATTTACACCAGACCACAACCACGTTCCGTCACCAACCGGAAGCTACGCCTTGCCTATCTGGTAAAAGGCATCAACGAGCTGGGGTCCGTGATTGTGAAGACCGTGCTGCTCTACGCCCGTTATCACGACCGCTCGCGCGTCGAGCCGATCTTCTTTGTGCCGGAGTCGGAGCGTGCGGTGATGGAATCCGAGGTGGGCCGTCAGCACACAAAGCTGTTTGAAGAAGCTGGTTGTAAGCTGACGACAGCTCCAAACCTAAGCACCGTCCACGAGCAACTGCTCGCGCTCGCACGTACGATTCACGATGCCTGTCCTGACGTACTGGTCAGCACAGCCGCGCTCGCCCACTTCGAGCATTATTACATCACTGCTTTGCGTCCGGCGCCGTTCATGGTCTGCTGGGTCGTGGGCCCGCCGCCGCAACTTGCACCACCGACGCTTGACTGGGGCATAGCGTGGTCCACCCATCCGCTAATTGATTGTCCACTTAATTGTTCGTTGCTGAACATGGAGCTGGAACTGCCACAACGCGATCGTATCGCCGCACATACCCGACAGGACCTTGACATTCCGGAGGAAGCAATCATCGTGGCGACGGCCGGCCGTCACGTAAAGTTTCAAGAGCCTGGCTTCTGGCGGGCTGTGATCGATCTGCTCGAAGAACATCCCCAGCTTTATTACCTCGCAATGGGTCTCGACGAACCGCAAGTTCCATTCATCACGCCAATGCTCTCGCCCGACACAAGGAAGCGACTCCGTTTTTTGGCTTGGCGCGGCGACGATTACATGAAGAATCTCTGCCTCGCTGATTTCTTTATCGACACTCATCCCTCAGTGGTGGAACGGTAATCGAAGACGCGACGGCGCTCGGCATTCCCGCGATCCTGTTTGAGCAGGACTTCATGAGGATTTTCGATCAAGTCAACTGGTCGCCTGCGGACGATCTTTTCGATATCCGCGACATGGTGGTTCCGCGCGGCGACTACGCGGCCATGAAACGAATGGCTTCACGGATGATTGACGACGTGGAATTCCGAAACCGTATAGCCGCCTACTGCCACGAATACATCCATCGCACGCGTGGAAATCCAGAGCGGGCGGTACATCAATTTGAGGACATCATCGCGCGCGTGCTCAAAGAGGCGGCGGATGGAGACGTTGCGAAAGACGAGCTCGAGGCGGAAGTCAGGGATCTCGCGGGCCGCCGAAACGTGCCGGTTTCCGTAGGACGCGCAGCGCGCTGGCTGAAGCGCGCAATGCGCTACGGTGAGAGAGTTCTCGACCGCGTCACGTGAAACTCAGAGATCTAAACCAGAAGGAGATCCATACTGTTCCAGCGCGTTTTAAGTGCGATCGATATTTATCGGCAGTCTCGTCCTTTGCCGACCGGCATTCGCCTGTGCGAACTGGGCGGAGTCAAGTTGATGCTCGACTTCTCGAACATGAACCATAGGGTTATGTACCAGCATAAGTATTTCGAGCCGGAGTTGACCCGTACCATACACGATGTGCTGAGGTCTGGAGATGTATTCGTGGACATTGGAGCCAATGTGGGTTGGCACAGCCTCACCGTGCTCGCCGAGCGCCGGGACATAGAGATGATTTATGCCTTCGAGCCGTCGGCACGTACGTTCAAATTACTTCGCGAGGGTATCGAGGCGAACGCTTGCGCCGGGAGGTGCGAGGCACGACGGATCGCACTCTCAGACAAGAAGGGCCTGGCGAGATTCAAGACATTCCCAGAACTCGGTTCCCTCCATAGTTCGCTCTATCCGCTTGGCGATCTCGCTTTCGAGGAGGAGGAAGTGCAGCTCGAGACTTTGGACTCTCAGGCCCGAAGCTTCGTCGCACCACCGGCGATCATTAAGTGCGACGTTGAAGGTTCGGAAATGGACATTCTCAAAGGCGCAGGGGAACTCTTGAGCGGGAAGCACGCCGCGCCACCAATTTGGTTTCTGGAAGCGAACTACGAGACCTCGGCGATGGCCGGCTATTTTCCCTGGCAGATGATTGATTTCGCGCGGTCGTATGCACCCTACGAAGGATACTCCATACTGGAAGGACGCATCGTACCCTTGCCAGATCAGAAGGCCTTGCGCCACGGGGACACATTGATCCTGGCCGTGCCTGATTTTCATCGGGACAGATTCAGCAACGAAGGTGTCGCTTAGCCGCAAAAAGCGTTCGAGCCCGCGGAGCGGGCGACAGCGCGTCAATGCATTGAGCTGTCGCCCGCTCCGCGGGCTCAATCTTAAATTTTTCCAACCGTGATCCTGGGGCTTGCGCCCCAGGCTTTACGCTGTCGCTCGCTTCGCGAGCTCTTAGTTCTGCGTTCGTGCTTTCTGTTTGTTGTCAGCCGCGGCGGTTTGGGTTTTCATGAACTCGATGACTGTGTCCACGTCCTCTTGCGCCAAGCCCAGCCTGGGCATGCGAAGCTCCTTGTATTGTTTGAAGAGCGCGGTTGCGATCGGATCTTTCTCTTCAATCAATTTGTCCGGAAACATAATCATCCGGCTGAGCCACGCGCGCTCGCGCACGCTGGTCACACCGAGAAGGTCCGGCCCAACCTTGTCACCGTTTCCAATCGTATGACACGCCGCGCAGCGCGTTTGAAAGAGGTATGCGCCTTTGTCGATATTCAGCGTGACCGATTCGGTCCTGTTCGCCGACACCGCCGGGACCGCCGCCTGCGCACCATAACCAAGCAGATTCTGCATCTTCAAAGCCATGAACTTGGTATTGTCGAGCGCCGAATTTCTCATCCATATTCCGGTGGCTTCGTTACCGATGAGCAAACTCGGTGTGTGGCCGTCAGGATCGTTACCGTTGGGAAGCTTATCCAGTCCCAATTTTTTACTAATAAGTTTGATGTCTGCTTCTTTTCCAGTGAGGAACGTCCAGCCAGGCCCGACGTGATACTTCTCCGCATACGCTTTGAGCACTTCGGGCGTGTCATGTTCCGGATCGATCGTTATCGAAATAAAGAAGATATCTTTCCCCATACGATCGCCGAGCAGTTTCTGAAGCTGGACAAGTCGTGCGGTCTCCAGCGGGCAGTTGTACTTGCAGGTCGTGTAGATAAGCTCGAGAGCCACAACCTTGCCTTTAATAAGATCGTCGTAGAAGCGAACCTTCTTCCCGTCCTGAGTGATCAGCTCGACGTTTGGAAAGTGACTTCCACCCCACTGCGCATCCGCCTTGGCCTCTTCAGCGGCATCCGGTTTCGACGCCTGCTTCAAATGCATTCCGCACTTCGGACAAGAGCCGGGAGTCTTTGACTTGACCTCCGGATGCATCGGGCAACTGTATTCGCCAGCTTCGACAGTCTGCTGCTGTGCGAAACTGACGCCAGCCGGAACTTGAGAAATAATCAATAAAGATATGCTGAGCGCTAGCACTCCAATCAAAACAAGCTTCGCGTTTTGTAGGTTCATATCTAACTTCTCCTTATCTAAAACTTATTGAGCTGAGCGACCCTGCCGCCTGCCCAAGGACAGGCATGCCCCGCATTCGCCTGATCGCTCAGCTCAATGTCATCGATCGCGAAGCCCTATTGAATGGGCGCTGTTTGGATCGTGCCAACCGAGTTGGCTGTAACAACGTTGTTTCCAACGGTGGCGCTTCCACCCGTCACTTTCCCCGACGAGACGTCGAAGTTGAGAGTAATGGAAACCAGCATTGTGCGAGCCGTCAGAACATCCTTACTGCTGTCGTAGTAAGGCGCTGGTATGATGATCGTGTCGGAGGCTTGCAACGGCCTGATCTCCGTAGCGTGATTGCCTCCCGTGACATACGTCTTAAGAGTTTTTCCGCTGCCCGTTGTTCCCGTCAACTGCGAAAAATCGATGTCAAGCAATACAAGCGAAGGGCTTGTTACCGAAGTGGTATCGACCACCCTTCTGACCAAAACGGGCACGTTGCCAGTGACAGTGACATTGCCGTTCGCATCGGTCAAGGAGCCCTTCGCTACAAGCGTGATGGTACTGTCTACAGGAGCATCAGCAGCCGTGGTCGTGGTCGTGTCCGAGGCCGTCTGCGCCTGGACGGATGAACCGCCCAGGGCCAGTACCGCAACGATACCGAGCACGAGAGTCATTAGTTTTAACTGTGTCTTCATGTGTCTTTCCTTTCTGGCCTCTTTAGTAGAAAGCGGTCGGAAGTATGTCGTCCGGGGCCATAAACGTGACGCCCTGTGGTTTCGCGATCGGAGTCGGCAGCGGGTTCAAGAACGGTGTGCCGGCGCCATCGATTTCCCATCTCAAAAGCATCGCGTTGTCTTCGTGCATGGTGTT
>Ga0134124_10004876_pt1 | contig 10790 bp, 9 predicted proteins | sample KB304_FD_96880 | JGI IMG/M metagenome (GOLD analysis project Ga0134124, IMG submission 96880) | Terrestrial soil microbial communities without Nitrogen fertilizer from Kellogg Biological Station, Michigan, USA - KB3-0-4 | ecosystem: Environmental > Terrestrial > Soil > Unclassified ... | reverse complement strand
TTGTTGTCGCGCGCCGATGCCGCGTCCTGGGTGCTGTTCAAGATCGACGGTGGCGTCGACCATATCCTGGTCGACGAGGCGCAGGACACCAATCCGCTGCAATGGACCATCATCGAGCGGTTGGCTGAGGAATTCTTCGCCGGCGAAAGCGCAGGCGCCAACGGTAAGCCGCGCACGCTGTTTGCCGTGGGTGACGAAAAGCAATCGATCTACAGCTTCCAGGGTGCCGACCCGGCACGGTTCGGCGATGTCGGCCGCGCGTTCGGGCGCAGGGCTGAAGCCGCGGGGCTGACCTGGCACCAGGTCCCGCTCAATCTCTCCTTCCGCTCCACCGAGCCGATCCTCGATGCCGTCGATCACGTCTTCGCCAAAGCGCAAGCCGCGCAAGGCCTGAGGACCGTTGAGACCACCGTCATCAAGCACCACGCGCACCGCAAGGGCGAAGCGGGTCTGGTCGAGGTCTGGGAAACCGAGACCGAGACCAAGCCGGAGCCCGCCGAGGCATTCGAGCCGTGGAACGAAGAGGCTGCCGGCGCACGCTCGGTCGATCAGCTCTGCCGGCGCATCGCGAAAGAGATCAAGCGCTGGCTGGTGGAAGGCGAGCCGCTCGTATCGCAAGGTCGCAATGTAAAGGCCGGCGATATCCTCATTCTCGTGCGCCGCCGCGATCCCTTCATCACGCCGATGACCCGCGCGCTGAAGCATGAGAGCATTCCGGTCGCTGGCGCCGACCGCATGCGGCTGATGGATCAGCTTGCGGTGCAGGACCTCGTGGCACTCGCGGACGTGCTGCTCATGCCCGAGGACGATCTTGCGCTCGCCGTCGTTTTGAAGAGCCCGCTATTCGGCCTCGACGACGATGCCTTGTTCGACCTCGCTTATAACCGGCGTCCGCGCTCGCTGTGGTCTCAGCTTAGAGATAAGGCTAAGTCGGATGCGCGCTTCGCCGAAGCCTGGGCGCGCCTGTCAGGATGGCTTTCGCTCGCGGACTACCTGCCCCCTTACGAGTTCTTCTCCGAACTTCTCGGCGCCGAAGGCCAGCTCATGCGTAAGCGCATGCTGACGCGGCTCGGGCCAGAGGCGGCGGAGGCGATTGATGAGTTTCTAGACCTCGCGCTTGCCTACGACCGCGACGCCGCGCCGTCGCTACAGGGCTTCATCGACAAGCTGCGTACCGACGACATCGAGATCAAGCGCGACATGGAGCAGGACCGCGACGAGGTCCGCATCATGACGGTGCACGGCGCCAAAGGCTTGCAGGCGCCGATTGTGTTCCTGCCTGACACCTGCATGCTGGCTCGGCCGCAAGGCCCTCGGCTCTTCCCTATGTCGCGGCCTGGCGCGTCGCCCGGCGAGGTCGAGCATCTCCTCTGGCCGCCGACGGGCCACTCCGATCTTGCCGCGCTGTCCGATGCCAAGGCTCGCCTCCAGCAGGCCGAGCGCGAGGAGTACCACCGCCTGCTCTATGTCGCCATGACTCGCGCGCGCGACCGGCTCTACATTTGCGGCTGGCAAGGACAGAGGAACAAGCCCGAGAACGAATGCTGGTACGAGCTCATCAAGGACGGACTTGTCGGCCATCTCTCGGAGGTTGTCGTCGCCGATGGAATCTCGGTGCGCAGGATGGAGAGCGCGCAAGCCAAGGCCGTCTCGGCGCAGGAGACCGAGGCGGAGAAGCCGCAAGTTGCGCCGCTTCCCGATTGGGCGCTCACGCCTGCCAAACCTGAGCGCGCGCGCCGGAGGCTCGCGCCGTCACGGCTGGCGCTTGGGCCCGATGGCCGTCCGCAAGACGGCTCGAGCGAGCAGCCGCCGCTCGGCCCACGAGGTCTCAGCCAAGGCGGCCGCTACGCCCGCGGGCTGCTTGTCCATGCGCTGTTGCAGCACTTGCCTGAGGTGCCTCCAGAGGCGCAGGAGCGTGCGGCACGTGTCTTCGTCGCGGCACGCGACGTGGGCCTTCCGCAGCAGCTGAAGGATGAGATCGTGACCGAGACGCTCGCCATCGTGCGCGAGCCCTCGTTTGCGCCTCTCTTCCAGCTAGGCAGCCTCCCAGAGGTGCGGATCGTGGCGAAGATCGGTGCAGGCAAAACGGGCTATGAGCTCGAAGGCCAGATCGACCTCCTCGCCGTGCTTGAGGACGAGCTTCTCATCCTTGATTACAAGACGAACCGGCCCCCGCCATTGATCCTCGAGGATGTCGCGCCGGCCTATATCAACCAGCTTGCCGCCTACCGGCTCGCGCTCAGGAAACTGTTTCCGGGCCGCAGCGTTCGCGCGGCGCTCCTTTGGACCGATGGCCCGCGGCTGATGGAAGTCCCATCAACTTCGCTTGATGTCGCGGAATGCAGTCTCTTGGCGGGAGGGCGCCAGCTTGACGGGCTAGGGGCGCGTACCTAGGTTCCCGTGCTACACTCAAAGAGACGAGTCGTTTCGCGGGCTGCCGGCGATCAGGAGAGATAAATGGCTACTGAAAAGGTTTCCGACGACACCTTCGAGACCGAGGTGCTCAAATCTTCAACCCCGGTGGTCGTCGACTTTTGGGCCGAGTGGTGCGGCCCGTGCCGGCAGATCGCGCCTGTTCTGGAAGAGATCGCCAAAGAGCTCGATGGCAAGGTGCGCATCAAGAAGCTCAATATCGACGAGAACCCGCGCACGCCCGGCACCTACAACGTGCGGGCCATTCCCACCCTGATCCTGTTCAAGGATGGCGAGGTCGCCGGAACGCTTCGTGGCGCTTATCCGAAGAATCATCTCGCGGCCTGGATCAGCGGCACCGTCGGCGCTTAATTCGCGTTTTGAGATTTCGTCATGGCCGGGCCTGTCCCGGCCATTTGCATCTGCCGTGACGCCTCAGCCGTGCAATTTGAGTACGTGACCCGCGAGGTAGAGCGAGCCGCAGATCAGCACGCGTCCAGGTCCTTCGAGCGCCGCTTGTGATCGAATAAGCGCATCAGGCACACCGTTCGTTGCCACCACGTTGAATCCTTCCGCGCCAACAACTTCGCCGAGACCCTCCGCGCTGAAGGCGTTGGGTTCCTCAGGAATCGGCACCGTGTAGACGCGCTCGACTAGGCCTTTGAACGGGGCAATGAAGGCGTGTGCGTCCTTCGACTCCATCATGCCGAAAACGAGATGCACCGGGCGTGGAACCCGCTCGTCGAGCTCGGCAAGTGCATGCGCGATCACCTGACCCCCAGCCGCATTGTGGCCGCCATCGAGCCAAATCTCAGTGCCGTCTGCCACATAGGCGTGGAGCCCGCCCACTGCGAGCCGCTCGAGCCGCGCCGGCCATTCGGCGTGGGTCAGCCCATGCTCGAGCGCGCGCGTGGTAAGTACTTCCCCGAACAGAATGCTTGCGCCGGCGATAGCAGCGCCCGCGTTGTCGATCTGGTGTCGGCCTTTGAGGCGCGGCAACGGCAAATCCAACAACCGTGACGGTGTCTGAAAAATCAGGCGCCCATGCTGCTCATACATGTCGAAGTCGCGGCCCGCGACGTGGAGCGGTGAGGCGAGCGCTTCGGCTCTCCGCTCGATCACCTCGAAAGCATCCCGCACTTGCCTTCCAACGACGCAAGGAACGCCAGGTTTCAAGATGCCGGCCTTCTCCCCTGCGATTGCCGTGATGGTGTCGCCGAGGAAGGAGACATGGTCGATCGAGATCGGCGTGATCGCAGTAAGCAGAGGCTTGGCCACGACATTGGTGGCATCAAGTCGCCCGCCAAGCCCCGTCTCGAGCAGCAGCAGATCGGCGGGGACCTCCGAGAAGGCGAGGAAAGCCGCGGCCGTGGTGATCTCGAACAGAGTAATCAGCTCACCGCGGTTGGCCGCTTCGGCGCGTGCAAGACAATCGACGAGAAAGTCCTCGCCGATTGGCGCGGAGCCGTGCGGTCCAGCCAGCACGATGCGCTCGTGGAAATTGAGGAGATGAGGCGAGGTATAGACGTGAACGCCCTTGCCGAGCGCCTCGGCGATAGCGCGGGTAAAAGCAAGATACGACCCTTTGCCGTTGGTCCCTGCGACATGCACGACGGGCGGCAGGCGCCGTTCGGGATGGCCGAGTGCCGCAAGCAAGCGTTCGATGCGCCCGAGCGATAGGTCGATCGATTGGGGATGCAGCATCTTCAATCGCTCGAGCAGCGTTTCGCTCGATGCGGGCCGGGGGCGGGCCTCAGCGCGCCCGAAGCTGTGCGGTAATGTGGTCAAGTCCCCCACGCTTTCAGTTCGTTTGCGGCTGATTGGGATTGGGACCGATGCCGGCGTCGCTGGTCAAGTCCTCATCATCCTCGTGATCGTCGCCGACCACCCTGTCAAGTCCGTTGCCGCTGAGTGCAATGGTCGAGGCCGGCGCCTTCAACGCCACCTTGCCATCGATCTTGTCCGAAACGGCGATATCGCGGCCAGGGCGGCGGCGCGTGAGCAAATTGCACAGGCGCGCAAGCGTCCCGCGCAGCGCGTGTCGATGCACCACCATGTCGACCATGCCATGGTCGTAGAGATACTCGGCGCGCTGGAAGCCGTTGGGAAGCTGCTCGCGAATGGTCTGCTCGATGACACGCGGGCCAGCGAAGCCAATCAACGCGCCGGGTTCGGCGATGTGAATGTCGCCGAGCATGGCGTAAGAAGCGGTGACGCCACCGGTCGTTGGGTGAGTGAGCACCACGATGTAAGGGAGTCTCGCCTCGCGCAACTCCTGCACAGCGACCGTGGTGCGCGGCATTTGCATCAGCGAGAGAATGCCCTCCTGCATGCGCGCGCCGCCTGAGGCGGCAAACAGTATGAACGGCGTCTCGCGCCTCACGGCTGTGCGCATGGCGGCGATCACCGCTTCGCCGGCCGCGGTGCCGAGCGATCCACCGAGGAAGTCGAAATCCTGAACCGCGGCGACAATCCGCTGGCCTTCCAGCCTTCCCGCGCCAGCCAGCACCGCATCTGACAGACCGGTCTTGCCGCGGGCATCTTTCAGTCTGTCGGTGTAGCGGCGCTCATCACGGAACTTGAGTGGATCGGTCGGCACTTCCGGCAACGCCAAGCTCTCATATTCGGCGTTGTCGAACAGAGACTTCAGCCGCGCGGCAGCGGCCATGCGCATATGGTAGTTCGAGCCCGGAACCACGAACTGGTTCGCTTCGAGATCCTTGTAATAGATCATCTGCCCCGTCTCGGGGCACTTCACCCAAAGATTGTCCGGCATCTCCTTCTTGCGAAGGATGCTGCGAATCTTCGGTCTGACGACGCTGTTGATCCAGTTCACGGGTCTACGGGACTCTCAAAGAAGAAATAACGCTAAGCAACAGAACTAAACCGCCGCCGCTTCGGCCGGGTGACGGAGTGCCGCGGCAAGACGTTCAACGAGGCCAAGCACTTGCGGCTTGGTTGCGCGCGTCGCCTTGCCTTTGTCATCGAGACTTTGCCCAATCGAGGCGACCAGCGCAGAGCCTACCACCACGCCTTCAGCAACGCTTGCGATCGCGCTTACCTGCGCTTCGGTCTTGACACCGAAGCCGACCGCGATCGGCAAATCCGTATATGCCTTAATGCGGCCGACATGGCCTTTGACCTCTGCGAGGTCCGGAGCCTTCGTGCCGGTGATGCCGGCGATCGAGACGTAGTAAACGAAGCCCGAGGTATTGGCCAGCACGGCTGGCCGTCTCTTGGCGTCGGTTGTCGGCGTTGCCAAGCGAATGAAGTTGAGACCAGCCGCGGCTGCCTGCGGCCTAAGCTCGGCGTCCTCCTCTGGAGGCATGTCGACCACGATCAATCCGTCGGCTCCTGCATTCACGACGTCCTCGATGAAGCGCTCCACCGGATAGACATATATGGGGTTGTAATAGCCCATTAGCACTATCGGCGTGTCGCTATTGTCGGCGCGAAATTCCCTAACGATGCCAAGCGTCTTTTTCATGGTCTGGCCGGCCTTTAGCGCCCGCTGCGACGAGACCTGGATGGCGGGCCCGTCAGCCATGGGATCAGAGAAGGGCATGCCGAGCTCGATGATGTCGGCGCCTGCTGACGGCAAGCCTTTGAGTATCGCAAGCGAGGTGTCGTAGTCGGGATCCCCCGCGGTGATGAACGTGACGAGGCCCGCGCGCCTCTCCCGCTTCAATTCCGCAAATCTTTTGTCAATGCGCGTCATGTTGGATCAGTTTGAGCCTCGCGCTTTGGCGCCCAGATAGCTTGCGACGGAGTCCAGATCCTTGTCGCCGCGGCCGGAGAGATTGATCACCATGAGGTGCGTCTTCGGCTTCTTCGGCGCGATGTCGAGCACGCGGGCGAGCGCGTGCGCCGGCTCGAGCGCCGGGATGATGCCCTCGAGCTTGCTGCAAAGCTGGAACGCAGCCACGGCCTCATCGTCGGTTGCAGAAAGAAATTGCACGCGGCCGACATCGTTGAGCCAAGCGTGCTCAGGCCCGATGCCCGGATAATCAAGTCCCGCCGAAATCGAATGGGCTTCCTCGATCTGACCGTCGTCGTTCATCAGCAAATAGGTGCGATTGCCATGCAGAACGCCGGGCCTGCCGCCGGCGATTGAGGCTGCGTGCTTGCCACTGTTCAGTCCGTGTCCGGCAGCCTCGACGCCATAGATTTCGATGCCGCGTTCGTCCAGGAAGGGATGGAACAAGCCCATGGCATTCGAGCCGCCGCCGATGCAGGCGATCAGCGAGTCCGGCGGACGACCCTCGGCCTTTTGCATCTGTTCGCGGGTCTCGCGGCCGATGACAGACTGGAAGTCGCGCACCATGGCAGGATAGGGATGCGGACCCGCTACCGTGCCGATGCAATAGAACGTGTCGTGCACATTAGCGACCCAATCGCGCAACGCCTCGTTCATCGCATCCTTTAGCGTCTTGGACCCAGATTCTACGGTGCGGACCTCGGCGCCCAGCATTTTCATCCTCAGGACGTTCGGCCTTTGGCGCTCGACATCGACGGAGCCCATGTAGACGATACAGGGCAGGCCGAATTTGGCGCACAAGGTCGCAGTCGCTACGCCGTGCATGCCAGCCCCGGTCTCGGCGATGATGCGCGTCTTGCCCATGCGCCGAGCCAGCATGATCTGGCCGAGCACGTTGTTCACCTTGTGCGCGCCGGTGTGATTGAGCTCCTCGCGCTTGAAATAGATCTTCGCGCCGCTGCAGTGCTCCGTGAGCCGCTCGGCGAAATAGAGCGGCGACGGCCGGCCCACATAGGTTGCGAGATGGTGGTCCATCTCGGCCTGGAATTTGGGATCGGCTTTGGCATCGTCATAGGCGCGCTCGAGATCGAGAATGAGGGGCATGAGCGTCTCGGCCACGAAGCGCCCGCCATAAAGGCCGAAATGGCCTCGTTCGTCAGGGCCGCCGCGATAGGTATTCAGTTGGTTCTGGCCGGCTCGCGCGCTCATGACGCCTTCGCCCTCGCGTGCTGGCTGTCTGCCTTCGCCGCCCTGATGAAGCGACGGACCAGATCAGGGTCCTTCTCACCTGGTGTTCGCTCGACGCCAGAGGAAACATCGACCAGCGATGCGCCCGTGAGACTGATCGCTTCGCTAACATTGTCCGGTGTCAGGCCGCCCGACAGAGCGAAGGGAGGCTTCAGCCCGACAAGCACCCGCCAGTCGAACGGAACGCCATTGCCCCCGGGAAGGCTCGCCTCTGGCGCCCCTTTGGCATCGAACAACAGATAATCGGCAATTCCAGCATAGCGCGCAGCATCACGAGCATCGCCGGCTTCACAAATAGAGATGGCTTTCATCACTGGCCTGCCTGTGCGCTCCTTGATGGCGGCAACCCGCTCAGGGGTCTCCTTACCATGCAGTTGAAGCAGGTCGGGCCGCACGCGCTCGGCGACACCGTCGACAAGCTCGTCATTGGGGTCAACCATGACGGCAACACTGCGAATCTTGCCGCGCGCTATCGCGGCAAGAACGCGCGCCTCCTCGAGCTCGACAAAGCGCGGGCTCTTGGGAAAGAACACGAAGCCGACGAGGTCGGCACCTTCTTTCGCCGCAATGTCTACGATGGCGGGCGTCCGCACGCCGCAGATTTTAACCTTCACCGCCACGGGCTTTGCTCTCGGATGAGGGTTCGGCGGCTCAAATAGGCTCGCGCGGCGCCACCCTATGCCAATCCGGGCCCCCAAGTCTACCGCACCGCAACATCCTAGTCGGCAGGGAGCCGCACCCGTTGTGGAGCCGACTGAGCGCCTTCGAGCCCCTTTTCCAGCCGGCTCGCCTGATGGCGCAGGTCGCGTGCCTCCCGGCTCTGCGCGCGAGCTGTGCGCCGCCACTTCCCTTGGCCGAGCCAGGTGGCGATGCCGCCGATGATCAGCCCCAGCGCGAACGCGCCGAGCAGGAACAGAAATAGGGGCGCTTCGAGAGACAGGCGAGCCTCGGCGGCGCCGAAAGGATCGAGAATGAGGATCGCGGGCTTGCGGTTGACCACTGCGAGCGCCACGAGCAGGGCGCCGAGGGGCACAACCATAAGGGCGACAACGAGCTTACGCCACACGGCAGCTCCTCAGGGGAAGAATTCGACCTAAGCCCAAGCCCTTAGAGCCCTAGCGGTCGCCTTCAGGGTTAAGCCGCTCGCGCAGCTCCTTGCCGGTCTTGAAGAAGGGCACGTATTTGTCCTCCACGAAGACCGTATCGCCGGTGCGCGGATTGCGTCCTTGCCGCGCCGCCCGGTGCTTCACGGTGAAAGCCCCAAAGCCGCGCAACTCAACCCGGTCCCCGCGCGCGAGCGCGCCCGTGATCTCATCGAGCACGATGTTGATGATCCGTTCAACGTCGCGATGGAAGAGATGCGGATTGGCGGTTGCCACCCGCTGAATCAACTCCGACTTGATCATGGTACGCCCCACCCAGGCCAGCGCCCCAAAGGCACGAGCCCCTCGCCCCCCACCTAGCTAGCAGGGTGCCAAACCGAAACAAGACCGTCAAGCTTGAGGGTAGACGAGATTTGGCCCACTAGGCTGGCGATTTTCTCCGCGGGCAAGCCAAAAGCGCCGGCCAAGGACTGGAACAGCCAGCCGAACAGGCCCGAGCTTTCGCTTTCAGGCTTCCATTCCACGACCTTCAATCCCTTCGGAACCTGGCGCTCCCTTGTCAGCCAATCGACCGCGGCCTGCTCGTCGCCAATCTCATCCACAAGCTTGAGTTGAACCGCCTGGCGGCCTGAGTAAATGCGGCCGTCGGTGAGCCCGGGGATGGAGTCGGGTGCCACGTTACGGCGCTTTTCCACCAACTCGAAGAACCAGAGTTTCGCATCCTGCACCATCTCCGCGGTCATTTCGCGAGTCTTTTCGTCGGTCGGCTCAAACGGGCTCGGAACTGCCTTCAATGGTCCGCTTTTCACCTCCTCGACCTTGATGCCGAGCGTGTGCAGGAGGTCTGTCACGTCGGCCCATTGGAACAGCACGCCGACCGAGCCGGTGATAGTGTTGCCATAGACGAAGATGCGGTCGGTCGCGAGAGCGACGATATAGGCCGCGGAGGTGGCGAGCGTCCCGCAGACGGCAACCACCGGCTTCTTGTCCGCGAGCTGGCGGATCGAGTCGTACATCGCCTCGCCGCCTGTCGTGGTGCCGCCGGGGCTATTGATGTCGAGAATGACCGCCTTGACCTGGTCGGACTTGCCGATCTTCTCGATCAGCTCGTTCATCTTTCGGTCGTTGGTGATGACGCCCGACACCGTGACGCGGGCGATATGCGGCAATATGCCAGCGGAGCTTGCGAAGTTCTTATCGCCGAGCAGAAGCGCTCCGACAAAAAGCAGCCCGAGCACGATCGCGAGGATACGCCAAACAGTCAGCCGCCGCTTTAGGCGGCGGCGTTCGACCACGGTTTCAGCGTCGAGAACCATTGACCCTCGCTGTTAGGACGTCGTCGTCCAGAACTCGCCGCACCGGCAGACGGCCGGCGCGCTCATTCGTCGGCAGACGCGTCGCGCTCGGAGTCGTCCTTCGTGGCGCGCTTGCGCTTCGGCTTGGCAGGCTCTTCGCCTTCTTCGCCCTTGGCTTTGTTGAGTGCAGCGCCAAGAATGTCTCCGAGCGAAGCGCCGGAATCGGTCGAGCCATATTGGGCAACCGCCTCCTTCTCCTCGGCGATCTCGAGCGCCTTGATCGACACGCCAACCTTGCGCGCTTTGGCATCGACCTGGGTGACGACGGCATCGAACTTCTCGCCGACGCCGAACCGGTCAGGCCGTTGCTCCGAGCGGTCGCGCGAGAGGTCTGAACGCCTGATGAAGGTGGTCAGGTCGTGATCGAGCAGCTTGGTCTCGATCCCATTGTCCTTCACCGCGATCACCTCGCAGGTGACCCGCATCCCCTTCTTGAGCTTGGCCGAAGGCGCGCCGCAGGCGAACGGATCGGCCGTCAGCTGCTTGATGCCGAGACTGATGCGCTCTTTCTCGGAATCCGCCTCCAGCACGACAGCCTTGGCGGTATCGCCCTTCTTGTAGTCCTTGAGGGCTTCTTCGCCGGGCTTGGTCCAATCGAGATCCGACAGATGCACCATGCCGTCGATGCCGCCATCGAGTCCGATGAACAGGCCAAACTCGGTGATGTTGCGGATCTGGCCCTCGATGATCGAGCCCGGAGGATGGTTCGGGGTAAATGCGACCCAGGGATTCTCCTGGGTCTGCTTCAGCCCGAGCGAGATGCGGCGCTTGTCGGGATCAACTTCGAGCACCTGCACCTCGACCTCCTGGCTCGTCGAGATGATCTTGCCGGGATGGATGTTCTTCTTGGTCCAGCTCATCTCTGAGACGTGGATCAAGCCTTCCACTCCCGGTTCGAGCTCAACGAAGGCGCCG
>Ga0134124_10004875_pt1 | contig 10791 bp, 8 predicted proteins | sample KB304_FD_96880 | JGI IMG/M metagenome (GOLD analysis project Ga0134124, IMG submission 96880) | Terrestrial soil microbial communities without Nitrogen fertilizer from Kellogg Biological Station, Michigan, USA - KB3-0-4 | ecosystem: Environmental > Terrestrial > Soil > Unclassified ... | reverse complement strand
TCGGTGCCCACTTCGCGCGCCACCCGGTAGACTTCCGAGGCGAACCCATTCAACTGGTCCACCATGGTGTTGATGGTGGACTTGAGTTCCAGGATTTCGCCCTTCACGTCCACCGTGATCTTCTTGGTGAGATCGCCCTTGGCCACCGCGGTCGTCACCTCGGCGATGTTTCGCACCTGGTCGGTGAGGTTGGCCGCCATCAGGTTGACGTTGTCGGTGAGGTCCTTCCAGGTGCCGGCCACGCCGGACACGCGGGCCTGGCCGCCGAGTTTGCCCTCGGTGCCCACTTCGCGCGCCACGCGCGACACCTCCGAGGTGAAGGCGCTCAGTTCGTCCACCATGGTGTTGATGGTGGACTTGAGCTCGAGGATTTCGCCTTTCACGTCCACCGTGATCTTCTTGGTAAGATCGCCCTTGGCCACCGCCGTGGTCACCTCGGCGATGTTGCGGACCTGGCCGGTGAGGTTGGCCGCCATGGCGTTGACGTTGTCGGTGAGGTCCTTCCAGGTGCCGGCGGCCGCCGGCACTTGCGCCTGGCCGCCCAGCTTGCCCTCGGTGCCCACTTCGCGCGCCACGCGCGAGACTTCGGAAGTGAAGGCGTTCAACTGGTCCGCCATGGCGTTGACCACCTTGCCAATGCGCAGGAACTCGCCTCGCAACGGACGCCCGTCGATCTCCAGCGCCATGCGCTCGGAAAGATTGCCCTTGGCCACCAGCTCGATGACGCGCGCCACTTCGGAGGTGGGCCGCACCACATCGCCGATCAGCGCGTTGACCGAGTCCACGCAATCCGACCAAGCCCCGCCGGCGCCGGGCAGGCGCATGCGCTGCCTGATCTGGCCCTCGCGGCCCACGTCCTCGCGGATGCGGCCGATTTCCTCGACCAGTCCTTGGTTGAGCTCCACCACGTCGTTGAAGGCCTGCGCGATCTCACCGTCCATGCCCACCAGGTCCATGGGCAGCCGCACGGAAAAATCGCCCTTGCGCAGGGCGCGCAAGGCGCCGAGCAGCGCACGGCGATCAACCCAGTCCGGGCGGGTCTGCGGATCGCTTCGAATTTGCATGTCAGCCATACTGTCTCCCTCGGAATGCGTTTTGCCGCAAGTCCGTTCGCCGCATCCCTTTTTCTTGCGCCTATGTTCCTGCCGTCCAAGCCGGGTGCAAGGCGAAGTGGACCGACCGGACTAGCCCTTTGCGATCAAGGCCGGTTTTCATTCCGCCGATTGGATTAATGCCGGTCATGATAATGATTCGCCGGTAGGGTCACTATCACGTCATTTCGATAATTCTGTAGCTGAACATCTACAGCAAATAACCGTTCCACCATCCCCCGGTTCCCGATTCTTACGGCGGTTTCGACCGCTACACGCAGCCCGCATGCGCTGGTCCGATCGGGCCATGGGCGTCCTGCGGCGCGCGAGCACACGCTGCTATTTGCGCCGCGTACCTTGACCCCTCGGAATCATTGCAAGGACGCGTCATGGCACTGGGGAATTCGCGCGAGCTGAAACTCTCTTTCATTCCGACCAAGTCGGCCTCCCTCAAGCAACGCCAATGCCAGCGGGAGGCCGCATGAAGCGACTTCTGCAGCATGGCATCACCGAACAGGCCTCGGTCTGTCCCGAAGCGGTGGCGCTGGCCTTCAAGGGGACCCGCCTCACCTACGCCCAGCTCGACGACATGAGCAGCCGCCTGGCCCACGTGCTGATCGACGTGGGTTGCCGGCGCGGCGACCGCGTTGCGGTGCTCATGCCCAAGGTCCCCATGGCCATCGTGGCCATCCTGGGCGCGCTCAAGGCCGACGCCATCTACGTCCCCATGGACCCTTCCAGCCCCGCCGCGCGCCTGTCGCTCATGCTGCAAGCCGCCGAATGCCGGTTGATCCTGGCAGCCGGTCCGGTTGGCCAGACCTTGCGCGGACTGCTCGCCCAGGCCGAGGCCGGGAAGGACAAGGTGACGGGACAGCCCCCGCGGGTGGGATGGCTGGACGACGCTCCGCCGCCCGAAGGGGTGCCGGCAGCGTTCACCCGCGATGCCCTGGACGCCTTCCTCCCCACCGCGCCCGCCACGGTCAACGGCGATGAGGACATTGCCCATATCCTGTTCACCTCGGGCTCCACCGGAGTGCCCAAGGGGGTGACGATCCAGCATCGCAGCGTGCTGCGCTTCATCGACTGGGCCCGGGCGTATTTCGGCACCTCGCCCGGCGAGCGCATTTCGCAGCACCCGCCGCTGCATTTCGACCTGTCCACCTTCGACATCTTCGGCACCCTATCGGCCGGGGCCGAGCTGCACCTTGTTCCGCACGAACTCAACCTGCTGCCCAACAAACTGTCGCAGTTCATTTTCGACAACCGCCTGACGCAGTGGTTTTCGGTGCCGTCGGTGCTGAACATGATGGCCAAGTTCGACGTGGTGGTGCAGGACGACTTCCCCGAGCTGCGCCGCATCCTGTGGTGCGGCGAGGCCATCCCGACGCCCACGCTGATGTACTGGATGCGCCGCCTTCCCCACGTCCAGTTCACCAACCTGTACGGCCCCACCGAGGCCACCATCGCCAGCAGCTACTACACCGTGCCGGAGTGCCCGGCCAGCGCCCAGGAAGCCATCCCCATCGGCCGGCCCTGCGACGGCGAGGAACTGCTGGTGCTGGACGCCGACCTGCGGCCCGTGCCCCAGGGCGAAATCGGCGACCTTTACATCCGCGGCGCCGGGCTTTCACCCGGCTATTGGCGAGATCCCGAGAAGACGCGCGCGGTGTTCCTGCCCTACGTGGGCCATGGCAGAGAGAACCGCTCAGCCGGCGGCGGCCTCGACCGCATCTACAAGACAGGCGACCTGGCACGCCTGGGCGCCGACGGGCTGCTGTACTTCGTGGGCCGGGCCGACACCCAGATCAAGAGCCGCGGCTATCGCATCGAGTTGGGGGAAATCGAGGCTGCGCTCCATTCGCTGTCGTGCCTGCGCGAGAGCGCCGTCGTGGCCGTCCCCTCCGACGGTTTCGAGGGCTGGAAGATCTGCTGCGCCTATGTGCCGGCGTCGGGCGCCGAGGTCGGGGTGGAAGCGCTGCGCAAGAGCCTCGCGGGCCTGCTGCCCGCCTACATGCTGCCCGCCCTATGGGCCCACCACGACGCGCTGCCGAAGAACGTCAACGGCAAGATCGACCGCCCGGCCCTGAAGGCCGCGTTTGCGAATGACGCCTCGAGGGCGGCGCCGCGGGCCGCGGTGGCGGCCTCCGCGGCCGCCCCGGCCGATGCCGCCCGCCCGGCGCACACGGTGTGAAGAATCGCCTCCGACGAATTCCCTCTGAACAAGCACGCGCGAGGACTCAAGTGACCGCCGATATCATCGTCCGCCTGAACAACTGGTTTAGCGAAAGCCTGCACATCTGCGTCCCCTCGCCGGACACGGATCTGCTGGAGAGCGGGCTGGTTGATTCCCTGCAGATCGTCGAGCTGCTGATGCAGCTCGAGGAGCAATTCGGCTTCAAGATCAACATCGATGACATCGACCTGGACGACCTGCGCAGCCTGAACCGCATCGCCGCGCTGGTGGCCGCGCACGCCCCGGCCGGCGCCGCCCCGGCCCGCCCGGCGGCGGCTCCGCCGTCCGCGGCCAGCCGTGCCGGCGTGGACCGGGACGACGCCATGGAATCCATGCCGCAACTGGCGGCCCAGTTCAAATGACCGGCCGCGCGGTACCGATGAACGGCCCGGGAAACGGGACGCGCCCGACGGGGACGGGCCGCCGCGCGCCTGCGGGCGAAGGCCTGTGGATGCTGTGGCTCCTGGGACTGGGCGGCGCCCTGTTGATCGGCATGGTCACCGCCATCATCGGCAGCGAGGCCGGCTATCGTTCGGTTTACTACGTCGCCGTGCTGGCGCTGGTCGGCCTGGCCGCCATGCTGGCTGCCACCCGCAAGCAGCCGCTGCGCTTCGCCTTCCTCGCGCTCATCGCCTGCTTCCCGCTGGCTTCGGCGGAGGTGCCGCCCGGGCGGCTGGGCCTGACGGTGTTCGACGTGGGCATGATCCTGCTCGGCCTGGGACTGGTGGTCAAGAAGCTGCTCAACCCGGAAGCCGGCAAGGACCCCTTTTTCCCCTCGCCATCGCTCCTGGCGGCATGGCTGCTGCTGCTGCCGTGCGTGCTGTTTTCGCGCTACCCCGCCCATTCGCTGATCTCATTCCTCGCCATTTTCGGCGGCTACGCCTTCTTCCTGCTGGTGCTGGACGAGCTGAAGCGCGAGCGCGGCTTCGAGCGGCTGGTCATGCTAATGGCGCTGGTGTCCATCGTCATCGCGGCCGGCCTGTTCATCGACTCCTCGCTGCACGTCAACCTCAGCATGCGCGGCGGCAACCTCAACCAGGTGACCTACGTGGGCGGCGTCCCGGTGTGGCGCGCGGGCGGCTTTTTCCAGGACCCGCAGCGCGCCGGCGCCTTCCTGGGCTGCCTGGTGGCCTTCTTCTTCATGCTGTCGGTGCGCGGGCGCTTTCGCGGCCAGCCCCTGAGCCTGCTGGTGTGGCTGGCCATCATCATGGGCGCGGCCGCGCTCATGACCACGATTTCACGCAGCGCCATCCTGGCCTGCATCGCGGTGTGCGCCTTCACCTTCTTCATATTCAACGGCTGGAACCTCGTCACGAAGCTGGTGGTGGCGGTGGCCCTGGGCGTGCTCGCGTTCATGGCCGCCATGACGCCCTGGGAGAACTGGCTGAACATCCTGCCGTCGGCGGTGATCCAGCGCGTGCTCGAATCCCGGACCGAGATCATGGACCGCGTGAACATCTGGGTGGACACCTGGGACATGTTCGCCAATCACCCGCTGTTCGGCATCGGGCCGGGCAGCTTCCAGCCCTACCTGATGGAGACGCGGCCCACGGTGACGAACTTTTACGGCATCGGCGCGGCCGAGGGCGTGTCCTACGTGCCCGATCAGCCCGAAAGCGGATACCTGAAAATTCTGTACGAGGGCGGCATCGTGGGCGCCGTGGCGGCGCTGCTGGTGGCGGGCGACACGCTGCGGCGCGCCGCCCTGATCATCGCGCGCGGCGGCGTCGACGACGCGGCCCGCACCGAGAGCATCGCGGCGTTCGCCGGCCTGCTCACGTTCGCCGTGACCTTCGTCACCCTGTTCAACCTGAGCGACGGCCGCATCGCGGGCATGTTCTTCATGTTCCTGGCCGTCATCTGGCGCCACTCGCTGGTCCGGGCCGCCGCAACACGTACCGTCAAGGTCAGGAGCCGTTTCCGCAATGACGACCCATTCAGACGAATCGGCGCCGCATAGGGTCATCGGCCGTGCCTCATTGGTAGCTGCGGGAACCACCTATCAGCAGGGCGTGTCGCTGGTAGCCGGGCTGCTGGTGGCGCGGGTGATCGGCGCGGCGGACTACGGCATATTCGTGCTGGCGCGCAGCCTGCTCGACGTCACCGGCATCTTGACCCGGCTGGGGCTGGACATCGGCCTGCAGCGCTTCTTCGGCGAGACGCGCGGCTCGGCCGCCCCCGCCGCGCCGGCGCGCGTGCTGCTGCGGCTGCGGCTGCTGGCGGGCGGCATCGCGCTGCTGCCGCCGCTGGCGCTGGGGCTCGGCCTGGGAAGCCTGCTCGAGAACACGGTGTACCGCCATGCCCATTTCGGCGAAGTGCTGCTGGTCCTGGCGCTGGGCCTGCCGTTCCTCACCGACATCGCCGTGCTGGGGGGGGCCTATCGCGGCATTCTCAAGCTCGCGCCCAGCGTGCTGGCCGAGTCCATATTGCTGCCCACCGTCAGGCTTGGCGTCATCCTGGCGCTGTTCGCGCTGGGTTGGCGGCTGTGGGCCGTGGTCGTGGGGACGAGCATCGCCTCCTGCGTCGCCGCGCTGTTCCTGGCCTGGCGCGCGCACTCGGATTTCCGCAACAGCGCCGATCCGGCCGGCCGCGCGTGGCCGGACGCCTTTCAGGTCGTCGGCTACTCGTGGGTGCTGGCCATGGCGGCGCTGGTCACCACGCTGACCAGCACCATCGACACGCTCACCCTCGGGCGCTTCGCCAGCGCCCAGGAACTGGGCCAGTACTCGCTGGTGAAAATGCTCTTGCTGCAGATGGGCATCGGCGGCGCGGCCATCGGGCAGGGCCTGGGCGCGCTGGTGGCCGAGCGCCACTTCAAGGGCGACCGCGAAGGCGTGGTGCGGGTGCTGTCGCAGAACGCGCGCTGGATATCCCTGGTCACGGCGCCCATCTTCGCGGTGTTCCTGTTCTGGGGCTCCAAGATCACCCTGTTGTTCGGCTCGTCCTATTCGATATCCCAGCCGGTGGTGGTGTGGCTGGCGACCGCACAGTATGTGTTCCTGGTGTTCGCGCCCTGCGGCTGGGCGCTGTCCATGACGGGAAAGCACCTGCTCGAGCTCAAGATACTGGCGGTGGGACTGGTGCTGTCGGCGCTGGCCTGCTGGATCGCCGTGCCGGCCTATGGCCAGTTGGGCGCCGCGGCCGCGACCTGCGCGGCCACGTTGGTGGCCAACGCGGCGCGCATTGCGTTCGTGCGGCGCTCCATCGGCGCCCTGCCCTTCAAGCCGGACGTGCTGGTGATCACCGTGACCGGCATTGTTCTCGCGTGGGGCAGCCGCGAGGTCACGGACCACATGACGGGCTCAACGTTCTGGAACACCCTGGCGGGGATGCTGTGCTTCGCGGTGCTGTACTCCATCACCGGCTGGATCAGCCTGCTCAACGACGTCGAGAGAGCGGGCCTCGTGGACACCGTGGCCAGGCGCACCCGTTTTCTTTTCAAAAGGGAGAGCGAAGCGACATGATGACGTTGAAAACACAGGCGCGGATGGCGCTCAAGGCCGTGCTCCCGGCCCCCTGGTACTGGAAGTTCATGGCCCACAGGATCGGTTATTTCGATCCCGAGTTGAGGCTGTTGCCGTATTTTGCGGACAAGCGCCGGGCCGCGATCGACGTTGGGGCTTCCTTGGGCAGTTATGCCGCCCATTTGCTGGCGCATTTCGGCAGTTGCTACGCTTTCGAGCCCAGGCCGGATGCCGCCGCCTTCATTGCCAGCCGCCTGTCACCGCACCCCGATCCGCGGCTGAGCATCGAGAACGTGGCCCTGTCCGACCATTCGGGAGAGGAGACATTGCGCGTGCTGGTCGGAGACGCGGGACGCAGCAGTATCGAAACCTCCAATCCCGTCGAGCGCGCCGGCGCGGTGCAGATCCTCCGGGTTCCGGTCCGGCGCCTGGATGACTATCGCTTTCCCATGCCGGTGGGTTGCGTGAAGGTCGACGTCGAGGGGCATGAGGAGGCTGTCCTGCGCGGGGCCGAACGCCTGCTGCGCGAGCACCACCCCGTCCTTATCGTGGAGATCGAGGAGCGGCACAAGCCGGGATCGGTGGGCGCGGTCAGCGATTTCCTGGAAGGGCTCGGTTACCAGGGCTATTTTTTCCGCGGCCAGCGGCTGCTGCCGATTCGAACGTTCGACGCGGGGTTGCACCAGGTCATCGGCAACATCCGCTACGACGCAGGCACGGAAAGCCTGTACGTCAACAATTTCATCTTTCTCGGACCCGAGTCGCTCGCCAAAGTAAGCCACCTGATCCGGGAGCCTGGCAAGCCGGGGTGTGTACATTGAAAATAGCCCTGGTTGCGCTGCACTTCGCCGAGTATGCAGGCCGCCTGGCGCTGGCGCTGGCGGCCCAGCACGAAGTGCTGCTGGTGCTGCGCGCGGACAACGCGCGCGACGAGTTGTCCGCCGACCTGGTCAGACAGCTCCGCGCCAAGGTGCGGCTGCGCATGGTCACGCTGCGCCGGCGGCGCGACCCCCGTTACCTGCTCAGCAGCTCAATGATCAACCGAATCGTGGAGGAGTTTGATCCACAGGTCCTGCATATGCAGGAACAGCGCCCCACCCTGCTCGGCTGGACGCACCTGTATTGGCGCCGGCGCATTCCGGTCATCCTCACCGTGCACGACCCGGTGCCGCATTCGGGGAGCGATCTCGAGAAGCACAGCCCGACCTGGAAGATCGTCACCTGGTTCCGCGAGCGCGCCACTCGCATCATCGTGCACGGGCCGCGCATGCGCGAAGAACTCGACGCGCTGTCGCCGGGCATTGCCGCCAGCGTCGACGTCATTCCCCACGGGGTGCTGGGCTGCCCGGGCGCCGCGGACATCAATGGCTACGAGCCCGGCACCTTCCTGTTCTTCGGGCGCATCGAATCCTACAAGGGACTGCGCTACCTGCTTGACGCCGGCGACATCCTGAATCAGCGCGGCCATGATTTCAGGCTGGTCGTGGCCGGCACCGGAGAGGATCTGACCCGTTACCGCGATCGCATCGCCTCCAGCCGCTGGGTGGAACTCATCGACCGCTACATCGGGGCCGCGGAGATTCCGGGGCTGTTCCGGCGCGCCATGAGCGTGGTGCTGCCCTACACCGACGCCACGCAAAGCGGCGTGAGCGCCATGGCCTTCGCTTATTCGCGACCGGTCATCGCCACCGACGTCGGCGACCTGCCGGAAGTGGTCATAGACGGCCGGACCGGCCTCACCGTTCCGCCCCGCGACGGCGAATCGCTCGCGGACGCCATGGAAAAGATGCTGCTGGAACGCCGCCTTCGCGATTCGCTGGCGCTCAATGCCACGCGCTTTGCCCAGGAGAACCTGTCCTGGCCGGTCATCGCCCGTTCAACCTCGGAAACCTACCTGCGCGCGGTGAAGGGCCGCGAGCGGCACGCGTTGAGCCTGTCATGAGCACGATGCCGATGAGCGCAGCCTCATGAGCGCCGTGCAGATCGAGGCCGACATCGAGCCGAGGGAACTTCGTCTGGGCGTGCTGCTGGATGACCGCCTGCAGGAGCGCTGGGTGCTTGAGGCGATGAACCAGACGCTGGCCCGGCCCGGCGTCACCCTGGCCGCGGTCGCGGTGGGAACAGGGTGCCGGCGCCCTTCGCTGGCGGGCCACCTGCACCGTTCTTTCGACCGGCTGGACATGCACATGCGCTGCCAGGACGAAAAGCTGTTCGCCCCGGTCGATGTGGCCGCCCTGCTGCGCATGCCGGCGCTGGAATTCAAGGCCGAGCGCGGCAAGGAGGGCTGGCATCCCGATGAGCAGGGCGCGGCGCGCCTGCGCGCCTGCGGCGTCGACCTGTGGCTGTGTTTCTGCGGCGAGGCGCCGGGAAGGCGGATCGCTTCCATTCTGCGCCGCGGCCTGCACCACGCCGCGCATGACAAGGGTATTCCGCGCGGCGTATGGGGATTGGAAATCGGCCGCGGCGTCCCCGCCGTGAGCACCTGGGCGGGCGCCATGGAAGTGGCCAGCCGCAGCCCCATCACCAGCATGACCCTGGTCAACTACGCGGACCACAATGAAGGGCTGTTGTACCGCACCTTCGGCGCGACCGTGAGCAACTCGGCGCGGCTCAACCGCCTGGATTGCCTGCGCAAGGGCGTGGGGCTGTTCGGCCGCCTGCTGGGCAGCCTGCGCGAGGACGAGGCCCTCAATGACGGGCTCGCCGACCGCGCCATGGAACTTCCGGCGCGCTATCCGGCGTTGCCCGCGCCCACGCTCTTCGCGCTGGGGCGGCTGTCGTGGCGGCTGTTGTCCAACGTGGCGGCCAACCAGGCGTCGCGCATGTTCTGGCGCCCGCAATGGCAAATCGCCTACCGCTTCCTCGACGAGGCGCATCCCGACCGCCCGCTGGAGCGCCTGCGCTACCTGATTCCGCCCAAGGACCGTTTCTGGGCCGATCCGTTCGCGGTGGAGCACGAGGGCCGCTACTTCATCTTCTTCGAGGAGCTGCCGTACGACACGGGGCGCGGCCGCATCATGGCGGTCGAGGTGTCCGAGAACGGCCAGCCGGGCGAGCCGCAGGTTGCCCTGGAAGAGGACTACCACCTGTCCTATCCCTTCGTGTTCCGCTGGCAGGGCGGCCTCTACATGCTGCCGGAGAGCGCCGAGAGCGGCCTGCTGCAACTGTACCGCTGCGAGGATTTTCCCCGGCGCTGGACGCCGTGCCGCGTGCTGCTGCGGAACATCAGCGCCTACGATGCCACGCTGTGGCAGGCCGAGGACCGTTGGTGGATGTTCGTCAACGTGGCCGAGCCCGGCGCGAGCAGCAGCGATGAGCTGCACCTGTACTGGAGTTCTTCGCCGCTGGGCCCCTGGATTGCCCATCCGCGCAATCCCGTCATTTCCGACGTGCGCCACGCGCGCTGCGCCGGACCGCTGTTCACGCGCCAGGGGCAGCTCTACCGGCTCAGCCAGGACTGCTCGGTGGCGTACGGCCACTCCATCTGGATAAATCGCGTGGACTTGCTCAACGAACAGGCCTACCGTGAGACGGCGGTGCGCCGCATCGCGCCAGGCTGGCGCAGGGACGTGCAGCGCATCCACACCTTGGGCGCCTGCGGCCGGCTGCAGGTGCTGGACTACCTCGTGAACCGGAAGCTGCGGCTGTAGGGCGAAACAGGGCGGCGAAAGAGCGCGGGGGCGCGACGAAACCGCCCTGGAGAAAGCCGCGCGGGAAAGCGCGGGGGGCCTCAGCGGGGCCGGGCCGCGTCGATCACGTCCTCGCGCCGCAACGGTCCGTGGATCACCGAACTGGCCGGCCCGCGGCAGCCCGGAAAGGGGTTGCACACCGGGGTGTGGTAGTTGGCCAGCTTCAGGTAGCAGCCCTCCCCCTTGAACAGGGTGGGGCCGTGATGCGACAGCTTGTGCTCGCCGTTCACCCAACCCTCGATGAAGCCATCCTCGCCCGAGGACCAGCGCACGTAGTAGGCGAAGTCGTACCAGGCCTGCTTGCGCACCGGTCC
>Ga0134124_10004874_pt1 | contig 10791 bp, 9 predicted proteins | sample KB304_FD_96880 | JGI IMG/M metagenome (GOLD analysis project Ga0134124, IMG submission 96880) | Terrestrial soil microbial communities without Nitrogen fertilizer from Kellogg Biological Station, Michigan, USA - KB3-0-4 | ecosystem: Environmental > Terrestrial > Soil > Unclassified ... | reverse complement strand
CGGAGGGACGAGCGCAGGCTCGGGAGGAACGAGCGCCGGCAGTTCGGGATCGGGGGGCGCCACTGAGGCCGGTACTGGGGGAATTCAGGCCGCGGGCGGCGCAGGCTCAGGCGGAACCGGCGGCGAGGGGCCGCCGGTCTGTGTACCGGCCTGCGCGCAGGGGAAGATCTGTGTTCAAGGGCAGTGTCAGCCCTGCGGCTCGAGTGGACAAGCGTGCTGCGACGAGCACACGTGCAATGCGCTGCTCAGCTGCAACTCGCAGGGCACCTGTACGTGCGGAGGCGCCAATGAAGTTTGCTGCACGGGGGATGCGTGCAGTCCCGGGTTGAGCTGCGACACCAGTGCAGCCACTCACGTCTGCACCTGCGGCGGCCTCGGGCAGCGCTGCTGCCCGGACTCGCAGAATCAGCCCGCGACCTGCAGCGGTTCATTGGCGTGTGCGGGAGCGAAGTGCGGGTGTGTCGCTGAGATCTATGTCGGGCCTCCGACCCTCAATAACGGCAACCTCCCTTACTTGACTCGTCGGACAGACGGCACGCTTTGGAAATACGTCCAAACCGTGGCTCCCACCTGGACCCAGCAGCTCTATAGCGCGGGCGGTCCGTTCCGCCTCGCTTCCACGCGTCAATCCGCGGTGGCAGGCCAGTCGATCGTCTGTGGCATTGCCGCCGACTCGAGCGTCTGGTGCTTCCCGGCGAGTGGCACGCTGACGGACTCCACTCTGCTCGGCGCAGGGCTCGGAAGTACCGAGAGCACCAGCGGCCCGGTGCCCGTGGTCACTTCCCTCACCGGCGGCGCACTCACCAATGTCAAGCAGCTCAGCGCTAGCCGGGAGCCGAACGCAAACGCGTTTTGTGCGCTCGTCGGGGATGGCAGCATCTGGTGTTGGGGTCGCGGCAACTGGGGACAACTCGGACATGGCGATACCGCGAATTCGAACTATGCGCGGCAAGTGCTGGCGAGCGCAGGCACACCCTTCACGGGCGCCGCTCAAGTGACGATGGGCACAGAAACCACCTGCGCGCGCAAGACCGATGGCACAGTCTGGTGCTGGGGCACGAACGGGCAAGGTGAGCTGGGTGTGCCGAAGGCCACACTCGCAGCCAGCTACTACCCCGTTCAAGTGCCATTGGTCGGCACCACGGCGCAGCGGACGGCGAAGCAGCTCGCGACGGGCAGCTATCAGACTCACTGCGCGATCACGCAAGACACCACAGTCCAATGCTGGGGGAACAACACCAATGGCGCTGCTGGTAACGCGAGCGGCGCCACCGCCACGCCCACCCAGATCCTGATGGCCGCCAACGGTGCAGCACTGAGTGCGGTGTCCGATCTCACCAGCGTGGGTTCAGTCACGATGCTGGCGAACACGAGCAACGGTCTTACGGCCTGGGGAAACGTCAACGGTCAAACCACCGTCTATCCGGCTACCGTGCTCGACGGTTCGAACCTGCCCATCACTCAGGTGAACCTGCCGTTGGCATCTGGCAATAATATCGTTCCCTACTGGGAGTACATCGATAGTGCCGGCCGCGTCTTCAGCAACAATGGCACCACGTACAGCCTCTGGAGCCCACAGCCGCCGTGCACGAATCTGCTCAGTCCCTGAAGTCGGCGGCGCGGCAGCGTACCCGAGCGGATGACCTTGCACGGCGCGATCGTAGGACAAGAAGACGAGCCAGCGGCCGTCGGGTGAGGGATGCGAAAACCAATCACCGTTTGTTGCAACGAGCGCTGCCACGCCCGTCCCGCCTGGCAGCGCACTCTCGAGATGGCCGCTCAGCGCCTCCACAAAAGTATCGAGCAGCTCCGCTGAGGGCGAACGTGCCCTTGTTTCGAGCTCAAGAGCGCGCCGCTGCCGGCTGCGCTACCAGTGGCTGCTTGGTCCTGAACACCACGTAGTTTCTGACAGGGTAATAGTAAGTGACGAACAGCGCGAAGTTGGCGGCCAACGTCAACACTTCGGGGGCCACTTGCGGCAGTAGCCCTGCCAGCAGCTTGAACACCAAGATGTTGAGCGGAAAAGCAATCAGCTCGGCGATGACGAAGCGCTTGACTTGTGGCGCAGCGCTCTCAGACGCCGCCTGAAACGCATACGAGCGACTACCCAAGAACAAGGCCACACCGCCCACGAGCAAGCCACAGACGCGCCCCAACACTGGGTCGAACCCAAGCACGCGAGTGGTGAATGCCACCGCGGCAAAGTCGAGCGCGGTGCCGCCGCCGCCGACCACCAACGACCGCGCGAAACGCAGCACTTGCCCCGCGCCGGCTGTGCGCGCCGCTCGGGTCAACTGCGTTTCATTCACACGCTCAAATCTAGCGCCGGCTGGCTGAGACGCCAGTGGGCAGGTGTGTTTTCATCGTCCCCAAGGGATTTTCAATTGGCTCACGGTGAGATGACTCTTCTGCGAAACATGACTCAGTATTCGCCGATAACGCCCGAAGCGGCGCCGCGTTCGCTACCGCGGGCACTTTGCAGCGGTGCCCACAGAGGTCAGCTTCCACTCCTGCTCGTACTCATAGCAGGCAGCGACCGCGCGCCAGGCCTCGTCCGCTGCGGTGCGGATGCGCAGGTTCGACAACTCAGCGCGCGGCCCCCTGGTGCGGACAATGACCTGCGCGTCATCCACACCCAACAGCTCTGATGGCTTCGCGTCATTGTCGAAACCCACCAACACCAGCTGCGCGATGGCCATCCCGACGGCATCCGATTCGTCGAGCACGGTGGGCCTATCTGGCGGTGCTGGCACGGTGCCTGACTCGTTTGACGGCTGCTCGCCTTGCTCACCTGCCGTCGCCAGAACCAGGCCGCCCAGCACGACGAGACTGAGGCCACCGAAAACGAGCGGGAAGGCCACCTTGGGCGGCAATGGGTCGGAGTACTGCACACAGCTCTGGTCCACGGGTCGGTGCACCCGACAAGACGGCACCATCGACGCGAGCGCACCATAGGTAACCCCGATGCCGGTCGCCCCGATGCCGATACCCGCGGTCGCTCGCTGAGCCGGTGTGCAAGCCGACGCGGTCATAAGCAAGAGGCCGAAGAATCCCGCGCGCACGCCATCGCCAAGAGCAAACGACGTGCCCCGCCAGAATCTCGACGTCTTGCATGGGAAGCCGCGAGAAGCCGCGAACTGCCGGCTACAGTGTCGTGGGCGCGCCACAGCGTGCGGCAGCAACGGCCCGGGAGCTACGCGACGGAGCACGAGCGCCACGCCCGCTTACCCAAATCCAACTCTTGGGTCAGGGTTGGGTAGCGGGCGCGGCTCGGCGCGAGCGTCGCGTAGCTTGCATGACGGCTACCCGCGGCGCCGCTCAGCGACGGAGTTGCTCGGCGCAAAGTGCGTCGCGCGCCTCACGAAATCAGCTGCAACCGCGCTTCGCGCTACTCGCCCTGAACGCACTCAATCGGCAAAGACGAGCATCACGGTGGCGTTCTGGCCATCCGCGTCGAGTTCGACGGCAGCTCGAGCCTTCAGCACCTTGCCACCGACCACTGCGTTGGGCTCCCAGCACAGGCCGTCGGCATCTGAGGTACACCCGCGGCAACCATTGGGCGTGAGCGTCGAGCGCGAACAGCTGATCGCCTTGCCAGCCTGCGCGTTGAACGTGTATGCCCCGCTCGCGATCGACTGCGCGTGATTACATCGGGTTCCAAAGTCGAGGCCGTCCGTGCGCTTGGGCACACACTCGCGCGGGACATCGTCTTCCACCTCGAACACCCCCGCCCAGGAAGTCGTGACCGCCTCGCCAGGCTGGAGCGTGAGTGCCCTCTGAACGGGGCAACTGGCAGTGCAGCCACCCGTTGGGCTCCCCGCCAAAAGGGTTTCGCACGGCGTCCGGCACGGATCTGGCTCACGCACCGCTGCACCCGAAGCATCCTGCACCGAAAACAGCGGCGTCGCCCCACAGGTTTCCGTTCGGGCGCCGAGGTAAATGGGGAAATCCAAATCGTTCCGAATCAGCACCGGAACCGAGAGCGGCTTTGCGTCGACGAAGCTCGAGCACTCCACGAGCTGGCCGCCTGCCCCGGCCCCGCTTGCTCCGAAACCGCCTGCACCGATCCCACCCGCTCCCGGCCCACCCGCGCTGCCGGCCCCTCCAACGTTGCTACTGCCAGCTTCGTTACCGAGCTGTTCCTCAGTATGCGCCCTTCCCCCACAGCCGGAAAGGGCAACCACGACTCCAAAGATGAACAAGCAAGCTGAGCGCATCCTTCTTCTCCAAGCAAAGCACGCGCCAACTGGCCTGCGCTAAAAGCCAGGGGAAAATCACACACAACGGTGCCAAAGCTGAGCCGACTCGTGCCCGACCGCGACTCAGATGGCTCGGTCGAGCGCGAAGCTACCGACACGTCCTCGAGCTTGAGCTCGAGCTTGTTCCGCGGTTCGAGCCACCAGGGGTTGTCGTGTGGGCAAGCAATCCCGTGGGCCTCCGCGGTGCTGGCCGCGTCTTCCGCCATCGGGCGAGGCGTGCGAGCGGCGGAGCCAAGGAGCGCGGCGCAGCTTGTACAGCGATGGGTTCGAGCGAGGGGCCTCGCCGGCTACTTCCGGCGAAAGCCTGTGCGGACGCCACGCTTGGTCTTCTCGTCCGCAAGGTCCTGGTACGCCTTTCGAAACTTGATGATTGTCTGGTCTTCGCGAAAGAGGCGGTGCGAAACGTCCGACAATAAATCCTCCAGACGCTTGTCCTGCACCCCCAGATCCTTGGCCTTGTAGTGAAATTCGTGCGTCAGGTCGCCCCACGCATCTTGCAGCTTGGTCCGGATCTGAATTTCGCAAGGCATCTGTTCCGATTTGACTACTGTGCGCCCTGCCTTGTCACGTTGGACGGTCTCATAGGTCACGTTGGCTGTAGCGTGAATGGAGCGATACCCTGAAAGCTTGGCGTTCGAGATGTAGTCCTCGATGTCCTTGGAAAGCTTCAAGTGCTCGGAGATCTTGAGCATGTCGACGAAGCCGTGGCAGTCGTCTAGAAACCAGCACACGACTCTCGCCCCAATCAAATCTCCTGCAACGTCCGTCGGATAGTAAAACTGCGGCCAGCCCTTCCGATCTAATTTCTTCAAAAAACTCGCGAGCGACTTCGTACGCGAGCTAACGCGAATGGCTTCTGACGGCAGCTTGTTCGCAAGCGTATATGCTTGGGCTAGCTGATTGAGGCCAATATGGAGCAAGCTGCGGATCTGCTCGAGATCGCCTCCGTATCGATCGTAGAAGCGAACTGCTCTTTCACGCAGGGCACTGGGAGTGAGAGGCTTCGGCTTCTTCATGAACGGAGGGTCCCAGGTTAGCGCGGCGCCCAAGGTACAGAGTAGGCAAAAAGCAAAGCCACTCCGAATGGCGCTTTTCGCTCGACGTAAATGTTTCATCGCGGTTGGACCGGTGGTCCAAAAGACGACCCATGAGACCAGCCTTCGCCGCTTGAATTTGGGTAATTTGGGTTAGCGGGCGCGGCGATCACGGCGCGTCGCGTAGCTCGAGGGCGCGCCGCGCAGATCGAGGACGCGTGTTCGCCGTGGATGCGCACACGGTGCGACTCTGAATCGCGTTGTCGGCTCGCTCATTCGCTGCGTCAGCGCGTCAGCCCTCGAGCTCGCGGTAGCTCACGAAGGCAAACGAACGAGAATCAGGCGACCAGGACGGCACGTTTAGAGTCCCCTGCCCGCCGAAGAGACGCACGAGGATCTCCGGGGGTCCGCCCGCGAGCGGCATGAGCCTCAGGCACACGTGCTGATTCGGCGGATGACCTTGCACGGCGCGATCGTAGGACAAGAAGACGAGCCAGCGGCCGTCGGGTGATGGATGCGGAAACCAATCACCGTATGCGTCGTCGAAGGTGACTTGCTGTTGCTCCGAGCCATCGGGGCGCATGCGCCAAACGCGCATGTTCGTCGAGCGCGCGGAGTTGAAATAGATGTATTTCCCGTCGGGCGTGTAGTCCGGGCCATCATCGAGCGCCGGCGAGTCCGTCAAGCGGCGTTCAGCGCCGCCGGCAACGGGCACCGTGTAGATGTCGTACGCGCTGTTGCTCGCGCGCCCGGCGCAATACGCGAGCGTGCTGCCGTCGGGTGACCAGCCGTGCCAAAACGAAGGCGCGGCTTCGGTGATGAGGCGCGGTTCGCCGCCTTCGGCGGGGACCACGTAGATGCGCGAAGGCCCGTGCGTCTCGTCGCTAATCACGATTTGGCGACCATCCGGTGAGTACCCATGGTCGTTGTTGCAACGGACCGCGAAGCCGCAATCGAGCAAGCGCGGTTCAGCGCCGCCCGTCACGGGCACCGTGTACAAACGGCCCGAGGCGTTGATCAGCAGCGTGCTGCCATCACGCGACCAATTCGGAGCCTCGAAATGTCGCGGCGCGCGATAGACCACGCGCCGCGAGCGATCCTCCAGCGTATAGATCTCGAGTGTGCTTTCGACGATGCCGTTGCTCATCCGCGCAGCATAGCGCGAGAATGATTTTCACAGTGTGGTGTGCAAGCTGATGCGGTCAGAAGCAAGAGGCTGAAAAGTCCCGCGCGCACGCCATCGCCAAGAGCAAGCGACGTGCCCGACAGAATCTCGACGTCTCGAATGGGCAGCGCGAAGCATCAGCCATTTTTGGGTGACGCGGTGGTCGCTCTCGTGGACCCGCGCGCGAAGGCATCGCGCCAGGCGCGCGTCTGATCCACGATGAATTTTTGTACGGTATGAACGCGCTTCGGCGGAGTTCGGTTGTCGACTCGAACCAGGTGGAGAGGCACTTCTGGACTTCGCCAGTCGCGCAACGCCTCGACGACGACTCCACTATCCCAGTCCTTGACGCCCATCCAGGCGGGGCCGTAGCCGATGCCCAATCCGGCGCGGATCATCTCCCAAGTAGCTTCCGGATCGTCGAAGGTATGACTGGGTTTGGGAGAATGACGGACGAGCCTGCCATCCGACGGATTGCGAAACCTCCAGCTGTCCAAGTGGCCTGTCACGCGGTTGCGAAAGCCGATCAGCTGGTGGTTGGCTAGGTCATCGGGCGTTCGTGGTGTGCCGTGCTTGCGGAAATAGTGGGGAGTGGCGCAAGCAATCCACGGAAAGGTGCAGAGCTTGCGGGCTGAGTGAGCAGGCAACCCAGTCAGATCACCTGAGCCAATCGCCAGGTCGATCCCCCGGACTGCCATGTTCAGGAAGTCATCGGTGAATTCGACCTCGATGCTGATACCCGGGTTGGCCTTCAAGAAGTCCGGCAGCCCCGGTAGGAGGCAACGCTTGGCGAAAGAAGGGGGCGCGCTGATCCGAACCCGACCCGCCTCGCCGCGACTTCCGAGCTCGGCGAAAGCGCCCTCGGCCAGCTCGATCTCGGCCAGGAGCCGTCGACCCGCCGCGAGCAGATGGTCACCCTCTGGGGTGAGCGAGAGTGAATGCGTGGTGCGGTTGAGCAGGCGAATTCCCTGAGCTTTCTCGAGCCTGCTCACCGCCTTCGACATGGCGGAGGTCGATACGTTGGAGCGGCGCGCCGCCTCGGAAAACGAGCTGGCTTCGGCAACCCGCACGAAAGAGAGCAGTTGGACCAGGGACTGGGGCAAGAGTGGTGTTGCCACGGAGTCAACACTGTCATAGCCGCCGACCATCTACAAGTCGCGAGCAGCGTCTGCCAGATTGCTCTCACGGAAGAGCACAGGATGCTCGCCAGATGGAGGCTGCAAATGGACGAGATGAACAAGACCATTCTCATCACCGGCACTTCGAGCGGCCTCGGGAGGGCAAGCGCGAGGCTCTTCCAGTCCAGAGGCTGGAACGTGATCGCCACGATGCGCTCACCAACAAAGGAGACCGAGCTCACGAAGCTCGACCGACTCCTAGTGACGAGGCTCGATGTCCAGGATCACGTGTCCATCCAGTCAGCCGTCGAGGCGGGCCTTTCGAGGTTCGGCCAAATCGACGTGCTGGTCAACAATGCCGGCTACGGTGCCTACGGTCCGCTCGAGGCGACGCCGCTCGAGAAAATCCGCCGCCAGTTCGACGTGAATGTCCTCGGAGTGCTGGCCACGACACGCGAACTACTGCCTCACTTCCGCAAGAACCGGCGCGGAACGATCGTGAACGTATCTTCCATCGGGGGCCGCATCGCCTTCCCGCTCGGTACGCTCTATCACGGGACGAAGTTTGCCATCGAAGGCCTGTCAGAGTCGTTGCAATACGAGCTCGGCGCACTGGGTATCCGCGTCAAAGTGATCGAGCCGGGCATGATCAAGACCGACTTCGGCGGCCGCTCGTTCGATTTCAACAACGACACGGCGCTCGCCGAATACCAGCCGCTGGTGCAATCGCTCGCAGCTACGTTCGGTCGGATGATGCAGGTCGGCTCCGAGCCCGAACGCATCGCAGAGGTCATCTACACGGCCGCGACCGACGGAACCAAGCAGCTCCGATACGAGGCGGGAGCCGATGCTTCGAAAGCGCTCGCCGACAGGAGAGCCGCCGACGACGCCAGCTTCATCGCTGCCATCTCGGCGCAATTCGGTCTCGTCTGAAGAGCCCGATCAACTGACAACCTCATTCACCAACCAGGAGACGGAGACGATACATGCAAAACCCCAATCTACGTGAGTTCTACGACCGCTACATCGCCGCGCTGAACGCGCGCAATTTCGAGATCATGAAGGAGTTCATCCACGACGAGGTCACGTTGAACGGCGCGCCCGTCAGGCGTGAAGACATCCTCGCGGTGCAGAGAGACGAAGTCACATCGGTTCCGGACCTACACTGGGCGCTGACGAACCTCATCATCAATGCCAACCGCATCGGAGCGCAGCTCATCAACACGGGCACGCCTGCCAAAAAGTTCGTCGGCGTGGAGCCCACGGGAGCGTCGTTCGAGGTCGTGGAGTACGCCGTTTACCAGGTGCTCGATGGGCGCTTCAAGCACATGGCTGCGATTCACGACGCAGAAGAGGTCAAGCGCCAATTGGCTGCGCGAGGAGCTCAACGGAAGGAGCAAGGCAATGAATGAGTTGAGTGGAAAGCGGGCTTTGGTGACGGGTGGTTCGCGCGGCATTGGCGCGAGTATCGCGCTCGCGCTCGCAGAGCAAGGCGCCGACGTGGCCATCACCTACCACCAGTCGGCGGAGCGCGCCGCAGAAGTCGTGCGAAGCATTCAGGCGAAAGGCCGGCGCGCGGCCGCAATTCAGGCGGACAGCGCGGATCCCAGCGCTGTGAGGCGCTCGGTCGATGACGCGGCAAATGCAGTCGGCGGCCTCGATATCCTCGTAAACAATGTCGGCACCGCTCGCATGGGCAAGTTCGTCGATCTCAGCCTTGCTGATATCGATGCTATCTTGAACACCAATGTGCGTGCCACCGTGTTGGCATCCCAAGCCGCCATCCCGCACTTCGGTCGAGGCGGCCGCATCATCACCATTGGCTCGAACGCCGCCGACCGCGCGGCCTTCCCGGGACTTGCCGTGTACTCGCTGAGCAAGTCGGCGCTGATCGGACTCACGCGACACCTCGCCCGCGAGCTGGGTCCGCAAGGCATTACTGTCAATCTGGTGCAGCCAGGACCCACGGACACCGAATTGAATCCGGACAACGGCGGTGAGCTCGCTGAGTTGAACCGTCGGCTGACGGCGCTCGGTCGCTATGCAAGGCCGGCTGAAGTCGCTTCCGTGACCGCTTTTCTGGCGAGCGCGGCGGCGGATTACATGACGGGCGCGATCGTCACCGTTGATGGCGGATACAACGCTTAGGGTCCCGCCACGCCCGTGGAACGCAGCGTGCGCGGGGGCTTCGAGGATGGCGATCAATTGGCACTGCTTGCTCTCGAATCGATGGCCTCTCGGACCTTCCGCGCGAGCAGCTCGGGAGTGATGGGCTTCTCGATGAAAGCGACGCCGGAGTAGAAAACGCCGTGTCGCACCACCGCGTCGTCCGTGTAGCCCGACATATAGAGGACCTTCATCTGCGGGCGCTCTTTGAGCAGGCGCTCGGCCAGCGCTCGGCCGCTCATGCGTCGCATCACCACGTCCGTCAGCAGTAGATCAATGGACGAGGAGTATTGTTCGCAGAGCAGTAGCGCATCACCACCGCTTTGAGCATCCAGCACGTGGTATCCGTATTTGCTCAAGATCGTTCGCGCGAGCACCCGGACCTTTTCGTCGTCCTCGACGAGTAAGATGGTCTCCGAGCCACGCAAAAACTCACCCCGCAGAGCAGGGGGAACGGATGACCGAACCTGCGCGCTTCGGTCGACCATGGGCAGATAGATGTTGAATGTGGTGCCGCGGTCGACCTCGCTGAATACCTCGATCGATCCTCCGCTCTGTTTGACGATGCCAAAAACGGTGGCGAGTCCGAGCCCCGTCCCGCTGCCAGGCGCCTTGGTCGTAAAGAACGGCTCAAAAATGCGGGCCTGCGTTGCCTCGTTCATTCCGACTCCCGTATCGCTCACGGCGAGGAGAACATGAGAGCCCGCAACCACCCCCATGTGTTGCGCAGCGTATTCCTGATCCAGGACCACCTCTTCTGCGGTAATGCCCAACCTCCCGCCTTCTGGCATGGCGTCCCGAGCGTTGATCGCGAGATTCATCACCACCTGTTCGATCTGTCCAGGATCGACTAGGACTTTGCCGCAGTCCGGCGCGAGCGTCATCACCAGTTCCAGCTCCTCGCCCAGCAACCGCCGCAACATGACCTCCATGCTGGCGACGATCCGACATAGGTCCAGCGTCTTCGGCTGCAGTACCTGTTGGCGACCAACGGCGAGCAAGCGGCGCGTCAGCGTCACCGCGAGCATCCCAGCGGTTTGGATCTCATG
>Ga0134124_10004873_pt1 | contig 10793 bp, 6 predicted proteins | sample KB304_FD_96880 | JGI IMG/M metagenome (GOLD analysis project Ga0134124, IMG submission 96880) | Terrestrial soil microbial communities without Nitrogen fertilizer from Kellogg Biological Station, Michigan, USA - KB3-0-4 | ecosystem: Environmental > Terrestrial > Soil > Unclassified ... | reverse complement strand
AATAATCCTGGCAAGCTGCGCGCTTTGGAAGAGGCCGGTTTGGAAATTGTCGAACGAGTGGCGATTGAAGTCGAGGTGAACAAGAGCGCGGCCAGGTACCTGCGAACCAAGCGAGAAAAGATGGGACACTTACTCGCGGGCTGATCGGTCCGCGCCGGCGCGTGTTTAATGGTTCGCTTTGGCTCTCTTCAGGTTGGCCGCAATCTTTTTCAGATTAGCGCTATAGGCGATCACGTCGTCAAGATCTTTGGTCGCCTGCGTCGCCAGATTGACCTCAACCACATTGCGTTCGCGAAACACGGGGTTGTTGACAAAACTCATCAGCGAACGGTCCATCAAAAGTAAGGCCGACTTAAACTCCTTCGTACCACCAGCTGACAACGTCCTGTGCTGGACCTTGGCGGGTTCCGGCAAAGCCAGATTGCTCTTCAGACGCACAGCCCGGTCATTGATCTGGCCCAGCATGTTCGACGTTTGCTCGTAGTCGATGCTCTCGCGGGCCCATGCCTCCGACATCATTTTGTTATTTACATCCTGAATCGCCCGGAAATCCTCGCGAAGCTGCTTCAACGCCGCGAACCTTTCTGCCTCGGACCGGGGCGTAGGGCCGGCGAGCGTTTCGCGCTCTCGCTTCATTAATTCGCGGAAAGTGTCGTTGGCGATGACGCGTCGCGTAGCTTCAGACGTCCTGCGTGAACCGGGCTGGGCGGCCACTACGATTACAAACAACGGGATCAATGCCGACCCAATAACCACTAGCCGATGGAATCTGCGATTGCTGTTCATGTTAATGCTCCGTGAAATCTAGCTGAGTCATCGCTGGCATTCGGAGGGACCTGCGCCGGCTTTCGATTGCGCAAAGGTAATCATGATTTGCGTTTGCTCAGTTTGTCGGCGCCGCTCTTCAGGACCTCGCTCAAATCGATTACATATTCGAGGTCTCGACGCGCCTTGAGCGCCAGTTGGTTGTCGAGTGTTCCCATGTCGCTGAAAACAGGATTCGTAAGAAAGCTGGTCATCGTTGCGTTCAGTGAGCCAAGCAACGATCTCAATTGGGCATCATCCACGGGGACCGGCTCTTTTCCTTTATCTTCTTTCTCAGCCTTCGGAAGCGCGGCCAGATTTGATCTCAGGCGCGTCCCGCGCTTTTTGATCTCCAAGGCATTGTCCGAAAGTAATTTGAAATTGAATGGCGTGGCCGGCGCGGCGGCGGTTTTGATTTCTTCGTTGATAGCGCGCAGACGTTCAAAGTCTTCGTTGACTTCCGCCATGATCGTGGAGGCGTCGCGATTAGTGCGGCGCGACTCGTTCTCCAAGGCGCCGAGGGTGCGCTCAGTGCTACTGGTGTCGCGCATCGGCACGTTCCTATTGCCCTGTCCGTAAGTGGTGATGCCGAGCATCAAAACGGCGGCGAATGAGAAGGTCGAGGTTAAGAGAAACCTTACGATACGCGGTCGACTAAATTCGTTCATGATTACCTCGTTAGCAAACCGAGATGGCGGTCGGGGTAACGCAGTGCCGGGAGTATAAAACAAGCCGCGACCGGTGACAATCAATGACCAACGCCACGCGGGGTTTACCTGATTTCGAAGTCGATCCATTGCGTGGTGATGCTGTTCTTTTCCTTTGCGAGGCTATCGGTAACGATGACCTGCAAAACGTAGTCGCCGGGCGTCAGGCTCGGACTGAGCGGGAACTGCCCAAAAGCGACCATCCGTTTCTGATCCAACTGACCTTTCAACGCGAGGACTTTCCCCGTGAAAACCAGTTGATTGTCCCGGAATAATCGCACCTGAGACTGTAATTGCTGGAGCCGCGTGCTCTTATCGACGCGCGCATTATAGATCTCGTAACCGTATTCGAGCATGGCGCCGGTGTGAAAGCGACGAATGACCGGGCCCGTTTGCGGATCTCCCTGCGAGTCGCCGGCGCTGGCCGTTTCGCCGGTTCCCGTGCTCACTTTAACCAGGCTGCGCGCCGGGTCGCGTTCCGCGAGATACAGTCCCGAAAGCGTCAGCCGATCCTTCTTCAGGTCCGGAACTTCGATGTACTGATTAGCCGAACCGACGCGTCCTGAACCGCTATCGCGGACGGCGATGCGCAACTGAAAAGCACCCGGAGTTTTGACCGGAAGATTGATGCCGAAGATGAGCCCGTTCTCGAGCGCGGATTGATATTGTGCGCGGGGCACCAAGATTTCCTGCGAGCGTGAACGGCGGTCGACGGCCAGTCCCTGATCATTAAAGGTCATGGCCAGAACATCCAGTGCGGCTCGATAGCTTCCGTCCGCTTCTTCCTTGAAAGTCAGACTGTGACCGCCTACATAAATAAATGAGCGCATGAACGAGCCGAGGGGCGGCTCGTCCAGAAAGATCGAAGTCAGCCGCAAATCAACATCGCCGGAAGAGAAGGGCGAGGTGATCGCGGCCATTAGATATTCTTCGGACGTGCGGCGAACCGGAGTTGCCTCTTCGTTCGAGATTCCAAAAAATCCCGTGCGTGTTCTCACAATCAGATCCGGCTGTTTTACCTTCACGGTGATGTTGTGGTATCGACGCTGTCCCGACTTGTCGAAAGTGGAATCGTCCGGCCGGTAGCCGATCAGGTAGTAGCTCCTCGAGTCGTCGAGGGCTTTTTTCATCCCCAGGTTTAGATCGTTGTTGTTTGTAAAAAAGAAACCGCCGGTCTCGAGCGCGAGGTAGCGCAGGCCTTCCTGCGATTTCCACAATTCCTCAGTCTTGTTCATCATCGACTGCATCATGGCAGCGCCGGAGTTGGCGCGTACGACTGCGCCATTATCCAATTTCATGATTGAGCTGGTGTTGTCTGTCGCGGTGAAATTGAGGGCCGGCAGTCCGCGTGGATCGATTGTGTAAATCACCACCGAGGCGCGGTTCGCCAGGTCGGTAAGACGGCGCAGCGCCTGAATGGTGCGGTAATTACCCTCGCCGTGGCTGTCAAACAAATTCATAGTGTCGGAGAGAAGCACCACTGCCTTTCGTCCGGGCATCGGCCTCAGTCCGCGAACAATGTAGTTAATCGCGCCGAGAGTGCCGACCGAGAAAACGTCGTCTTTGAAATCGCTCTGGCTTTGACGCGCGCCTTTTTCCATGTTGGTCGACGTTTGCTTGGTGGCCACTGGTCCGTCTGCGCCGGGCCGCATGGATGCGGCCACCAGCGGGTCGTCCTCAATCGGAGCGAAAGCGGCAATCCCGGCACGCCCGTTACTGTTCCACTTCACGCGCTCAATGGCCGCATGTAGCAAACGCTTGTCCGCGGTAAATTGTTGAAGAGCCCCCACCCCGGCGCCGGTGCGAATGATGGCGACAAGGTCTCCCTCCTGCATCTGTTCGTCTACAAATTTTCGCAGCGCGGCGCGGACAAAGTGCATGCTTTCAAAAGACAGTCCCAGATCGTCAACCACCAGGGCGACCGTTCGTTGCACATTTTCGGGCCGCAAGACAACTGTGGGCGGAGGCGGAGCCACGGCCTTTTTGCCCAAACGATCGGGTTTGACGGTGACGGGCGGAGTGGTGGTTTGCTCTCCGCGCGAGACATATGAAAAGTTCGTGATCTTCTGCGGTTTCCCGTCTTCGAAGATCTCGAAGTCTTCAGGATGCAGATCGGCAATAGGCTTCCCTTTCTTGTCGGTGACGGAGGCGTCAATCTGCACCAGGTTCGACGTGATGCGCACCACCTCGTCTTTGTCAGACGAGGGGTTCTGTTGCCGCGGTGGGTTCGGGGTGGCCGACGGTTGTTGACCCGTTGCGGACACGAAAAGCGCGTGAATGATCGCGAGTGACAGAAAAAGGCGCTTCATAAAAGAGACCAGGGCCTTTGGTTGATGGAGGGGAGAGCAGTGTAGTTATAAAACAAAAGGGAGGCGTCGTAAAGACCACCTCCCCAAAGTTCAATCAGTGAATTGGTTTAAATTACCAATCGAACCGGGCCGCAACCTGGATAACGCGTGGGTTGCTGCTGAACACCTGGCTCGCTTTCAGGAAGTCACCAGTTACCGGCGTAATCGCGTTGAACTGGGTAACACCTGTGGTGGCAATCGGGTCCACCGTGTTCACTGAGCCCGCGGTATATTGCGGGTGGTTAAAGGCGTTGAAGAAATCAGCCCGGAGTTGGATCCTCTTCGAACCTTCGCCGAAGTGGAAGTTCTTGAAGATCGAGACGTCAAAGTTATTGATCCCTGGCATCCGGAAAGTATTCCGAGCGATATTCGCCACGGCGCCGTTGCCAGCCTGGATATAACGAGCATTCGGATTGACCGCGAGATAGCCAACGACCTGACCGTCAGTACGACGGAGAGCAGTGACGGCTGAACCGATGCCTTCTTGTCCGTTTGGATTGAAGATGGCGCGGTCGCCGGCGCTGTCGCCGTTCTGGTTAGCGTCGTTACCACTGCGAATCGTCACCGCTTCACCACTTTCTGCAGTGTAGGTGCCGGCAATGTTAAAGCCGCCGAGCAGCGTGCCTGCCCAGCCCTTGTCATTGCGGTACCACGGCAGTTCATAAATCCACGCCGTCACGAACCGGTGGGTTCGATCAAGAGCCGAGATAGCACGCTCGTTGCGCAGATTCTGGAAGTCCTGAACACGACGAGGCGAAAGCACTGTCGAGAAAACCTCGGCAGTCGTATCGTCAATCAGTTTGCTCCAGGTATAGGCCGCGGTCATCTGCAGACCCTTCGAGAAGCGTTTCTGCAACTGGCCCGAAGCACCGTGATAGGTGGAGTTGCCATTGGACAGGAACGCGACCACGCCGGCGCCGAAACCTGCCGTACGGAAAGCCGGCATGATATTCGAGCGGGCTTGAATCGTTGCCAGCGTCAACGACAGAGCATCGAGTTGCGCCTGGGTCGGAGCCGAGAAGAACGTCGGCAGACCCGGACGGCCCTGGTCGGGCGCCACGCGTGCAAAGTTGCTGATGCGGTTTTGCGTCAGCAGGTGAACACCGCGGGTACCGAGATAGCGGGCCTCGAACGACCAGTCGTTCAAGAACTGCCGTTGCCAGCTCAGCGTCCAGGTAAGCGAGTAAGGAACCTTCTGATCGGGAATGAAGGATCCGGTCGAGGCGCGCGCTACTGCCGCGCTGGTGATGGCCACCGGTGTATCCGGAAGTCCGCCGCCTGCGAGGAAGTTAGTAAACGAACCCTCGCCGCCTACGTCGTTGGTTTGCTGAAGCTGCGGTGGATTGGAAAGGATGTACAGGTTATCGAAGATGTAGTCGTAACCCATCGAGAATCCTGCACGGATAGAGCTCTTTCCACTGGCTCCGAAGATGGTTCCGAGCATGCTGTCGCTGAAGTTCGGCGACCATGCAAAACCGATTCTCGGTCCAAAGTTCTTGGTCTGTGTCTTCGGTGCGCGGAATTCAATCAGTCCGGGAACCGTCGAGATCGAATTAAGCGCTTGGCTCGTTCTGGCGCCCAGCGGCACCTGCTGATACGAGTAGTTGACGCCCATGTTCAGGGTCAGGTTTGGCTTGATGCGCCAGTCGTCCTGCACAAACGCGTACAGGATTTTCTGGTTGCCGTAGTAAATGTTGTTACCGGCATTGCGCTCGCCGAATTCAGGGCTGAAATCGCGCAGGTAGTCATCGGTGGTCAGGTACTGATAGTCACCGCGGACGCGCTGCGAGAAGCTCTGTGGCGAAATGAGAACGCGGAAGTCGCCGCCAAACTTGAACGAGTGGTTGCCAGTCGTCCAGGTCATGTTGTCGACGATTTGATAGTTGTTCTCAATACCAAACTGCGGAGCGTTCGGGTCAGGGCCGATGTCCACACCCAAGTCGTTGAGACCAATGTTCGGGAACGTGGTCAGACCCGGGAACAGAATGTTAGGCACCGGGAAGTTGTTCGACGAACGACGAAAAGCGATACGCGTTTCGTTGATCAGGTTCGACGAGAAGTTGTGCAACATCGTCGCCGAGAACAAGCGCTGCTTGGTCGGAATCGGAATAAAGAAGACCGGCAGGTTCGCCGAGTTGTCGATGTCCGCCACGTTGGTCATGGTGAAGCGGAAACGAAACTGCGTGGCCGGGCTGTGGGTATAGTCGATATTGCCGACCCAGTGGTTCTGTTTGTTAAAGTTCGGCGCCGGGAACGTGATGCTGCCTACGGGAATGTTCCGTAGCGACGCAACCGGGCAACTCGGGGTGACCACGTTGATGGCACAAACCTGAATGAATCCGGCGTTGTTCGACGGAGCAACCGGCAGGTAGGTTTGCAGCACGCTCAGGTTCGTCGGACGAACACCAGGAAGAGCGGCCAAGGTCGCAAAGCCCGCTGCTGTCGGCGAAGTAATACCGCCCGCGGCGATAGCACTACCTGACTGAAGGCGCTCATAAGACCAGAAGAAGAACAGCTTGTCTTTGCCGCTCCAGAACCGCTTGTTCTCGCCAGTGAAATTCGGGATCGGCAACGGGCCGCCCATATTCACGCCACCACGGAAATAATCCGAGCGCGGCATGAAATCCGGCGAGCTCTGGTTGCGATTGACGCCCGCGGCTTTTTGCAGGGTGTCGAGCGCATTCAGATAGCGATTACGGAAGAATCCGTAAAACGATCCGTGGTAATCGTTCGTACCGCTCTTGGTGACGGTGACGAACTGGCCACCGTTCGAGCGACCGAACTCAGCTGAGAATTGATTCTGAATCAACGAGAACTCCGCGACTTCTTCCGGCGAGATATAGCTCTGTGGGCCGGTGACGGACTTGTCGTTGTTATCAATTCCATCGAGCATGAAGTTGTTGTTGCGGGGACGCTGGCCACCGACTGAACCGCCCGTGCCAACACCGACACCGCCGCTGCTGGAAACGTTCGGGGCGATGAGCGCCAGATTGTTAACGCCCGAGGCGCCAACTGACGTCTGCCCAAGTTCGACCACCGTGCGGCTGTTGAAACCCTTCGATAAATCCGAATTGGTCGTATTAACCAGCTCCGCACCGCCCGCGCTTACGGTCACTGTTTCTGTAACTTGACCGGTCTGCAACTGCACTGATTGGTCGGCTGCCTGGCCCAACTGCACCGTCACATCATTGACCTCAGCCTTTTTGAAATTTGCGGCTTCGACCGTGATGGTGTAGTCACCCGGCTGCAATTGATCGAACTGGAAATTTCCCGAATCCGAGGTCGTGGTTTCCTTGGCCTCGCTGGTCGATTTCCTTGTGATTGTCACCTTGGCACCCGCGACCACTGCGCCGTTGGGATCGGTTACGACTCCCTTAACGGTGCCGGTGGTCACCTGAGCTTGTGCCGTGGCGGCAATTAGAGCCAGTGAAAGCGCCAGCCCTAACATTAAAAATTTTCTCATTTCTTGTTCCTTTCTTTGAAGAAGTGTTCCGAGGAAGACCTTCTTATGCTGCATTGAAAATCAACGGCCCAACCCCAGGGAAGACAATGTTTTTGGTGTCGTAGCCATATTAATTATTCCGAAGTTTTTGGCTGGTTTCGGGTGTCCAATTTTTCCTCTCACCTAGTCGCTGGCCCGTACCTGCCCAAAAGATTAGATTCCGGGGCCTTTCCAAGCAACGGCGATGCCATACCGAAGTTGAGTGATTCCCGCCAGAAAACCATAGATTTCGACCGATCTTCTTCACAAATCTAAATCCGAAATTCTGGTTTTACTCCGAAATTCCGTAGCCAATCGGCGGGCCGGGCAGAGAGGTGCTTCAGCCGGAGGCTTCGGCTTCGTTCGGGAGGCGAGCCTTTTCCGGACCACTCCTGATCGACTGGAGGCGTGCTTCTGGCCACGCAAGTCGGTGGACGCGCGGGATTTGCGGTCGTGCTAAACTCAGCCCGCAACAGCGTCAAATCTGCGACCAATGTCCCAGCGAATTTACCGCGATCCGGTCCATAACATTATTCCTCTGCGTGACGACACCGCTGAGGGTCAACTGATGATCCGGTTGGTTGATACTCCCGAGTTTCAACGGCTCAGAAGAATCAAACAGCTCGGCCTCGGTTTGTACACCTATCAGGGCGCCGAGCACTCGCGGTTTACGCACAGCCTCGGAGCGCTGCACCTGATGACGCGCATTCTCGACCGCTTGGGCGAGAATTATCAAATCGATCCCGCAGATCGAGTTGCCGTGCGCGCCGCGGCCCTGCTTCACGATGTTGGTCACGGTCCGTTCTCCCATGCCATGGAAAAAGTGTTTGCAGTTCGTCATGAGCATTTGACTATGCTGGCGGTGACCTCCGCAGACACGGTGCTGCACCACACGTTGAACTCGTTCGCCGCAGACTTGCCAGAGCGCGTGGCTTCGATCATCGAAGGAAACTTTAAGCCGGCGGCGCTGGCCCATCTGGTTTCGTCGCAACTCGACGTGGATCGCATGGACTATCTCCTGCGCGATTCGTTGATGACCGGCGCCAAGTATGGTCTTTACGATCTCGAGTGGATCATCAACGCACTGCAAATCGATGAAGCCGGCGATCGGGTCTACGTGGCCGCGCGCGGTATCTATGCAGTCGAAGAATATCTACAGGCGCGCTATTACATGTTTCGCCAGGTGTACTTTCATCGCACGCTGCGATCCGCTGAAGCCGTTCTGCGATCGACATTGCGCCGGGCTTTGGAACTCACCAAAACCAATCAGGAAGTCTGGTGCGCGCCCGACGCCGCCCTCGCCCGGGTCCTGCGGCGCGAACCGTTGACCATCGACGAGCACCTTCAAATTGATGATTCCGATATCATCTTCCATCTGAAGCAATGGCAGCGTTCTGCTGATCCGATCCTGAGCGATCTAAGCCGCCGCTTCGTTGAGCGCCGGCTGTTCAAAGCGATCGATTTGGACATGCCCGAAGATGAGCGCGAAGGCTTCATTCACGCGGCGCGCGACGTGGTGGTGCGCGCCGGGTTCGCGTCCGATTACTACTTCATCGAAGACCGCGCCACGGACGTTCCTTACTACGGCTACTACACCGGAGAAGGCGCCGAGCCGCGCGCGCGGATTTATGTCGAAGACGGTTACGCCCATCCGCAGATTCGCGAGATCAGCGAAGTCAGCGAGGCCGTGCGCGGACTGCGACGTGGATATGAACTGCACCGAGTGTGTTTCCCCGCGGAAGTGAAAGATGAAGTTTACCGGCTCTATCACGGAGTATCTCCGGCAAACGCAAAGCCTACTAATGCTTAGACTTAAACTTCGCAAAACGTTACTCGGCTCGCTTTTCATTCTTGCGGCATTTCAAGTGAGCGCAGGCCAGGCCAGTGAGCGCCGCATACGCGTGGCCATTCTCGATTTCGGTGACACCCAAACCGGGGGCCGGGTCGCGGAAAAAATCACCCAGGTGATTGTTTCGGGCGTTCGCGAATTTCAAGTAATTGATCCGGATCAAACTCGCGCCGCCGTGCGCGGGAGTGACTATCGCGGTTCGCTCAACATGAACGTGGAGGACGCGCGCGATCTCGGCGCGGCCATCGACTGCGATTTTTTCTTCACTGGTGAAGCGCAAACGCTGCGTCGCTCGTCCTCAGAGAATCCGTTGTATTACGAATCGTACGCAGTGATTTATGTGGTGAGCGCGCGCACCGGAAAATTGATTTCGTGGCAGAGAGCCAGTGCGTCGCAAGCGCAGCCCGAGGAGGCCGAAAAATCTTTGTTGGCAGAGGTCTTCATTTTGGCTGAGAGCACGAAACAAAGCATGCGAGTCGCGCTTAAAGACGAAAGCGCCGAACGAGCGCATGCGATTGAAAACGGCGCTCCGGTAATCGAGGTGATGGCCGAAGAGAAACAGATTGATTCCACCGGAACACATCCGCCGCGGCCCTACCGGAGATTGAAGCCAGTCTATCCCGAGATAGCCGCGCAATCTGAAATCGAGGCCACGGTCGACGTGCTGGTGGATGTTGATGAAAAAGGCGAAGTGGGCCGTGTCGAGATTGCGCGTTGGGCCGGTTACGGACTGGACAAATCCGTGCTCGACACGGTGAAGCAGTTACACTTTTTTCCCGCCATGCGCGACGGAGTGGCAGTGCCGATGCGCGTGTTGCTCCGCTACAACTTTCGCAAGCCGCCTAAATAAAGTGGCATGAGCGTCTCGCCTGCTGAGCAAAAAGCAATCCGGAGGATTGCGTACCCAGCGCCTATGGTCGCGGCTTATAACGATCAATAAGCATGTCCTGACGGCTCGGTTCTTTCACTTCCCGCCCACGAATAAATACATGCTCGACTTGCGTGGAAAATTCAAACGGATCGCCGCTCCACACCACGATGTTGGCAACGCGGCCGGCTTCCAACGACCCAATCTGCTTGCTCACGCCGAATAATTCCGCCGGCGCCAGCGTGATGGCCCTTAAGGCATCGTCGTGCGACATGCCGTAGGCGACTGCATTGCCTGCTTCGTATTTGATGTTGCGAGCATTGAAGCGCGAGTCGCCGCCGTCGCCGTTGGTTACCAGGACCACGGTTACTCCGGCGCGGCGCAGCAACCCGGCGTTCTCTTGTCGCTGATTTAACGTGGCAAAGCTCCCCGGAAGGTTATTCATGGCCCCGACCAGGACGGGAATGTGTGCTTCCGCCAGGCGATCAGCGCAGAGCCAGGCTTCGGCGCCGCCGGAGATTGCCACATTGAGATGAAATGTGCGCGCCAGGTTTATCGCGGCGTCGATCTCGTCCACGCGGTTAGCATCAATGATCAAAAGCATCGTGCCGGCGAGGACCGGCTTTAGCGCTTCGAGATCGTCACGTCTCGCTATCAGAGTGCGCGTGGCCGCGCGGTCATAATCGGCCTCGTGGGTGGTGTAATACTTGAGGTCCTGGAACAGCGCGTGGAGTTT
>Ga0134124_10004872_pt1 | contig 10797 bp, 5 predicted proteins | sample KB304_FD_96880 | JGI IMG/M metagenome (GOLD analysis project Ga0134124, IMG submission 96880) | Terrestrial soil microbial communities without Nitrogen fertilizer from Kellogg Biological Station, Michigan, USA - KB3-0-4 | ecosystem: Environmental > Terrestrial > Soil > Unclassified ... | reverse complement strand
TGCCGCCGTCCGCCGGACAAGTGCGCATCAACGGCGAAGATCTGTACGCGATCTACGACGCGCTGCGCGGCTCCATCGGCTACGTACCGCAAGACGACATCGTGCATCCGGAGCTCACGGTTTGGGAAGCCGTGCGTTACAGCGCCAAGTTCCGTTTGCCGCCCGACTATTCGGAAGAAGAAATCGAGCGGCGCGTGCAAACCACGCTCGCGCAGCTCGGCTTGGAAAACGTCTCGCACCTGCAAATCGGCAAGCCCGAGAAGAAGGTGCTCTCGGGCGGCCAGCGCAAGCGCGTCAACATCGCGATGGAGCTGGTCACCGATCCGGTGATCATGTTCTTGGACGAGCCGACCAGCGGTTTGGCCGCCGACGACACGGCTGCCTTGGTGCAGCTGTTGTCCGAGCTGGCCAAGCAAACCGGCAAGACGATCATCACCACCATTCATCAGCCGGCCAAAGAAGAGTTCGAGAAGTTCAATTTGGCCCTGATTTTGGGCCCAGGCGGCTTGCTCACCTTCTACGGCTCGCCGAAGGACGGCTATGGCTTCTTCGGCTCCTGGCTGCAGCGTCAGGGCAAGCAGAACACCGTCGACAATCCGCGCGACATGTTCGACATGTTGAATCAGCGCGAGCGGCCGATCTTCGACGCCATGCGCGCGCAAAACCCGAACGCGCCACGCTACGCCGCGCGCGCGCAGGCCGCTCGCGAGTGGAACGCGGAGTACCTCAACCCGCAAAACCCGGTTTTTCAAAAGATGTTCTCGGGCCGGCGCGCGGTCGGCACGCCCACCGATCAACGCGGCGTTCCGGGCGGCCGCGGAGGAACCAGCGGCCAATTTTGGCTGTTATTCGGCCGCTATTTCAAGATCAAGATGCGCGACGTGGGCGGCACCGCGATCATGCTGCTGCAGGCGCCGATCATCGGCGTGCTGTTGGCCATGGTCTTCGGCGGGCAGAAAGACGCTATCCCGTATTGGTGCTTGGGCGCTCTGCAAGAGCTGGCGCGCAAATCCGGCGGCGTGGGCGACGGCCTCACGCAAACCTTGAACAGCATGCAGACCACCCCCGACCACTCGGCGTCGATCTTCTTCGTCGTGGTCGCAGCCGTGTGGTTCGGGACCAGCAACGCGGCACGCGAGATCGTCAGTGAGCGGGCGATCTACATGCGCGAGCGCATGGTGAACCTGGGCCTGTTCAATTACATCTTTTCGAAGTTCGTGCTGCTGAGTCTGTTTTGTGTGATCCAATGCACGATCTTGCTGGCGATCGTGTTCTTCTCGCTCGGCTACTCGGGCGGGCCTGTCGCGTTCGTGATCTCGCTCGCGACGTTGGTGGTCACGGCCATGAACTCGGTGGCAATCGGGCTCTTGCTCAGCACGATGGTCGCGAGCGGTGAGGCCGCCATGGCGCTCACGCCGATCGCGCTGATTCCGCAGGTCGTGCTGGGCGGGCTAATGGTGCCCATGACCACCAACTCCTTGCTCGAGCTGCCGATGTACCTGATGCCCGCGCGCTGGGGCTTCGAAGGCTTGGTCGCCCAAGAGCGCCTAGCCATCCTCGCTGATCCGGCCTGGGTGATCGACATCAAGAAGCCGGACGTGACCAGCATCGAGAACTTCATCACGGCTGGCCGATTCCGCTGTGCCGAGGCTCAAATCGCCAGCAGCGACTTCATGGGCGCTTGGGGGTTCAAGTACTACAACCTGCCTTGGTTGCCGCCCGCCGTACTCGCGGCCATGATGTTCTTTACGTTGATCGTGATTTTGATCGTGCTCAAACGACGGGACGCTATCTGAGGTAGTCATGCGAGGCGCGGGTTGGCTCTCGGTAGCTTCTGCGCTGGCGCTGGCATTGACCGCGCTCGCGCACTCGCGGCGCAGCGGCGGCGCGGAATCCCCGTCCGCCGCGTCGTCTGCAGTCCCGTCTGCAACCTCCGCGGTGCCGTCGGCCGCGACGAGCAGCGACGGGCCTCCTGCGTCCGTGCCGACCCTGCCGACGCACATTCCTGTCACCCCGCCGGATTACGAGCTGCTGGACGCTGCCTCCGACCGCCCCATCCGAGTTCTGCCAGCTGCCCAGCCCGGGCGCCGCGTCCTGGTCTATTTGCACGGCTATTGTGGCGACGTGAACGCGGTCGGCGCGTTCGCGCCGACCGCCACCGCGTACGGCACGCTGATCGCGTTGCTCGGCGATCAACCGTGCAAAGACAAGCCCGGCCGCTTCAAGTGGAGCACTGACGCGCATGCGCAGGACCAGCGCATTCAGCGCGCCATCCGCCTCGTCAATCAGACGCACGGCTGGAATTTGGACGCGAATGACGTCACGCTGTTCGGCTACTCGCAGGGCGCGGTGCGCGCCGAGGCGCTCGTGCGCTACTACGCCAAGCGTTATCCGCGCCTAATCCTAGGTGGCCCGCCGCGGCGACTGAAAGTGGAACATTTCAAACACGTGCAGGCGATCGCCGTCTTCGGCGGCGAGCTCGAGAACACGAGCCACATGGAAGGCGGCGCAGACGACCTGATCGCAGCCGGCTTTCGGGCACGTTTTTTCCTGCTTCCCGGCGTGGATCACGGCGATTTCGGCGGCGAACTGGCCGGGAATTTGGCACTGTCGGAAATCTTGGAGTTCGTCTCCGCGCCCGCACAGCCCGAGCCGACCGAACCCCCGAAGCCCGAAAAGATCGCGCGCTGAGCGCGCGCGTTTCGCACACCTCAGCGGACTGCGCCCGACACACGGATGTCGGCACTGCCGCCAGGACCGGCTGTGAGCGTTCTGGCCTTCCCAAAGGACAGCGTCTACCCTACGCCTCGATGGGAATGACCGTTGTCTGTCAGGCGTGCGGCGCGCGTCGGACGCTGCCAACCTCGCTCTACGACAGCCGTGTGCGTGGGAAGATGGTCAACATTCCCTGCAAGAACTGCGGGCTCGCGATCTTGGTCGACGGCACCGTCCCACCCCCCCCGGGAGCTGATCAAGAAGCGGAGTTGCCGCCGCCGATCCCGAAACAACCCTCGCTGCCGCAGATCGAGAGCTCGGACGAACCCGAGTACGCCGCCCCGCTCGTCCCAGCCGTCCGCGAGAAAACAATCAGTCACGTCGACGGGCCGATTTCGGAGCGCGGCCCGACTGCGCGCATCGGCCGCTACGCGCTGTTCGATCAGTTCGCGAGCGGCGGCATGGCCACGGTGCACTTCGGCCGACTCGACGGCGCGGGCGGCTTCTCGCGCGTGGTCGCGATCAAGCGGCTGTTGCCGCACTTGGTCGCCAATCGCGAGTTCACCGACATGCTGCTCAACGAAGCGCGCCTGGCCGCGCGCGTGCGGCACCCGAACGTCGTGGCCACGCTCGACGTCGTCGCCTCCAAGGGCGACGTGCTGCTGGTGCTCGACTACGTCGAAGGTGAGGCGCTGAGCACGTTGTGCCGCGCGCAAGCCAAAGAAAAGCGCGAGATGGTGCCGCTGGCGATCGCCATCGGCATCATGCAGGACATGCTGCACGGCCTGCTCGCGATCCACGAGGCGACCGACGAAAAAGGCCGCCCGCTCGATCTCGTGCATCGCGACATCTCGCCGCCCAACGTGCTGGTCGGGGTAGACGGCGTGGCGCGCGTGCTCGACTTCGGCATCGCCAAGGCCTTGCAGCACTTGGACGAGTCCGTGGCCGGTCGTCCCATGGGCAAGATGGGTTACATGTCGCCCGAGCAGATCCATGGCGAGCGCCTGACGCAGCGCTCGGACGTCTTTTCTGCGGGGATCGTGCTGTGGGAGCTGCTCTGCTTGCGGCGCATGTTCGGCGCCGATAAACCAGAAGAGCGAATCCAGAGCATCTTGCACGGCGAGTATCCGCGCCCGCGCTCGCTGCGCGAGGACGTGCCTCAGGAAATCGACGACGCGGTGATGAAAGCGCTGGAGCGCTCGCCCGACGCGCGCTTCGCCACGATCCGTGAGTTCTCCGCCGCGCTCGAATCGACCCCCCGCGCATCGCCGCGTGAAATTGGCCAATGGGTGAGCGAGCTCGCGCAGACAGCGCTCGCCGAACGCACGCGCATGGTCGCCGTGCTCGAGAATTGGTCGGACGGGCCGCAAATTCCGCTCAGCTCGAGCCCGTTCGCCTCCGAGTTACCGCCGCCCGTCGCGCCGCCCGGTTCGTGGCCCCCGCCGAGCAACGACAACACGCCGATCTCGACGGCGCTCATCACCCACTTGAACGTGAACGCGCAAGCCTTGGCGCGCGCCAGCGCCGCACCCAAACCGCCCGCGCGCTCCGCGAACAACCTGATCTGGGTCGTGCTCGCCGTGCTCGCGGCGCTGATCGTGGGCTACGTCGCTCACCGCTAGTTTTGGCGGCCACGCGGGAACGGGCGCGCGCAGCGGCGAGCCTCGGCGAAAGGTACCGAGCTCCGTCACGCCCCGCGCCGCGCCCACGCCTGCCCTCGCTGAAATCGGGCGCCTTTCTACCAGCCGCCCTTGTCGTCGTCGGCCTTCTTTTTGGGGGCAGCAGGTGCAGCCGCGGGATCCGCGCCCGCCTTGTCGTTGACGGGTGCCTGTGCAGCCGGGGCGGCCGACGCAGCTGGCTCTGGGGCAGCCTCGTCCTTCTTGGGACAGGCGGAGAGCAATGCCACGCATGAAATGAGTGCCGCAGTGCGCGCGAGCGCAGCGAGATCGAGCAATCGCATACCAAATTCCTCCGAGGCCGAGAGCCCAGCACGGCTCACCCCACTTGCAAAGCGAAAACGCCTGCCCCCGTGGTATACGGGCAGCTCGGGAGATGCTGGGCGACAGCAGCGATGGCGCGCAAGCGATATCTGATCATCGGTGACGGTGCGGCGGGCTTGACCGCCGCGGCCAGTCTTCGCCACGCGGACGCCGAAGCGGTGATCGGCGTGTTCAGTGACGAGCCGGTGCCAGGCTATTATCGCGCGGCGCTCACCAACTACCTCTTGGGTGAACTTCGCGAAGATCAGTTGTTCGCCGTGCCACCAGACTTCTATCAACGGCACGGGATTCACCGCATTTACACGCGTGTTACCGGCGTCGATGTGGCGCGCTCGGCAGTCTGGTGTAGCACCAGCCCCGAACCCGCAGCGTACGATCAATTGCTAGTGGCCTCCGGCGCGCGCGCCCGCGCGCCCGCCTTCGAAGGTGCGCATTTGCCGGGCGTGCTCACGCTGCGCACCATCGCCGACGCGCGCCAGGTGTACGACGCGGTTCGCCTGCGCGGAGTCAAGACCGCCGTCGTGTTGGGCGGCGGCGCGCTCGGGTTGGAGTGGGCGCACGCCCTCTTGGAACACGAGGTGAAGGTGACGTTGATCGAGCGTGCCCCACGCTTTTTGCCGGGCGCACTCGACGAGGTGGCCTCTGATTTGCTGGCCGGGCGTTTGCGCAAGGCGGGCGTCGACGTGCTCTTCAACGACGAGGTGCGAGCGGTACATCCGGGTCCCCGCGGAGTTGCGGGCGTGAGCCTCGGGTCGGGCCGCGGCGTGGCCTGTGAGCTCGTGGCCAGCGCGCTGGGCGTGGTGCCGAACTCGGAGTTTTTGGCCAACACCGGCCTCGGCCTCGCGCCGAATGGAGCCGTCGCCGTCAACCGTCGCTTGCAAAGCTCGGTGGCCAATATTTGGGCTGCGGGCGACGTCGCCAACGTCGCAGGTGAGTGGCTCGCGCTGTGGGAACCGGCGCGTCTGCAAGCGCGGGTTGCAGCGCAAAACATGCGCGGCGGCAACGCCGAGCATCAGCCGGGTGTGCACTACTTTGCCACGCGGCTGTTCGATCTGGATTTTGCGCGCCTCGGACAAATCGAGCGGCGCGAGGGTCGCGAGGAATTGATCGACTTCCCACGCGGGACGGGTCAAATCGCGTACCGAAAGTTGGTCGTGGAGGGTGGCAAGTTGGTCGGCGCGTTGATGATCGGCGAACGCGCGCTGCGCGTGCGCGCTATCGGCCGCAACATGAAGCGCTTGATCGACGCAGGCGTCGACGTGAGCGAGATCAAACATCGCCTGCTCGAGCCGAGCTTCGACGTCGAAGCCTGGCTCGAGCGCAAGCGGCTCGTGGAGCGGCCGGCCGCGCCGCGCAAGACAACGGTTTTCGAGCAAGCCAAACTGAAGCGCACCCAGGCCATCAACTTGAACAGCGCAGCGGTGACCGGCGCCATGTCGGAGTTCTCGCTGTACTCGGGCGCGCAAGCGCAAGCTGGCGGCACGGTAGCCCTGCCCAGCCAGGCGATGCCGACGAAGCAAAGCCAGCGCACCGCCGCTCTGCCGAGCAGCGCGCCCGTTGCCAGCGGCGCCGGGCACACCACGGCCTTGCCGAGCGGCCCGCGCAAGACGCGGGTGCTCTCGATCGGCCTACACGCCGAAGCCGCACCCGAGGCCAGAGGCAGCCTCGCGCCGATCGACGCGCGCCTCGAATTTCAGGGCCGCGCGCTTCAGATCAATCTGCCCGTGATGAACCTGGGCCAGTCTCCGGAATGCCAAATTCCGCTCAATGATCCGAGCTTGAGCGCATTTCACGCCCAACTCGTCCGCTACGACACCGGCCTGTACTTGCGTGATCTGGGCAGCAGCAGCGGCACCTGGGTGAACGGTCAGTGTCTCTTTGGGCCGCACGCTTTGCGCGACGGCGACCAGATCCGAATTGGGCAACTCGAACTTTCGTTTCGCTCCAGCGCGCTACCGCGCATCAGCCTGGCAGACGTGCCACAGAAGAGCCTGGGAGGCCCACGCCTCGAAGTCCGCTCCGGGGGCGCGCTGGGCTTGAGCTTTGCGCTCGGCCCGCAGCCGGTCTTGGTCGGCAGCTCACCCGAGTGCAGCATTCGCTTCACCGATCCGAGCATCAGCCCGCGCCACGCCGAGCTGCGCCCATCCGGCGCCACGCACGCGCTGCTCGACTTGGGTAGTCATGGTGGCAGCTACGCGCGCGGCGCGCGGCTCGCGCCGCAGCAACCCGTCGCGCTCAGCGAGGGGGATTGGTTGCGCTTCGGCGCGGTCGACGTGCTGTACACCAGCGCCGCGCGCGCGGACGCCCTGGCCAGCCTTCGACCGAGTGCGCGGGTGGTCGTCACCTCTGGCAGTGACTCGGGCAAGTCCGCCAGTGTGGGCGATCGCCTGCTGGTCGGCAGCGATCCGAGTTCGGGGTTGGTGCTGACCAGCCTGGCCGGCCCGCAGCTGGAGTTGGCCACGCACAACGGCCGTTTTTGGGTGCGTGATCTGAGCGGCGGACGCGCGTTTCGCGCCGGTTCACCGCTCAGCAAGGAATTTAGCGAAATTCAAAATGGCGAGCTGATTTTGATCGGCGGCTCACTCATGCTCCGCTTCGAGGAAGGCACATGAACGACGCCGAACAGCGCTTGCGCGAACGCGTCGAGGCCGAGTCGATGGCTTGCATCGGCTGCAATGATTGCCTGTTGGCCTGCCCGATCGCGCAGTCCAAGTCGGTCACCATCGCGGAGCTCAACGCCGCCATCTTTACGCCGACCATCGCTCATCGCCACGTGGCCGAGTTCGTCACCGCCTGTACCCAGTGCAAGCAATGCGTGCCCGCCTGCCCGTCGGATCTGAACCGCGCCGAAATGGTGCTGCTGAACAAGCTGAAGGTCGAAAACAGCGTCGCCGACTTCGAACTCTCGCTACAAGCCCGCACCACGACCTTCCCTTCTGGGATATCGCTCGACGCGTTGGCGCAAAAGCTGACCAAGCTGGAGCTGTTCGCGGGCGCGAATGCGCAAGCGTTGCGGCGACTGATCTTGAAGTCGACCCTGCGCATGCTCGTGCCGGGCGAAACCTTGTGCCAAGAGGGTGAGTTCCACGAGCGTTTGTCGGTGGTGCTCGAAGGGTCCTTGGAGCAAACCTCACGCGGCTCGCGCGGGGAGCGGATCCATATCTTGGTCATCGGCCCGGGCGCGTTCTTCGGGGAAATGGGCGTGCTGGCCGATGCCGCCGAGCCATTCGGGGTCAGCGCGCGCGAACGCTCGATCGTGCTCGAGGCGCCCAAGGTCGCGGTCCTTTCGTTGATGGATTTGTGCCCGGACTTCGGCGATGCCCTGCAGTCCTTGTACGCGCGGCGCGCCTTGTTCAGCTATGCGCGGCAACCGCGCGGGCTCGGCGCTCTGCCCGAAGCCGCACTCGAAGAGCTGCTGATGGGCGCGGAACTGGTGCTGGTTCCCGCCGGGTCGATCTTGTTCAACGCCGGCGAGCCGCCGCGTGACTTCTACTTGGTGCGTAATGGCTTTTTGCGCGCGCGCCGCGAGACGGCCACCGGACCCGTGGTGCTCACGTATTTTCGCGAAGGGAACGTGTTCGGCGTGCTCGGCTTGCTGCACCGCGATCCGGCGCACCGCTACACCGTGGAGGCCGTCAGCCGCGCGGAAGTGATCCGCATTCCGGGCGCGTTGCTGGGCCAGGTGTTGGCGCGCCATCCAGCCGCTTACCATCCGCTGCTGAGCGGGTTCGAGCACGAGCAATTGGCGCGCACGTTGGACGTCGGCTCGTTGCCCCCCGCGCCGGTCAGCGGCGATCGCCTCAGCTTCGCGGGCCGCCCGTCGCTGCCCGCAGGCAACACGCGCGTGGGCGAAGAAACCCGCTCACCGATGGCCGAGGGCGTGCTGATGGAGGCCGGTCTGGCCAGCGGGCGTGAAGTGCTGGTGATCGACCAGAACCGCTGCACGAGCTGCGGCAACTGCATCGACGCTTGCGGGCGACGTCACGGCTACAGTCGACTGCAGCTGCGCGGCATCCAAGTCGACACCTATATGTTTCCCACGGCCTGTCGCCACTGTAGTGATCCGGCGTGTCTGATGTGCAGCGTCAACGGCATCGTGCGCTTGCCCAGCGGCGAAATCAAAATCGTCAAAGAAAACTGCATCGGCTGCGGTGCGTGCGCCGAGCGTTGCCCGTACGGCAACATCAGCATGCACCCCGTGGAACAAGACAAGCCCGGAATCTTCCCGAGTTTGCTGGATTTTTTGGCAGGCAAGCGGGCACGCAAGGAAGCCCTCGCCGCGCTCGATCCCAAGGTTCAGCGCATTGCCGTGAAGTGTGACTTGTGCGCGGGTCATCACGACTACGCTTGCGTCACCGCTTGCCCCGTTGCCGCTGCCTTCCGCGTCGACCCCGGGCGCGTCGTGGCGGATCCGAATCGAGGCGTGTAGCGTGGCGTCTTCGCTCACTCGCCGCTTGCGGCTGTTCGAACGTCAATGGCCATGGCTGGCGTTCGCTGGCATCGGCGCGCTGCTCACGGCGGCCATCGTCGCAGCGTTGGATGCTGGCGTACTCGAAGCCTACGAGCTGTTTCCGAGCATCACCCGCGGCTACACCTTCACGGGCGTGTTGCTCGGCGTGAGTTCGCTCGGGCTGTGTGGCGTCGCGTTCTTCTATTCTTTGCGCAAGCGCGGTTTGCAAGAGCAGCTGCCGTTCGGCAAGAGCACGATGACCGCGTGGCTCTGGGCGCACGTCTACTTCGGGCTCTTGGCGTTGCTCACTGCCGCCCTGCACGCAGGCTACGGCTTGCTCTCGCTGCGCTTCTCTGCCGGCAAACTCGCGTTCTTGGCGCTGTTTGCCATCGTGATCAGCGGCCTGATTTGGCGCGTGATTTACGCGCTCGTACCGCCGGTGGCTGCGCGGGAGGTGGGCAATTATTCCGCTGGCGCGAGCACCGCGCGCGCTGATTCGTTGTCCGTGGAGATCGAGAAGCTGACCGCCGGCGGCTCGCCGCGCTTCCATGAACTCAAAGCCTGGGCGTTGAGTGCGACCCCCAGTGACATTCAAATCCGACAAGCCGCGGCCAGCCTACCGCCACACGAGCAACAACGCTTCATCGACGTGATCGCGCTCGATCTGGTGCGGGCGAAGGCGCTGGAGCGCGCACGCAAGCAGGCGCGCTATGCGTTCATTCTGCAAGGGCTGCGCATCGCCCACGTGCCGCTGAGTCTGCTGTTCGTGCTAGCGTTGCCCGCGCATCTGTTCTTTGCCTATGACCTGCCGGCGCGCGCGTTGCCAGCCGGCGCAGTTTCCGGCAGCAGCTTGGGTGGTTTCGAGAGCACCGACAAATGCGGCACCTGCCACGCGCGGGCCGTCAAAGAGTGGCAAAGCTCGATGCACGCGCACGCCATGAGCAGCCCGATCATGGTCGCGCAGAGCAATCTGGTGCTCCGAAACGTGCTGGCACAGGCTCAATACCCCGACCCCAAACGCATCTGCGTCAATTGCCACGGGCCCATCGGCGCGGCGTTGACCAGCAGCACGACCCTGCCGCTCAGCGCGGACTCCGCACTGAGTGAGCCCGCGCTGCTCAACGAGGGGATCTCGTGCGCCGTTTGCCACCAATGGAACGGGACGCCGGAGACGGCCAGCGCGGGCCTGTCGCGCTTTCAGGACGGCTTGCAACCCGGCCACAAATACTTCGGCGCGTTCAACGACCCGGTGGGCAACGGATTTCATCAGAGTGAGGCCACCAGCACGTTCCGCAAACCGGAGCAGCTGTGCCGAAACTGCCACTCGGTCGAATACGACAAGAACGGGGACGGCCAACTCCACCGCGGCACCGATCTGGTCTTGCAAACCCTGTTCGACGAGTGGGAAGAGTACCGCAGCCACGGGGGTCAGGGTGACTGCGTGAGCTGTCACATGCCGCTCGTGAACGAAACGCGCGCCGCAGAGTACGCCGCAATTCCGTTCGAACAGGACCGAGCAGCGCCCCCCCGCCAAGTGCACGATCATTCCTTCGTCGGCGCGGACTACCCGCTCGACGACGCTTCGGCACAGCAAGCGCTAAAGCCCGCCCGCGAGGCGCTGCTGCGCCGCGC
>Ga0134124_10004871_pt1 | contig 10797 bp, 6 predicted proteins | sample KB304_FD_96880 | JGI IMG/M metagenome (GOLD analysis project Ga0134124, IMG submission 96880) | Terrestrial soil microbial communities without Nitrogen fertilizer from Kellogg Biological Station, Michigan, USA - KB3-0-4 | ecosystem: Environmental > Terrestrial > Soil > Unclassified ... | reverse complement strand
TGGTCTGTTTTAAGGCGCTGCACTTGCTCAGTTGAAGGAGTCCATAATGTATTGTTAACAGAATCTCCAATCTCTATAGAGGATGCATATTCGAATACCAGCCGATCTTTAAGCGAATCGAAGACTCCAGTCGATGAATGCCCAAGTTCATTCTCCTCGACGTTCACGCACGCATAAGAAAAGATGTTGCATCGTTCGCCGTATACTTGCCCGGACTCGGTTTCGGATAATCTTATCTGCTTTGAATCTGAGACAGTCGCCTTCCAGGCTGCGAAATTGTCTATTTGTTCAACTTCACTAACCATAGCCTGCGTTAAGAAATCCATCAGGTCGCGCACCGTATTTTTATGCGCCTGTCCACCGAATCTTATTTCGGGAAGTATCCAAGCGGTATTGGGTGGGTGAACCAAGCGCAAGGAGTAATTGAGATCGACGAGATGATTTAATTGTGGGCTATCTCGATCCAACACTATTTTGAGCATCAGAAAGCCAATCCCAGATGGAAAGAGAACTGCATCTATCCAATCGATCCTTGCAGCTATACTTGTGGTACTCGTTTGTGTATCACCTCGCTCGACAACTTCGAATTGCTTAAGCTGTTGAAGGTAGGTTTGCTTGTAAGTGGCACGTAGTACCGCATTGGGGGATAGTTCCTGACAGAAACAGCTCAGTCCCCCCTTATTCCACCGGACGATTTCGTTTATCCAATTTTCATAGTCTTTCCCCGGTGGTTTGTCCTTAAAAATTGCGGTTTCTGGGAATAAAACTTCTCGAATGTAAGGAAGGAAAAAGTATGTGTTATCCAATGCTGACCCAATCTCATTTCCTAAACGCGACCACCATGGGTCCCAACTCCTAGCGAGAGATCGAATCCAACTGTCTCTATTTTTCTCTCTGATGTTATAAAAAAAGGGGTAGATGAAGACTGTGTAATGATTCGACAATCTGAGGTTCTCGGGAATCATCGACATAGACCAGTATTTTTAGCAATTAGGGGTGCTAACACATTCTGTTTAAACTGATGTGCGTGCTACAGAGTAAAGTTTGGCATCGCCCGCCTATTCGGAAGTGTTATCCGGAAGAGCTTTATTATTCCCGGCGACATCTTCGGTGCTAGATAGAGACATTCGATCAAGCCAAAAGCTGTACATACGCTTAGCGGCATTGATCTCCTCATTTAAGTTCTCCGTTTTTGTCCAGCCGGACCCAAAGCCTGGACATTCCGTAACCGCACACAGACCAACGAACATATCAACGTAGAACGGAAAGGCACGGCACAAGGTAGGCTTGATTTTATGTATGCTGCAACGGCCGTCTTTGAAGGCCGCACAGGTGCCGTCTTCTAAAAGCCTCATGCGATAATGCCCGGAATCAGTTAGTTCAATGAGGTGTGAATAACCTTCGGAGTTTATGCGATTAGCGTCGTCAGGGGTCAACACGATTTCGGAAAAGGGCCGGCCTTCAACAGAGTCAATACCACTATGAACTCCTCCGAAAGGCCCACAACACGAGCTAGGGCAGTCTTCGCGAAGACAGGCAAAATTGATTTTGCCATCGATGAGTTTGACGACCTTGAGCGGTCGGCTTTGGGGGTGTTCGGGTTTGAAAGGCATTGCTTCTCTGGATTTTCAGTCGACACTCTCGTTTAGAATTTCATCGATTTTGCTACAGCGGATGAGAAAAGGATCTAGCAACCACTTGTCGGTTGTTCTCTTATGATAGGGAATGCAGTAGTAGTCTTCGTTGGCGATGTATTGATGTGGGGTCATTATATTGACGGCCGTTCGATCGTCTGCGCCAAAACCATCGGCCCGATGAATCTTATAGCTATAAACAACTAGCCCATCTCGCTTGCGGTGCTGTTCTCGGAACGAAACTACCATTGGATACACCGGCAGCCGCTGAGACAAGCGCACTGCTCTTCTAGCAGCCTCTGCCATATCAACCGCCTTCTCGTTGCCATACTGCAAGTAATTGAAAATCTTTATCGTGCGATCTGCGAAGCTGAGTAATTCGTCGCTGCTGACTTCTCTGGCTAACCGACCAGTTGACGTATCGTGCTTTAGACGATTAAAGACTCCCATCCAGCCTTCGTTCGCATAGGTGCCCAGTGTCTTCAGCTTACAAACCTCGGGACGACCGAGCAGTCGATCCGGTGGTCCCTTATGATTCATTTTCCGACACAGTTCTGAAAACAGATTAATCAGGTGTGCCGCCGACGATTTATGAGATTCCCGATGGGCTCGTCGAGCGGCATCCAGCATGGCGCGCTCACAAGTCTGATAATCACCCTGAGACTTCTCTAATGATTGATGGTATCCCTGCAACCCGGAATAGAATACGAAGAGGAAGCGAAACGTTCGTTCAACAATTTTCTGAATTTGAATGCCCAGTCCCAAAAGTTTTGGCCTGTCTCCAAGGTTTCCCTCGATCGCCTCGAGAAAGTTAGCGAGCATCGATAACCTAATCCCGATGCCTTCTACGTAATCCTGAGGATCGTCCACACCGAAGCCGGCAGCTTTGCATATGCACCAGCATTTGAGCTCGAGCTCAAAGTGAGGAATGACTTCGGACTTAAGTTTGTCGTCAATTTCAAGATAGCCTTGAAAGTTAGCTATCTTACGATCGCGCATCTCAGTAAAGAGGTTGATCCAATAACCCTTTTGACGTTCAGTTTGTTCTTCGAGATTGCTCAAGTATTCCCCAAACAATTCATCGTCTTCCCTTAGCAGAGTTCGAAGAACGCCCGTTGGCCCATCACTGGCTAGTAACAACGTGGCTACTTCCTCATCGGCCATCTCTGGTGAAACATCGACACGTTCCCGTCCCTGAAAAAGTAATTTCTTGACGGCACTAGAAGACTTACTCGAGTTGGCTATGGCGATTGCCAATCGTTCGATGTGTTTATAGCCGCTCCCAAAAAGGTAGAGCACGCTTTCTCTGACTTCAGCAAGACCCAGTAATCGGCGAATCTCGACGTACTGCTCGTTAAGATCAGGGTGATCTTGAAGATTCAAATCCTCAGTATGATCGGTATATGGATCTTCAAATACGATCTTGGTTCCAGCGCGATCGAAATCGTAAAGATATAGCATTCGTGATCGCTCGATTGAGCGGTGGAGAAATGGAAACGCCGGCACCTCACTTTCCCCCAAGAACTTAAATCCTGAAGAGCCGAAGGAAGTTGTTTGAAGAATTGGCAAAGCATCAATGAGTCGACTGAAGGCGACATACCAGTTTTCGCTGGCCATACTCTTAAGAAAACTTTTTATGCTAGGGCGTCTCTGCGCGAAATGCTCGCCCCACATAATGAAGACTCTGGCATCTCGTGCTATGACAGCGCCGTCAGATGAACCTTCAAGCTTTGTCGCTTCTTGCAAAACAGAAATCGCTGAGCCTTCAGTGAATATCTGATTGCCGGCCCAGATTTGCAGTAAATGCTCATTGAGATGCCGAGGGATCCGTTCATCATCCTTTTGCAGCACCAGCATCAACCAATAAGCCTGAATTAGCAACGCTGAGAATTTACAGATAACGGAAGCAGTTCTGGTCAGATAACCCGGTCCAAATGCGGCGACTGGGACTTTGGAACAATCAAGCCTTTTAAATATTAGCGGCAACAACGATGGGTCTACTTTTCTGTTAATAAGAGCGCACACCTGCTCCTCAAGCTGATTTTGAGAATCGAAAACCATAAGACTGAATGTTCTGCTAGAAGTTCTCTATGATCTGTTCGGCCAGGCTATCAAAAGCTTCTTTTGCTTTAATCTCGTCTTCGGCCGTCAACTCCGCTTTGACTGCCAGAACTGACTCATACCATTTGAATGAAAGCACTTCATCTACAGGAGTTCTCGCCAGTTGAATTTTTCTATTCTTTCCTTTGAAACGATTGCAGAGCGACTGAAGCGCCCCTAACGAAATATCTCTACGCTGGTCCCAATCGGGATGGCGCGGAGGAACCGCTACTGGCAATAAGACTATATTTGGCACCCGTCCATGAGCCTCGCAGAGTTCAATGAATTTTTCTAATTGAAGCTTTGTTCCATCAATGAACTGGTGAGTTAAACGGCAGCAGTAGACAACTACGTCCGCCACAAAGTGTGACAGCATCGCTGTAGGTTGCCAACCCGATGCGGAATCCATGATGAGACCATGGTTGCCTCTTTCAGCGATGCGGTCTTTAAAATCAAGCAATAGCTCTAGTGCTCTTCCTTCGGGAACTGCAAGACCGGCTGCTCCCTTAATTTCCCCACCAATAAACCTAACGGTTCCAGGTGCAGCCCCCAATTCTCGCGACACGTCGACCATCTGTTCCTTGAAGAATCTTTCACGAATCGGATCGACATCGAGCGCTATATCGCCCTGTAAAAGCTTATAGGTACTCCATGGGCTATCTTCAAATCGTTTTTGCTGTTCAAGAAGGATCGTTAGGCCGGCGCTGTCGAGATCCAGATCCATGAGCAGGGTCGGCTGTTCTTGCGTCGCTCCCATACGTTGAGACAGTGTCCCCGCGATGTTCGCAGTGCAGACCGTTCGCCCGGCACCACCCTTGAATGAGTAAAAGCAGATCTTCTTTAAACTCGCACTCATTTCTTTGTCTCCGGTGTACCCTTGGGCCGCGCGGCGCTACTGCTTTCGATTTCCTTCAAAGTATCATCTGAGAGCTGGGAAAAAAGATCTCCCAATCTAATTTTCGAACTGACCGCTAGCCACGGAGCCAAGTGATCAAATAAACTCTTGATGTTTTCGTCCAAATTCGCACGCAGCTTGGCCTTCTGCTCGGGTTCGACATTCCGCTCAAGGCTTCCATAAAGCAGGTTGGAGAGAAACACTCTAAAATTGTTTTGTAGTCGTTCCACCTCTTTTTTCGTAAACGGCAACCCATCTCCGGCGTTTTCTCGATCATGTTGGTTTGCAGTCGCTAAGACTGAAATCATTTTCTTAACAAGCGTTTCATCCGTTAAAGGAACTTCACCATTCGTGCGCGGACTAGGAAATTCCTTCAAATCAGCCAAGCAGCCTTGAACCTCGTTCTTGACAAGTTGACGAAATGTTGATTCGAGGCTGGCGGGTTCTTGGACACCAGATTCCGGATTCCGTTCTTCAACATGGAACCTAGTCATGTAGTCGTTGTAATCGACCACGGCTTCGATCGCCCGTTCCGTTACCATCACATTGTAGGTTTGAGTGTCCCACAATCCTGTATCTTGATGACGGTTTTCATGAAGCACAGTGAACAGCCTGGACATCTTCTGATCCGGACCTTCAGCGATGTAAAACGCATAGAGTGCATTACACCGAAGACTGAGAGGAACAAAACCCGGTTCGACAATTCCAGTGTTCGTTAGGCTAGCTTTCTTGGGATCGAATAGCTTGGGATTCTCAAATGTATCCCACGTCAGCCTAAGGGACGACCGTTCCCAATTATCCCACCATTCACGATCGTCGTAAGCTTTATCAAAATCAATGCGACTCAAGTAGAGAGCATGTTCCAGTTTTCTGTACAGTTCCTGCTTCTTACCCTTGAAGTATTCATCTTCTTCGAAGACGTCCTCAGGCAGGTTTACGATCAACATATCAAGAACAAAATAGGTAAAGTACAAAAGAATATGAGGCCTTTGATTGGCCTCGAGCTGTTGACCTGGATCAATCTCGCTTACCCCAAGTTGCGTCGCGCTGTATGTTTCCCAAAGCCACTTGGCGGTGAGTTTACGTTTCTCTTGTACTGTCGCTATCAGATCCCTATTGTTTTCCGTTAAGTAGCGCTCAAGCTCCGCGTCGGAACCTATGCCGATTTCTTTCTCGCTCTCGCCGAGGACGTAGTCGCCAAAATCTGCGAGGCATTCAGAGACGGCATAACTGTAGTAGAGGTCCGGTTTCGAGCCGCTGGTGAACCCCCAACCCCCGGTAGGTGACGCTGTCTCGCAAATAATAGCGAGGCAGGTTTTTATCATTGCAAAGACCTCTTGCAACTCCGCCGGTTCAAGAATGAGCTTGCCGAAGCGATTTGCAAGCCTCACATGGAGCGCAAAGCTGAGAACCCACGAAACGCTATCGAGATAATGGTATTGTTTTGGGGCCTGTGGCGAGAATACGTTGGTAGTAAGTGCTTCTGCTCGCAGTGGACTGGCATCAAAGCCTTTATTCTTGATGTGGTCAACAACCAGCGAGAATTCCTTTGTAACAATTGACGCCCACTCGTCCTCTTTGGCTAGCCTTTCGAAACTGTTCGCCAACAAAAGTAACGATAGCGACCCAGCACACCTATAAATAAGACCAGTTGCCTTATCATCAAAATCAGTGAACACATCGCCATCGGAGTGGTACTTCCCGATCAGAAGATGCATTATGTCACCAGCGTATTCGACCAATTCCTTCTGAGTTTTTGGTTCCTGAAGCATCGGTCCGCCTCCTAAAACCTTTCCCCAAGTAGTCGCGATCCCTCACCATAGGTAATGCACAAGGCATGCTCTTCGGCGTGATGCAATGCCGAGCCAGATCGTGTTTTCCAATACCACTTACAGCCTGCGGAAAATGGTTCCATACTGAATGTCAGATCAAGCCTTTCCCCTTGACTAATGTCGTGGGGGTTCTCTAACGGGAAGACACATTGCTGCCAGTGTGTAGGTTCACTCCAAGGATCGGTGCTTAGAGTGACATCATTGCCGAGGTCCAGCTCGAACCAGCCGGCAAGTGCGCCTACGCGACCATTCCTGTAGAAGTAAAAGCTTGCTATAGCTTCTAAGAGACCGACTCCGATTCTGCGGAAGTCGACGTTGAAGAGCTGCGCTGGTTCGGCTAGTAAACTTTCTTCGGTCACCCTCTCCACATACGCTGTATTTGCAGCCCTGTTACGAATCACATCCAGTCTAGGATTCTGCCAAGTTTCCCAAAAAGAGATTTCGTCGAAGTGCTCAGCAAGTTCAACGGGGGCTAGAAAGACCTTTGCCCCTTGGGGAATAATGCGACCCCCCGGTTTCAGCAAAACGTCCCGCGCGGTTGCTATTGCCTCCACGATCCCCTCCTCGAAAAGAAAGTGACCTACCAGCTCAGCAATGAGAATATCGGCTGGCTCCGGCAACGTAACCTCTGAGGAATTCGCTTTAAGTACAGTGATAACCTCTTGCAAACCGTTATCTCTAATCACTGCTTCAGCCACGTCGGCGACGTCAGTTTCTTCAATTGCGTAGACTCTGCGGGCGCCCGCTTGTGCAGCCCAGATAGCCAGAATGCCCGTTCCTGTTCCGAGGTCAACGACGACATCTCCCTTAGCCACGGATCGAAAAATGGTTGCCTTAAACGACCCGTTGCGGGTGTGGTCCTGCAACATATTCTTCTGGACGTTGAGAGACGAAAAGAGATGTGGCGTTCGGGGGAAGAGGGCATAAGGTTTCATCTGGAAGCTAAATAACCCTTGGTCGTGGTTTTGAAAGTGCTATTGATCGGAACCGAGGTTAAGCACTCTCAAGGAGCCTTACCGATGAGGAAAGGCCACAAAACCAATATTGGCTTGGGCTAAAAGACGGTCGAACAGCGCCGCAATCTTACTCCCGTTGAGGCGCCATGACAAGATATTCAGTTGTTTTTATGGTGCACCGAGGCAGAAAACTCTTGCGAAATAAATCGTTTGCGCTTATCTATCCGATCACAGAAAGCTGATCACCGTAGTAGGAGTCATGTCCTCCGATGGCTTTACCCCTTAATCGACGCCTCAACCTTATCCCCTTGATTGGCGTCATTTTCTTTATCGTCTGTGGGGGCGCCTACGGAGTAGAGCCTCTCGTCGGAGCCGTGGGACCGGGTTGGGCAATACTCCTTGTCCTGGTCACTCCTATATTCTGGAGTTTGCCCATAGCCTTGATGGTAGCAGAACTTTCAAGTTCCATTCCGGCGGAGGGGGGATACTACATTTGGGTACGTCAGGCGTTGGGCGATTTTTGGGGGGTACAGGGTGGTTGGTGGGCAATCTGCTACATGATGGTTGATCTTGCCGTATACCCAGTGTTGTTTGTTAACTATTTCGCCGCTTTCGTTCCATCACTTAGATTTGCGGAGGATGGTTCAGGGTCACTACGAACATTTTTATTCCGCTGGTTAGTTGCATGTGCCGTCATTGCTTTGGCCTTTTTGATCAATTGGCGTGGAGCACGTGCCGTAGGTCATAGCTCAGCCGTAAACCTTCTCTTGGTTCTATTGCCCTTCATCGCGATCGTCTTGGGCGCCCTGTACTTCCGAGGGGCGATCGGACGATCCGTTTCAGCAGCTCTTACGGACCTGGCTCATAAGCCGGAGCGAGGCTTATTGACCTTAGGACTTTCAACTATTCTTTGGAACTATATGGGGTGGGATGATGTATCGACTTTCGCCGGTGAGGTTAACAATCCTCAAAGGAACTATCCGCGAGCTATAGCGGCGGCAATGCTCTTGACCATCGGCTTCTACTCTATCCCATTGTTTTTTGGATTGTCTGTAACGATCGATCCCGAATTGTGGAGCGAGACCCGCGGTTGGCCTGACATCGCAGCGTTGATCGGTGGCCCCAAGTTTGGCTTGGTGATCGCTGCTGGTGCGCTTCTTTCGACGTGGGCGCTGTTCAATGGTCAACTGCTGTATGTTTCACGTCTGCCATACGCGATGGCCTTAGATAACTGGTTGCCAGCTTCATTCAGAGTGGTTTCCGTCCGAACTGGAGCGCCGATTGTTTCTGTGATTGTCGTTTGCTGTGTGGCTTCTCTGTGTTCCGCATTGTCCTTTGGGAAATTGATCGTAATTGATGTTCTACTTTATTCGTCGGTGCTGCTACTGGAGTTCATTTCGTTGCTCGTCCTCCGTTTAAAACAACCTCAGATCCCTCGTCCTTTCCGCGTACCTGGGGGCTGGATTGTGCTAATTGCTATTACCCTAGCGCCAATGTCGTGTGCAGCAGTACTTTTAGTCACTATATTCGCCGGTGACCCGAGTCAAAGTTATCAAGTAGCGGGCGTTATTATCGCGATTCTGAGTGGAATCCTTCTCTATGTCATTAGGCGTAAAAAGCGATTGGCCGAGCCTTCCCTAAGACAACTAGACGTTGTTAGAGAATGAAGTAGCAGGCTCTGATGGACGTTTAGATTGCTACAGCGCTATGGCGTATTTTCGAAAAATCAGTTGTATACTTGCGTCATTGTCCTCTGATCCAACTGAACGAACACCAGAGAATTGAACAGGACCGGAATTCCCAATTGAGAGAGTCTCCTAATGTTTGCATTGCGTGTCATAACGAATCGTTAGTTGCCTCAGCCAGACCTGTTGCTCCTTTGGCGGGAAGTGCCGCCGTGCTTCTTATGCAAGTCTATGCTATTGGCCCAGATGACTTATGTGAGTTTGGCGTAAAGGTAAAGTAAGCTTTCCCATCGGTCATCCTTTCTTTGCGGCGGTCCGACGTTTTTCTTGAAGATAGTCATGATCGGGCGAACCTTTTCTCACTACCGAATCGTAAGCAAGCTCGGCGAGGGTGCAATGGGGACTGTGTATGTAGGTGAAGACACTGTTTTGCGCAGGCGTGTGGCTATCAAAATGATGACGCTCGTCCACGACAAGCAGCATTACCGCATGCGCTTCCTGCGGGAAGCACGCTCGGTTTCAGTCCTCACTCACCCACATATCGCCGCGGTCTATGACTATGGCAAAACCCCCGAGGGAATCCCTTTCATTGTTATGGAGCTGGTCGAAGGCCAAACACTCCAGCGGGAGATTCAGGACGGTACTTTGACGCTCTCACGTGCGGTAGAAATTATTGAAAAGGTGACCGAAGCACTTGCTGAGGCTCATCGAGTTGGCATTATCCATCGCGACATCAAACCATCTAACATCGGCATCAGCACGCGTGGCGAGGTAAAGGTGCTCGACTTTGGCCTCGCTAAGCAGCTTAACAATAGTTCCCCCAACGCAATTACGCCCGAGGGTAAGGCAGTAGCGGCCACTCAGACACGCGAAGGCGTGGTGGTTGGCACTCCAATGTACCTTTCGCCCGAACAGGCACTAGGTATAGAGGTAGACGCCCGGAGCGATATTTTCGCCGTTGGTTCGCTCCTCTACGAATGCGTTGCGGGTCGGCCGGCTTTCGATGGAACAGGACCTATAGATATATGCGCCAAAATTATTCGTGATGAGCCCATTCCTGCTTCACGCTACAACGTGCAGGTACCTACCCAACTCGACCGTATTATTGTAAAAGCGTTAGCTAAGAAGCCCGAACAGCGCTATCAATCTGCTGAAGAATTGTTGCAGGATTTACGGGCCATTCGTGATTCAATCCGATTGGAGAATACTGTCCCTCGCCGACCACGTGTGCCTTCAGATTTGTTTCATTTGCCCGGACGGATCTCTATTGCCCAGGTGATTCGCCGCCCTCATAGTCTTGGAATAACATTTCTTACTGCGCTCGCAGTTGGCATTACCGTTTGGTTTGTTCATTCGTGGCAATCCGATCGTTCTCCCTGGAATTCAAGCGCTGCCGAGGATCGTTTCGCCGAAGGTGTCAATGCGCTAAGAGACGGTACGTACCACAAGGCAAGCAAGTTGTTCGACGACGCAATACGACTTGATGGCAAAGCACCTTTGGCTCACATGGGTCTCGCAGAAGCCCTCGCTGAGCTAGATGATCAGCCGAAAGCTGAACGCGAGATCTCTTTGGCTCGTTCGCTTGCTGCGGAATGGGGACGGTTGCCACCTCTGAGTCAACTATCGCTCGATGCGACGGAGGACAGTATTCGTCGAAATTTAGATGGTGCAGTACAAAAATATGAGCAAGTTGTA
>Ga0134124_10004869_pt1 | contig 10797 bp, 12 predicted proteins | sample KB304_FD_96880 | JGI IMG/M metagenome (GOLD analysis project Ga0134124, IMG submission 96880) | Terrestrial soil microbial communities without Nitrogen fertilizer from Kellogg Biological Station, Michigan, USA - KB3-0-4 | ecosystem: Environmental > Terrestrial > Soil > Unclassified ... | reverse complement strand
TCAATTTGGAAATCAAACTCTACCAGAGTCACAAGTAGTATCTTGTTGGAAGCGTGGCGAGTCGCTGCACGAACTAATCAAAGAGTTGAAGGAATACGACCCCGACATTATTTGGATTCAACATGAGTTTGGTTTGTGGCCTAACGCAAGTTATTGGCTATCTATGATGACTCAGCTATCTGATTTTCGAGTTATCGTCACTATGCATTCTGTTTTCCATCACAAAGATAAAACCATTGTCGAGGCGGCCATGCCCGAGATTGTAGTTCATCTTGAGGGTGGTCGTAAACTTCTCAAAGAAGAGAAGGGACTTTCCTCTAAAGTATATGTTATCCCTCATGGCTGTTACAACTTCGATAGCCAGCGCCTATGGAATTTCTATAAATCTGACAAGACCTTCATGCAGTTTGGATTTGGATTCCGTTACAAAGGCTGGGAGAACTCTATAAGAGCCACCGCCATTCTCAAAGAAAAGTATCCGGATGTTTTCTTCACCGGCTTATTCTCTGAGTCGCCTTATGCTAAGCTCGACCATCAAATTTATTACAACGAGCTAATGAACCTAATCAATGAATTAGGTATTCAAGAAAATGTCGCCATCATACGCGGATATCAATCAGATGAAGTTTTGGATAGCTTCCTGCGTACCAACCAAGCAACTATCTTCCCGTATGTATCGCACCCAAATCATGAAGTGTTTGGGGCATCGGGCGCAGCACGAATGGCTATGTCGAGAGGGCTGCCAGTTGTTACCTCTTCAGTCAATCATTTCTCTGATTTACCGACCCTAAAAGCTGATACTCCAGAAGATATCGCTAATGCCCTAGAAATGCTTTTCACAGTTCCAGGTGCTAAAGAAAAGCAACTGGCAACACAATTAAGCTATCTATCTGAAAACACTTGGGAAAAGATTGGATTGCGATACATTGATATATTCAAGGAATGAAATTACTGATAAAAAACGATATGACCTATGAAATTAATGATATATAGGGTGATTGACAGCAATTCAACAAGGAGCATGAATGTCAAACACCAATTACACCCTAGAAGTCATTAGCCACCATCCAAAGTTTAACAACAAAGCGTTGCGTAAATATTATGTAGATGGTATCGAAACGGTAGGCGCTTGGGGCGATGAGCCCTTTGAAATTCGTTTCAAGAATAACACCTGGCAAAAAGTTCAGGTAAAGATTACACTTGATGGAACCGATGTCTTAACTGGTAAGCCAGGAGATACCGAAGTGTCCAAAGATATGTGGGTCGTCAATGGTTACGGCACACTAACCCTCAAAGCATGGCCAGAGACCAACAATGGTGGTGCTGGTTTTGTTTTTACTAGCGCCGATAAGAGCGTAGCAGTTCATACTCACGGAGACTTGTCTAGCCGAGGCATTATTGCCGCAGCAGTCTTTACTGAGGGACATGTTGAACCAATTACATACACACCAATCTATACTCCAGCCGTTCATCACCACCACCATCACTATGAGAGACGTAAGTGTACTCCAAGTTGGGGAGGTGGAACTATTATTGGCGGAGGTATTACTTATACGTCCAATACTGGCGGATTTGTTGGCGGAACATTATCCTCTAACACTATCAGCTTAAACAATGCCGGACCTGCCGCAGCTTCTTCTAATTACTTTAGCGATGCTAGAGAAATTAGTGATAGTGATTCTTTAGGAGAATCATTTGACAGTTTAGTTTCTGTTGGGGCTGGTGAGCACGTTGATCAGAAGATCACTTATGTAACTGGTCTAATCAAGCCAGTCTTTACTGAGACTGTTAGAGTTAAGTACATGTGGTGGGACGATCTAACTGCCAAGCTACGTACTGAGACTCATGCTAAAGCACAACCTTCTGGCTTCCCAGGTGACAATGATAGAAAGAACATTGACCTCAAGGGCACTCCACGAGTTGGAGAGAAGCGGGGATCATTTCGTCGAGTAGAACAACCACAAGTGTTTGATCGATTCTAATCGACACGGAGGTAGAAAATAAGTTCTACCTCATTTTATGGATGCGCCCTTGACAGCGCATTTATAGAAATTAGATTATGGGCGTAGGAAAGGTCCGCCATGATTATCAGTTTAATTTTTGCTATCGCTAACTTCTATTTCGCATATAATGCATTTAGGAATAAACGTTGGGGATGGTGCGCGTTTTCCGCGCTTTTGGGCGGATTTTGTGCTTATCAAGTTGTCACCGCAATCTTGTAGGCATAACGATATATACGTTTATGAACCCAGTGAGGGTTCTTGACAATTGAATACACGGAGAGTGTTATTATGGAACAATATCAGTATTGTGTTTGTGTTGGTCGTTTTGAGCCATTTCACCTTGCACATCATGAGCTTATCAGAGAAGCTTTAAGTCTGGCAAAGACTGCGTTAGTTATTATTGGCAGTGCCCACAAGGCGCGCACTATTCAGAACCCTTGGACCGCTGATGAGCGAATGGCAATGATTTATGCCGCGCTTTCAGAAGAGGAAAGGGCACGAGTTAGATTCATTCCCGTTCGCGACTACTTCTATACAACTAACCGCTGGTTGAGTGAAGTGCAACAGCTTGTGGCAGAAGCGACCGATGGCATTGAAGATGACCAGATTTGCAACATTGGCGAGTCTGGAAACGATATCTATTTCCCTCAGTGGGACTATATTAGCATGCGCAATCTTGATAGAATGCCACATGCTACCACTATTCGTGGCTTGTATTTCACCCACGATAATGCATACAAGAACCATCTGGATGCGCCAGTTGTTGAATTCTTAGAAAACTTCAAGACGACTCCCGCCTTCAAAACTCTGAAGGATGAGTACGATCATATTAGAAACTATCGAGCAGCCTGGGACGGCGCCCCCTTTCCTCCGACTTTTGTCACTGTTGACTGTATTGTTATCAAGAGCGGTCACGTACTGACAGTTCGTCGAAAAGGTAATCCTGGCCGAGGTTTGATTGCTCTTCCTGGTGGGTTCTTGAACCAGAAGGAAACTATTCTTGATGGAGCCCTTCGAGAATTAAAGGAAGAGACCGGCATCAAAGTTTCCAAAGAGGAGCTTGAAAAGTCTATTGTTGAACAGAAGGTGTTCGACTATCCAGAGCGCTCACTTCGAGGCCGCACTATCACACATGCCTTCTTGATTAATCTTGATACCGGCCCGCTTCCTCATGTAAAAGGATCGGATGATGCCGACAAAGCGTGGTGGATGTCATTAAGTGATTTGGCAACCAGAGAATCAGAATTCTTTGAAGACCATTTCCACATCATCACTCACTTCATCAACAAGTTCTAAAACATTCCCAGAGAGGGGATTTCAATCAGTACGGAGAGTATAATATGAATTACGAATCAGAGAATTTTCTCATCGACACAGATAGTTACAAAGCAAGTCATTACTTGCAGTATCCGCCCGGTACAACGTCAATGTTTAGCTACATTGAATCTCGTGGTGGAGACTATAACAAAACCGTCTTCTTCGGTTTGCAGTATTACCTCAAGAAGTACCTCAGTCACCGTGTGACTGTGGAGGAAGTTGAGGAGGCCAAAGAGTTTTTTGAAGCTCATGGTGAACCCTTCAATTATGAAGGATGGATGTATATCGCCAAGGATCTTGGTGGTAAATTGCCGGTTCGTATTCGAGCCGTGCCCGAGGGTAGCGTTGTTCCTACCTCGAATATCTTAGTCAGTATCGAATCTACTGATCCCAAAGTCTTTTGGGTGGTATCTTGGATCGAAACAATGCTACTTAGGGTCTGGTATCCTATCAACGTAGCTACCAGGAGTCACAAAATTAGACAGATTATCTTAGAAGCCTTGCAAGTCTCGGCAGATGATCCGGAAGCAGAAATCAATTTCAAGTTGCACGATTTCGGAAGCCGAGGCGTTTCGTCTCAGGAGTCGGCAAGAATTGGTGGCGCTGCTCACTTGGTTAACTTTATGGGTTCCGATACTGTCGTTGGCATTAGATGTGCCAACAAGTTCTACAATATCAAGATGGCCGGATTCAGCATCCCTGCCATGGAGCATAGCTCCGTCACCTCTTGGGGACGTGAGAATGAAGTGGACGCCTACCGTAACATGATCAACAAGACAGCTAAGCCTGGTGGGTTGATTGCTTGTGTTAGCGACTCTTACAATCTCTGGAATGCCTGCTCTACCATCTGGGGTGAGCAGTTGAAAGCAGAGGTTATCAAGTCTGGCGCAATGGTTGTCATCCGCCCTGACTCTGGCAATCCTCCTGCCGTTGTTCTTCGTACGGCCCAGTTGCTTGATGAGAAGTTTGGCTCTGTGGTCAATAAGAAAGGCTACAAGGTTCTCAATAATGTGCGTATCCTTCAGGGAGATGGCATCAACGAGAACTCTATTCAGGAGATTCTCAACAATCTATTGGACCATGGCTTTAGTGCAACTAACATTGCATTCGGTATGGGTGGCGCTCTGTTGCAGCAGCACAATCGTGACACATTGAAGTTTGCTATGAAGTGCAGTCACATCTATCGTACGGTAGGTGGTAAAGAGGTTTCCGTGGATGTCTTCAAGGATCCTATCACTGACCATGGTAAAGTGAGTAAGTCTGGTCGTTTGGACTTGATTCGCGATATGTCTGGTAATTGGTCTACTGTAACCTTGGGTGACAAAGATCACCATCTGTTGACGGTCATGGATCTTGTCTATGAGAATGGAGAGATTCTCAAGGAATACACGTTTGATGAAATTAGAAGCCGTGCAAAAGGAGGTAAGTAATGATTAAGGACTATCTAAAAACCGCTGTTCATATTGAAAATTGGATTAAGGACTACGCTGCGAAAGCAAAAACCTCTACACTGGTCTTAGGACTTTCTGGGGGAATTGACTCTGCTCTGTGTGCCATACTCATCAAACGTACCGGAATTCCATTGGTGTGTGTTAACATGCCATGTCACAGTTCCTCTTCTGCGTATGATCGAGCTAAGGCATTTGCTGATGAACAAGGACTTCAGTTACTGAAGGTTGATTTGTCTTTAGCACATGCAGTTATTGCCGATCAGCTAACTACCCAGGCGCCATTTGATTGGCGGAGCAAAGGATCTGCTGGCGGACTTCGTTCCTGCCTTAGAGCGCCAACTTTATCTTATGTTGCCCATGCCACCAATGGAATCATTGTGGGAACAGGTAACCGTAGCGAAGACCGTATCACCCGTTACTTCCAGAAGTTTGGTGATGGTTGCGTAGACTTCTCGCCAATTGCTGACTTGTGGAAGTCAGAAGTATATGCACTATTCAAATTCCTTGCAGAGGAAGATGATGGTGTTATGGGGCCTGCGGCCGAGGCAATCTATGATGCTAAACCAAGTGCCGATCTTTGGGGAGCCGACTCTGGCCAAGAGGATGAGAAAGAGCTTGGTATCTCCTATGATGAGATTGAGTGGGCCGACCGTGAAGATATGGACTCACAAGGTGAAGGCGAGTGGGGACAGCCCATGCCAGGAATTATCTTTAGAGATGAATCTCCTGAAACACATGACCGTTGGATGGCATATACTCCACGTGAGAAAGACATTCTTCTGACGCTTCATCGCATGGAGAAGATTTCTCGTCACAAATCCAATCCAAATATGCCAGTTTGTAACGTACATGATTCTAAACTTGGCCTATGCGAGTAAGTTATGAAAATCATTAAAGCACCTGATACTAACTGGACTCGTAAGCACACTTGTGCTAACTGTACTGCTGAGTTGGAAGTTGAAAAGGGCGATGTCAAATATCGCTACCATTCTGGCGATCAAAGGGATCCGTCATATGAAACCTGGACAGCAACCTGTCCAATTTGTAAGACAGATTTCAATGTACCAGAATCCAGCCTGCCAAAAGCAGTTCAAGTAGAGATTAAGAAACGCGCCCCCGACAATGGACCATATGGTGGTGGCGGTTATTTTGATAGGTGAATCATGAAAGTCCTTCAGTATAGCACCGATCCAAAAACCTGGAAGCTATCTATTACTTGTGATTGGTGTAAGTCGAAAGTGGAAGTAAGTGCTGGTGATTTGCGCCATGAAGGAGAGCGTGGTGATTATGTAGATCCAGGTTGGGATCGTTATACCCGTGATTGCGGAGCTTGTGGAGAGGAAATTGAAATACCTGAAAAACAACTCCCTAACATTATTCAGTCCTACGCACAGAAGCGAAAAAAGAAACGATGATCTATGCTGTAAGTCCAAAGCATACAATACCTGAAGGTGTTTTATCTATGGACGTGACCTCTAGGTCTAGTACATGGGGAAGATATCTCAGTCCATTCAATCTGGGGCCGGTAGACCTCTACGATGGGTATGTAGCAAAGAACATTGAGAATGCATTTCAGTTCTCAAGAGTTTATCCAGAATACTCTACAGTAGATGGTTTACCGTCACCTCATTATTGGGAGTGGGCTAAGATTGGCTGGGCTGAAGCTAAGCCAATCAAGTATCCAATGGGCGTGTGGAATAAGCATTTGTATCATTGGTGGGATGGTAAAAAGATTGACGGAATAGAAGCTCAAAATCAAATATTCCTCCCTCTATATAAGAAGGCAGTAATAAAAACTGCGGCATTTGAAAAGTTAAAGTATTTCTATGAGAATTCAAAACAGGATATCTACCTGATTGATTTTGAGGGATACGATCACAGATTTTTAGAGAAGACTTGGGACCAGGTAGTTAGTGATCCTAACATGCCGGTCGGCCAAGCTTTTGCTCTTTGTATGATTTTAGAAGGTTATTTATGAAAACCGTAATTGATGCATTTTCGGGAGATTACAATTTTCTTTCTAATTTTTACCCTTGCAAGGTAAAGTTGGACGATGTAGTTTATCCTAGCGTGGAGCACGCCTACCAAGCAGCAAAGACATTGGATAAAGATGAGCGCAAGCCTTTTCACAAACATCCTTTGCCAACTGCCGGGGCTTCCAAGAAGTTGGGGCGTAAACTGACTATTCGTCCAGACTGGGAGTCCGTCAAAATCAAAGTGATGGAAGACCTATTGGTTCAGAAGTTTGCTGATAAGGATCTCAAAAAGAGATTGCAGGAAACAGAAGACGCCGAACTTGTTGAAGGTAACTGGTGGGGCGATACTTTCTGGGGAGTTGACAAAAAGAAGGGTGGCAAAAACCATCTAGGAAAACTCCTAATGAAAATTAGAGATGGGAAAGAAGAAAAATGAGTAGCGTATTACTTGGTACTGCAATTGGCGATGCTTTAGGAGTTCCGTTTGAAACTAAACTGGCCAACTACGAAGCATTGGTTGCTTGGGATGGTGAGACCTTCTTAGGCAGCGAACATCACGGACTCAAACCTGGTCAGTATTCTGATGATACTCAGATGAGTCTGATGGTTGCAGAATCACTCATCAAAAGTCATGGATTCAATCCTGATGATTTAGCTGAGCGATATGTTGATTGGATTATGTCAGGTCGCGCTAGAGGTTATGGCAAGACAACTATGTTGGCCATTCAGAATCTGGTCAATGGCAAACATTGGAGTGAATCAGGTATTGCTGGTTCTTATGGTAACGGAACCGCTATGCGAGCCGCACCATTCGGAGTTTACTTCCGCAATGATTTGCCCTCACTCATCAGTATTTGCAAGATGGATAGTGCCATCACTCATGCTTCTGATGAGGCAGAGGCTGGCTCTATTGCTATTGGTATGGCCGCAGCTTATGCGGTTAATCGAGAATCAGAAGGACTGTTAGATGAACTGTGGCGGGTATTGCCGGATAGCAAAGTCAAAAGCATCATCTATAGCCTAGATTCATTGATTGATTCTCCACACATTACCCCGGAACAAGCGCTACGAGTTATTGGAACCAAAGCCGATGTTCGACAGTCAGTGCCAGCAGCATTGTATTGTTTTCTCAAGTTCCGCACTTATGGTGCGGCTATTGAAGCCGCTATTAGGGCTGGTGGAGATACGGATACTACAGCAGCTATCGTTGGCGCTTTGTTTGGCGCTAGAGACGGGACAATGGATATGCTTGGTTCTTGGATTGATGGAGTTGAGGATTCTGCTCAGCTAATCAAGCTAGATAGCCAGCTTTACAATAGATCAAGTGATTCGTTCTTGAAAAGGTAAGTAAGATGGGTAAGAAGCTTTCTAGGAAGGGAACGTTACGTCGTTGTGGTCACATTTGGAATGCAGCCAATATGGGCTATCCAGATGATTGGGAAACCACAGTTGATGGCCGTTTCCACATTTTGACATGGAAGTTTGGTAGCATTCACCAAGCTAAAGTTCTTGTGGACTATGAGCACAAAATGAATGGCAAAGTAACCAATTCTATCAAGCATGATGGAACCACAGATTTCTATTTGGAATATGGCAAAACACTAACTGAAGCTATGCAAATCTGTTTGGATTGGATTGCCGATTTTCAAAAGAATGGCCCACCTTCTGTTGAACAATTGTTTAAAGATAAGTGGGAACAATGGCCTGACTTGTATCCACAAGGCATGCGTCTTCCTGTGATTGATCATATTTTCTTTGTGATTGGTGGTGGTTATAGTTGGTTTGATGGCGGGCTAGTGAGTACTAGTCCCTACGCTCATATTGAATCTAATCGCCGCAAAGAGCGCGACAAGGATCTTGAGAAAGCCTTAGAGGCCGCTAAAGAGATCCGGAAGATGGTGAAAGAGCGGAAGCTGGCTAAAGGCGAAGAGTTAGATTTTGATGATTTGGATTGGGATGAACAACGAGCCATCTTCTGGAAACAGGATGTGTATCGTTTCTACCCAGCATCCGAAGGCTACTCTAACATCTGTTTGGTTCCAGATGATGTCAAGCCAGAATGGTTAGCATTGGCCTATGAGGCAGCTATTCTTTTGCGTGACAAAAGTGGTGTTCCAAAAATCAAATCACGCCGGTATAACGGCAATGAAGATGATGAACAGCGTCAAGAAGAGAACCGTAAACTCGGCGCCAAGGTTGTCAAAGACCTAGAGAAACGATTTCCTCAACTAAAGGGACAGAATGCCAAAGAAAGTAAGTAAGTTCCCACCTAAGAAGCCTGACAATTCTCATCTCCGCATAGCTGCGCCTAAAAGGAATTGGTCTAAGTTTCAAAAAGACATTTTCCGCGATATCAATAGTGGCCAAGGCCATACTGTTGTTATTGCCCGAGCCGGATCTGGAAAGACCTCGACTATTGTTGAAGGATTCAAATACCTACCTAAAGGTAAGAAGACCTTGATGGTAGCTTTCAACAAATCCATTGCAGAAGAGCTAAAGCAGCGTGCCCCGTCTTATGTAGACGTAATGACTTTGCATTCTTTAGGATTCCGAGCCATCAAGCAAAGCTTTGGGGCGGGCGTTATCCTAGAGAACGATAAGTGCAACGAACTTATCAAGACTCTCATTGGAGATGACTATGATATGTGGGAAGTCAATCAGAGTATTGCTAAATGCGTTTCCCTCTGTAAGGGATTCTTGGTAGATACCCCAACTCGAATTGGTGACTTGATTGACAAGTTTGGAATCGAGATATTCGACTACACTCGTGAAAAATTCATTGAGCTGGTAATCAAAACTCTTGGTTTGTGTAAAGCCAAGAAAGATGTCGTTGATTTTGACGATATGATTTGGTTCCCCTTTGTTTATCGTTTGAACGTGGGCAAGTTTGATGTCGTTTTTGTTGACGAAGCTCAGGATTTGAATCAGGCCCAGATTGCTATGGTTCTGTCAGCCAATAAGATGGATGGCAGGATTATTGCAGTAGGTGACCCAGCCCAAAGCATTTATCAGTTCCGAGGGGCTGACAGCGAGGCAATTCCAAACTTTATCGAGAAACTCAAGGCCAAGACTTTGCCATTATCGGTCACCTACCGTTGCCCCAAGAAGGTCGTAGCCCTAGCACGAGAAATTGTACCTGACATTGAGGCGGCCGATACCGCCCCAGATGGTACGGTGGAGGAGGTGCCAGCAGAACAAATTCTTAAATTGGTACAGCCCGGCGACTTCGTTCTTTCTAGGACCAATGCCCCCTTGATCAAACACTGTATGGCCTTGTTGAAAGCTGGTATCCCGGCCAATATTCAAGGACGAGATGTCGGATCTAATCTCCAGTATTTTATAAAGAAGTCAAAAGCAAAGACCATTATTCAATTTACTGAATATGTAAATGCTTGGAGAGAGCAAGAGGTAAAAAGACTGCTGGCTGAAAAGAAAGACCCAATAGCAACTGTCGATAAAGCGGAATGTCTATTGAACCTCTGTGAGGGCACCCTTACGATTAAGGACCTAAAAGAGACAATTGATAAGCTTTTCAACGATGTTAATGATGATTCTAAGGTTATTTTTTCAACGACACATAAAGCCAAAGGTCTGGAACGCGATCGTGTCTTTGTTCTCACCAACACCTACCGATACGGACCAGGAGTCGAAGGCGAAGAAGCCAACCTCTGGTATGTCGCGGTAACTCGTAGTAAATCTGAGTTGTATCTGGTAAAGAAATACTTGAAGCAATAATCTCGCATCTAGCTGAGATGACTCGCTATAAAATGGTTGCCAGGGATATCAACTCAAATCCCACACAATATCGTACTTGGGTAGTCCCAAATGCCCCAGATTTTGACGGTTATTACTATACCGGCTACAAATCTGGCCCTAATGATTTTACCGAAGTGCAAGCCTATGCTATTCCTGATACTGGAGTCATAGCTGATTTCAATCTTCCAGATCCTCACAATTGGGTAGTTATCACGGATAAACTCGGTTGGGATTTTCCAGCCCGTAAAGTCTTACCGGCTGTAGTAGAAGATGCTGCCCTAGCTGTTCTTGATG
>Ga0134124_10004868_pt1 | contig 10802 bp, 13 predicted proteins | sample KB304_FD_96880 | JGI IMG/M metagenome (GOLD analysis project Ga0134124, IMG submission 96880) | Terrestrial soil microbial communities without Nitrogen fertilizer from Kellogg Biological Station, Michigan, USA - KB3-0-4 | ecosystem: Environmental > Terrestrial > Soil > Unclassified ... | reverse complement strand
GAAACAGCGTTCCTTGTGTCCGGCCTTCTCCCTGCACAAAACCCATAAAAAAATGCCCTCGCTTTTCACGAGGGCATCTTCTCATCTATTTTCGGGCGGTCAACAGAGTTTCGTAACAGTCTGTGACGGCCGCCCTTTTTGCTTTAGTGAAAGAATTTTGCGGAAAGACTATCGCGGAGCGTTTCCCTGTCGCCGATCGTCGGGCGAGGCGGCGATACCCATTCGGCGGAGCTCATCGGTGTAATACTTTCGATAGAGGACGTCCCACTCTTCGCTGCCTTCGAGGATCTCTTTTTTCTGCGAGGTGATGCGCTTACGGACCTCGGCGTCGGCTTTTTCTTCTTCGCGCAGGGTGTTGGTGAGGATCTGCACGACCTGCTGGCGAATGGTGTCACGATCCTCGATAAACTCGACCTCCTGGCTGGAGACCAGCACTTCGGTGATCTGATGGGACAAGCGGATGATTTTTTCGCGGCTGAGTCGCATGTCGTTGTGTGTGGGTTGGCGGTTACGAAGTAGCGCCTGTCGGGCGGCGCTAGCGCAAGACAAGCTTGCGGTCGCGGGCTAACTGTCCTTTCACTTTTTTGTACATTTCCTGGTACGAGACGCCGGTGCGGCGCATTTCGTCCTGATGCTGCGTGAGAATTTCGCGAACTTCGTCATTGAGGCGGTCCTCAACGGTCAGCTCTTCCATCATGCGCTGGCGAACGCGCTGGGTGACCGCATCAGCGGACTTGATCTCGACCAATTCGCCTTCGACAAGCTGCTTGACCACTTCCGAGGCCATGTGACTGACGTAATCGCGATTGATCAACATCCTGCGGAGTTCCCTTCCCCAAATCGAAAAGAGCCAGTGTACTGGCAGTGCCACCGGAGTGCAAGGCGGCCGAGAGTTGCGCCTCTCGATGGCAATCTATTTCTGATGCCAAGAGATAGAACGCAGGAATTCGTGGGGAACGGAGCTAGAAGCAGTGAGCAATTTGCGGGGATTCTTACGACACCCCGGGTCGCTGATATTGTTCCTCGCTGATGTGTTCCATCCAGTTGACGATCTGGCCATCCAGCTTTTCTGTTGGGCTCAGGTCTTCAAGAGCGCCTGCACGTAAGCACGTTTCAACGGGAGCCGACGATGGACTTTGCCGGTTGCGTCGTGGAGAGCGGCAGCGATCGCCGGAGCAGCTAGGGCGTTTGCGGCTTCCGAACCTCCGCCGTAGCTGCCGACCTTCGGATTGCTGAGCAGCACCACGTTGATGGCGGGAATGTCTGACATTTTCAGGATGGGGTAGGTGTTCCAGTCCCTTGACGTGATGCCGCTCTCATCAAACATCGCTTCTTCGAGCAGCGCGTGGCTGATGCCCATGACCGCGCCGCCCTCCACTTGCCGCTTCAATTGCATGGGGTTGACAACGATGCCGGGATCGACCGCAATCGTGTACTTCTCAACCACGATGGCGCCGGTGCTGGGAGTGACAGCGATCTGGCAGACGCAGGCCCAGTAGGTTCCGGAGCGGAACATCAGCGAAACCCCGCGGCCGCGCACGGGAGATTCACCGGTGGAGGTAGCGCCGGGACGCGGTGAGGGACGCGTGTCCCAGCCGGACGCATCACGAACCGCTTTCAGGACGTCGATGGCGCGTTCTTCCTTGGCGTGGTCGATTCGAAACTGGAGGGCGTCCGCGCCTGCGAGGGCCGCCGCCTCGCTGATGGCCAGTTCGCGTGGAAAATTCTGCTGGAACTGGCCTGGCGTGCGCATGCTGTGATCGCGGAGACCGACGGCGATCGGCGAGGCCTTTTGCCCTACCTGGAAAGTGCCGTGCCCACGCTCAATGACATTGGGAACCTGATGGTAGAGCCACGGATCGGAAATTCCGTTGACTGTGGAGGTCACCGATTTCGACTCGACCTGAGGCGCCGGCATGGTAGGAAGTCCGGCGATGACCGCACCGATGGGCCGATCGTCCTGCATGGCGGGCATGTAGTGATCGATCTGGTAGCCAGCGATCTTGCCTTTTTCGTCCAGTGCGAGCTGAACGTCGGAGAAGGCCGCCGACGATTGCGTGGACCACTGCAAATCCTCAGCGCGCATCCACTGCACGCGCACCGGCTTGCCGACGGCTTGCGACAAAATCACGGCGTCGTCTTCGGCGCCCGCGTTTCCGCCATTCGATCGTCCGTAATGGCCAGCGCCGGGATACGAATGCACGACGACATGATCGAGCGTAGTGCCGAGCATCATGGCAATTTCGCCACGAAGCGCCTGCGGATTCTGGTTGTGGGTATAGATGTGCACGGCACCATCGGGCTTGACGTCGGCAACGGCCATCGTCGGACCTATCGGCGCGTGCTTCATGTATGGGAATTGATAGGTGGCGGAAAGTTTCTTGTGAGCCGCTGCGAGCGCGGGGCCTGCGTCACCCTTGGTGGCGTCACTCTTGGTGACGGGAGCGCTGGTCCAATCGGCTTCTTGCCGGAGATGTTCGTAGAGTTTTGCGTTGCCGGGAAGGCCTTTCCATTCGGTCCATTTCGTGCCGCCGGCCACCTGTTGGGAGGCCTGAATGGCTTCCCATTCGGTGGGTGCGACTACACCGATGAGATTGCCCTTCACGACTACTTGCGCATTCGGGAACTTGGATTTGTCCAATTGGCCGGCAGACACAAGAGTGGAGCCGAGCGTTTTTGGGTGCACCACGCGGGCGTGCAACATGCCGGGAAGGCGCACATCGGTCGCCCAGGTTTCCTTGGCGGCTACTTTTGAATGAGTGATCGAATTCGGGAAGGATTTGCCGATGACGGTGTACTGGCTGACGGGCTTCATCGGCGGATTGCCTTCGACTCTCAATCCAAAGATGCTGGTGAGGTCTCCGCTGACGGGGATGGTGAGCTTCAACTGCTGGTCCTTGACAAGGTCGCCGTAGGAAATAGTTTTGTTGCTGCCCGAGACGATGCCGTCTTTGACGGAAAGCTGGTCTTTGGGCACGCCGAGGCGCTCTGAGGCAAGATCGAGGAGAGCCTGATGCGTATATGCGGCGGCCTTCCGAATGTTCGGAGTTCCCCGGCCGAGAAAATCGAACGCGCCGCTTCCGTCCGGCGTGCGGTCGGTATCTCCCGCCACTACGGTGGTGATGGCTTCAAAGGGCACGCTCAACTCATCGGCCACGATCTGGCGGTAGGCCGTGTAGGTGGTGCCCTGGCCGAAGTCGCTCTTCCCTGTGCGGATCAGGATGGTATTGTCGGGGTGAATCTCGATCCACGAGTTGGCCAGGGTGGGATCGAGGGAATTCTTAAACGTAGTGGCCTTGAGAGAGCTGCTCTTCAGCAGTCCCGAGCCAACCAAGCTGACTCCTACTACCAGGGAGCCGCCGGTCTTTACAAATTGGCGGCGCGATAGGGTTGCTCCGAAGACGTTCATCTGTTTTTCCGCTTTACCTGCGCTCGTGGTTGCCATCGTCTACCTCCCCTTCGCCATGATTTGGGCGGCATGTTTTACGGCGTCAATGATGGCGACGTAAGTTCCGCAGCGGCACAGATGAGGCGACGGCCCGGAGGTGGTGAAGGCTTCCTTGATTTGCGCGAGGGTGGGATTGGGATTGCTTTCGAGCAGTTCCGTGGCGATGATCATCATCCCGTTCTGGCAAAAGCCGCACTGCGGAGTTTGCTCCTCGATCCACGCTTGCTGGACCGGGTGAAGGACGGTTTTCGCTGCCTCGGCCGACAGGCCCTTTTGCTTTGCCCACCTCGCGGGCAGACCTTCCAGCGTGGTGATTTCCTGGTTCGCGACCGACGATACAGGCGTGACGCAGGAGCGCGCCTCCTTGCCATCGATCAGAACCGAACAGGCCCCGCACTGTGCGAGTCCGCAACCGAATTGCGGACCACTGAGCTGGAGATCGTTGCGCAAAACGTAAAGCAGCGGAGTATCGTCAGGCGCCTCGACCTCGCGCCGGACTCCATTGACAGTCAGCGTGACCATATGGACTTCCTCCCAGAGCATGTTCGGAACTCGGATGGCTCATTTGCTTTACAAGCGTTCTGGCTCGCGGGTGGCTTCTCCAAGGCGGCATAAGTTCGCCTTGGCTTGTAACTGAAACTGTACCCCTGCGATGGACCAATTCCAATAGCTTGAGATAGCGTTCCCACGTTTGGGTTTTGCATCGTTGTCCAGTCCGTTTAGCGCTATGTTGAGTGAGTTTTAGCGGCAAGAAAGGGCCACGCCCGATCGAATTAGCGACCCACAAGCTTGGCGTGAGAGGCCGGGTATCTTGCCCCCTCCAGCTTGACCTTTGCGGAGGCCTCTTCGAGGGCGCGTACATCGTCGGGGGATAGTTGAATCTCCGCCGCGCCAAGGTTCTCTTCCAGTCGGGCCAGCTTCGTGGTGCCCGGAATTGGAACGATCCATGGCCTCTTCGCAAGCAACCAAGCCAGCGCGATTTGCGCAGGAGTTGCTTTCCTTTGTGCTGCGAAGGAGTGGATCACATCTACGAGAGCCTGGTTTGCTTTGCGATTCTCAGCGCTGAAGCGTGGGACGATGTTGCGGAAGTCCGTACTGTCGAACTTGGTATCTGCGTCGATCTTGCCTGTCAGGAAGCCTTTGCCGAGCGGGCTGAAAGGGACAAATCCAATGCCGAGCTCTTCCAGTGTAGGCATGACCGTCTGTTCGGGCTCTCGCCAGAATAGAGAGTACTCGCTCTGCAGCGCCGCGACGGGCTGAACTGCGTGGGCGCGGCGGATCGTCTGTGCGCTCGCTTCGGAAAGACCGAAGTGCCTCACCTTGCCTTCCTGAATCAAATCCTTTACGGCGCCGGCAACATCCTCGATCGGAACGTTCAGGTCAACGCGATGTTGATAGAAAAGATCGATGGCATCGACCCGCAGTCGCTTGAGCGATTCTTCCGCGACCTGCTTGATGTGCTCTGGCCGACTGTTAAGAGCGTTCCACTTGCCTCCATCGTTGGGGTTGGCCTCCCATCCGAACTTCGTGGCGATTGCGACTTTCGCGCGCAATGGGGCGAGCGCTTCACCTACCAGTTCCTCGTTGACGAGCGGACCGTATACTTCGGCAGTATCGAAGAACGTGACGCCGCGATCCACGGCTGCCCGGATGAGGGAAATTCCGGTTTGCTTGTCCACGGGCGGGCCATAGCCGAAGCTGAGGCCCATGCAGCCCAGACCGAGAGCGGACACCTCAAGATTGCTTTTTCCAAGTTTGCGCTTCTGCATTTTCGGCTCCTTCCTTGCTGGTTTCTCTGCCTTCGAGATTAGGATCAGACGCTGCGGAAACGGTAGCCCAATCCTTCCGATTTATTGCCTATTCCTCTTGCCGGCGAAAGAGTCGCTGGCGCGATTACCGTCGAACACCTATCCTAGGCCCTGGACCGAGAAGATCGAACAATGAGGAAACCTATAAGAAACGCCGCACAGGGGTCAGATCAAATACGCCAATGGCAGTCGGAACTGGCTTGTAGGATTGCCTCCATCGTTGGGTCCGAAGAGAAATTGACAACCGACGTTCGGGGCCTGACGCTGTTCCGGCGGACCGCGCCGATCGGTCCGACGTTAGGGAGTTATGACCCGAGCATTGCTTTGGTCGCTCAAGGCCGAAAGCATGTAACGCTGGGGCGATCAACCTTTCTGTTGGACGCATCGCGGTACCTGTTGACCTCGCTCGATTTGCCGATCATCGGAGAGGTACTCGAAGCCAGTGAACAAACGCCGTACCTGTGCATGAGGATCAGCTTCGAAATGCCCGTGGTGCGGGAGCTGCTCAGTCGAGAAGAGATTCCCGTGGTTGAGGCGAGACCTGAGAGTCCAGCGATGACCACTAGCGAGACTACGCCGGAGTTGCTTAGCGCGTGCTGCCGGCTGGTGGCATTGTTGGACAAGCCTCAAGACATTTCGTTTATGAGCGGCCTGATTCAACGCGAAATCATCTACCGGATTCTGCAGGCACCGACGGGAGCGCGCCTTCGTGCCATTGCAACGCTAGGTGATCAGAGCCAGCGCACGGCAAAGGCGATCGCGTGGGTGAAGGCCAATTATGCGAAACCCCTACACGTCGAAAATCTGGCGGAAATTGCCGGTATGGGCCTTTCCACATTACACCACCATTTCCGGGCACTGACGGCCATGAGTCCTGTGCAGTATCAGAAGCAGCTGAGGTTGCAAGCCGCGCGGGAACGCATGCTACTGGATGGTCTGGACGCCGCCAGCGCGGCATTTGAAGTCGGATACGAAAGCGCCAGCCAATTCAATCGCGAATACAGCCGTTTCTTCGGGCAACCGCCGATGCGTGATATTCGGACGCTGCGCGCGCCAGGTGCTGCTCCTTTGGAGCCGGTCAGCGGGTCAAGTCACAACTAGCATGTTGAGTTGTTGTACCAACGCAGGACTCGGAGAGCACGCAGTGTGTTCCAGCGACTTGCGCTGCCCACAGCGGTCTCCATCTCCAATGGAATATGTTCGGAATGAAGGAGGTTGAGCGGCCAGCGCACGTTCTGGTGGCGGCGCTCGATCAAAATTTCGATGGCCTCACGGACGCGGCTGTCAGGTTTGACTCCTGCATTCCGCAGATAATCGAGTCCGCGCAAGACGTCGTAGTGCCAGAACGTCGGGAACGAGAAACGGAGCCAGCGCCTGTCGATGACTTCGCCGGTCCGAAGCGAGCGGAACATGCGGCGCTCGAGCAGATAGTTTTCGGCTCTCTTGCGGGCCTTGGTGACGGCCGCCGATTTACCCCCTGCTCGTTCGTAATCGAGCAGCCCTTCGAGCACGCAGATGGTGGTATGGAACGAGGAGCGCCGGCTCTTGGGACGCTTCGGGCTTTCCAGCTGCGCCTCGCAGTTCCAGCCGCCGTCTTCGAGCTGCTCGGCCAGGAGTTGTTTGGCGAGCGCGTCGTTCGGTTCTTTGAAATACGAGCCGATGCCCAGGATTCTGCCGTTGATGCAGGGCTCGGTTTCGCCGTGCAGGAAAGGCCGGTTGTTGTGCCACTCAAACGTGAGCCGCTTGTCGACGCGGTCGATCATTTTGCGAGCCCGCTTGCTGCCGGGATCCAGGCCGAGGTCCTTTAGAACGACGAGACTGTTGAAGGTTACAAGTAAGCCCCGGTCCTCCTTAGGTCCTCCCCATTTACCAGCAGGAGACTGGTGAGCGAGAAGTTGAACTCCCCAGCCTTCGGTTGCAACGCGAGACCGCTCGGCTGCAATCACGTTGGGGGCTTCATCGGTGAGATCCCGCATGACCTGCCAACGGATGGCCGGGTCAGAATCGAGGAGCCATTTAGTGTGCGCGGGCCGTGGTGCGTAGTCGTGAAGGCGCATGGTTTCTTATTGCTAACCAAATTTGTGGACGTTATGACTCGCGCGCTGCTGATCGGATCCGTTGCAAAATTGCATCCAGACCGCCGGAAACGCTTGCGAATAAGCCGCGTTCAACCATGTGTTTGAGAAATTGCTCGTTTGTGCCGCCAACGGTTGCATGTTGACTAGCCAACGATTGGAAACTGCGCTCCGGAGCGTCGACCGCGCCAGTGGTCAGGCCGAAGACCATTCGGGCGACGTAGTCGCGGGCCTTGGATTCTGGAATGCTATTTTTCGCCAGCCAGCGTGCAACCGTGTCATTGAATGCGAAATAGGATGCAATGGTTGCCGTCGCGGCGCACATCGCGTCGAATTCGTCTTCGGTTTCAAGTGCAAACACTTTTCCAAGCGCTGCGAAAAGGTTCTCGACTAACCGGTCTGGTGGATAGATCGCCGTTGGGCCGAGTCCTTTAGCGGTTGACGGGAGCGGCACAGCTCTGATGACGCGCGCTGCGGGAACTACCAGATCACATACGCTTCGCAACGGGAGCGCGGATACAACGCTGATCACGAGATGGTCGGGACGGAAGCGCAATTCTGAAAGGACGCTTCGAGCGACTTGGGGCCTTACAGCAATGACAACCGTTTCGCAGGAGTCCAGAACCCCCTGGTTGGACGAAGCCACGGACACACCCGGAAAGCGATAGGCAAGATCGGCAGCGATTGCCTGATTACGTGGGGATAGTCGGATAGAGTGCGGTGCGGCACCGGATGAAATAAGGCCGGTGACCATCGCCAACGTAATCTCGCCTGTTCCGACGAATCCTATTTCCATGGATGTCTCGACATTTTGTCAGATGTGGAGCCAGTTGTCGCGAACACGCGTGCAGACTCTTCGGCGGCCAGTTGCGGGCCTCGACACCGAACTGCTTGGCGTATGCGCAGGGGCGAGCTCTTCCCTTGTGAGAGGACATATGGCCGGGACCTGCGATGACGTTAGTCGGCCCGCTTGCGGCTCACTCGCCGGGGCTTCGGCTTGCTCTTGAGATGGAGATTGATCGACACTGCAGCGCGGATGAGATCCCTCAAGGCCGCCTCATCGACCTTGTCGCCTTGGTGGATGTCGATAGCGCGCCTCACGTTCCCTTCGAGGCTGGAGTTGAATAGGCCTGAAGGGTCCTTCAACGCAGCTCCCTTGGCAAATGTCATTTTGACGGCGTTCTTGTACGTCTCTCCCGTGCAGACGATGCCACCGTGGGACCAGACGGGCGTCCCCCTCCACTTCCACTCTTCGAGGATCTCAGGGTCTGCGGCGTGTATGATTTCGCGCACTTTCACGAGCGTCTTCCCGCGCCAGTCGCCAAGTTCCTTGATTCTCTCGTCGATGAATGCAGAGGCAGATTCCACCGGGACGGGCCTTTTCATGTGTAGCTCCAACTCTCGTTCCTAATTTTTTCTACGCCACAACCGCCCCGTGGCTGCCATGCTCCTCGGTTGCGGTCTTCGGCAGTGCGAACTGTTGTCCGTAACTGGATTGAGTGACTGCAATGATTTTTCTATCCGCCGGTCTGAAATGCCACGATACCAGAGTCAGGATCAGGAGGAGCAGCCCAGGAAATACTTCCCTCGCGGGATCACCTACGGCGCTATGTGAAAATACCGCTCCCGACATGGCGAAGAAAAAGCCTGCATAAGCCCATTCCTTCAATAGAGGAAATTTAGGAACGAGCAGTGCTACGACTCCCAAAATTTTCCAGACACCTAGTATTGTCAAAAAATAGACGGGATAGCCCAAATGTGTGATGCCATACACCCCGGGCGGCGCGACGGCTCCTTCCGCTTTCGCTTTGAATAACTGTAATAACCCGGTCGAGAGCATTCCTGATGCCAGCCAGATCGTGGAAATCCAATAAATGATTTTATTTCTCTTCGTCATTGTTTTGCTCCTCCTCGATTCATGACTTTTGGGCCGCATTAGGCGGCCAGTTGGGCGGTTCAATACCAAACTGCTGGGCGTACTCCGCGTTCAATCGCTGCCAGGCGCCGAACTTCATGGCTTCGGGGCCAACCATGCGGCCGATGGGCTGACCGCTGAGATAGTGATCCAGCACATCGAAACAAATGTGCCATCCGGCAGCACCCATGGAGATGAAGCGGTGACCGATGTTGGTCCACAATGTCAGGCGCGTGCCACCACCCAAGGCTTCGAGTTGCCACCGCATATCGAAGCCACCCCAGCTGTACTCAAGCACGTTGGGAGCGTCGGCTCGCGTCACTGTTGTTTCGGTAACGTGCGGTGCGGGCGCTCCCACCGTGGTGAGCTTCACCGTGGTTCCAACCGTACCCAGGCCCCCATCGGCGTCGAAGGGCGCCCATTCGCGCAGATGCGCCGGGTCGGTAAGCGCCTGCCAGACTTTTTCCCGTGAGTGGCGCAGTTCTTTGACGAGAATGAGCGTCCACTTCTCTCCGTCCTTTCGTACCTGCGCCAAGTTGGCCGGACCCGGTGTGTACTGCTCGCGATCGGTCACCTTGTTCTCCTTAGCGTGAATAGCGTGCCAGCTGAGTGAGCTGAATGAGGTTGCCGCAGGTGTCCTTCAGCATCGCGATCGACGAGCCGGTCACATCGGTGGGAGGCATCGTAAACTCCCCGCCACGGGCCTTGATCCGCTCGTAGTCGCCCTTGACGTCGTCGGTGAAAAACATGGCCGCGGGCTGGCTCTGTTGAAAGATGGCCTGCTGATAGGCTTTGGCCGCGGGGTTGTTGTTCAACGCCAGTTGGAGCTCCGTGCCGTTGGGGTCCTCCGGCGACGTCACCGTCAGCCAGCGATATGGGCCCTGACTGAAATCGGTCTTCTTGGCAAAGCCCAGCACCTCGGTATAGAAGCGCAGCGCCTTGTCCTGGTCGTCTACGAATACGCTGGTCATTTTGATTTTCACTTGCTTTCTCCTTGATCATGTTCGCGGGTTGGGCGTCGTCGTTTTCTGCTTGTCTTCGTTCTCTGTGGTGTTGGCGGGTGCATGCGGTCCAGGTGCCGTTCGAGAGCGTCCACGTGGGCGGACCAGAACCGCCGGAACTGCGCCAGCCAAGCCTCCACTTCCTCAAACGGCTCCGGCTTCAGGCGGTAAAGGCGGCGCTGTGCATCCACCGTGGACTCCACGAAACCCGCTTCGCGCAACACTCGCAGGTGCTTGGACACGGTCGGCTGGGGCATACGAAGTTGGCGCTCGATCTCTCCAACCGACTGTTGCGACGAGACCAGGAGGCTCAGTATCGCGCGACGGTTCGGCTCCGCAATGATTTCGAACGCAGATTCCATGCCTTAATATGCGTTAACGCGCATATACGTGTCAAGGTATATTTAGGTAGAAGAGCCAGGAAAGGCGAGGGGGCTGGCAGAACGCGTCTGTGATGCTCGCGAAGAGGAACGTGTACGTCATTCCGTGTTGTCGTTGTTTCGTCAACGCCTCTACCAGATCATCGCTGGCTATGAGGACGCCAACGACGCGGAT
>Ga0134124_10004867_pt1 | contig 10803 bp, 11 predicted proteins | sample KB304_FD_96880 | JGI IMG/M metagenome (GOLD analysis project Ga0134124, IMG submission 96880) | Terrestrial soil microbial communities without Nitrogen fertilizer from Kellogg Biological Station, Michigan, USA - KB3-0-4 | ecosystem: Environmental > Terrestrial > Soil > Unclassified ... | reverse complement strand
GTTGGACGACCAACTTTTTCATCAAAGAAGCCAACAGCCCCGGCTTCGTCTCCTGGCACCAGGACGCATTCTATTGGGGCCTCAACAAAGATACGGTCATGACCGCGTGGGTGGCGCTGACACCCGCCAATCTCAAGAACGGCTGCATGAAGTTCCTGCCGGGCTCGCAAACCCACGACCACCTCCAGCACGTCGACACCTTCCACAAGGACAATCTGCTGTCACGCGGACAGGAGATCGCGGTCAAGGTCGAGACCGAGAATACGGTCGATTGCATTCTCAATCCGGGCGAGATGTCCCTGCATCACGTCAAGCTGGTGCACGGCTCGGAGCCGAACCGTTCCAATGATCGTCGGATTGGGCTCGCCATCCGCTACATTCCAACCGACGTTCGGCAGCTGAAAGTGCGCGATTCCGCGACTTTGGTTCGCGGCGTCGATCGAGAGGGCAATTTCGATCACGAACCGCGCCCGCGGCACGACCTCGATGAAAACGCGCTTGCAGCGCATGCCGATGCCGTCGGCCGGCAGGTAAAAGCGCTCTATTCAGGCACCGACAAGCAGGAGTTTCGGGCGTAGGCCGTCAAAACCCTGGTCCAATAACTGGTACCAGCGAACTTCCACGCTCTGGCACTGTCTCGCCCGCGCCACCGCTGCTACTAAACACACAGGGATCGCCGCCGCGAAAGGCCGGGAGTCGCCCTCCCTGCCTCGATAAGAAGCGATCGTCCCATTGGCGAGGAGACAGAAAGATGTTGAAGAAAAACGAATTCTGGTCACGCGTCTTCACCTTCGTGCCAACCGCCACCAAGGCCGACGGCGAGGAGATCGATGAAGCGGCGTTCCGCAAGGCGATCGATTATCAGATCGAGAACGGCGTTGACGGCGTCTGCATCTTCGGATCGACCGGCGGCAACGGCTCCTTCACCGATGACGAAATGAAGAAGGCGACCGCAATCGCCGCCAAGCACATCGACGGGCGGATATCTCTCGTTGCCGGCACAGGCGCACGCACCACGACGGCCTGCATCTCGCTGTCGAAGCACGCCGAGGACGTCGGCTGTGACGGCGTGATGGTGCTGCCGGTATCATATTGGCCGCTCTCGACCGACGAGGTGTTTGAGCATTACGAGCGCGTCGCGAAGTCGATCAACATCCCGATCTGTGTCTATAACAATCCGTGGACGACCGGCGTCGACATGAAGCCGGAATTCCTCGCCAGGATCGTGCAGCTGCCGAACTGCAACTGCATCAAGGAAAGCACGGGCGACCTCACCCGCATCACCGCGATCCGGCTGCTCACCAAGGATCAGGTGACGCTGATCGCAGGCTGGGAGTCGACCAGCCTGCAGGCTTTCATGGCCGGCGCCACCGGCTGGGCGCCGGTGTGCACCAACTTCGTGCCGCGCGACGCCATGAAGTTCTTCGATGCCGCGGTCGACAAGCGCGATGCCTCGGTCGCGCAAAGCATCTGGGACAAGCTGTTCCCGATTTGCGACATCATCTGTGCCAAATCGCACATCCGCGTCGCGCATACCGGGCTCGACATTGTCGGACGGCCGGTCGGCCCACCGCGGCGGCCGCTGCGCATGCTCAACGCCGAGGACCGCGGCAAGCTGAAAACCGTGTTGACGGCGGCGGGGGCGGCGGCCTGATCGGCCGCTGCCGCGCCCTTACAGCGTTTCACCGATGATCCGGCGCACCGTGGCGTCGCGGCGCGCCTCGTCGAGACCGCCGCCAAACAGCAATTCGCCGCGCTCCATCACATAGATGCGATCGGCGTATTCGGGCACGTGCTGAAGCTCGGACTCGGCGATCAACACCGTGCGGCCAAGCTTCACGATCTCCTGGATCGAATCCCGTATCGCCGGGATGATCGCCGGCGATAGTCCTTCGAACGGCTCGTCGAGCAGCAACAAATCGGCGTCGAGTGCCAACGCGCGCGCAATCGACAGCATCTTGCGCTCACCGCCCGATAAATGCGTGCCCGGACGGCTTCCGTAGCGGCGCAAATTGGGGAACACCTGATAGGCAAGCGCGATGCGCTGCTCGGCAGTTTTGTCGGTTGCGCGCGTCCAGGTCGGCAGCTCGATATTTTCCGCAACCGACAATTCGCCGAATACTTCGCTGTCTTCCGGCGAATAGCCGATGCCGAGCCGCGCCCGCTCCAGCGTCGTTTTGCCGGCAAGGTCGGTATCGGCGAAGCGGATCACCCCGTCGCGCGGCGCCAGATAACCCATGATGGTGCGCAACGTCGTGGTCTTGCCGGCGCCATTCCGGCCGACCAGACAGACAAGTTCACCGGCCGCAACATTGAAGCTGACGCCGCGCAGAATTTCACTGTTCTGGATTTCGACCTCGAGGCCGGCGACGTCCAGCATCAAAGCCTCCCGACCACGGTGGTCATGACGTCGGCCTGCGCGCGGATTGCTTCCGGCGTGCCGTCGGCGAGGATGCGCCCGTTATGTACCGCGATAATGCGGCTCGAATAACCGAACACAATATCCATGTCGTGTTCGACCTGGATGATGGCTTTGATGCCGGTATGTTTTGCAGCCTCGACCAGCACCTGCATGATCTTCGCTTTTTCCGCGGTGCTCACTCCGCTCGTCGGCTCGTCAAGCAGGATGATCTCGGGTTTGAGCGCGAAGGCGCTTGCCACATCGAGCAGTTTCTTGTCGCCCTGCGACAGGCTTTTGGCCGGTTGCTCCAGCTTGGCGGTAAATCCGAAGAGATGCGCCACACGTTCTACGTTCTCCCATACTGACTTGTTGGCGCGCAGGCTTGCGAAAATGCGGCCCCCTTGACCCAGGTTTGAAATGGCGGCGACCGCAATGGTTTCGCGCACGTTCAGCAACGGAAAAATATTCACCAGCTGAAAAGATCGCGCCATTCCGAGTCGCGACAGGCGCAGGGGGCCCATGCGGCCGACATCGTGGCCCTTGAACGATACGGAGCCCGTGCTCGGCGGAATGAGACCCGTGAGAACGTTGACCAAGGTGGTCTTGCCGGCGCCGTTCGGACCGATGATCGAAACATGCTCGCCCTCACCGATTGAAAGGCTCACGCCGTCGAGCGCGCAGAACACGCCGTAAAATCTTTTGACATCGATGGCCTGCAGCAACGTCATGTCGACCACCAGCGCCGTCGATCAATGACGGCCATCAGCCCATTCGGGAAAAAAATCACGATGACCGCAAGCAAGACGCCGAAAGTGAGCCGCCAATATTCCGTGTAGGACATCAATTGGTCCTGGAAGAATATGAACAGGACCGCGCCCAGCACCGGACCGAAGAAATTCGTGTAACCGCCGAGCAGCAGCATGAACACCAGGTTGCCGGATTGGACCCAGTAAGCGAGGCTCGGATCCGCAAGCCCGACCGGAATAGCGACGATCACGCCTCCGAGAGCCCCGTAGACACCGGCAACCACGAAGGCAACCAGCCGGTAGCGCTGGACATTGACGCCGAGATATTTGGCCTTCTGCTCGTTCTCGCGGATCGCGCGCAGCCCGAGACCGAAAGGTGAATCAACAATGCGCCACATGATAAGGGCGAGCACGAGCATCAGGCCGAACACGTAGTAATAAAGCGGGCCGGTCAGAATTGTGATCGTGTCGTGCTTTGACAGATCGAACAGGCTCGGCGTCGGCATCTTGATACGCAGGCCCTCATCGCCGCCTGTGATCTTGTAGAATTTGAACAGGAACGAATAGAGCAGCATGCTGAAGGCGAGCGTGAGCATGCCGAAATAGATCTTGATGTAACGGATGCACAGGAGCCCGACCGGGATTGCAATCACGATCGCGGCGGCAGCGGCCGTCAGCAGGATCAGCTCCAGTGACATGTATTTCGCGGCGGTGAGATAGGCGGCTGTGTAGGCCCCGATCGCCAGAAACATCGCGTGCCCGAACGGCAGCAGACCGGTGAAGCCGAACAACAGATTGAGACCGAACAGAGCGATGGCAAATCCCATCGCCGAGAACATCAGGATCGTGTAATGCGGCCCGGCGATGTAGGGAAACACCGCGATCAGCGCAAAACCGATAACCGGCACGGCATAGGCGAATTTCGCCATGTTTCGCGTGGCCGGTGCGGCGGTTGTTTCGGCCAGGCTCATATTGCCTTCCCGAGCAGGCCGCGCGGACGAAGAATGAGCACCGCGATCACCAGTACATAGATCGCGAGCACCTCGAATTCAGGATAAATCGAGATCGCGGCGGCGCGCACAAAACCGACGATCAACGCGCCGACCAGCGCACCCGGCATACTGCCAAGGCCGCCGATCACCACCACCGCGAAGGCGTCAACGATCAGCTCGACGCCCATGTCGAGCGAAGCGGCAGTCGCCGGAACAACCAGCGCGCCGCCGGTCGTTCCCAAGGCGACGCCGAGCGTGAACACCACCATGTAGACCCTGGACACGTCGATGCAGAGCGCCTCGCACATCGCCGCATTCTCGGCGGTGGCGCGCACAATCTTGCCGAACCGTGTCCGCTGCAGGAACCAGCCAAGCACAAGGCTCAATGCAATCGCGACCGCAATGACGATCAGGTTGTAGGCCGGAATTGTCATGCCCGAGGCCAGATGGAATTCGCCAAACACCTGATAGATGTTTTCGGTCTGGCGCGGCGAAGCACCCCAGATGATGCGGATGATGTCCTCGAACATCAGCACGAAGGCGAACGTCAGCAGCAGCTGAAAATGTTCGTCGCGGTGGTAGATGAAGCGCAGCACCCGCTCGACCACCGGCCCAAGAAATGCCGCCAGCAGCAGACCGCTGCCGACCAGGACCGGTATGTATCCGAAGACCGGCACATGCATCTGGAACGCCAAGGCGAGCGCCGTGATGCCGAAATAGGCGCCGATTGCGTAGAATGAGCCGCACGCCAGATTGACGATCTTCTGGACGCCGAAAACGATCTGCAGGCCGCAGGCGACCAGAAAAAGGACGGCGGCGTGAAATGCGCCGCCGACCAGAATGTTGACGCTCGACAGCAACCTTCGACCTCCGCCCCTTGCTAGAGGTCCTTAAAGTTCTTTTCCACGATCCATTTGTAGAAGTCGGCGCCCGAGGGCTTCTGATACTCTTTGGTGTCGAGTGTCTGAACCGGATCGATGGTGACGATGTCGTACGGATTCTTGTGGGTCGTCAGGCCCATATAGTAGTTGCAATCCGGGACATGATCCGGACGCCACGAGAAGTAACCGCCGAGCGACTGGACGGTGATGCCTTCCATGGCCGTCGACACCTCTTCCTTGCTAGGCCATTTCCCGCCATTCGCCTTGGCAGCCTTCTCGACGCCGGCCTTCCAGGATTCCATCGCGGAATAGGCACGCTCGGCCTCGAAATGCGGGAACAGCTTGGTCTTCTCACGATAGAATTTCACGAACTCCTTCAGCAGAGGCGTGGCGTTCGGCTGCTCGAAATACATCGAGTTATGGCCGAGGATCATGCCTTCCGGCGTGTACTCTTTCTTGAGCTCGTTGAGCTGAAAGCCCGCTGCCGGCATCACGAGCTTGGACGTCTTGGTGAGACCCGCGGCGTGCGCCTGCTTCATGAAGATGAACACGTCGGTGAACAGGAGTGACGACATGATCAGATCGGGCTTCGCCTGCTGAAGCGAAGCGACAAACGACGTGAGATCCGTGGTGCCGACCTTGACCCAGAGATCCGCTACCGGCGTCACGTTCATGTCGTACTTTTTCATCATCGACATGAACGTGTCCCACATATTCCGGCCGTAGGAGTAATCGGTCCCGAGATTCGCGACCGTTTTGATCTTGCCCTTGAAATGCTTGACGGTCAGCAACGAGGCCATCAGGCCTTCGACCTCGTTGTCGGTGCTGCGGAACGCGTATTTTGGATTCGGAATAGTCTCGGTGACGTCCTTCTGGGTGGTGGCGTCCCATGACACCCAGATCATCTTGAGCTCTTCGGCGACCGGACCGATCGAGAGACCATTGCCGGTCGAGATCAGGCCGGCGATCATTTCGACGTTGTCGCGCAGTGCGAGCTTGCGGAAGCGCTCGACCGTATCCTTCGCGTTGGTTTCTTCTTCGACGACGAGCTCGACCTTGCGCCCGAGAATTCCGCCCGACGCATTGACACGATCGGCCCACCACTGGGTGGTGACGAGCGCGCATTCGCCGATGCTGCCGAGCACGCCGGAGCGTGACGCCAGGACGCCGACCTTGACCGGGCCGGACTGCGCAAATGACGGCACGCCAGCCAGCGAAGTTGCGGCCAGCGCGCCACCGGAGATTTTCAGAAAGTCTCTGCGGTTTCGCACGGACATTGGTTCCCTCCCTATCGACCCTTGTTATTTTCAACATCGTGCACGTTCACGAGGTGCTTTGCGACTCCATTTCGGGGCGGCTGGGGCCGCTATTCCGCGGCCTGTTGACGCCCCGAACCGTCAATCACCCCCAGATCCTGCAGAATGGTGGCGAGCTTTGCCTTTTGCTCGGGTTCGAGCTGCCGGATCGGGCGGCGCGGCTCGCCGACAGAGCGCCCCATCATCTGCAGCGCGCTATGGACGACGCGGATATAGCCGGTGTCGCCCATCAGCTTGCAGATCGGGAACATGCGGTCGAACAGCTCCTGCGCGCCGCGTAGGTCTTTTTTCTCGACGCACAGGTCGAACAGCTGCACGCATTCGCGCGGCAGGATATTCGGCAGGCCGGGGCACCAGCCGTCCGCACCCGCGCAGAAACCCTGAAGCGTGATCGGCTCCCAGCCGTGGAACACCGTCATCTTGCCTTTGGTGAGATGACGGATCTGCGTGATGCGCGAGAGATCGCCCGAACTCTCCTTTACGCCCTGAATGTTGTCGATCTCGGCCAGACGCGCGAGCAGCGGCGGCTTGATATCGACGCCGGTGGTGCCGGGATTGTTGTAGATCACCACCGGGATCTTGATCGCCTTGGCGACGCGGCTGTAATGCTCGTAGACCTCGTTGTCGGTCAGCGGCCAATATGTGATCGGGACGACGATAACGGCGTCGGCGCCGACATCCTCGGCAAAGCGTGACATCCGCACGGTTTCATCGGTCGTCAGCGAGCCGGTGCCGGCCATAACCGGGACCCGTCCGTTGATGTGCTTGGTGCCGACCTTGATCAGCTCCTCGCGCTCCTTTTCGGTGAAGGAACCGTTCGAGCCGGTGCTGCCCAGAATGGCAATGCCGTGCACACCATTCTCGATCTGCCAATCAAGATGCGGACGCATGCGGTCAAAATCGATGGTAGCGCCATCGTCGCGCGTCGGCGTCGCGGTGAACGAGAAAACACCTCTCAATCGCTTCTTTGCCATTCACTCCTCCTGCATTTCCGAACAGACGCCCTGGGCCAGCGATCATTCGCCGCATCACGCCGTACGGACCAGTACGGACCAGTTGCCATCCATGACATCAAGCAGATAAGAATTGCAGGCGAGCGGAAAGGGCCGGAAGGAGAAAAAACGACAGTACCAGTCGGGGGCAGCGCGTAATTGCTGCATCGCAAGATGAGTGATGTAAAAATCATACCGGAAGAGTTGTCGCCACCGACCAGCGCCGCCTCAGATTTTGCGGGTCCGACCGCAATTCGCGGTCCCTCTGCCATTCAAATTCCTCTCCAGATTGAAACCGGCGGCGACCGCGCGCTGCACGAACAGATCAGCGACCAGATCCGACAGCTCATAACGGAAGAGAAGCTGCGCCCCGGCAGCTATATTCCAAGTTCCCGGCAACTGGCCGACCATCTCGGCGTCTCTCGCAATACGGTTCTGCTCGCGTTTAATCGTCTGGCAAGCGAGGGCTACATCGAAGCGACCAAGGGCTCGCATACTTTCGTCAGCCAGACTTACGCGAAATTCAGACCGCCGCGCGATAATGCCCGCTCGCAGACCGCCGACAGAACAGTACGCCGGCCACCAATCTTGTTTCGCGGCGAAGCGCAAAAGTTGGTCCATAGCGGCCGAAAGCCGATCTTCGATTTTTTTGTCGGCCGCCCCTGCCCGCGCTGCTTTCCGCATCGAACCTGGCGCAGGTTGCTGCTCAAGCGGCATGCCGCCGCCGGTTCATCGCTCTCCGAGTATCCGCATCCCGCGGGCCTGCTCGAGCTGCGTCATGCCATTGCCGATCATCTCGGTGCGGCGCGCGGCATGAATGTGCGTGCCGCGCAAATTCTTGTCGTGAACGGAATTCAGGAAGCACTCAACATCATCGCTCGCCTGTTCGTGCGGCCAGGCACGCCGGTCGCCATCGAAAATCCCTGCTACCGCGGCGCGCTGTCCACCTTCGAAAGTTATGGCGCGGAAATGGTGCCGGTCCCGGTCGACAACGATGGGATTCGCGTTGATCAGCTTCCGGAGAGAAAGGTCAGCCTGCTTTATGTCACGCCTTCGCACCAGTTTCCGACCGGCGAGACGCTTGCCACCCACCGCCGCGTCGAGCTCCTGAAATGGGCGAACCGCGTTGGCGCCTATGTCGTTGAAGACGACTATGACAGCGACTTCCGTTTCGATGGGCCGCCGCTGACGGCGCTCGCCGGTCTCGATAATTCGGCAAGCGTGATCTATCTCGGCACCTTTTCGAAATCGATCGGAGCCGGCCTGCGCGTCGGCTATATGGCCGTCCCGATCGAGCTGGCCGAGACCGCCATCGATGTCAAAGCGATCCTCAACGCCGGTCAGAGCTGGCTCGATCAGGCCGTTCTTGCGGATTTTATTTCAAGCGGCTCGTTCGCGCGCCACCTCAATCAGGTCCGCATGGTCTACCGCGCCCGCCGCAATTGCCTGCTGAGCGCGCTACGCGAGCATTTCGGAGAGGTGAATATCTCAGGCTACCAGGGCGGAATGCATGTGATGTGGCATCTGCCTGAGTCTCTTCCCGATGCCGCAGCCGTGCAGGCAACGGCACTCAATCACGGCGTCGGGGTCTATTCGCTGCGCTCGGCGGTAGCCTTCGATTTCAGCCCGACGCCCTATAGCAAGCGATCGCTTGTACTTGGTTATCCGGCGCTGCCGGAAGAGCAGATCCGCGAGGCCATCGCACGCGTTGCGCGCGCACTCGCCTAGCGTTTTTTGACGACGCCCTTTTTCACCCCCGCTTCCGGGAATATCCACATCGCCACGACGAAAAAAATGGCGGTGAAAAGCACGAACTTGTCGAAATCCGGCTGGATGGGTGACCCGCCCCAGTAGACGAGCCCGAGCGCAACCAGGATCACCACCCCGGAAACGATTGCTTTGACATCAGTGGGCATGGCCAGTCTCCGCTGTCAGCCTGCTCTCAATTGGCGCCGACCGGTTGCGCCGCCGCTTCCTCCGGGCTTTTCGGCTGGGCCCGCAATTTCCGCTTGAGGTGCCGCGTGCTGTAGCCGTTGAATAGATGGCCGAGCAACCCGCGATCGAGATCGGATGTCCCGAAGAGCCAATCGGCAATTGGGAAGGTCAAATTCATGTTCACTTCCATCATCAGGCGCGCGTTGTGATGCGCGGTGTGATGCCGCCGCAGCGTGTTGACGAGCGGGCAGTATTTGACGAACCAGCCCTCGTCGACATGGCAGCAGAAATGCATGAACTCGTAGACCAGATACATGCCGGTGGTCACGCACATGAACAGCCAGCCGACATTGGGTGAGAACACCAGGCCGAGGATGGCCGCGCACGGGATCGACATCAGCGTGAACATGACCAGCGCATAAGGCGGGAAAACGGTCACGCGCCAATCCTTGTCGTCACGAAAGCGCATTTCGTCATCGCTGAAAAACTGATGATGGTTGAGCGTGTGCCGTTCATACACCGCGCGCAGTCCCTTGATATTGACCGGCCTGTGCATGACGAACTTATGCACCGCCCACTCGAAGACATTGGTGAAGATGAAAGTGAGAGGAACCGTAAGCCACTCGAGCCAGGTCACGTTGTGGATGTGAGAGACGTAAACGTACAGAACCGCGGCACCCATCGTGTAGATGAGCACGATATGGAAGTAGCCGTTGTACCAGCCCACGATGCGTGACCGGTATTCGTTGCGGAAGTCGATTTGACGCTGCGAAATCATTGCCGAGCTGCCTTTTTCTGATCCTGTGCGCCCAAAGGGGCTCCTGTCTGTAATATATCACAAATCTATCACGTTCACGCCTCGTTGCAACCTCACCGCCCGTCCAGCTCCCGGAGCGCGGAATCGATTTCCGTGCCGGTGAGCCGCCAGTCATTGTCGAGATTGGCCACGATTTTCGTCATGAACGGCTCCGACAGCCGGAGCGCGCGCTCGTTATCGCCGAGGTAATCCACCAGAATCGCCAGAGCCAGCTGCCGTGGGCTATCGCCCTCGTAGGTCCATTCAAAGCCGAACGTGGTGAAACGCTTGACCTCGTAATGCTCGCTCAGTTGCCGGCCATCCACGGTTACGGTCAGGCCGTCGATGGTGCGTTTGCCTTCGTAGGTTTTCATGACAAGTGCCGCCTCTCTTTTGCCTAACCCAATACCGTTGCCCGGGTGAAGCTTTCAACGTAGTCCATCAACTTGTCCGTTGCGCTGGCCGCTGATTTCGCATTGCCATTGGCGATGGCGCGTGATTGCTCGGCGTGCAACCGCGCGCATAAAGGCAAATCTGCCGTTTCGCGATAATGCATGTACCAGAATCGCCGCGACAGCCCGCCAAGCAGCCGCATTGACCGGGCGGCATAGTCGTTACGCGCGGCTCCGATCATCAGTTGATTGAGCTCGCGGTCCAGCCGCATGAAACTGATATCATCGTCGTCCGCGGCCGCCCGCTCCATGCCCTGGGCAATCTTCAGGAAAGTGGCTTTTTCACTATCGG
>Ga0134124_10004866_pt1 | contig 10804 bp, 7 predicted proteins | sample KB304_FD_96880 | JGI IMG/M metagenome (GOLD analysis project Ga0134124, IMG submission 96880) | Terrestrial soil microbial communities without Nitrogen fertilizer from Kellogg Biological Station, Michigan, USA - KB3-0-4 | ecosystem: Environmental > Terrestrial > Soil > Unclassified ... | reverse complement strand
GAGCGCCGAATACATCGGCGGAATCTGCTGCACGCTGCCGGTAAAGGCACTCATCACTGCACGCAACCTGGCTTCCAGATCGACAGGCACATCGGCCGTCTCCACCACTGGCCCTTCCAGATCTCCCGTGCTGGTACGCCCGCCGAAACGGGCCGTGAATTCGTATTCCTTGTCGCCATCCAGCAGGTAGCCGGCGACCTTGGTGCCCTCGCCCAGACAGATGGGCAGGACGCCGGTGGCCAATGGATCCAGACTGCCGGTGTGTCCAGCCTTGATGCGGCCGAATGCATGGCGCACGCGCTGCACAGCGGTGCTGGAACTCATGCCGGACGGCTTGTCGAGCAGCAGGATGCCGCTGGTATTGGCCAAAGACACGCTTGCCAGGGGGCTTTAGCGTGCTGCAGCGGCAGCGCCGCTGCGAGGACTGGAACGTGGCGGTTCCGCGCCCATTTCCACCAGTGCGGCAGCGACCTTGGTCCAACCCCATGCGGCGGCGCCTTCGGCGGCAGAACGACCAGGCACCTGACCTTGAAGGCCCACGCCCGGCCGCGACCGCGCGTTCAGATCCGCGCCGGCGGCCACCAGCAGGCGCGCCGCTTCGATGGCCTCTTCCTGAGTCACGTATTCGCCGCGTGTATCGGCCTTGCCCGCACCTACCCTGGCCAGCGCCATCAATGGCGTCACGCCATCCACCTGTGATTGATTGGGATTCGCGCCGGCGGCGAGCAGCAGCTTGATGGCGGCAAGGTCCGCGCCCTTGGCGGCACGCAGCAGCGGCGTGGCATCCGTGGTCAGCACGCCATCGCCGCCACGGTCCGGGCCCAGGGCGCGATAGGGCGGGAACTTGCGCAGCCGTGCGTCCGGATTGGCGCCGCGCTCCAGCAGCAGCCGGATGATGTCGAGGCTGCTGGTGTCGTCAGTGGACAGGCGGTCGGGCCTTCCTCCCGTGGGAATGGTGTTCACATCCACTGCTGCGTACAGCGGGCTACGACCCCACCAGTCCCACTTGTCCACATTCGCGCCGCTGTCGATGAGCAGCTTCGCCGTGTCGAAGTGCATGCTCATCACCGCCATGAGCAGCGGTGAGATGCCGTCGGGGTCCGCAAGATTCACCTTCGCACCGCCCTTCACCAGCGCGCGGGCGCATTCCAGGCAGCCTTGCCGCGCGGCGTATAGCAGCGGCGTGAGCCCAGCGGGGTTGCGGTCCTGCTTGCGCCCCTCGGCGGTAACGTAGCGCTTCCAGTCATTCACCGCGGAGCGCGCATCGACGTCAGCGCCGCGCCGGATCAGCAGTTTCACCATTTCGGGCTGCCGCTCGGCAGCGGCCCACATCAGCGCAGTCTGGCCGCGCCATTTCTCCGCCGCGTTCACCTTGGCGTGATGCTTGAGCAGCAGTTCGGCAGCCGCGATGTTCGAGGTGCGCGCCAGGATCATCAGTGCGGTCTGTCCATCGTCGTTGCTGCTTTCCGGATCGGCCCCGGCCTTCAGCAGCTGGCCGATGATGTCGGCATCGCCCGTTTCCGCCGCCTCGGTCAGCGGCGTCGCGCCATAGTCGTTGCGCGCGTTCACGTCGGCGCCAGTCTTGATCAGTTCGCGCACCTGCCGCGCGTCACGGTTGTAGACGGCCCAGTGCAGCGGTGTCGTTCCATCGGCGTCAGCAGCGGGAGTGGCCGCGAGCAGCGCGGCAGGCACAGCCATCGCGGTCAGCAGCAGTGCAGGCAGAATGGCGAGGCGGCGCATCAGATCTCCGAAATCACGCCGTTGCTGTCACCCAGTTTTTCCGTGGGTACGCCGGCGCGGTCCAGCAACGCCACCAGCGCATTGGCCAGCGGCGTATGGTCGGGATAGCGCAGATGCTGATTGCCCTTGAGCTTGCCGCAGCCACCGCCTACCAGGGCAGTGGGCAATGGATAGTGGTTGTGGGCATCGCTGTTGCTCATGTTCGAGCCATACAGAATGATGGCGTTGTCGAGCAGCGAGCCTTCGCCATCCGGTGTCGCGGCCAATCGCTTCAGCCACTTCGCAAACACCTGCGTGTGATAGGTCTGGATGCGGACCAGCTTGGCCTTCTTGTCCGGATCGTTGCCGTGGTGCGAGACCGCGTGGAAGGCGTCTGGCACCTGCACATTGTTGTAGGTGCGACCGCTGACTTCCGCCGCCATCATGAAATTGGTGATGCGAGTGAGGTTCGCCTGCCAGGCCAGTGCGGCCATGTCGAACATCAGGTTCAGGTATTCGTCGGTGTTCTCGGGAATGCCCACCGGCACCTGCGGCAGCGTCAGGCTGGAAAGATCCTGCGACGCCGCCTTCTGCATGCGCCGTTCCAGTTCGCGCACGGTCTCCATGTAGTCGCTCACCATGGCTCGATCGCGCTGCCCCAGGCGTGCGTTCAGCGAAGCGGCATCTTCGGCAACCATATCGAGCACGCTGCCGTACTGTCGGTTCAATTCGCTGCGTTCCGCCGGTGAGTCGCCGCGACCGAAAAGCCGCTGGAAGAGCTTGCGCGGGTTGTATTCCATCGGCAGCGGCGTGCTGGCCGTGCGGTAGGAGATGGTTGCGGTGTAGTTGCACCCGAAGTCACGATCGCAGGAACCACCACCGCCACCAGATTCGGTGGCGATCTCCAGCGAAGGCATGGGTGTGTCCTGACCGATGGCGCGGGCTGCGATCTGATCGCAGGTGGGCGCCATGTTGGGTTCCTGTCCCTTCTGAGGCCGTGTGCAGGACAGCCACGTTGCCGGAGCCAATGAATGAACGGGACCATCAGCCACCGGATTGCCAAGGCCGCTGATCACGGTGAGCTGCTGCTGAAAATCCTTCAACGGTGTGAGGATGGGTGACAGTGGGAAGCCCTTGCCTTCGGCTCCAGGCGTCCACTGTTCCATGATCGCGCCGTGCGGAAAATACACGAATCCCAGACGCGGCTTGCGCGCCGCCGCGGTAGCGCCCAGAGCAGTGGCCGCGGGAATCATCGCATCCAGCAGCGGCAGCGCCATGGCTACGCCTGCGCCGCGCAGCACGCTGCGCCTGGACAGATGCTTCTTCGTGATGAACATCCTCATCCCCTCACTGTGCCTGGGCCGTCGTGGCCGCGGGCTTTGGCATCGGCACCATCGTCGACGTGAATGCATCGCTGTTCACGATGCCGCGCACGATGGATGAGAAACGGTAGTTTTCATTGGCCGCCGTGCGGACGATGGCGCGCACCGTTGGCATGTCTTCGGCTTCGACGCCCCGACCCAGCGCGAAGGTCATGAGTCGCGTGGTCAAGGTCTGCGTGAACTGGTCGGGCCGGCGCAGCAGCAGCGTGCGCAGATCATCGGGACCGCTCACCTTCACCCCATGGACGGTGTCGCCCGAGTCGATGACGGTGGCGGTTTCGCGGTCCTTCGCGCGCCATGCCCCAATGGCGTCGAAGTTTTCCAGCGCGAAACCCAGCGGATCGATGACGCCATGGCAGGCATTGCAGCTCTTGGCACGGCGATGCGCCTCGAGGCGCGCGCGCACTGTGCGGGCCACATTGCCCTCGGTGTTCTCCTGCAGCGCTTCGACGCCCGGGGGTGGCGCATGCGGCGGAGTGCCCACGATCTGCTCCAGTATCCAGGAGCCGCGACGCACCGGTGAGGTGCGGTTCGCGTAGGACATGCCCATCAGGAAGGCGCCCTTGCCCAGGATGCCGTAGCGACGTGAATCCGGCAGCTGCACGCGACGGAAGCGATCGCCGCGCACATTGGGAATGCCGTAGTGCAGCGCCAGTCGCTCGTTGACGAAGGTCCAGTCCGCGGTCAGCAGCGACAGCACACTGCGGTCTTCACTGAAGACGCTGCCGACGAAGCGGTTCATCTCCTCGTGGAAGGCGCGGCGCAATGCTCCGTCGAATTCGGGGAACAGTGTCGGATCGGGCTGAATGGCATCGATCTCATCCACAGTGAGCCACTGGCCGGCAAAGTTGGTGGCCAGGGTTTGAGCCCGTGGATCGGCGAGCATGCGATGCACTTGCTGATCCAGTTGTTCGGGGCTGCGCAATTTTCCTGCCGCGGCGGCGTCCAGCAACTCATCGTCCGGGCCTTCGCTCCACAGAAAGAAGGACAACCGGGATGCCAGCTCCAGATCATCCAGACGGCGAACGCTGCCCGGCGCCGCATCCTGCGGCACGCCCTCGACGCGATACAGGAACTTCGGACTTGCGAGGATGCCCATCACGGCCTGCTGGATGCCGAATTCGAAACTCTGCTGCCGGCCGGTCTCGAAGAATTTCATCGGCGCCGCCAGTTCAGCCTCTGTCACCGGGCGCCGGAAGGCACGGCGTGCAAACTGATTGATGATTCGGCGCGCACAGGTCGCTTCGTCACCGGGGCTGGCAGGTTTGCAGATGAATACCCTGCGACGGCTTGGAGTTTCGCTGATGCCCGTGACCTTGGCAGGCCCCACGATTTCAACTGCTGTGACATTCGGCATGCCTGAGCCACTGCCAGGGGCGTCGAGGGGCTCCAGAATCTCGTTGCCTTCCGCGTGCGAGCGAGCGACGAAGGCGATGCCAACGCGATGCGGACCGGCGGGCAAGGTGAGGCGGACATTGCGGAAGCGGTCCTGCACCTCCTTGTCGGCAGAGGCCTGGCGCTGATCCAGCGCCTTGAGGTCTTCCTCGCCGCCGAGTTGCTGTTCGAACACGCGCCGGCCGTCCACCGTCATCACCAGTCGCTGGCGCGTGTCCAGGCCAGAGATATAGCCGCCACCGCGATTGCCGCTCTGCGTGATGTTGAAGGTGTACTCGCCATCGGCCGGGAACAGATGCTCCACCAGCAGCCCGCCGCGAGTGCCCAGCGGCAGGCCCTCAACATGCTGGTATCGGGCGACACCGGGCGCCACGCGATACACCGTGCTGGTGGTGCGCGTCGCGTTTCCACCCAGCGCCTTCGTGCTGACCTCCTGGGCGGCAACGATGTAGGCATCGAGGAAAGCAGGCGATACGCGCAGCGCCACAGCGACGTTGTCGAAACCGTCAGCCTTGGTGTCTTTGGGCAGCAGCGTTGCGGCATCGATATCGAGGTCGAGCAGTCGCCGGATCTCATTCTGGTACTCGGTGCGATTCAGCCGGTGCAGCACCACATTGCCGGGCCGCTTCTGAACGCCTGGCGCCGCATCCAGTCGGGTTTCAAGCCATGCCACCTGGGCATCGATGGCCTGCTGGGAAGGCTGCGCTTCACCGGGTGGTGGCATCAGGCGGCCGCGCAGCTTCTTCACGGCCTCTTCCCACACTGCGGCATCGCTGCCGATGTTCTCCGGCGGCAGCGTGTCGAAGGCGACTCCGCCGGCCCAATCCGTGGAGTTGTGGCAGTCACCGCAGAACTTCGTAAGGAAGGCCGTGCCGGTGGCCGGGTCATCATGCGCAGCCCGTGCTGCCGTAGACAGGGCCAGGCAGGAAACCAGCAACACCTGCGCCAAGGCCCTAGATGCCACTGTGGTAACCCCGCATGCTGAGCCAGGAATTGGTGATGAACACAGTGGGGTCGCCGCGCACAGCATCGAATTTCGCAGTGGGCCGCGCCGCCAGAATGTCGTCGATGCCCTGCCCCTTGTAGATCAGCTCGTCGAGCCGTGTGCTGAACTCTTCCAGCATTGCATTCTGGGCTGCCAGTGCGCTCCTGCGTTGCACTGCACCGGCACCGGGAATCACGAACGTGCTCTCATCGCTCAGATCCAGCAGTCCGAAGTTCGCATCGGTCAGCCCGCCGTTCCAGCCGATGGAGCGGCGCCGCAGTGAAGCGAGTTCTTCGTCGCTGAGTTTCTGCGCAGCCCGGATGCGCGCCGACGGACCGGTGCGTCCGATCCAGCCGCCGGTATCGACATCGACCACGGGATAGCGATCGACCACGAACAGGCCGCCGGTCACCAGCACATTGCGCTCGGGGATGCGTATGTAGATGTCGCCATCGGTGTGGGCACGCGGCAGCCAGCCGTATTCCAGCGTCAGGCCGCCGGCTGCGAATTTCTGCGGGCCGCGAAAAAAAGTCTTCGTGGGCAGCGCCGCGCGCGGCCGAGGGGTGTAGTCGCGCTTTTCCCAGGCCACCGAGAACTCCATGCCCAGCCACAGCTTGGTGTTCTCGTGCGCGATGATCGGTACGCCAGCCTTGCCGAAGCGTTCGTTCGAACCCGTATGGTTCCAGTGCCAATGCGTGTTGAACAGCGCAATCGGCAGCTTGCCGCCGGCATAGTCTCGTATGGCTTTGAACAACTCAGCGGAATGCGCTTCGTCACCACCGTCGATGACCACCAGGCCATCGGTGCCCTGCACGAGCACCACATTGGTGTCCATGCCGGTGACCAGCGCGATGTTCTCGGTAACAGGTGTAATGGCCAGTGCGGAGCGGCGAGCGCCTGCCTGCGCAGGTAACGCACCAACCAGGGAGGTGATGCCTGCGGCACCCGCCCACTGCAAGAATGTTCTTCGGGATTCGAAATTCAACGCGGACCCCCGTCCGTCCGCCCCGTGCGGAGCGCCGAACATACTGCCTGTTCAGCGCGTCCTTTGCACCCGCTGGTGCAGGCCATACAACACACCAATGAAAAAAAACGCCGCGCAATGCGCGGCGTTTTCCTGTCAGCTTTCGATCGCGCCTGGACTAGTCCCGCCAGGGGTGCAGCGGTTGGAAATGCGTGGCGCCAACAAGCCTTCCCACGCGCCGGCCCAGAGTCTGACCAGCCTCAACCGAGTAGCGAAAGTGCATGCCGCCAAACACCCGTGCATCCACCACCTCATCGAGCAACTCCTTGCTGTTGGCGTAGTTGCGGGTCGTGTTCGATGCGGTGCTGGTCAGGCTCAGTGGAATGTTCGTTGTGCCGAAGTACTGCTTCAACGCTTCCATCACGGAACCCGTGGCACAGCCGTGTCCAGCCGGGTATTCCTGGTGCGGGGGAGTAACCTCCTGCGCCACCCAGTCGGTCTGTGGACTGGTTGCCAGATTGTCGTCCTGGTCCGCATAGATGATGGCGTGCACTGGCCGCCACCTGTTGAAGTAGAACTTGCCATCCCAGCAGCCGATGATCGCATCTGCCATGGTCACGAACACCTGTGCCATCAGGCGCGCGTTTTCCGGCACCGTCATGCCCATGTCGCGGGTGAACTTGTTCAGGTTGTTGCCCCAGAACAGTGTGGGATTCATGGTGTGGAATTTGGCAATCACAGTCTGGTCGGCGGTCCGGTATGGCGAGTCCTTGACCCCCATCTGCTTGGTCTCGTTCAAGTCCGCCGCATAGTGGGCACTGGACAGCGGTGGCGGAGCCTCGCTGCGGAACTGCCAGGGGTTCTTCATCACGAAGGGTTTCACCTTGGCGAGCCACGGCGTGATCGGCGCGGTGGGAGGGGCACCAGGGGTGGCCTGGTACACGCCTGGGCCGCTGCCAAACGTATAGGTCACGATGGCATTGCGACCGTCGTCTGCACGCCTGGCGAGCACGGTTTCGGCCACCTGCTTGCCGATGGCAATGCCGCGCGTCTTGGCGTTGCCGTCGGCAACCGCCGCCAGCGAAGCGCTGTACCAGCCATCCAGTGCCGCGCTACGGCTCGGGAACATCCGGCTGAGCATGGTGTAGGCAGCGGCGGCTGCAGCGGCCTCCTGCGAAGCGCCGCGGGCATGCCCATCCAGGCGCACCATGAAGGGCCTGTAACTGCCGTCAATGGCGTTGACCGCGTCATAGATGGCTACATGGACCATGGCCCAATGCACGCCAATCAGCGGCCGCTCATCCGCTGCGGTAAGCGGTCCAGTGAGGATTTCGGTAGTGTGGGCGTTCCAGTCGGTGACTACGTCGGCCGAGGCAACAGGACTTCCCAGTGCCATGACCGCGCCGAGGCCGGCGGCGACCAGAACCGCGCGCCCCCTTTTTTTGCAGCATCCCTTCCAAAGCGAAAGTTTCATTGTCTTGCTCCCCTTGAGGTATTCCGAACAGCGGCGGAAAGCGGGCCACGTCATTGCGACCCGGGGGAGCGAAAGTAGAAGGCTGCAATGGCCGCTGTCGGATAGGCGCGGTAAGTCTTCGGTAAGACTTCGGTAAGGAGCCGTTTCAGTGCCTGCCGAGCTGCAAATCGACACTGAAATTGATGGCGCGGTCAACCTTGTGGGCATTGCTGCCATGCAGGGACTGTGTGTAGTTCAGTGACAGTCCCGCTCGCTTCGTGACAAACCACGCCGCGCCGCCAGTGAGATTCAGGAACTCGGCCGCCGCGAGCTGGTCGTGATGCGGAAATAACGGGCTGTTGGCGGGCACGGGCACGTCAATGCCGCCATGCGTCCATTGCCACGACCCGATCAGCTGCAGCGCCCAGTCCTGGCTCAGGAAATAGCCCAGTTCGACATCCAGGTTCGTTCGGTCGTGGCCGATGTCGAGAACCCGCTCGACGAAGGAGTAGTTGTAGCGCAGCTGCATGTAAGTGCCCGGCAGCCATTCATCCAGGGATTTGCCGGCGAAGAAGCCCACCCAGTATTCGTGCAGCCCGCGACCCGGAGCCGAATGCCCCAGATACGGATAGCCATTGGTCGGAATAACGGCCGCTACATAGGGCGCCAGCGCTACCGGAAACTCCATTGCCTGGTAGTGCGCTTCCAGGCGCAGATCGGTCCAGTAGTGATTGGTGTGGCCTGTATCCACTTCCGGTCCGTGGTGTCCCTCGCCCATCCAGCGTGTAGATACATAAGGTACGCCCGCCACCAGCAGCCACTTGTCCGAGGGCGAGTAGGAGGCCGTCAGTCCCAGCGTATCCGTGCGCGTGTGCCCGACGTCCAGTTCATCGCCGTTGGGCAGGTAGTGATTCTTGTTGAGCACGTAGCCGTAGGAGAGCGTCATGCTGGCATCCCCGCGGTCAGGTAGCCAGGCTTGGGCGCATGCGCACTGCGCCACTCCCCACACGGTTGCTGCAAGAATCGCCCGGCAAAGCGGCCCCCGCAGCGTTACGCGCATCAGGCAGCGCGCGGGAAGGGATCGGACTCGCAGGCCGCCGGCAAACCGCGGCCGCGCCGCTCCAGTACTGTGTCCAGCTCTCGCAACAGCAGGGCACTGGATCGACGTGTCAGCTGTGTGACGCAACGGGACTGCACCAGATTCGCCTTCGCGGCCTTCGCCCTGGAGATATAGCTCACCGACATGATCGGCGCTCCGGTCGTCGCGTTTTCGGCAGCGCGGAATTGCGCTGCATCTGCCGCGTCCACCAGCACCAGATCGGCGGTGGCGGTCTGCAGCGCGCGCCGTAGATCCTGCGGATCATCGAACACCGTAACCGTGTGGCCGGCACGCCGGAGCATCTCGGCGAGGCGCAGTTCGTCGTTGGCTGTGCGTAGTGCAGACTGCTCTGGCGCATAGATGGCGATACGGCCCGGGTAACGGGCGGCAAATACACGCTCAAAGCGTACTCCGCCACCGATTGCCGAAAGTTTGTCGCCACAAGCCAGAGCAGCTGCCGTCACAAACAGCCCGATGGCCAAGACCGACACGGTGCGAAACACTTTCATGCGGCAGCCCCTGCAGCGAAACTCTGCGTCGAGTCTACACCTGGTGTACGTGGTGCGATACTGGCCTCCCAATGCAGCGACGGTGATATGTCCGCCACGGCCCACTCCCAGGAATCACGTTCAGTGCCGCTGCTGCACCTGGCGGACCTGACGATCGATCGCGCACGCGCGCAGGTGAGCCGCAATGGTGTGGAAATTTCACTGCCCAGGTTGTCGTACGACCTGTTGCTTGCACTCGTGGATCAGGCACCCGCCATCTGCACCACCGAGATGCTGCTCGATCGCGTGTGGCCCGGACTGGTGGTTAGTCCTGAGACCGTAGCCCAGCGAATCAAGTTGCTGCGTACAGCGCTGGGAGACGATGCGCGACAACCGCGTTACCTCGCAGTGGTGCGCGGTAGAGGCTATCGACTGGTTGAGCCAGTGGTTGCGGAGTCCAGCCAACTGCCCGCCCCGGGAGTTGCAGAAACAAGTCTCACCACGCGGCGATGGGCAATCGTACTGTCCTTTGTGCTGGCCGGCATCGCGATCCTGGCGGGAACGATCTGGCTGCGCCCTGCAGCTCAGCGCGACCGCGCCGCAGCCCCCGTCGCGACTGCATCCAATGAAAGATCCATTGCAGTGCTGCCGTTCGAGAATCTCGGCGCAGCCCCGGATGACAACGCGCTGACGCTGGGCATCGCAGAATCAGTGCTGCACCAGTTGGCCAACCTGCCCAACATGGTGGTGATTGCGCGCACCTCGTCCTTTTCCCTGAATCGCAAGAACCTGGACCCGCGGCAGGTCGGTGCGAGGCTCGGCGCCAGATTCCTGCTCGAGGGCAGCGTGCAGCACGTGGACACACAGTTGCGCGTGACCGCGCAGCTCATCGAGGCAGCCAGCGGCACCCACGTATGGTCGCTGCAGTTCGATCGCAGCACTCACGACGTGTTCTCCATGGAGGATGAAATCGCGCTGAAGGTGGCGCAGGCTCTCGAGCTCAGTCTCGACGCCAAGGCAACTGAGAGACTGTCCGGTCAGGGCACTTCGAACTTCGATGCCTACTTTGAATTCGTCCAGGCGCGCAGCCTGCTGGCGGGAGGCCGGGTCGCAGACATGGATTCCGCCGGTCAGCACCTGCAACGCGCAATTCGCCTGGACCCCGATTTTGCCAGGGCGTACGTCGAACTGGCCGGCGCAGAATTGCAGCGAGCCGAGTACGATCCTGGCGCCGATCGACGCTCAAGATTCGATGCAGCGGCCGTGAAAGCGGGAAAGCTCCTGGAACAGGCCATCGCACTGGACCCGGGCAATGGTCG
>Ga0134124_10004865_pt1 | contig 10806 bp, 15 predicted proteins | sample KB304_FD_96880 | JGI IMG/M metagenome (GOLD analysis project Ga0134124, IMG submission 96880) | Terrestrial soil microbial communities without Nitrogen fertilizer from Kellogg Biological Station, Michigan, USA - KB3-0-4 | ecosystem: Environmental > Terrestrial > Soil > Unclassified ... | reverse complement strand
TTTGTTGTGCCGCCACAGCGTCATGGCTCTGACTCATTTGGGGCGCTTCCACAGGTAGAGATGAGGAACACGAAGCCGCGCGGGTCCGCCATGTTCGGGCTCAAGATCGGCACCGTTGTATTTGAACGCGATCCAGGCCTGCTTGTTCATGACATCCTTCAAGGGCAGGTTCGTCGTGTAATCGCCGGACGAACGAAACATTGCATATGGCAAATCTGTCTTTAGGTCCGCAATCAGGATATCTAGTGAAACCCCTTCCCAAGACGTATTCAGTTTCGACCACCGTGTTACGCAATGCAGATCAACGGTAATAGTTTCGGTTGGCAGCTCGCGAAACGACTTCCAATCCCATCGCTTCAAAACGTTTCTTCCGTCGTCGATAGTGAATTCCCAGCGATCGAGCGAAATGCGCGGTGTTGGACCTGCGGATAAGACGGGGAAATCGGTGGTGAGGTATTGACCCGGCGGGAGTTTGGCTTCGGATGCGCTGCGGCGACCGGAAAAACCTCGCGAGATGATAGCCATCATCCACTCCTGTTTAGTGTCTAATCTAGTGCTGTGTTGGTGCTGCATCGCGATCCAGTCGAGGACTAGCAATCGAGCTTCCAATGAATGCCGTTCTCCGAAGGTAAACGCTGACACTTTGGGTAAGCGAGAATACGGTTCTGCCGGTGGATAATCAGGGTGGTTAACGCAAGTGTCGCCACCAGGTCGGGTGGGCATCTCCTGTCGTAAATACGTCTCGGAGTTTCTATATCGACACGAAGACCCGGTTCCCCTAGATCCGGCAGACCTCACACTCCGAGAATGACGCATAAATACGCGGAGTCACCGGCATTCAGCCTTCGCGACTTGGTTTGGTTATCCTCGTGCTTCCACCCGGCAGCAGATGCGATTCGAATCCTCGAGTCATTCGTCGCCGGCGTCGGGCCTTTTTGCGCGGACTCGCTGCGGATTGTTATTTCGAAAGAGACATCAACATGCACAAATGGAAAGTTGCCCTCGCCCTGCTCGCCATCGCACTGTTCGCCGCTTGGTACGCGTTTCGGCCAGAGCGGTTGGTCCTCAATCACCGGGTAAACGAAGGGTTTCCGGCAGGCGGAGACCCTTCATCCGCACAAGTCCTCGAGTTCGGCACTTTCTATGCAGTAGTGCACCCCACGGCAGGTACAGCAACCATCTACCGCCTTGGAAATGGGGATCGCGTTCTCCGCTTCACGAACTTCAGTACTTCAAACGGTCCTAATGTCCACGTGTACCTGGTCGCCGCTGACGACGCAAAAGACAGCGCGACAGTGAAAAGCGCCGCCTCCATCGATCTGGGAACGATCAAGGGAAACATCGGTGACCAGAACTACGCGTTGGGCACGGGCCTGGACTTGACGAAGTACCGGACCGTTTCGATCTGGTGCCAAAGGTTTGCCGTCAATTTCGGTGCGGCACCGTTGAGAGCGGATCACGCGATGTTGCAAAACTAGGTCGATATCTGACCTGTTTGTTGATTGAAGCGCCTTATTTCGATTTGGAGAATTCCATATGCAAACGACTCAACCAGCTTATTTTTCCCGATACCGCAGCCTGAAGCTGACACGAGACGCCAAAGGTGTGCTGGTTGCTGAATTTCACAGCAATGGCGGGCCGTTCACCTTCACTGCTCAAGACCATACGGAGTTTCTCGATGCCTTCTACCAGATCGCGCAAGATCGAGAGAACAAGATCGTCATCGTAACCGGCGCAGGCGGTGATTTCATTCCTGGAATTGATTTCGCCACTTTCGGCAATGTAGCCGATCCCGGTGTCTGGAGCCAGACTCACGACGAGGGCTGTCAGATTCTTGAAAACATGGCCAATATACGCGTGCCCGTCATCGCGGCTATCGAAGGACGAGCGCATGTGCACTCTGAGTATGCATTGCTGGCCAACGTGATCGTGGCAGCCGAGAGTGCGACCTTCCACGACGTCCCCCACTTCGCGGGAGGCATTGTGCCAGGTGATGGAATCTTTACGACGTGGAGTTATCGCGCTGGAGCCGGACGGGCTGAGGCGTTTCTGCTGAACCCACAGCCGCTGACGGCGCGTACCGCGCACGAATGGGGAGTCGTTGCCGAAGTCGCCCCGAACGGAAAGGCGCTCAGCCGAGCGCGAGAACTCGCCGTCCTGTACCTAAAGGTGCCGGAGGTGACGCGCCGCAATACACGCGTGCACTTCATTCATCCGTTAAAGGAGCGCATCGTGCGAGAAGTTGGCTATGGACTGTCGCTGGAAGGAGCGTCGGCCGCTGACCTCGGGAAGTCTATGCAGGCTCAAAGTCAACCGGTCGCAGAGAAAAGAAAACCGGCATGAAGCGCCCTTCATTTAGAAAATGAAAAGCACATCTGCAACATGGAACGCCAAATATTATGGAGACCAAATTATGTCGCGCGTATCCGCCCCAACAAGAGAAGCGGTGTCAACTAAAGGAATATTGCAAGAGTCAACCCCAACGCAAAAAGCGTCGCCCACCGTAATCGACCACGTTCTGTCGAGGCTCAAGGACGTCGGAATAACCAAAGTTTTCGGCGTTGCCGGGGACTTCGCATTTCCCATTGAGGATGCAATCGTTGATTTTCCGGGTATCGACTGGGTCGGATGCTGCAACGAGCTGAATGCATCGTATGCGGCCGACGGGTACGCTCGCATTCACGGCATCGCTGCTCTCAACACGACTTACGGTGTAGGTGAATTGAGCGCTATCAATGGAATTGCCGGAGCGTACGCCGAGCATGTGCCGGTTTTCCACCTAGTCGGAATGCCAAATCTGCCTGCCCAAGCCACTCACGCGCTTGTCCACCACACTCTGGGAAACGGTGAATTCGACTTCTTCCACAAGATGGCTGAAAGAGTCGTTTGTGCCAGCGCCATCATGACACCCCAAAACGCGGCTTACGAAACAGAGCGCCTGATCGCGGAGGCTCTGTACCACCGCAGGCCTGTCTACATGGCGTTTCCGGCAGACGTCGCGAATCAGCCTGTGGTCAGCGCTGCAACCCCACTCGATCCACCGAAGAGCGACGCTGCATCTCTAGAAAGGGCAGTCTCTGGGATTATTGAGGTCCTCAGCGCAGCCAAGACTGCATGCATTCTGCCAGGAGTCCTGGCCAGTCGTGCGGGGTTGCAGGACGCCGTACAGGCGTTTGTGGATGCTTCCGGACTTCCCTTCGCCACCATGCTTATGGACAAATCCACACTCGAAGAGCAACAGCCAGCCTACATTGGCATGTACGAAGGAAAGCTCATGGACGAGGCGGTTCGTGAGTACGTTGAATCATGCGACGCCGTCGTTCTGATCGGAGCTATTCTGACGGACTTTAGCACAGGCGCTTTCACGGCGCATCTTGACCCGGAAAAGACCATCGATATCCGTCACCATCGTACTCAGGTGGGCACAAAGGTTTATCCGAACGTCGAGATGAAAGATGTCCTCGCTGAGCTCGCGCGACGTGTTGAGAGACGAAATCAGAAACCACCAGTTCAACCAGGTTCGCTCCGACCAGTAAAGGGCGCCGGCAGCGATCCGATTACCCCAGACGCGCTCTATCCTCGCTGGGCGGATTTTATTAAGCCGAATGATATCGTCATTACTGAGACTGGGACTTCCGGGTTTGGAATGGCATTTGCACTCCTGCCGAAGGGCGCGAAGTTTTACAACCAGACGTTGTGGGGTGCTATTGGATATGCGACCCCGGCGGCCTTTGGAGCAGCAGTCGCGGCGCCCGACCGTCGCGTTGTGCTGATAACAGGTGAAGGCTCCCATCAGCTGACAGCTCAGGAGATCAGTCAGTTCGGCCGGCGCGGACTGAAGCCCATCGTCTTCGTCCTCAACAATTCGGGCTACCTGATTGAACGGCTGCTCTGCAAGGATCCCAACATTGAGTACAACGATCTTGCTCAGTGGCACTACGCCGACTTGCCTAAGGCGCTTGGGTGCGACGACTGGTTTACCGCGCGTGTAAGCACATGCGCAGAATTCGATCAGGCCCTTAAGACCGCGTCTGAGGGCGGCCGAGGTGCATACATCGAGGTTGTGACCGACAAGTATGCCGCGCCTCCTGTGGCCCTGAAGTTTCACGAAAGTGTGAAGACTCTCTACCGGACGTAACGAGCCTGACAGAGAGTGTTGTAATGGTCGTTGATCCTTCGCACTTCGGCAAGAAATTGCTCGTGCAATCGTTCTCTGAAATACGTTTCTTGCAATGTCCTGGCCCCACGCCTGAGTGCCGTCCACTGACTTGCGGCAGTGCCGTGTCTGCTGTACGACGTGTCGTCACCCAGCAATGTCGGAGCATTTGGGAACGAAGTTCGGATTCGACCACGAAGATGTCTGCACCCAAACGGGCCGGTATTCCTGCTCCAGCTGCTTTCATTCGGGAATGGCGATTCAAACACGAACAGTCCAGGCCCACCAGCCGTACGGCACATGTCCCGCCTCTGGTGAGGATGCAGAGTGGGTAAAGCTACCTTAGAACAGGTAGTGCATCGCCCATGCCCCCACTACGGAGGCAGATCGCGTAGATCGTGTGGTGAGCCCGCATTAGCGGTGCAAAATCTGTCCCATCCGGTACGCCAAATAGTTTCAATTACATAGCCTAGGCAATCGCCAGCGCCAGGGTCCAAAAGGGTCCAAGCGTAGGTCCAAAAAATCCAGCCCTCGGCGAACCCTTCTTTAAGACCGTGGGCTGCAGCCGGTGAAAGGCTCATTTTGCTAGCAGGTTCCAGCCCCTAAGCGTTTTAGCCATTTGGTGGGATGCTCTTGATGAGATTGAACAGACCGTCGCGCCCGGATCGGATCGTATTGCTGGTGAGACGTGGCGATCAAGAACTACGAAATTAACAACCTATTCCTCTTCCTTAGTTAAAACCAATCCTCGGCGTTGCTCGGAGCGTCGTCCTTACCGATGCGAACCTTCGAAGGGATCCTGGTGGGCGACGTTGCGCCCCTGCTGAGGCTTGACGCCGGCAATTGGTTAGTGGTAGCTTACGGTAAGTAATGGCTTACGCTTATCAAATCCTGGACGCATTGGGAGATCCAACCCGCAGGCTCGTGTTCATGCGGCTGCGCGGCGGTGCCCGCTCGGTGGGAGAGATCGCCGATAGGATGGACGTGAGCCGTCCCGCGGTCTCCCAGCATCTGAAGATACTCAAAGCAGCACACTTGGTGACCGACCGCGCGGAGGGAACCCGGAGGCTCTACGCGGTGGACCAGAGAGGAATCAACTCCCTGCGCAGTTGGCTCCATGGATTCTGGGACCAGGCCCTGATCGCGTTCAAAGAGGCCGCCGAACAAGAAGCACCCAAAAAAATAGAGACCATGAAGAGAAGAAAAAGGAGAAAACATGAAGTCAGAGCAGACGATGTCCTCCAGCATCGACCCCAATAGTGTGCGGAAGGTGATGAGCGTTCAGGTACCGCCCGCAGTGGCATGGCGAGTGTTCACCGAGAAGATGGGCACTTGGTGGCCGCTGGCAATCTACAAGATCGGCAAGGCCAGCGCGGTCGACGCGGTGATCGAGCCGCGGGTCGGCGGCCGCTGGTACGAGCGCGGTGACGACGGAAGTACGTGTGACTGGGGCAGTGTCGCCTTGTGGGAGCCGCATTCGCGGCTGGTGCTTTACTGGGAGATCACCGCCGACTGGCAGCACGACGCGACTCTGAAGACAGAAGTCGAGGTGCGCTTCATCGCCGACGGCAACAACAGTACGCGCGTCGAGCTTGAGCATCGCCGTCTGGACCTCTACGGGGCGCGGCGCGATGAGATGCGTCGTATCTTTGAGACCGAGGGCGACTGGGGTCGCCTCCTCGAGGCGTTCGCCGGCGCCGCCCGGACTGCTGCGGCTTAAACGGAGGAACGCATGTCGAATATCGCGCAAGCGCGCACAGCATTGGTCGCGCGGATCCTCGAAGGAGAGGGAAAGGCGTCGCGCATCCAGCGCCGTGCCGCGTTCGACAACGCAGAGCTTGCCACGCCGCTGAACAAGCTGATCGATAAGGTCACCAAACACGCCTACCGGGTCACCGACGAGGACATAGCCGCTGTGAAAGCATCCGGCCTCAGCGATGACCAGATCTTCGAAATGGTGGTGTGCGCCGCGATCGGCCAGGCCGGCCGACAGTACGACCAAGCGCTCAGGGCCTTGAAGGCCGCGACTGAGAGGAGTGGGCATGCGCCTCGCGATTCTCGATAGCGGCCACGGTCTTGGCACGAAAGCCCTGTTCGCGCTTATTAGTGCGGCCTCGCGCCAGCCGGTGCTCGACGTCATCAAGTTGGTCAAGTACCGGCCTGACTTCTACGGCAGGCCGATGCAGAGGGTTACCCATGAGGCCATGCGCGGGCCCTCCGCTTGGTCAGTCGGCGACCGCGAGTTGATGGCCGCTCTCGTATCAAAGATGAACGCATGCGAGTTTTGAACGAAGGCGCACGCCGCGGTCGCGGCGAAAGCGTTTCAAGATGAGGCTCGGGTTGCGGCGGCGCTCTCTGATCTTCAGACTGCAGCCATCGCAGAGCCCTTGCGGGAAACGCTGCGCATGCTGTGCAAATTAACCAGCGAGCACACGGTCAGTGCGGACGACATGCGCGCGGTGCTGGCTGCCGGTGTCTCTCGCGACCAGATCGAGGATGCGCTGGCCGTCTGCTTCGCATTCAACGCCATTGATCGGCTAGCCGATGCCTTCGGATTCTTCGTGCCGAGCCCTAAGGCCCTCGAGGTTGGTGCGAAGTACCTCCTCACGCGCGGGTATCGGTGATGACTGCTGGTGGTTCGCGCCTTGATGGGTTGGCAGGGACGAGAGACGTACAAGATCGTAAATCAGGACGAGTACAGCGAAGTGTTTGAACTTGCCCCACCGCAGAAGGACTTTCAGCTTTATTCCGAGAGCCACTGGAAGCGCGTGAAGGGATGCCGTGCTGCCTCGTCAATAGAGACTTCAAGCCGTCACCGTTTCGGGCGTGCGACTCCCCAGAAGCAATATGTCCCGCACTTTGGAAACGGAGCCATATAACCTGTGTCCATTTGTTCGATGTTGAATCCGGCGTCCTTAATAAGGGACGGAATATCCCGAGTGACGTGGCAGCCTTCGAAAGCCCATTGGAAAAATGGCTCGGTTCTTTCCTGCCAGCGTCGTACGGGAGCATCCGGAGCGAGTCCGTGTTCGAAGAAAATGAACTTGCCGTCCGGCTTCAGGATTCGTCCGATGCCTCGAATGGCCTCGACCACGCCGGGAATAGTGCATAGCGTAAACGTGCTGACCACGGTATCGACGCTGCCGTCCGTCAAGGAAATGCGTTCTCCAGGCAGGTCGAGAAATTCGACATCCAGTTGAGTTTGGCGCCGCCGCTGCTCTGCCATTCGGATCATTCCTGGATTGGGTTCGAGCGCATATACCTTGCTCACCGTCTCGGGATCATAGTGAATGAAGTTCACGCCCGGTCCAACACCGATTTCCAGGACTCTCCCTTGAGCCCAAGGCACGATGCGCCGACGGATTTTCTGGATCGGCTTCGGGTCCCCGAAGATGCTTACAAGATGGGGATAGACGTGATTTCTGTAAAACAGCATCGTTCCTCAAAGTCAGCCGCGACACGGGGTCCATGACCGGCAAATGAGAACTCTCAACCGGTGTCGCGGTCGTGATCGGTTTATGATTTGGCTAGAGTTTATCAGTGCCCAGGGGTTGATTGGTATGGATGTGCAGAATCATCGGGAAGGATTTGCGAAAAGAAAAGGACGCGTCGGTTTGTGAGTTGGTCGATATGACGTGCTGCAATCAGTATTGCGCTGCGGAGAAACAGTTCGATGGTAAGGTGGCGGAGCGTGACCTCCAGCGTTACCGACGCCGCGGCCCCGACGCTGTCACGCGGCTCATGTTGGCAGAACTCCGCCGTTGGCCACTGCAAGGAGAAGAGCTCCTGGATGTCGGCAGCGGGATTGGGGTCATTGGTGCTGAACTCGCTGGCAACGGGCTAGCCAGCGCTACCCTTGTAGATGCGTCGCCTGCTTATTTGGACGTCGCGCGCGCGGAGATTGAATCACGTTACGAGTCACGTCCCACCCGGTTCCTTCTCGGCGACTTTGCCACGATCGCGGATACACTGACCGACGCCGACGTGGTGACGCTCGACCGCGTCGTCTGTTGCTACCCTGATGCCGAGGCGCTGCTCCGGGGAGCAGCCTCGCGAACGCGTCGACTGCTAGCGTTCAGCTACCCCCGCGATCGTTGGTACATGTCGATCTTGACGGTGCTCGAGAACTTCTCGCGACGGCTGAGGGGCAACCCTTTTCGGACTTTTGCTCACCCGCCGGAACGGATGGGAGCGGTGCTGGAGGCTGCTGGACTCGAGCGCGTTGCACGACAAGGGACGCTCGTATGGGTACTCGACCTCTATCGCCGACGGGAAACCGTCTAACGCGCAATATCCGCCCGCCGCAAACGCAGTCGGTAGGCGGCCGAAGCATTCCGCCCAACTGCGATCCTCTAGAGGCTCAGCCATGGGACGGGGATACCGCTTTTGTAAGCAGGGCGACGGTACATTCTATTTCCTCGCGTGTCGTCATTCGCCCCAGGCTGAAGCGGATCGCCCCCATGCCGATTTGGGGTGGAATCTTCATTGCTTTTAATACGGGTGATAATTCTACTGAACCGGAATGGCAAGCGGAACCAGTGGACGCGGCAACGTTTTCGATACGACCCAGGATCTCCGATCCGGCTCTGCCGATAAAGCTAACGTTCAGGGTGTTAGGCAACCGTTCTGTGGGATGTCCATTGAGGGCAACGCGGGGGCCGAAGGTTTCTTGCAGCATATTCCAGAAGAGATCGCGTAGTTGCCGCACGAACTCCATGCCTAGCCACGAGTGAGCTGTCGCGCAGGCGGCGCCCAAGCCGACATCGAGCAGAATATTTTCAGTTCCCGCGCGGCGGCCCAGTTCGTGGCCTGCGCCGTGAATCAGCGGTTCCAATCGGACATGCTGGCGCACGAAGATGGCCCCGATTCCCTTGGGTCCGTAAAGCTTGTGACCTGCGACCGATAGAAGGTCGACGCCCAGCTCGCCCACGTGAGTTACGATCTTGCCAACCGACTGGGCTGCGTCCGTGTGAAAGAGGATGTCGTGCTCATGGGCAATACGGGCAATGTCAGGAATTGGTTGAATTGTGCCGACCTCGTTGTTAGCGTGCATCACGGAAATCAGAATGGTCTGCGGGGTAATCGCACGCCGCACGTCGTCAGGATCGACGCGACCGAATCCGTCCACTGGCAAGTATGTTGTTGTGGTGCCAAGCCGCTCAAGGAACCGGCACGGATTGATGATAGCTGGATGTTCCACCTGCGTCGTGATGAAGTGCGCTTTGGATTTCCCCTTGGCGAAGAACACGCCCTTTAACGCGTGATTGTTGGATTCGCTTCCTCCGCTGGTGAACACAATCTCGTTCGGCTTACACGCAAGCAGTGCGGCGACCTGCGAGCGTGCCGTTCCGACGGCATGTCCTGCTGGCTCTCCAGCCCAATGTTGACTGGAAGGATTGCCGAACGGTTCAGCTAGGACATTCCGCATGGCGCCCGCCACCTCGGACGCAATGGGCGTGCTCGCATTGAAATCCAAGTAGATGCGGCGATCTGCTAATGGGTTAAACATAAGAGTACCTTCCCGGATCTGCGCTACTGTCGAGGTCTCACGATGCAACTGTACTCGGTTGGTGCCAGGTCCGATGAGTTCGCCGAGGGTCTTCTCCCGTTGGCTGCACAACTTGACAGCAGTAGGTCAAAATACATACTATCAAACATTCAAGCGAGTAATTGAATATGCCAAATGCGACGAGCAAACGCGATTTCAAGGACTCGGTCTACGGCGAACTGGCCCGTATCGGCAAGGCGCTGTCGAGTCCGAAACGGCTGGAGTTGCTGGACCTGCTTTGCCAAACGGACAGGACAGTAGAGATCCTCGCCCGTGAAACCGCGATGACCGTCGCCAACACCTCTCAGCACCTTCAGGTGCTGGAGGCGGCGCGGGTGGTGCAGGCGAAGAAGCAGGGCCGGTTTGTGGTGTATTCGGTGGCGGACGCGCTGGTCAGCGACTTTGTCCGGGCATTTCGTGTCTTGGCGGAAGATCGTCTGGCTGAGATCGAACAGCTTCGGCGCCGGTTCTTCGAAGATGACGCGGACCTCGACCCGGTTGACGCGGAAACGCTGATTGATCGAGTCAAGAAAGGTGAAGTTGTTGCAATTGATGTGCGTCCCATCGAGGAATACAAGACCGCGCATATTCCCGGAGCCTTGGCCCTGCCGTTGCAGGAACTCAAGCGGCGCCTGTCCGAACTGCCTCGCAACAAAGAGATTGTCGCTTACTGCCGTGGCCCTTATTGCGCACTGGCGATCGACGCCGTACGACTCCTTCGCGCCCGCGGGTTGCGGGCACATCGTCTGGAAGCCAGCGTCCAGGATTGGCGCGCCCACGGACTTCCCGTGGCAACTGGTCTTGAACAGGCCTCAATCAAGGTTTTACAGAGGAGGGCCCGATGATCCTGCGTCAACTGCTCCACCACGACCCAGTCGTAGCTGCCTCCTATGTTTTCGGTTGAGGGAGCAAAGCCTTGGCCGCCGTGTGCGACCCAATTGATGAGCCTGAGCTCTATCTGCGGACTGCCGACGAATCCGGTATGAAAATCCGCTACGTCGTGGATACGCACGTCCACGCCGACCACATTTCCGGAGGTCGCAGACTGGCCGAGATGACTGGTGCCAGGTATGTGCTTCACGCCAGCTGCGTGGCCGGGTAC
>Ga0134124_10004863_pt1 | contig 10809 bp, 6 predicted proteins | sample KB304_FD_96880 | JGI IMG/M metagenome (GOLD analysis project Ga0134124, IMG submission 96880) | Terrestrial soil microbial communities without Nitrogen fertilizer from Kellogg Biological Station, Michigan, USA - KB3-0-4 | ecosystem: Environmental > Terrestrial > Soil > Unclassified ... | reverse complement strand
CCATGGACCAGATCGACCACGCGCTCCGGCAACCCGTGGTCGAAACGCTGCAAGACCGCGTGCACCTCGGTGCTCGGATCGAGGACGATGCGCGTCGTCCAGTCCTCGTGCTTCTTGGAGTCTGGCAGCGCTTGTTCGAACAAATGCGAGAAAGGCCCGTGGCCGACGTCGTGCAGCAGTGATGCCGCGAGCGCGTCTCGCGCCCGCTCGGTGGTCAGCCGCTGCCAAAAAGGCAGCTCTTCGTGCAAACCACGCAAACGTCGGATCAGGCGGGTCATCACGCAAGCCGCACCGATGGCATGCGCGAAGCGCGTATGATCGGCACCCGGATACGCGAGTGAAGCGAGGCCGGTCTGACGGATCCGACGCAAACGCTGGACTTCAGCGCATTCGAGCAGTGCCGGGACGATGGCCTCCTCCGGCGTCTCGAACGACACGAGGCCGTGGACTGGGTCTCTCAAGATCATGGGCGCCGCACTGTACGCCACTGTACCAGATGCGCCGGGCCATTCCGCTCACGGTGGCCGAAGGCCAAGCGCACGGACGTGGTGACCGCGGCCCACGCCGCCCGCGCGGCCAGACACACTCCCGAAAGTGAGGGCGTTTGACGCATTTGACCAAGGCTTTGCCTGCGCCATGGCCACTCGCCGTTGCTCCGCCGTTTTTCCGAGCACCGGCCCGATTCGAGACCCGGGGGGGGTGAGCGAGGTGAGCGAGGTGAGCGAGGTGAGCGAGCCGAGCGAGCCGAGCGAGCCGAGCGAACCGAGCGAACCGAGCGAACGAGCGAGAGATCGGAAAATACTACGCGGAGGGAGTAAGAGACGCTGGACAGCGTCTGAAAAATTGGAGAGAACTATTTGTGAGATCGCGGGGAAGAGTGCCCCGAGGCCACGCAAACGTGAACGTGGTCACGATACGACGATCGCGGTGGAGAACAGTACCGGGACGCGGGTGGAATTGCCGTTGCCGAGCAGGGCGGCGGTAATCGAGGGAGCGCTGGGTTTGTCGAGACATATGCGAGAGATCTGCGTACGTTACCGAAGGCTGGTGAGACGGGGCGGCGTCTTGAGGGAGACGACAGGGAGAGGCTTCCAACATCGAGCTAGAAACATTTGTCAAAAGCTGAAAAACCGCGCGTGCTCGCCTGGACAATAGGCCTATTTCGCGGTTTGCTAGTGAGATCCCATGCCCTCTCGTAAAGACCAAGAGTCGCCAAGCGCGGGGGCGATCCGCTTGGTGGACGTGCTGCGACAACTGCCGGAGCGCGAGCTCGGCTCGCTGATCGCGCGACTCAAAATCCGAATCGACGAGGCCAAGCGCATCGACGTGCCCTCCCAGGTTGCGCGCATGCTGCTGCAGCTGCCGGAAATGCGCGACGCCGGGATTCTCCCCGGCCCCACTCGAGAGCTTTTGTACCGCGTGGCCGAAGCGCGTGGCGTCCTCTTCGCTCAAACGCTGCCGCCCGCGGTCGAACCGCTGGTCGCTCGCGGCATCGTCTTCATCCGCGGCCGGGACAAAGGTGTGGAGCTTTTGCTGCCCATCGCGCACATGATTCAACTCCGCAGCTGGGAGGGTGAAGATCCGCGGGGCGCACGCGCGCTCTTGGCTCAGCTGCACCCCGACGTTGCCAGTAGCATCGCCGGCCACTACCTCGGTCGTCCCGCGACCCCCCCCGTGGCGCTGTGCCTCGAACCGGCGTGGGAAGTGTTCGCTGACCAGCAGCGCCTCGAACGTGAGGTCGAAGAGCTCGCGCCCCTCGAGCGAAAGCTGTTGAATGCGATCGAAAAAGTCGGCGGAGAGGTCGACACCGAAGAACTGCTCGATCTGGAGCGCGAACCCATGCGCTTGCGCGGCGCGACGGGCGCAACGCCCTCTCGCCGCGGAGTCGGCTTCGCGCTCGAGCGGCGCGGCTTCTTGGTGCCAGTACACCCCAATCGTCACGTCATTCCGAGCGAGGTCGTGGCGATTGTCGGCACGCAGCGGCGTGTCGAACGCGAGGCGCAACGCCGCGAAATTCGCAGCTTCGTGCTGGCCGAGGACCACGCGCCGCGCCGCGCGCGGTTCGCAGAAGATCCGGCGCCCATCGCCCTGGCCATGGCCCTCGCTGTGCGCGATCCCTCGGTCGAGGTGCGGGCCGGTGTCGGCACGCCTCGTTCGTTGATCACCAAGTTTGCCGCGCGCTTCGGGCGCGATGCAGAAGTGATCGCGCTGGTCGCTTCGCTCAGCCGCGCAATCGGGCTGTGGGATCCTTCTGCGGTGAGTACAGCCTCGCCCCCCGGCTCGCACAGCGTGGGTGATCTCGGACGCGCGCTGTTCGAGGCTTGGCGCCGCGGTGGCGCCTGGGATGAAGCGCGTCCCGACGGCGAAGCCCTGCGCGTGACGGCCGACGCGCGCGAGACGAGCGCGGTGGGCGTGGTTCGCGAGCTGGTTTTGGAAGCGCTGCAAGAACTCGGTGATGGCCGCTGGGCACCCTGGGAGGCGATCGCCGCGTACGTGCGTTCTGACGCGCGTGCCCCCGGCGTTGCCCGCTTGATCGAGCGCTGGGCCCAACGTGCGGGTGTCGAACCGATGACCCCTGCCGAGGTCGCGCGCCGCATCGCACTCGAGACGCTCCACGTGCTCGGCATCGTTGATTTGGGCGATCCCGAGTCCGACGATGTCGAGTCCATCGGACCGACTTTACGCATCACCCCGCGGGGTCGCTCCTTCTTGTCCGACGCGCCGCCCGAATCGCGCGTCCCCACCAGCACCCAAGCCAGCCGCTTCTTGGACACGCAGGCGCTGCGCATCGGCCCCTCTGCCAGTGTCGGCAGCGTGATTTCACTGGCTCCCTTCGTCGAAATCGGCGGAGTCGCCAGCGCCTCGCTCGACATCCTAATCACTCCTCAAGCGCTGTCGCATGCCTTGAGCGCCGGTTTCGACGGTGAAGTGATCCGCAACCGGCTCGAGATCTTGGCGCCCCTGCCCGACCCCATCGCGCGCACCCTCACGCAAGCCAGCACGGTCATCGGCCGCGCCGAGTTCGTGATGACTCAGGGCTTCCTCTGGGTCGAAGATCCGGAGGTGCGAGAGCTGTTGCGCACGCGCCGCCAAAGCGCGGATCTGTTCGTCGATCCTTCGCCGCCCTCGGGCTTGCTCTTGGCCGTTGGTGTCGATCTCGAGCGCGTGGCGCGTCGTTGCCGCGCGCTCGGCGTCGAAGTGCTGGTCGACGGTGAAGTGTACCGAACGCGCTCGATTCCACCGGGCCGCGGCAGCGGCGCACGCCGTCTGGATTCCGCGGGCACCATGGCCGCGGTGCGAGCGCCGTCGACGGGCGGCATGCCCGCGACCCGCGCTTCTTCGCGGCCCCCTTCTGCGCGTCAGCCCGCTTCGCGGTCGGGCGCGGGCTCCACGCCTCCGCCTGCCAAACGCGGCAACGGCGCGTAGCTGACGCGCCGACTCGGATCTTTCACCAGCATCGCCAGCAAGCCGGGCAGCAGAAACATCGTCAGCAGCGTCGAAAAGGCGATGCCGCCGATCACCGCAGTGGCCAAGGGTCGTTGAACCTCCGCCCCAGCGCCGTGCGCGAGCGCCATGGGCAAGAAGCCGAACGCGGCCACACCGCCGGTGGTAAGCACCGCGCGCATGGTATGCGTCGAGCCCTCGAGGATCGCTTCGCGCAGCGGCCAACCACCGAAGATCTTCGTCTTCACCTCACTGGCGAGCACCACGCCATTGAGCACGGACACGCCCGCCAACGCGATGAAACCAACGGCGGCGGGAATGCTGAACGGCAGACCGCGAGCCGCGAGCGCCAAGATGCCGCCGATCAACGCGAGCGGCACCACCGCGAATACGGCCACGGCGTAGCGCCCGTTCTGGAACATCCAAAGTAGCATTGCGAAGATGATCGCCAGCGCCATCGGCACCACCAGAGCTAGGCGTTTCTTGGCGCGCTCGAAGTTCTCGAATTGCCCGCCCCAAGTCAGGCTGTAGCCGGGCGGCAACAGGAGCTTGGCCTGGACCTTGCTGCGTGCTTCGTTCACCCACGAAACGAGATCACGACCGCGCAAGTTGACCTCGACGCGCACGGTGCGCGTCAGATCTTCGCGACGCACCTGCGATGGCCCTTCGGACTCGTTGATCGCTGCCACCTCGGACAACGGCACCGAGATCCCCCCCGACGCCTCGACGAACAGCCCGCCCAAGGCCGCGGGGCTCGGCGAACTCGGCGGCATCAGCACTTTCATGTCGAACCGGCGCTGACCTTCGTAAATTTGGCCAACCGGGACGCCCAGGCGCGCGGCGCGCACGACCTCCAGCGCATTTTCGGTCTTGATGCCGTAGCGCGCCAGGCGCGCGCGATCCGGCACGACCGTGAGCTCGGGGGCGCCGAGCAAGCGCTCGACGCGGACGTCGCCGGAGCCGGGCACGTCACGCACCAAGGCTGCCGTCTCTTCACTCAGTCGCTTCAGCTCCGAGAGCGACTCGCCGAACAGCGCAATTTGCACGTCGGCGCGCGAGCCGCTGATGAGCTCGTTGGTCTTGTCCTCGATCGGCTGGGACACGGAGACGAACGTTCCAGCGACCTCGCTCTCGATGGCGTGCTTGAACAACTCGGACAGTTCGTCCAAATCATGCGCGCTAGTCCACTCGTTCTCCGGCTTCAGGTGCACGAAGATGTCGGTGTTGTCGTTGCCTACCGGATCGATCGCCACCTCGGCGCGACCGGTCATGCCGAGCGAGGTGACGACCTCCGGAAAGCGGCGCAGAACACGCTCTGCCGCTAGATCGAACTCTTTGGCTTGGGCCAAACCGATCGACGGCGCGCGCCGCACCGTGACCACCGCGTCGCCCTCGGCGATGCGCGGCACGAAGTCTGCGCCGCTGTTGGCAAGCACCAAGAATGCGCCGACCAAGGCCACGCCTCCGCCGGCCAAAAGCCAGACGCGACGATCGACGGCCCAGGGCAGCGCGCGGGTGTATCGTTCGCCCAACCAGCCGATCCAACGCGGGCCGTGGCCCTGCGCGGGTGGCACGAAGATCGCGAGCAGCGCTGGAAAAAACAGCACGGAGTAGACCAGCGCGCCAAACAACGCGCAGGCCATGGTCACCGCCATCGGCCGGAACATCTTGCCTTCGATGCCCTCCAGCGAGAGCAGCGGCAAATACACGAGCATGATGATGGCTACGGAGAACGCCACCGGGCGTGACACCGCCCCAGCGACCTCTGCGTACGCTCCGTCACGCGCGCGCTTGATCAGCGTTTTCCCCGCGAGCGCTGCGATCATCGACTCCAAGATCACGATCGGCCCGTCGACCAAGAAGCCGAAGTCGATCGCTCCCAGACTCATCAGATCGCCAGTGATGTTGAAGTAGTGCATGCCGAACAGCGCGATCGCCATCGACGCGGGGATGCCCAGCACGACCACGAACGCGCCGCGCAGCGAGCCCAGAAAGAGCGCCAACACCAGCGTGACCACCAGCGCGCCCTCGATCAGGTTCTTGGTCACCGCGCTCAACGTGCGGCCGAGAAACTCCGAGCGATCGTAGATCGGCTCGATGATCACCCCCGGCGGCAATTGCGCCTGAATTTCGGCGATCCGCTTCTTGACACCGTGCACGACCTCTCGGCCGTTGGCGCCGATCAGCATCATCGTGATGCCGGTCACGGCTTCGCCTTCGCCGTCGCGCGTGATCGTCCCGAAACGCATGGCCGAGCCGATTTGCACGTGGCTCACGTTGCGCACCAAGATCGGCGTGCCGTCCTCGGCGGTGCGAATCACGACCGCGCCGATTTCGTCTTCACTGCCGAGCAAGCCCACGCCGCGCAGGGTCAACGCCTCGCCTTTGCGCTCGACGTAGCCACCCCCCACGTTCACGTTTGCGCGCGTGAGCGCGTCGGTGACGTCCGCAAGCGTCAGTTTGTGGGAGTGGAGGCGCGCGGGATCGACGACGATCTGATACTCTTTCAGATCACCGCCCATGGTGTTGATCTCGACGATGCCCGGGCTTTGCCGCAACTTCGGCGCAATCTCCCAGTCGAGCAAGGTACGCAGTTGCATCGGCGAGTGCGTGTCCGAGCGCACCACGAACTGGTAGATTTCACCCAGCCCACCCGACACCGGTGAGAGCTGCGGCTTGCCGGCGAGCTTGGGCAAATCCCCTTCGACCGAGCGCACGCGTTCGAGCACCATCTGGCGCGCGAGCCAAATGTCGACGTCGTCCTTGAAGATCGCGGTCACGGCAGACAGGCCCGAGCGCGAGACGGAGCGCAGCTCGACCAGCTTGGGCATGCCATTGAGCGCGGTTTCGAGCGGGAACGTGAGCCCGCGCTCGACCTCGACCGGCGACAGACCAGGCGCGTCGGTCAACACCGAAACCTGAACCGTCGAGACATCCGGTACTGCGTCGATCGGCAACGACTTGAGCGCGAAGCCGCCCGCGCCCAGCAGCGCGATCAGCAGCACCAGCATCACCCATTTGAGACGAATCGAAGTCTCGACGCAGTACTTCAGCATTCAGCGAAAGATCTCCGACTTGAGTGCGAACACCCCGCCGACCGCGATGCGGTCGGTTCGCTCGAGACCGCGAGCGACCTCCACCCGGTCGCCGTCTTGAGCGCCCAGCACGATCGCGCGGGGTTCGACCGAGAGTTCGTCGTGCGCGACGAACACGGTCGGCTTGCCGTCGACGCTGCTGACAGCCGAGAGCGGGATCGTGACGGCTTGAGACACGGGCGCCGAGGTGTGAATGGTCGCAGACACCGATTGCCCGGGCCGTAGTCGCGACTGAGGGTGCTCGACCACGATGCGAACCGGGGCGGTGCGCGTCGCCAAATCGATCACGTCACCGACGTAGGCGACCACGCCGTGAACCGGTTGCTCGCCTGCGGTCGCGGAGGCGACGTCCACCGTGTCGCCCGTGCGAATCGCGCTGAGCTGACCTTCGAACACCGCCAACTCGACCCAAACTCGGTCGAGATCCGCGACGCGAAAGGCCGTCAATGTCGCTTCCACGGATTGGCCGCGACTCACGTTGCGTTCGACCACGCGCCCGGCGATCGGCGTGGTCAAGCGCAAGATCCCGGTCGGGCCATCATTGGTGCCGCCCAGTGCGCGCACCCGCTGCTCGGCAGCCGCAAGATCGGCGCGCGCGGACACCGCTTGGGCCTTGGCCAGCTCGGCGTCGCGATGAGCCGAGATCTTGGCTTCGGCCAGCTCGGCTTCGCGTTTCTCGTTGGTGGTTGCGGCTTCCGCGTGGGCGCGCGCGGCCAGTACGGAGGCTTGAGCCTGGCCCAGATCGGCGCTCTCGATCTCGGCCAGCAGTTCGCCGGCCTTCACGCTATCACCTTCGATTTTGAACACCCGGCTGACGCGGCCCGCGATGCGTGAACCGACGGCGGCCACGCGGTCCGGGTCGAACGTGACCGTGCCGGTCACGTTGATCATCGGCTTCAGGCTGCCCTCGGCCGCTGTGGCAAATTCGATTTGCTGCCGCTTGGCGAATTCCGGCGAATAACGGATCCACTTGCCATCCATGTGCGGCACGTCGCGCTTGTCCGATTTGGGTTGCGCGCTGGCCTTGGGCTCCGAGTGAGTGAAATAGATGACCGCGGCGGAAGTGAGGCCGATTCCGAATGCAATCACGGTCAACCGATGCGCGAGCTTTTTCATGACTTTACTTCTCCACCGACGGCGCGCTCGAGTTCGATGCGCGCGACCCAAGCCGCTTCGATGGCGTCGATGCGACTCGCTCGAACTCTGAGCGAATCACGCGCCGCGGCCAGCAAACGAAACACGTCGAAGCGCCCAGCTTGGAAGCCGGCTTCGGCGAAAGAGAGCGTGCGTTCGGCCGCGGGCACGGCCTGGGAACTCAGCCGGTCGAGCTCGCGGCGGCTCGACTCGTAGCTGCCCAAGGCGGCCAGCACGGCGCGTCGCAAGAGTCGCGCTTCCAAAGCGAGATCCGCCTCGGCACTGTCACGCGCCCGCGCGGACTGCGCGCGCAGGCCCTGGTTGCGTTGCGCGACCGGCAGTTCGACACTGAGTCCGAGCACCCCGTAAGTCGGCGAGAGCGGCGCCGAGTCGACGCCCGCGTAGAAGCCCACTCGAGGGAAGATCTCCTTGCGCAGGCGCTCTTCGGTGGCGCTCCAGAGCGCGACCCGCGCTTGAATCGCCTTCAGTTCGGGGTGAGCGGTGAGCGCGCGCTGGAGCAGCGCGTTCACCTCGTCGACCTGCGGCAGCTCGATCACCGAACTGGTCAGCGTGAGCGGCACGTCCGATTCGAGATCGAGCGCGTCGCGCAAATCCATCAAGCTCGTGGCTCGGGCGCGTTCGAAGGCCATGCGCGCGGCTTCCAGCTCGGCCACTTGGAGTTGTGCCGAAGCCGCGTCGAGCTCGGAGCCAGCACCGGCATTGACGCGCCGCTGAGTGGCATCGAGCACGCGCCGGGCCACCACCAGCCCAGCGTCGGCTTCGACGATCCGCAGCTCTGCGATCTGCGCGCCGACGTAGCCGCTCAACGCGCGCACGCGCGCCGAGGTGCGTGACATGGCCAGCTCTGCCTGGGCGACCGCAGACCAACGCGCGGCCTCGCGCACGCGAGCACGCGGCGCGCCACCGACGTCGAACAAGAAATCCAAGGTCGCCCCGTAGCCCAAACTGCCGGAACCACCGCTGATCAGCGGACGGGCATCGACAGCAAGGCGGGGGTTTATGGGCATGATCAAACCGGCACCGACGCGCTTGGCATCAGCCTCGCGGACGGCAAAACGTGCACGCGTGACTTCAGGGCCATCGGCCTTGGCACGATCCAAGGCTTCGGGGAGTGACAGGGAGAGTGGCGCAGCCGCGAATGCCGGACGTGTAACGAAACAGCTAGAAACGACTGCACACGTGACACAGACGAGAGACGCGAGGGCGCTCTTGAAACGAAACTTCAAGGCAGAGCCTCCGGGAAAACGAGGTTGGGCGACGGAAACATGCGCGCCGTTCGGTTACGGAACAGGCACGCCAGCGTTGCGGGAGTGATTACGGAGCTGGGGGCCGCGCTGCTCGAGCAGAGCGCCCCCGATTCGCGTGAGGCTGGCCTACCGCTGCGGAAAGAGCGGCAAAAGCAGCGATACGGCAACCATCAGGCGCGCGGGGGCCGCTCGAGGCCGCGGGCGTGGCTCGAAAGGGCCAGGTCCGCCGCCAAAGCGCCACGATCTGCGCCCGAAGCGTGGCCGTGCGTCAGCACCCGAATGCGCGGCTCGAGCGGCGTGATCAATGCGTCTGCCCCGTCGTCTGCGTCGTCCGTGACGATGGGAGCCAGGGTGTCTTCTTCACGCGGCTCGTCCGAAAGCGGGCAAAGTTGATCCGCTCCGAAATCGGGCAGCGCGGCGCAGGCCACCGTCAACGGAAAGCCGCTCAGGCAACGCACGCTGACGACGAAGAACGCCGTAAACAGAGCAAAAAGCCGGAGCGCGCGAGTCACTGCCCCGAAGTCGTGCCGCGGGGAGCCCGGCTTGTCAAGCTCGGGGCGCGAATGCGCGCAAGCCCGACTCAGATTGGGACTGCAAAACGTGTTCGGACACCGCGCTGCGTTCGCGTTCCAGGAATTCAGCCACTGCGTTGGTCAGGCGGCGATCGAGAAAGCGATGCGCGCTGAAGGTGCGGGAGGGCTCGAAGCCTCTCGAAAGCTTGTGTTCACCGCCGGCGCCTGGCTCGAACAGCGAGAGCCCTCGCTCGATGCATTCCTGAATCCCTCGGTAAAAACAGACATTGAAGTGCACGAACGGGCGCTCTTCGAGCGCGCCCCAATAGCGGCCGTACAGGGATCGCTCACCCAGCAGGTTGAAGGCGCCCGCGAACGGCTTGGGCGCGCCTTGGCCGCGAGCCATCACTACGTGGAGCTGCTCGGGCATCGATTGGCACACCTGCTCGAAGAACGCTCGATTCAGGTATTGCTTGCCATAAAAGAACTTCTGCACCGTGGAGCGGTAGAAGTCGAAGATGAAATCGACCAGCTCGGGACGAAGCCGGTCTCCCGTCACCACGCTCAGGTCGATCTCGCGATCGCGCATCTCGCGCATCTCGCGGCGGATCTGGTTGCGGCGCTTGGAGCTGAAGCGCGCGAGGAAGTCGTCGAAGCTCCGATAACCGGGGTTGTGCCAGTGGAACTGCAAGCCGTGCCGCGGCAGATAGCCCGCAGTTTCGAAGGCATCGGACTGCGCGGGCTCGGGAAACAGCACGTGGCAGCTGGACGCCCCGATGCGTTCGGCAATTTGCGGCAGGGCCCCGCCGAAGGCGCGCAGAATCGCCACGGGGTCCTCGCCCGCTTGAATCAACACCCTCGGCCCGGTCGCGGGTGTGAAGGGCACGGCCACGATCAACTTGGGGTAGTAGTCGATGCGCAGGTTCCCTTGCGCGTAGCGTGCGAAGGAATGATCGAACACGAACTCCCCCTCGCTATTGCCCTTCACGTACGCGGGTGCGACGGCCACGAGTTCACCCTCGCGGTATGCGGCCACGTGCATGGCGAGCCAGCCGCGCGACGGGTCGATGCAGCCCGTGTCCTCCAACGCGGAAAGCCACTCGTAGCGCAGAAACGGCAGGCAATTTGGCCCGGCGAGCGAGCGCCAAGCGGCCGCGCCGATGCTCGAAATCCGCTCATGAGTGCGAAACTCCAGATCAGCTATGGGCGCACGCGAAAGCACTGGCGGTGGCAGCTTAGTACTACTTGGTCACTTTGTCTCGAGATCGAGAGATCGCGGCAACTGCTGAGTTTTGCCGTGAAGTGTACCCAGCCGCCCCGCGTCGCCTCCGATGGTTGAGGCAGCCGGCGCCCGGT
>Ga0134124_10004862_pt1 | contig 10809 bp, 8 predicted proteins | sample KB304_FD_96880 | JGI IMG/M metagenome (GOLD analysis project Ga0134124, IMG submission 96880) | Terrestrial soil microbial communities without Nitrogen fertilizer from Kellogg Biological Station, Michigan, USA - KB3-0-4 | ecosystem: Environmental > Terrestrial > Soil > Unclassified ... | reverse complement strand
GCCTCGCGGATGAAGCCGGTCTTGCCGCCCAGGATCTCGTAGCGGCCGTAGAGCAGGCGGTTCGTGTTGCCGATCGTGTGCCAGCGGCGGGCGGTGTGGAAGTCGTACGAGCGCGTGGTGGTGATCTCGGCGATCAGCGGCTCGTTCGCGGCCGCGTGCAGCAGCCGGGCGACGTCCGCCGCCGTGGAGACGTTGTGCTCGTTCAGGCCGGTGAACTCGACGAAGCGCGTACCAGTGAGCCCGAGCTCGATCGACTTGGTGTTCATGCGCGCGATGAACTCGTCCGGCGCGAGGCCCGACTCGAGCGCGATGACGCGCGTGGCGCAGTTGTCCGAGCACATGAGGCTCATGTGCAGCAGCTCGCCCAGCGGCACGACCTCGCCGCGGCGGAGCTGCGTGTGGCCGGCGCCGGCCAGTTCCTGGGCGTTCACCGTGACCTCCTTGTCGAGGTCCGGCTTCTGCTCCAGGAACACGAGCGCGGTCATGAGCTTGGACAGCGACGCGATCGGCACCGAGCGCGAGGCGTTCTTCTCGAACAGCACCTCGCCCGTGAGCGGGTCGAGCAGGATGGCGTTGCGCGCGTAGACGCCGCCCTCGGGGGGCACGCGGTGGCGATAGGCGTGCCGGCGGGTGCGGTGGGTCGCGGTGCCGCTGCTGCGGTGGACGGTGGTGATCGTGGGGGCCGGTGGGGCCGGCGGGGCAGCCGGCGCGGCCCCGGCGTCGAGCGCCGTGGCGGCCAGCAGAGCGGTCGTGAGCAGGGCTCCCGTCACGCGAAACGACATCCTCGTCCTCCTCAATGAGTTGTGCCGGACCTTCGCCCGGCGCCGGGCCCATCCATGGGACCGACAGCAACAGCACTCGAAGCTTAGCGGCCGGGAGCTTGCAGGGTCAACGCCGATGATGCAACGCGCACTGGGATTTGACTGGGTGTGGTCACTCACCCGGCACGAGCGAACGGCGGAACTCCAATAGCGATGCGGCGGCCAACGTATCGGCCTCCGTGAACTCGGCCAGGCGCTTGCCATCCTTGCAAGCATCGGTCCGGGCCGGGAGATCGCTCCTGAGGAAGAACTCGAATCGCGCCACCCGCTGCTGGAACGTTGCAGAATCCGGCGCGGGGGCATTTCGCATCAGCACCGAGGCGCCGCGCAGCGCCTCCGGGAGGACGCGCAGGCGCACCTCGATCTTGTGCGTCTCGTCGCAGCCGCCGACCTGGTTGCCGGCGAGCGGCGCCATCAACGCCGCCTGGAGGATGTCCATCCACAGGAACGGGTCGCGGCGGATGGCGCCCGTGGGGCCGTACTGGAGGAGCTCCCGCGTCAGCCGCGCACGCAGCGTGTCCGCTTTCGGGCCCGGCGCCGTCTTGTCGACGTCCGCGAGCATCAGGTTCAGGTCCTCGATGTGCGTGGCAAGGTCGCTCTCGGTGAGTGGCTCGAACGTCTCGTCGCGCGGCGGAAAGCCGTAGGCCGCGGCGAGGTCGGGGCGGCGGATCGCGAGCAGTCGCTCGTAGAACGACTCCACGTGCTCGAGCGTCGCTTCGCTCGCCTTGGCCGAGGGTGGCTTCGGGGTCGAGGCCTTCTTCGCGGCACATGCGCCGAACAGCGCGAGTGCCACGAACAGGAGCGAGAGGCCGGGAGGCTTACGGCGGGTCGTCATGGGCGCGGGGCCACTTTCTCCACGAGTTGCAGTGGGTCGTCGATGTAGAGCGGGGTCGTGGCGATGAACGCCTGGGCATGTCGGACGCCGATCTGCCAGCCCCAGTAGCGCGCGTACGTCTCGAACGCCTCGCGCGGGTGGGGCAGGTGGTTCGGCCGCGGCCGGTCCGGATGATAGAACTGGGACTTGTGGCAGTCGATGGCCGCGAGCCAGTCCTCGACGAACCCCGAGATGTCGACGACGAACGTGGGCTTGGTGCCCGGCGGCACGAAGTAGAAGTAGATCGCCTTGGCCTGGTGCGGCTCGCCCTCGCAGGGCGCCTTGGCCAGGTGCGCGAGATTGAACGCGTTGGCGACGATCTGTCCGGACTTGTAGTGGTCGTTGTGGCCGAGGCCACGGCCGATCGGCAGGTCGTAGTAGGGCGCGAGGATCACCTGCGGCCGGTGGCGGCGGATGACGCTCGCCACCTTGACCCGGTTCTCGAACGTGTCCTCGACGCGGCAGTCGCCCAGGTCCAGGCACTCGCGCACGTCGAGCTTCAGGAGCTTGGCGGCCGCCCGTGCTTCCTCGGTGCGTACTTCGGGCGTGCCCCAGCCCATGTCGCCGGAGGTCATGTCGATGATCCCGGTCTTCCGACCGCGATCTTTCAGCTTGAGCAGCACGCCACCGACGCCGATCTCGGCGTCGTCCGGGTGCGGCCCGAAGGCGAGGATGTCGACGGGCATGGTCTTCCAGGGGGGAGGGGACGGCCGAAGCCGTTGGGGGACACTGTAGGAAGCAGGGACTATAGCGACGGGGGCGGATCGCGCCAATCGGCTATCCTGCGTGACACCCGCCCGCTTCGCCGCCATCCCCCAGAGACTCGAGATGTTCTATTTCGCCTACGGGTCGAATCTCGATCCCGAGCAGATGCAGGCACGCTGCCCCGGCCACTCGGTCGTGGGCCTGGCCGAGCTGCGTGACCACCGGCTCACGTTCCCGCTCACCTCGCACGACTGGGGTGGCGGTGTGTCGAGCGTGGGCGTGGCCCACGGCTCGAGCGTGTGGGGCGTGGTCTACGACCTCTCCGAGGCCAACCTCGCGGCGCTCGACACCTACGAGCACTTCGTCGGCCCCGGCGACCAGCACAACGTCTACGACCGCGAGAGCGCATCGGTGCAGCTCGTGCGCGCCGACGACGGCTCGTTCCCGCGCCGGCTCCGGGTGTGGATCTACATCGCGCGGCCGGCCAATCCGTCGCCGCCGTCGCGGCGCTACCTGGACGCGGTGCTGAAGGGCGCCCGCCACTTCCGCCTGCCCGAGGAGTACATCACCAAGCTCGCGGCGACGCCGGCCCTGGAATAGCCGGGGGGCTGCCGTGGAATCGTCGCTCATCGGTCACGTCGTCTCCCACTACCGCGTCATCGAGCGGCTGGGCGAGGGCGGCGTGGGCGTGGTCTACCGCGGCTGGGACGAGCGCCTGGAGCGCGACGTGGCCTTGAAGTTCCTGCTCCCGCGCGCGCACGAGCGCGCCGGCCACCGCGAGCGCCTGGCGAACGAGGCGAGGATGCTGTCGCGGCTCGACCACCCCGCGATCGCCACCGTGTACGACATCGACTCCGAGGACGGCCGGCAGTTCCTGGTCATGGAGTTCGTGCGCGGCGTGACGCTCGCCGAGCGGCTCGAGAGCGGCCCGCTCGCCGAGGCGGAGGCGCTGCCGATCGCGCTGCAGATGGCCGAAGCGCTCACCGCCGCGCACGAGCAGGGCGTGGTGCATCGCGACTTCAAGCCCGCGAACGTCATGGTCACCGTGCGCGGGCACGTGAAGGTGCTGGACTTCGGGCTCGCCGCCTGCTTCGACGAGGAGCCCACCACGGCGTCGCGCGATCGCACGCGCACGGTGGAGCTGGTGGGCACGGTGCCCTACATGGCGCCGGAGCAGCTCTTCGGCCAGCCGGTCGACCTGCGCACCGACGTGTTCGCGTTCGGCGCCGTGCTCTACGAGATGGTCACGGGCTTCGCGCCGTTCTCCGGTCGTGTGTCCACGGCGATCGCCGACGCCATCCTGCACCAGGCGCCGGTGCCGCCGCGCCGCGCGCGCCCGGGACTCTCCACCGGCCTCGAGGCGGTGATCCTGCGCTGCCTCGAGAAGCGCGCCTCCGATCGCTACGCCTCCGCGCGCGAGGTGGCGGACGACCTGCGGCGACTCGTCGAGGGCGGCGAGCTGGAGGTGGCGCGCCGCTCGCCGGCGGTGCGTCCGCGCTCGCCGGGCCCGGCGCAGGTGTCGAGCAGCGCCGTCGCGCGCGAGGCGTACGCGCTCGGACGCCGGCAGTGGAACAAGCGCACGCGCGAAGGACTCGAGCGCGCGATCCAGCACTTCGAGCAGGCGATCGACGCCGATCCCGGCTACGCGCCGGCCTACTCGGGGCTCGCCGACTGCTACAACATCCTCGCGCCGTGGCTGCCGCCGCGCCTGGCGCTGCGCATGGCGAAGGCGGCGGCGAAGAAGGCGGTCGAGCTCGACCCGGACCTCGCCGAAGCGCACGCGTCGCTGGCGTTCGCACTGCAGTACGACGACTGGGACTGGGCCGCGGCCGAGCGCTCGTTCAAGCGCGCGATCGATCTGGCGCCGGAATACGCCACCGGCCACCAGTGGTACGCGGAGTACCTGAACACGCTCGGCAAGTTCGACGAGGCCCTCGCCGAGGCGCGCGCCGCCGAGGAGCTGGACGCGCTGTCCTGGGCGATGCCCACCACGCTCATCAACGTCTTCTACTACGCGCGGCGTTTCGACGAGGCGCTCGAGTACCACCAGCGCATGAACGCCATCGCGCCGCCGGGTCCGAGCCTGGGCGGCATCGCCGACCGCGCGCGCATCCTCGAGCAGGGCGGGCGGCCGGAGGAGGCCGTCGAGGAATACCGCCGCGTGATGGCGCTGGACGACGATCCGCGCATCCGCGCCGGCTACGCGTGCGCGCTCGCGCTCGCCGGGCGCCGCGACGAGGCGCGCGCGGAGATCGCCGCACTCGAGGCCATGCCTGCGAGCGCGAACATACCGCCGTATGCGCTGGCGGGCGCGTACGCCGTGCTCGGCGACCTGGACAGCGCGTTCGCGAAGCTCGAGCGCGGTTTCGCCGAGCGCGATCGCGCCATGGTGTGGATGCGCGTGAACCCGCGCTTCGATTCCCTGCGCGGCGATCCGCGCTACGCCTCGCTCGTGGAGCGGATGAAGTTCCCGAGCTGAGGCGGTCGGCCCCGTCGAGCCCGCCGTTGTCCTATGCTCCCGCGATTCGTTTTCGATCACGGGAGGCTTCGATGGCTGGAACGACGATCGCCGCCGTGCGCGGCGCCATCTCGGTGCGCGCGAACCGCGCGGCGGACATCCGGGAGGCGACCGGTCGGCTGCTGGAGACGATGATCCGCAGGAACGGCGTCACCGCGGACAAGGTGGTGAGCGCGGTGTTCACGGCCACGCCCGACCTCACCGCCGACTTCCCCGCGCATTCGGCGCGCCGCATCGGCTGGACCGACGTGCCGCTGCTGGGTGCGGTGGAGCTGGCGGTCCCGGGTGCGCCGCGGCGCATCGTGCGCGTGCTGCTGACGCTGCGCGACGTGCCGCGTGGCGTGCGATTGATCCCCATCTACCTGGACGAGGCCGCGGCGCTGCGGCCGGATCTGGCGACGGCGCCGGCTTCCTCCGCAGGGGCGGCGCGCGGGCCGGCATCGCGTCGCGTCGCCATCATCGGCCTGGGCCAGATCGGCGGCTCGCTGGGGCTCGCGCTCGAGTCCGCCGGCGGCTGGCATCGCGTGGGCTTCGACACGCGCGCCGCCGTTGGCCGCGAAGCGCATGCGAAGGGCGCGGTGGACGAGTTGGCGCCGACGCTCGAGGCCGCCTGCCGCGGCGCCCGGCTCGCGGTGGTCGCGGTGCCGGTCGACACGCTGCCGGTGGTCATCGACCGCGTCGCGGCCGCGTTGCCCAAGGGCGCGGCGCTGCTCGACACCGGGAGCGCGCGCGGCGGCGGCGTCACCGTGGCCTTGGCGCGGGCGTCGCGGCGCGTGCGCGCCGTGGGCGGGCACCCGATCGCGGGCAACGAGCGGAAGGGCCTCGCCGGCGCGAGTGCGCAGCTCTTCCACGGCGCGCCGTTCGCGCTGCTGCCGGCGCGCGGCGGCGTGCCAGCGATCGTGCGCGCGCTGGTTCGCGCCATCGGCGCCGAGCCGCGTCTCGTGACGCCGGCCGAGCACGACCGCGCACTCGCACGCACGAGCCACCTGCCGTGGCTCGTCTCGCGCGCATTGGCGAGGCTCGGCGGCAACGCCGCCCGCCGCCGGCTCGCGGGCCCTGGCTACGCGTCGATGACCCGCCTCGCCGCGGGCGACCCGCGCATCCCGGCGGCGTACACGAGAGCGAACGCCGTCAACGTGCGCGCCGCGTGGAGGAAGCTGCGCGCGGAGCTGGACCGCGAAGTGCGCGGGTTGTAGTGGAGACTCCGTCCGCCGGCGCCAGCGGTCGTCGAGCGAGTTCGGTGATCGACGTGCTCAGCTCGGGCCCGAGAAGCCACGCGGCGCTCTTCGGCGTGGTGTTCGTGATCGTGTTCCTCATGCGCGTGCCATTCCTTGGTCCCGGCTACGGCACCGACCCCGACGCCTGGGGGGTCGCCTTCACCGCGCGGCAGCTCGCCGAGACCGGCCGCTACGAGACGTCGCGTTTCCCCGGCTACCCCGTGCAGGAGTTCGCGTGTGCGCTCCTGTGGCGCGGCGGACCGCGCGTTCTGTGTGGTGCGAGCGCGGTCATGTCCGCGCTCGCGGCCGGCTTCTTCGCGCTCACGTTCCGCCGCGCCGGCGGCAAGGGCGCCCTGCTCGCCGGGCTCGCACTGGCGTCGGTGCCGGCGCTGCACATCGTGAGCGTACAGGCGCTCGACAACGCCTGGGGGCTGGCGTTCGTCGCCGCGGCCTGGTACGCGGCATGGAACTCGCGTGCGGTGCTCTGCGGCGTGTTGCTCGGGCTGGGGATCGGCACGCGGCTCCCCACGGTGGCCTGGTTCCTCCCGCTCGCCGCGACGCTCGTGGTGTCGGACGGGTCCGTGGAACGCGTCCGGCGCCTCCTCGCCTTCGCCGCCGCAGCGGTCTTGGTCGCGGCGCTCGCGTTCGCGCCGCTGTACCTCCCGTTGGGGCTAGGGTTCCTCCGGAGCTACGGGGACACCCATGTGCCACCGCTCTGGATCGCGAAGCTCCTGAGCGTGGATCTCTGGGGCGTTCCCGGTGCGCTCGCACTGCTCGTGACCGTGCCCATGGCGCTGTGGCCGCGGCGCGCGCACGCGGCTCCGGCCGTTCTCGATCGTTCGCTGCCCACCGTGGAGCTCCTCGGCTGGCTCGGCGGCATCTGCGGCGTGCTCGCCGTGTTCGCCTGCGTGCCTCTCGATCCCGCCTACCTGATCCCGGCGCTTCCCCTCACGCTCGTGCTGCTCGCGCATCGACTGCGGCGTGCGTCGTTCACCGTGCTCTGCGTGGCGCTGCTCGCCTCGCCGTGGCTGCTCAAGATCCGGTTGGCCGAACCCGGAGGAGAGTCGTCATCGGGTGCGATCGGCCCGGTTGCGATCGGGGGCGAGTCGGTGGTGCTGGACGTGTGGCGCGGGCCGGCACTCGAGAACCAGCACCGACGGCTGCGCAAGATGCGCGACCGCGACGAGATCCTCGAGCGCGCGCGCAAGCTCACGGGGGAGCATGTCCTGGTCGTCGGCGGATGGCTGCCGATCATCCGCACCACGCTCAACGGCGGCCAGCTCGGGAGCGCGGCGTTCGTCTCGCGTCTCGACAAGGCAGAAGCGGACCGGTTGCGAGCCCGTGGCGTCACGGTCCTGGACCCGTTCGCGCAGTAGGGCGGAGAGAGTGAGCCGACGAAGCGGACGGCGCGCAGGTGAAGAAGCCGCTACCGCGCGCGCACGATCCGCAACACCTCCTGTTGGCGAGCTGCGCTGAGGCGGACCGCGTAGACGCCGGGGGCGAGGTCGCTGGCGTTCCACGCCACCTCGTGCGGGCCCGCGGTGAGGGACGGCTGGACGATGCGGGCGGCGCGGCGGCCGGCGACGTCGAACACCTCGAGCGTGGCGTCGCCGGCCTCGGGCATGTCGAACCGCAGGCGCACATCGCGCACGACCGGCTGCGCCCCGGCGAGTGTGAGCCGGAGCCCGGCGCGCGCGCCGGCGACCGGGACCGAGACGGTCGCGGTCGAGCGCACGAACAGTCCGTCGGCACGAGCGGCGTAGAGGTCGTTGCCGACGGTCGCCATATTGAACACCAGCACGCCCGGCAGGTCGTCCAGCCCCTCCCAGGTCAGGCCGTCGTCGCCGCTGTGCGCGATCACGGCGTCGAGCGTGCGGTTGAACGCGCCGAACACATCGTGCCCGCGCGTCGCCAGCGTCTCCGAGTCAAGGTTGCCGAGGCCGAGGTTCACGATCGTCCACGGCTGCTCGCCGTTCACGCTGTCGAAGACGCGCTGCCCGGCGCCGGTCGCGACCACCCAGCCCGTGCCCGTCCACACCGCGCCGAACGCCTGGAGCCCGGGGTGGAGCCCGACGTTGTCGAGAAAGGACTGCGTCCAGTCCGCGTCGCCCGGATCGCGGAAGAACACGGTGCCGTTGGCGCCCGCGGCGGCGATGAGTCGCGTCCCGCCCACGGCGAGGCCGCGGACATTGGACGCCTGGTTCGGCTCGAACTCCTCGCCGAAATGGTGCCACGTGCCGGCGGCGGCCAGGTTGCGCACGTACACGCCCGCACCGAGCGTGGCGGCGTAGAGGCTGTCGCCGCGCATCACCAGATCCGACACGTCGAGCTGCGAGTCGAAGAGGCCGCCCACGAGGCCGTCGTTGAACGGCTGCCACGACAGCCCGAGGTCGTGGCTCACGAGCACACCGCTGCGAGCGGTGCCGACGTAGAGCGTGCCGTTCCGCACCAGCAGGGCCTGTGCGAGGGAGACGCCCGGGGGGAGCGCCGCCGACGGCTGCCAGGCCGCCCCGGCGTCGGTGCTGACGTACGCGTGCGACGTGGTTCCGGCGACGATCGTGTCGCCGAACGAGCGCACGGCGATCACCGCTTCCGCGGGCACGCCCTCGACGCGCGACCACTGCGCCGCGGCCGGCCGTGCGGCGGCGACGAGCGCCAGCGCCGCGATGCGCCATGCGAATGCTCTCGGGGTCATGATCGGTCCCTCGTGGATCGATGGGGCGGTCCGGGCCCGTCGAAAACCGGGGGCGAAGCGGCGGGCGGCGGCCGGTGCCACTGCGGCAAGTGAATCGGTACTATCCATAGATACGCTACGCGGCGTAGCGATTCAGTAATTCTCGGCCCGCCCCTGCCGCGACCGGCCCCGGCGCTTGTTTACGCTACGTTGCGTAGCGTAAACTGCTGGCATGTCACCGCCCCGCGCCGCCCGGACCACGGCTCCCCGCGGGCGTCCCCGCAGCCAGCAGGCGCGCCGCGCGGTCCTGGACGCCACCCGCGCCATCGTGGAGAAGGGCGGGTACGCCGCCGCCACGATCGAGGCGATCGCCGCCCGCGCCGGGGTCGCCAAGACCACGATCTACCGCTGGTGGCCCAATCGTGCCGCGCTCGTGGTCGAGCTGCTGATGGAGATGGCGGCCCGTGCCGTGCCGCCCCCGAGCGGGCCGGATCCGCTGGGCGCCGTGCGCACCGAGATGCGGGGCATCGCCGCGGCATCGGATCACCTGACGGGCCGGCTGCTCACTTCACTCGTCGGCGAGGCGCAGCACGACCCCGAGATCCGCACCGCATTGCTGGACGGCCTGTTCCATCCGCGCTCGGACGCGACCGCAAAGATGGTGCGCAAGGCCCAGGCGGCGGGCGTCGTGCGCAGGGACATCCCGGCGCACGTGGCCGTCGACCTGCTCGTGGGCCCGCTCTTCTACCGCATGCTCGTCCGCCACCAGCCGCTCACCGACGCGTTCGTCTCGCAGGTGTTCCGCGTCGTCACCGCCGGGCTCGAGCGGCGGGATTGACCGCGACCGCGCGCGCCGCGCCCTAGGCGCGCGCCGCGGCGAGCGCCGGTGCGGCGGCCGGCATGTCGTAGAGCTTCTCGAAGTACTCGCGCACCATCCGCTCCGCGCTGAACTTCGTCACCGCCATGTGCACGCTCGCCGCCATCATCTTCGACCAGCGCGCGCGATCGGCGAACGCCGGGATCACGCGCCGTTCGAGCGTGTCGTAGACGGCCTCCAGGTCGCGCGCGTCGTCGCCCGGCTCGCCCTTGCCGATGGCGAAGCCGTTGACGCCGTCCTCGCAGCCTTCCGGCCACCAGCCGTCGAGGATGCTCACGTTCAGCACGCCGTTCATCGCCGCCTTCATCCCCGAGGTGCCGCTCGCCTCCAGCGGCCGCACCGGGTTGTTGAGCCACACGTCGCAGCCGCGCGTGAGCAGACGCCCGAGCGCCATGTCGTAGTTCTCGAGGAACAGCACCTTGCCCGGGTGCTTGCGCGCGCCCTGGACGAGCTTCGTCACCATGTCGTGGCCGGCGGAGTCGTCCGGATGCGCCTTGCCCGAGAACAGCACGCGCACGTTCTCCTGTCCGAGCAGCTGCGCGAGCCGCGCCTCGTCGCGGAGCAGCAGGTCGCTGCGCTTGTAGCCGGCGGCGCGGCGGGCGAAGCCGATGAGCAGCTGGTCGGGCTCCAACGCCACGTTCTGCCGGCGCCGGATCTCGGCGAGGAGCTGCGCCTTGAGGCCCACGTGCGCGTCCCAGAGCTTCGCCGGCGAATCCCCGGCGTCTCGGATCTCGCTCGCCTGCCAGGTGCCGCGGTGGACGCCGTTCGTGATCGCCCCGATCGGGCAGGCGCCCTCGACGTCCTTCCACATCGCGCGCGCGGTCTCGCCGTGGAGCTGCGACACCGCGTTCGCCGCGCGCGACAGCCGCAGGCCCGCCACGGTCATGTTGAACGGGTCGGTGCCGATGGCCTTGATCTCGCCGCGCGAGAGCTGCAGCCGGGCACCCATGCGCTTCAGGTCCGCGATCGTGTGCTCCTCGTTGCCGGCGCGCACGGGCGTGTGCGTGGTGAACACCGTCTGCTTGCGCACGCGCGCCCAGGCATCGGGGAACAGCAGCCCCGCCTCCATCAGCTCGGCGATGCGCTCGAGCCCGGCGAACACGGCGTGGCCCTCGTTGAAGTG
>Ga0134124_10004861_pt1 | contig 10809 bp, 10 predicted proteins | sample KB304_FD_96880 | JGI IMG/M metagenome (GOLD analysis project Ga0134124, IMG submission 96880) | Terrestrial soil microbial communities without Nitrogen fertilizer from Kellogg Biological Station, Michigan, USA - KB3-0-4 | ecosystem: Environmental > Terrestrial > Soil > Unclassified ... | reverse complement strand
GAACTTTCTCCTGGGCAGGCCGACGAAATTGAGCGTGTCCATCGCGCTTATCCGCATCTGAACGACGACGATTTTGTCGCCACCCACCGCGATGAGTGGCTAAGCTAATTGGAGGATACACATTTCAAAAAGGGGAACTTTACTTTTGCCCGAAAGCTTCTTAACTGCTCGCCATGCATATCAAATCTGTTGCTGTTCTTTTTTCTGCTCTCACAACCTTGACCTTGGGTTTTACCTCGATTGCATTTGGCGCCACGGGTGATTGGCCCCAGTGGCGTGGCCCGAAGCGCGACGGCGTTTCCACCGAAACTGGTCTGCTCAAGGAATGGCCCGCGAAAGGGCCACCGCTGGCATGGAAGGCATCCGGTCTGGGGCGCGGCTATTCCAGCGTGTCGGTTGTTGGCAACCAAATCTTCACGATGGGCGACGGTGCGGACTCAAGTTTTGTCCACGCCTTCAATTTGGCGGACGGAAAAATCCAATGGTCGGAGAAAGTTGGCAAGACGGGCGGCGGCGATGGTTATCCGGGGCCGCGCTGCACTCCGACTGTCGATGGCGATTTAGTGTTTGCGCTGGGTCAGTTTGGCGACCTGATTTGTGTGGAGGCTGGTACCGGCACAGGTCGGTGGCGCAAAAACCTCGTCAAGGATTTCAGCGGGCGAATGATGTCGGGCTGGGGTTATTCAGAATCGCCACTGGTTGATGGCGACAAATTAGTCTGCACACCCGGCGGCGCGCGCGGAACAGTCGTGGCGTTGAACAAAAGCACCGGGGAAGAGATCTGGCAATGCAAGGAACTCAGAGACTCCGCCGCATATTCCTCGCTCGTTGCCGTCGAGATCGCCGGTGTGCGTCAATTTCTTCAATTGACCGACGCGAGCGTGGCGGGTATCGCCGCCGCCGACGGCCGGCTGCTGTGGCGAGCGCCTCGACGCGGCTCGACGGCGGTAGTTCCCACGCCGATTTTTTACGATAACCAGGTTTATGTTACTTCCGGTTACGGCGTCGGCTGCAACTTGTTCAAGATCACTTCAACTGGCGGCAAGTTTCAGGCTGAGCAAGTTTATCACAACAACGATATGGTCAATCACCACGGCGGTGTGGTGAGGGTGGGCGATCATTTGTACGGCTATTCCGATGGTAAGGGCTGGATCTGCCAGGAATTCAAGACCGGCAAAACAGTTTGGGAAGAAAAAAGCAAATTGGGAAAAGGCTCGTTGGTTTACGCGGACGGACATCTTTATCTTCGCAGCGAAGGAGGCAAAGGAACGGTTGTTCTGATCGACGCAACACCACGAGGCTACCAGGAAAAAGGAAGATTCCATCAACCGGATCGCAGCCAGGAACACAGTTGGCCGCACCCGGTGATCGCCGGCGGCAAACTGTATCTTCGCGATCAGGATGTGTTGTTGTGCTATGACGTGAAGCAGAATTAAGCGCGTGCCTGAAACTGACCATTGATAAATCGTCCTCGTCCCTCGTCCTCGTTCTCGTCCTCGAATCCTGAGCCAAAAACTCCCATGCTGACTTTTGACGCGCATCTGGACCTTTCGATGAACGCGCTGGAGTGGAATCGCGATTTGACGCGGCCCATCGCCGAAATTCGCCAGCGAGAAAGTGGACTCACGGACAAACCGGATCGCGGTCGTGGAACGGTTTGTTTGCCGGAAATGCGCCAAGGCGGAATCGGCCTCTGCGTCGCGACCCAGATTGCCCGCTACGTGAAGCCCAACAATCGCCTGCCCGGCTGGCATTCACCCGAACAAGCCTGGGCGCAGTCGCAAGGGCAACTGGCCTGGTATCGCGCGATGGAGGAAAAAGGCGAGATGGTGCAAATCAAAGATGCGGCGGGATTGGAAAAGCAGCTTCAGCTTTGGGAGCAAAGCGTCGGAGGCGCGGACGCGCTTTCGCACTCGGACAAGCTTCCGATCGGTTACATCCTCAGTCTCGAAGGGGCCGACTCCATCGTCACCCTCAAGCATCTTGAACGCTCCTACGTGCAAGGATTGCGCGCTCTTGGTCCTGCTCACTACGGCCCCGGCACATACGCCCAAGGTACCGATGCCACCGGCGGGCTGGGGCCACGCGGACGCGAGCTGCTCTCGGAAATGGATCGACTGGGCATCATTCTCGACGTGACCCATCTGTGCGATGACAGCTTTTGGGAAGCGGTCGAGCATTTTCAAGGTCCGCTCTGGGCCAGCCATTCCAATTGCCGCGCGCTGGTGCCGCACAATCGCCAATTCACCGATGAGCAAATCAAATATCTCATCGGGCGTGGAGCTGTGATCGGCGGCGCTCTTGACGCCTGGATGATGGTCCCGGGGTGGATCAAACGCAAAACGACGCCCGAAGCAGCTGGTTGCACTTTGGACATCTTGCTGAATCACATCGACCACGTCTGTCAAATCGCCGGCAACGCCCGTCATTCCGGCATCGGCTCCGATCTCGATGGGGGTTTCGGTCGCGAACAATCGCCCGCCGATCTGGACACCATCGCGGACTTATCGCGGCTGCCGGCAATGTTTGCCCAGCGCGGCTACAGCGACGCCGACGTGCAACAAATCATGCACGGAAATTTTGTCCGCTTCTTGCTTGGAAACTGGCGCTGAATACCTGTCGCACAAAAATCTCCGCGCGGAATTCTTCGGAAGTACCAGGTTGGTCTCATGTAACTCATGTAACTTTTTAACTCATTTAACTCATTTAACGATTGATCGTCTCCGTGATCCCTGCCCCCGGCCTTGCGACTTGATACATTTCCCAAGCGATGCGTTTTCCGAGTTGGTTGTCGTAAAGATTCATGTGGTCCTTGCCCTCGAGGAATGTCAATTGCGCATCGCTGCCCAGTTCCTTCAGCCGGTCGCGCAACAAATAAACTGATTCCTCCAGATGAATGTTGTCGAGCGTCCCCACGGTGACGTGAATCTTGCCTTTCAGCTTCGGGCCAAGCGCCAGCCAGTTTTCCTTCAGCAGCCGCGAAATGTCGTAATGCTCCCAAGCCTTTTGAACGAACGGATCAATGGCTCCCGTGCCGCGATCAAACATCGGCATCGGCCGTCCATCCTCGCCGCGTGGACTGAACACGGCGTCGAATGAAGCGAGTTGGCCGCCGTAGTCACCCAAAACCTTTTCCCAGCGCGCGTAGTCTTGGACGGTGACTGTTTCCTTTCCGTTGAACCGAATGAGCCAGCGCGTGCTGCCGTCAGGTTTGAAATAAAAATTGTCGCTCGGAGTTTTGGTAAGATCGGGGCCGGTCCAGTTGCGGAAATCCACCGGGTCGGGCGAGGTTGACCACGTGCCGCCGAAAATATCCGGGTAATTGACTTGCAGCCACAATGTGGACCAACCGCCGGAGGAGTGTCCGGTGAGCAAGCGGCCTTCCGGTTTGGCGTCCATGCGAAACGTCCTTTCCAAATGCGGAATGAATTCAGCCGTGAGCGCCTTGCACCACGGTCCGTTATTCACCGAGTCGGCAAACACGTGATGACCCATCGGACAATTGGCATCCAAAAACACATAAATCATCTCCGGCAAAGTACCCGCCGCCATTTCCTTTCCATCAGAGGCCGTCCACGCCCGGGTGTAACTTCCGCCAAAACCGTGCACGACATAGACCGTCGGATAGCGTCGCGATGTCTCCTTTTTGTAGGAAGGCGGCAAACGAACACCGGCTCGCACTTCAGTCGGACGCCCCCAGAATGCGCTGAGGAGGTCGCTTCGCAGAGTCACGAGCTTCACGGAATCGCTGTCTTGGCGTCGAGCGCGATCAGGCACGCGCCGAGTCAGCGCCAATTCAACGGGTTTGGTTTCGGTGGGTTTGAGTTGTTTGACCCGCGCCACGGCGCTGTGCAAATCGCCTGGTCCCTGGCCCGAGGAAGCGTATGAATGGTCGGTGTCAAGCAGGGCCATGATTTGATAATTGCTCTCTGGTGCTCGCGAAAAAGCTTCGGGAAAAGCCAGCTCATCAGGATCGACCTCAATGGTCTTGTTGGCAGTCCATGCCTCGACTTCTTTGGCGCAACACCACACTGCCCGTGGCTTTGTCCAATCCGTTTGGATCGTGTCCATCGCGGCGGTATTGGTCGCCATGAAAATCAACAGCCGGCCTGAAACGGGTTGGGGCGCGAGTTCACGATCCACGGTGACTCGAAACCGAAGCCGTTGTTCGGCCGCGGCGCCGGTCTGCTGGACCAAACTCGCAAACAGAACCAACGGCCAAAGCAGCAGACGAGCGGAATAAATGTTCATTTGTTTGTTTTGGTTAATGAGCAACTACCAGCCAGGCTGGATTGCCACGATGATTGTGATCTGAATGGGTTGGCGCGATTTCCAAAGTCAAAGTCATTTCTTAAATCACCGCATCGAGGACCAAAACCAGCGCCATCGCGACGACCGAAATAATCGTTTCCATCACGGTCCAGCTTTTCAAGGTTTGCGCTACGGACATGTTGAAATATTCTTTCACGATCCAAAACCCACCGTCGTTCACGTGCGACAAAATTGTCGAACCGGCGCCCATGGCAACGATCAACAATTCCAAATTCAGCCCAGGCGTGCTTTTCGCAATCGGCGCAATGATGCCGGCGGCAGTCGTGATGGCCACTGTGGCAGAGCCTGTCGCCACTCGAATCAGCGCCGCCACCAGCCAGCCGAGCAGCAGCGGCGACAAGGGCGAATGAGTCGCCAGTGCGGCGATGGCGTCCCCGACTCCGCTGGCCACGAGCACTCGACTGAAGCCGCCGCCCGCCCCGACGACCAGAAAAATCATCGCTAGCGGCGCCAGGCAATTGGTCGTGAAATCCGAGAGTTGCTGCTTGCCGAAGCCGCGCGCGAAACCGAAGGAATAAAACGAAAACAGAAGAGCCACCAGCATGGCCACCATCGGGCTGCCGATAAAATCAATCCAAGTGCGAATTTGATTCCCTTGCTCGACCTTCAAGTTCACCACAGTCGCCATCAACATTAACAACACGGGCAGCAAAATCGTGAACACTGTCAGCGCAAAACCCGGCGAATTCTTGCGCGGCGCGTCGGCGGCCAATCCCGATTTGGTCGAAGTCAGTTGTTCAGCGAATCCGCCGGCCAACTCAACGTGGACCTTCCGGGAAATGAGCTTTCCCAAAATTGGTCCGGCGATGATGGCGGTGGGAAAACCAACCAGCAGCGCGTAAAAAATCGTTTTCCCGACATCGGTCGTTCCCACTTGCGCATTGAACACGCCGAGGGCCGCCATCGGTCCCGGATGCGGCGGCACCAGCCCATGCGCCACCGACAGCCCGGCCACCAGCGGAATGCCCAGGAACAGCAAGGGGGTCTTGGTTTGCCTGGTGAGCGTGAACACGATCGGAATCAACAGCACTAATCCGACGGAGAAAAAAACCGGGATGCCAACGATGAACGCAACAATCATCATCGTCCAATGAATCCATTTATCACCCAGCAGATCGACCAAAGTAATGGCGATGCGTTCGGCGCCACCCGATTCGGCCAGCATTTTTCCCAGCATTGTTCCCAGGGCGATTACCACGGCGATCGATCCCATCACGTCGCCAAAGCCGCGCTCAAACGCTTTGGGGATTTCGGACCATTTCATCCCGGAGCACAGCCCGACAAACAGCGACGCCAGGATCAACGCCACGAACGAATTCAACTTCCATCGCGCGATCAGGACCACCAGACCGAGAACAGCAATGAGCGTGTAAATGAGCAAACCGGTGTTATGGCTTAGGCCTGGGATAGCGCTCATGTTTGGTTGGCCGCTTCGCGGCGCGGCCGAAGCCTGGCGGAAGTTCGATGCAAATGCAATTTCAGCCACCGCACAATTCGATCGTGCTCCAACTTTTAATGACCCTGCACATAGTTCGAGTAGAGGAGTTGGAGCCGCGCACCGTGTCGTAACCTTCCGAGCGAAGTCGATTCGAAGCCGTGAGTATTCATTTGCAACCTCACGCAAAGGCCGCAAAGGTCGCAAAGGAAGACTGAAAAGGGATTTTTCACACCGGTCATTGAGATCACCATTCAGTGACTCATATTGGAAGAGAAAAGCCCTCTTCCCTTCGCGTCCTTCGCGTCCTTTGCGTGAGGCTTGTTCGTTCCTACTGCATGGATACGGCTAAGGCTAATCAAATCGTCAACACGCGAGCGCGGGCTGTGACTTTCCAACGCTCTTCAGCGCGGCCATTTTTGATAACGACGGCTTCGGAGTGCAAGGCCACGGTAGGGCAGATGTGCCACGGAATTCCATACAAACAGTCGCCCAGCACGAACTCGTTGGCTCGCGCAGTTTCGACGACCAGATGTTCCTCGCTGTGGGTCACGAACTGCGCCTCCGGCAATTCGAGCAATCGAACCCGTGGATGCGGATTCTCCGAAGCGATGGCTTTGTGGCCGAGATCAAGGCAAAGCCGATTTGCGCCGGGTTTGCTGATGACGCGAGTCAGCACCAGCGCCGCTGTCAGGAAATCCTGGTCTGCCATCTTTGTTGCGTAACCAAAATCCCAGAACACGCACGTTCCCGGACTGCACTCGACATCGGTACGCTTGGCGTGAATTGGAAAAGTCGGGGTGCCGCCGGCGATCAATCTGGGAACGGGCAAACCCGCGCGCTTGAGTTCGTCGCGCAAAGCGAAGACCGGACGAAACGCGGCTTCGCAGTTTTCAGTGCGGATGGCGAGGTCGCTGTCATGAATATGGCCGTCGTAAACGTGCAGCCCGCCAGCTTTGAGACCGGGCAGCGAGTCGATCAACTGGTACAGCTCAACTGCTTTCGGTCCGGGAGCCACGCCGCAGCGATGCTGGCCGCAGTCGATGTCCAGGAGCAACTCAATGGTGTGAGCGGCGGTATCTGCCGCGTTGGACAAAGCTCGGATGGCCCCGGCATCATCGGCGATCGTGGAAAAGTTTGTGTGCGGGAAATTTCGGATCAGTTGGACGAAGCGGGCTACGTTTGGACCGACCGGTTGATAAGCCAACAGAACCTCCGACGCGCCACAGCTCGCGGTCATCTCCGCCTCGGCAATCGTGGCGCACTTGAACTGGGTGATGCCTTGCGCCATTTGCAGCCGGATCACTTCGGGCATCTTGTGTGTCTTCATGTGCGGTCGCAAGCGCTGCGCACCCTTTGCGATGCCGATCATGCGCTTAATATTTTCCTCAATCCGGTCAGGATAAACGAGCAGGGCAGGGGAGGGGACTTCGTCCGCGTTGCCAATTTTGTACCAAGGAGCCTCCATTCGCAGTCGCGATTGACTACTTAATCTCGAAAATGGCTTCAATCTCGACGGGAATATTTCCCGGCAACGAACCCATGCCGACCGCGCTCCGCGAGCCGATGCCGTTCTCCTTGCCGAAAACCTCCGCAAACAATTCGCTGCAACCGTTGATGACCGCCGGATGATCGCGAAAATCGGGCGTGCAATTCACCATGCCGAGGACTTTGATGACCCGCTTAACACGGTCGAGGCTGCCCAACTCAGATCGCAAGGTCGCCAGAATCGTCAGCCCGACCTGTCGCGCGGCCAACTTGCCCGCCGGCACATCGAGATCGGCCCCCACTCGCCCGACCATGAGGGTCTTGTCAGTGTTCACCGGCCCGTGGCCGGACACGTAAGCCAGATTGCCGACGATCACCAGTGGCTTGTAAACCGCGACGGGCTTCGGCGCGGGCGGCAGTTCTAATTTCAATTCGACAATGCGCGCTTCCGCGCTGAGTTCTGGAGATGTTCCTGGAGCATTCATTTGGTTTGAATTGTTTTTATCAAAATGTTTCTCGGAGTTGATTGTTAAGCAGCTTTGGGGACTTGTGCAATGTTGCTTTTGCTGACTGCCTACTGCGGCAGCAGGCGGCTCATGGAAAAACCTGCGCGGTTCGAGAAAAGTTTGGAGTTCCGTGTTTACGCGGTCGGGCTAAGGGGATGTGGTTTGGGCACGGGGACCACCTGAAGGCGGAACTCCGAGCACCCGGGCCGCGTAAACGCGGAACTCCAAACTTCTCGAATGGTCGCGACGCCGCGGAAGTTTGAAGTTCCACCTTCAGGTGGTGGTGATAAACTACCGCCATGTCCCAGCCCGAATATCGCTGGCGTCAACTCACGCCCAAACAACAAGCCGAGCTGTTGGCCTGGCGCAAGGCACGGGGGCATCCTTGGCATTCGCCGCCGCATCGTCCGAACTTCGGCCACCTCCGCTTCCACATAACCTCCGCCTGCTACGAGCATCAGCCCTACATTGGCCACAGCCCGGAACGCATGGATGCCTTCGCACGCGACTTGCTGGCCGTGTTGGCCGCGCACGCGAACCAGACGTTCGCGTGGTGTGTGTTGCCGAACCATTATCACGCGCTGGTCGAGGCCCCGAACATCCTTGGCCTGTTCCACGAACTGGGCTTGTTGCACGGACGAACATCACACGCCTGGAACGGCGAGGAGACTGCCCGCGGACGCAAGGTGTTTTTCCGCGCCGTGGAGCGCGCGATGCGATCAGACCGGCACTTCTGGGCCACGCTAAATTACGTTCATCACAACCCAGTGCATCACGGCTACGTCGCGCGCTGGACGGATTGGCCCTGGAGCAGCGCCACGGAATATTTGGCCCAGACCGACCCTGACGAAGCGAAGCGCGTCTGGTGCGATTATCCAATCCGCGACTACGGCAAAGGCTGGGATGACCCGGAGCTGTGACGTTTGGAGTTCCGCGTTTACGCGGTCGGGCGAGGGGGATGTGCTTTTGGGCGCGGGGACCGCCTGAAGGCGGAACTCCAAACCCCAATCGCCGCCTGAAGGCGGAACTACGAACAATCAGCGTGCTACGCGAGTATTTCCCCGATCACCTCTCCATGCACATCGGTCAACCGCCGCTCGATGCCGTTGTGATAGAAACTCAGTCGCTCATGATCCAGCCCGAGCAAGTGCAAAATGGTGGCGTGAAAATCATAAATGGTCGTCATGTTCTCCACGGCTTGATAACCGAACTCATCCGTCGCGCCGTAACTGAAGCCGCGTTTCACGCCCGCGCCCGCCATCCAAACAGTGAAGCCTTTGGGATTATGATCGCGGCCACTCGCGCCCTTTTGGAACGTCGGCATCCGGCCAAACTCCGTCGTCCAGACGACGAGCGTGTCGTTCAGGAGCCCGTGCGCTTTCAGGTCTTTGATCAAGGCAGCGCAGGGCTGGTCGAGGATCGGCCCGTGAACGTCGTACTGCGTCTTGAGGGTTTTGTGCCCGTCCCAATTGCCCACGCCTTCGCCCATCGCATAAGCGCCGTTGAAAAGTTGGACGAATCGCACACCGCGTTCCAGCAGACGCCGGGCGAGCAGACAATTGCGGGCGAAGCCGGCTTTGATTTTGTTGGAGTCGTTGATACCATACATCGCTTTGGTCGCTTCGCTTTCGCCGGAAAAATCATTCACCTCCACCGCGCGCAATTGCATCTTGGCCGCCAATTCGTAGCTGGCGATGCGCGCGCTCAGGTCGCTGTCGCCGGGATATTTTTGCAGGTGCCGGTCGTTGAGAATTTTCAGAAAATCGCGTGTGGAGATTTCGGCGGCACGAGTGATCTCCTTCGGCGTCGCCAGGTTGGGAATCGGTTTTTCTGCATTGAATGCCGTGCCCTGAAACACCGCCGGGAGAAACGCCGACGCCCAATTATTCGGCCCGACTTGTGGCACGCCACGCGGATCGGGAATCGCCACGAAGGCGGGCAAGTCCTGGTTCTCCGTGCCGAGCGCATAAGAAACCCACGCGCCGATGCTCGGAAAACCATCGAGCGTGAAGCCGGTGCTCATCTGATTTTCGGCGGGGCCGTGCGTGTTGCTCTTCGCTGTCATCGAATGAATGAAACAGAGGTCGTCGGCCATTTTCGCGAGGTTGGGCAGCAGATCGGAAATGAATTTGCCGCTCTGTCCGCGTGGTTTGAATTCGAAGGGACTCTTGGTCAGGTTGCCTTGCTCGCCCTGGAAAGTGATCAGCTTATTGTTGCCAGGCATCGGCTGGCCGTGGCGTTTAATCAGTTCCGGTTTGTAATCCCACGTGTCGAGATGGCTGCACGCGCCGGAACAGAAGATCATCAACACCCGCTTGGCCTTTGGCGAAAAGTGAGGAGACCGCGCCGCCAACGGATTTTCTGGCGAAATCTTCGGGCGAATGGGTGAACGATCTTTCTCCGCGGCCAACAAACCTTGTTCCGCGAGCAACGTTGTCAGCGCGATACCGCCAAGGCCTGTTCCCGTGTGGCGCAAGAAACTCCGGCGATCAAGCAAGCGGCGGCCGGCGTTCGATATCACGGGGACGATCATCGTTGAAAAGATTTATCCCCACGTGACGGAACGCAAGTTTCAACTGCAATAGTGAAGCAAACCTGTTCAAAAAAATGTGAGCCGACACGACGCGGTCCAACCGTAAGTCCCGTAGGGACGCAATGTTTATAGTTGAGCAACGACTCGCGAGGGCAAGCCCCAGCGAGGAGAAATGCTCTGGTGACACATCCCGGTGCATTTGCACAAGCTGGGAATGCAGATTGGGCCGAAGCGGTTCAAGTCCACGGTAGGTTTTTCCGACAAGCTGGGAGTTGGGTTTCATTTGCTTGGACGCCAAGACGTGTTCCCGCACTTCAGGATTTTTTTCACGAACACGAGCGGTTGGTTTCCTTTCAGCCCCGCCCGCATGGTAAGAAAAGCACGCGTGACGCAAAATGCTCTGACGGTCGAGCAGCGAGCGGCCAGGGTGGGAAAGGGATGACCAGGTCATCGCTCAAGAGATTTATTTGCACGCGGAAAAACGCAAGTAGTGGAATGGAAAACCGGCTGCGGTT
>Ga0134124_10004857_pt1 | contig 10814 bp, 7 predicted proteins | sample KB304_FD_96880 | JGI IMG/M metagenome (GOLD analysis project Ga0134124, IMG submission 96880) | Terrestrial soil microbial communities without Nitrogen fertilizer from Kellogg Biological Station, Michigan, USA - KB3-0-4 | ecosystem: Environmental > Terrestrial > Soil > Unclassified ... | reverse complement strand
GGGCGTGATTTCCTCGTCCCAGGCATACAGCGACTGGGCGATCTGGTCCTTGTTGACGATGCGGTTGACCCGGGCGGCCAGGAACTCCAGGGCCGCCCATTCGCGGGCGCTGAGTTCGAGCGCCGTGCCGGACAGCCAGGCCCGCTTGCCGACGGTATCCAGTTCGAGGCGGCCGAGCCGGATGGTCGGCTCGGATACGCCCGAGCCGCGGCGGATCAAGGCGCGAACCCGAGCCTCCAGTTCAACCAGGGCGACCGGCTTGACGACGTAGTCGTCGGCCCCGAGGTCGAGCAGGCGAACGCGCTCCTCGAGGGCCAGGCGGGCCGAGAGGATGAGCACCGGCGTGCGCTGCTTGCGGGCGCGCAGGCGTTGCAGGACGCTGCCGCCGTCGAGGCCGGGCAGGCCGAGGTCGAGAATGGCCAGGTCGAAACTCTCGGTTTCCAGCCAGCGGTCGGCGGTCACGCCGTCGGCGGCGATTTCGATCAGGTAGCCGGATTGGCGCAGCGAACGGGCCAGGCCGTCGGCGAGCAGGGCGTCGTCCTCGACAAGAAGTATGCGCATCGGGCGTCAGAAATTGGTCAGGGGGGGCGCATACGATACCACTCCGCTTTCTGCGCCTGACCCATGCGATCCATATTCCTCTATTTGTTGCTGTTTCCCCTGTTGGCCAATGCGCAGGGCAGCATTGCGTTAACTCTGTCCGAGGCCGAGGTGCTCTGGCAGCAACACAGCCGTGAACTGCGCCTCGGGCAGGCCGCCGTGGTCGGCGCCGCAGCCGACGTCAAGGCCGCCGGCCAGCGCCCCAATCCCGATGTCTCGCTGAATACGCTGTCGATCAGCCCGTGGTCGGGCTATGGCGCGGGCGGCTGGAAAGACAAGAAGATGGATACCCAGCTCCGCCTCGATCAACTGGTCGAGCGTGGCGGCAAGCGCGACCTGCGCATCAAGGGTGCGGAAGCCCGGCTCGAGGCGGCTGGTTTCGATGCCGACGATATTGCCAGACAGCAACTGGGTGCCCTGCGCAATGCCTATTACAACGTCCGTCTGGCCCAGGAGAAGCTGACCCTGGCTCGCGAGACGGCCGCGCTCTATGCCAAGAGTGCCGAAGCCGGCCGGCTGCGGCAGAAAGCCGGTGATATCGCTCCGGTTGATCTGTCACGCCTGCAAATCGACCAGGCCCGGGCCGACAGCGATGCCCGCCAGGCGCAGGCCGAACTCGAGCACGCTCAGGGGGAACTGGCCTATCTGCTCGGTCTGGAGTCGGAGGCTGGCAAACTGGTCGCCACCGACAACTGGCCCGCCCTCGAAGAGCAGGCCCTGGCAGCGGCGCCGATCGACCAGCGGCCTGACCTGGAGGCGGCCCGTCGCCGGCTGACCGCCGCCGAGGCCGACCGCGATCTGGCCCGTGCCCGCAAGAAACGCGATGTCACGGTCGGCGTCCAGCTCGAACACAACTTGCAGAATGCGCCGACCAACAGCTATGGTTTTGGCGTCAGTATGCCGCTCTTCATCTGGCACGAATACGAGGGCGAAATTGCCCGGGCCGAAGCCGATCTTGATGTTGCCCGCCTGCAATTCGAGCAGCAACAGGCGCAAGCGGTCGGCCAGGTAGCGCATGCGCGCAATGCCCTGCTCGCTGCCCGCGAGCGCTACAGACGCCTGGAAGGCGGCCTGCTGGCCGACGCCGAACGCGTCGCCAAGGCCGCCGAATTTGCCTATGCCAAAGGGGCGATGGGCTTGATGGACCTGCTCGATTCCCGGCGCACCCTGCGCCAGATCCAGATTGAAGCGGCCAGCGCGCGGGCCGACTACGCAAAGGCCCTGTCGGACTGGCAAATCCAGGCCGAATTTAGGAAACTCAAATGAAGCCGAATCTCAATCCGCTTGTACTTTCCATCCTCCTGGCGCTGGCCGGCTGTTCCGGCGAACCTGAAGCGACCAAGGAAGCCTCGATCAAGGTCGATGGCGAATATGCCGTTCTTGCCGAACCGGACAAGGCGACCTTCCTCAAAGTGTCCGCCGTCGAGCGCGACAAGGGCGGCACCTTGCGCTTGCCCGGCCGACTGGTCTGGAACGAGGAAAAGACGGTGCGCGTGTTTCCGCAACTGAGCGGCCGCGTGCAGAGCATCGCCGTTGATGTCGGCAGCACGGTCAAGGCGGGGCAGCCGCTGGCCGTGCTCAGTTCGCCGGATTTCGGTCAGGCCCAGGCCGATGCCCACAAGGCGCGGGCCGAGGCCCAGGTGGCGATCCAGGCGCTCGAGCGCAGCCGTCAGTTGCGTGAGGCCGGGGTGGTGGCCGAAAAGGACTGGCAGCAGGCGGAGGCCGAGGCCGTTACGGCCAAAGCCGAGGCCGAGCGGGCCAATCGCCGCCTCGCCGGGCTGGGGGGCGACAGCAATGGCGCCTATTCCCTGAAAAGCCCGCTGGCCGGCGTTGTCGTCGAACGCAACCTGAATCCGGGCATGGAGTTCCGCCCTGATCAGGCGGGACCGCCGCTGTTCGTGGTCACCGATCCGGCCAGCCTGTGGATTCAGATCGACGCCGACGAAGCCAATCTCGCCAACCTGAAAAAGGGCGATGTGCTGGCCATCGAATCGCGGCAATACCCGGGCGAACGCTTCAAGGGCGTCATTCGTCATGTTGCCGATTTCGTCGATCCGAACAGCCGGACCATCAAGGTGCGTGGCGAGTTACCCAATGGCGACCGCCGCCTGAAAGGCGAAATGTTCGTCAATGCCCTGGTCGACTTGCCGGCGACCCAGGCTTTGCGCGTGCCGGCCGCGGCCGTCTTTTTGCTCGGCGACCAGCGCTATGTTTTTGTCGATGAAGGGGGCGGTCGCTATCGCCGCCAGCGGGTCGAAGCCGGTGCCGAGCGTGACGGCCAGGTCGAGATCGGGGCTGGCCTCAAGGAAGGCGAAAAGGTCGTCACCGATGGCAACCTGCACCTGCTGAAGTTCTTCAAGCCGGTCACTGTCTCCGCCGACAAACAGGCTACCCGATGATCAAGCGCATCGTTCATTTTGCGCTCAACCAGCCGCTGTTCGTCATCCTCGGCTTGGTGCTGTTCATCGGCATCGGTGCCGCGGCGTTCAAGGGCCTGCCGATCGAAGCTTTTCCCGATGTGACCGATACCCAGGTCACGGTCATTTCGCTCTACCCTGGGCGGGCGCCGGAAGAGGTCGAGAAGCAAGTCACCATTCCGCTGGAAATCGCGATCTCCGGCGTGCCCAACTCGATCCGCATGTTCTCGCACACGCAGTTCGGTCTCTCCTTCATCGTCGTCACCTTCGACGAGAAACCCAGCCTGTTCATGGCCCGCCAGCTGGTCGAGGAACGCCTGCGCGGCCTCGACCTGCCGCCCGGCGTCGAGCCCGATCTGGCGCCGCCGGCGACGGCGACCGGCGAAATCTTCCGTTACCGCCTCGACGCCCCTGGCCTCAAGCCGAGCGAGATCCGGGCCATCCAGGACTGGACGGTCGCCCGCCAGATCAAGCAGGTGCCGGGGATTGCCGATGTCGTCTCCTTTGGCGGACCGATCCGCCAGTACGAAGTGCGGCCGAATCTGGCCAAGTTGCGCGACTACAAACTGACCATCGGCCAGTTGTTCTCGGCGCTGCAACGCGCCAATGCCAATGCCGGCGGTGGCGCGGTCCAGCAGGGGCGCCAGCAGTTCCTGATCCGCTCCCTGGGCTTGCTCCGCTCGTCGGCCGATATCGGCCAGGTGGTCGTGGCGGCCAACAACGGGACGCCGGTGCTGGTCCGCGACCTGGCCGAGGTCGTCGAGTCGCGGGTGCCGGAACAGGGCATCGTCGGGATCAGTGATGCGAATGGCGACCAGGACGACGTCGTCTCCGGCATCGTGCTGCTGCGCAAGGACGAGAATCCTTCCATTGCGCTGGATCTCCTGAAAGCCAGGGTCGATAGCCTGAATGCCGGTGGGCTGCCGCCGGGCGTGCAGATCGTGCCCTTCTACGACCGTTCCTGGCTGATCAGCAAGACGCTGAAAACCGTCTTCATGAACCTGCTCGAAGGCGCCTTGCTGGTGACCCTGGTGCTCTACCTGTTCCTCGCCGATTTCCGGGCGGCCGGCATTGTCGCTTCGATCATTCCGCTGGCCCTGCTCGGTACCTTCATGGGCTTGTCGGCGGTCGGCATCCCGGCCAATCTGCTCTCGCTGGGGGCGATGGACTTCGGCATCATCGTCGATGGCGCAGTCATCGTCATCGAGAACATCTTCCGGCGTCTCGGCGAAGCGCACCGGGACGATGTTCACCGACCGCAGACGCGAACCATCCAGGAGGCGGTGATCGAAATCGGCCGGCCGACGGTGTTTTCGATGGTCATCATCATGGTCGCCCACTTGCCCATCTTCACCATGCAGCGCCATGAAGGGAAGATTTTTGCCCCGATGGCGTATTCGGTGGTGGCGGCGCTGATCACTTCGCTGATCCTGTCGCTGACCCTGGTGCCTTTCCTCTCCAAGATCGCCTTCAAGAACCATGTGCCGCATGAAGAAACCCGGCTCATGCACTGGTTCATGAACAAGTACGAGCCGGCACTGCAATGGGTGCTGGCCAACACGCGCCGCGTGCTGCTCATCGCGCTGGCTGCGCTGGCCGTCACCGCGGCGCTGGTGCCGCAACTGGGCACCGAATTCCTGCCCGAACTCAATGAAGGCTCGATCTGGATCAACATCACGCTGCCGACCTCGGTTTCCGTCAATGAGGCGAAGAGCGAGTTGCGCAAGCTGCGCCGCATCATTGCTGATTTTCCCGAAGTCAATGCCGCCATTTCCAAGGGTGGCCGGCCTGAGGACGGCACGGATCCGAAGAATATCAACATGACCGAGATGCTGGTCGACCTCAAGCCCGAGGCGGAGTGGCGCAAGGGAATGACCAAGGAAAAGCTGATCCGCGAGATGGAGGACAAGCTGAACGACGTACCCGGTGTCGAACCGACGTTCAGCCAGCCGGTGCGCGACCAGATTCTCGAATCGATTTCGCAGATCGATGGGCAGATCGTCATCAAACTGTTCGGCGACGATACCGCGACCCTGAAATTGCATGCCAACCAGCTGCTCGACAAGATCGGCAACGTTCCCGGCGTGGCGCGCGCCTTCATCGATCGCGACGGCGACCTGCCGCAGTACCGCCTCGAAATCGACCGCGCTGCGGCAGCCCGCTACGGCCTCAACGTGATGGATGTGCAGGATATCGTCGAGACGGCAATGGCCGGCAAGGCGGCGACCGAGTTGTGGGAGGGCGACCGTCACTTCAGCGTTGTCGTGCGCCTCGATGAGCCGTCGCGCCAGCTCGACCGGCTCAAGGACATCCTGGTTCCGACGCCGTCCGGCGCCCAGGTGCCGCTTTCCAGTCTGGTCGATTTCAAGCTCGGCAGCGGGGCCATGAACATCGCCCGTGAATCCGGCCAGCGCGTCGTCGCCATCGGTGTTTTCATCCGCGACCGCGACATGGGCAGCGTTGTCGCCGACATGCAGGAACATGCCAAGGAGCTGAAGCTGCCGCCCGGCTACTCGATCAACTGGTCTGGCGAATTCGAGAATCAGGAGCGCGCCATGAAACGGCTGATGCTGGTCGTGCCGCTGTCCATCCTGCTCATCTTCGTGCTGCTCTTCGATGCCTTCGAGTCCTTCCGCGATGCATTGATCATCATCTGCAACATCCCGTTTGCCCTGATCGGCGGCATCTTCGCCCTGCTCATCTCCGGCATCCCGCTCTCGGTCTCGGCGGCCATCGGCTTCATTGCGCTCTTCGGGCAGGCAGTGCTCAACGGTGTGGTGATGGTCAGCTACATCAACCAGTTGAAAAAGCAGGGGCTGGATGCCTATCAGGCGGTCTTCAAAGGGGCGCTGTCGCGGCTGCGCACAGTCTTGATGACGGCCATGCTGGCCATGCTCGGCCTGCTGCCGATGGCCCTGTCGCACGGCATCGGCTCGGAAACCCAGCGTCCCCTGGCGCTGGTCGTCATCGGCGGCCTGATTTCAGCCACGCTGCTCACGCTGTTCGTCTTGCCGGCGCTGCATTACTTCGTGGCGACGCATCCCCGGCTGGCCAAGGCTTTGCATTGAATCCGGGTACGAAATCCCTGCTTGTTGGTGTCTGCTTGCTGCTGGGGCGGGGGCCGGCATTCGGCGCCGACGTGATCGATCCCGAGGAGGTCGTTGCCGAGCGCCGCGACGGCATTTATCACGCCAGCCTGAGCCTGCAAGTCGCCGTGCCACCAGCCCTGGCCCTCGAAGTGCTGACCGATTTCGACCACATGGCCGAGTTCGTGCCCAACCTGACAGCCAGCCGCATCGTGTCGCACACCGGCAACGTCTATCGGATCGAGCAGCAGGGCAAGGCCAGTTTCGGTCCGCTCGGTTTCCGCTTCGAATCGGAACGCCAGGTCGAGGTGCAGCCCGACGGCCGGCTGTTTTCGAAAGCCGTGTCCGGCACGACCAAATACATGCGCAGCGAATTGCGGGTGCAGGCCATGGGCGCCGCCAGCCGGCTCGATTACCGGATCGAGATGATTCCCGAGTACTGGGCGCCGACCGTGGTCGGCGTCAGCTTCATGCGCCACGAGCTGGCCGAGCAATTCACCGCGCTGCTGCGTGAAATGGAGCGTCGCCAGAAAGCCCGGCAAGCCCCCTAAAAAAAAGACCCATCGGGCCGACGGGTCGAAGTCGTACTTGGAGGAGCTACAGTCCCATCCTGCCCGCCTTGCCTGACCGCAGTCTGACCGTCAGGGCCAGAGGACGCAGGCCCAGACGGCGGCGGCGTTGAGCAGGCTGAGCAGGACGGCGGCGCTGCCCATGTCCTTGGCGCGCTTGGCCAGTTCGTGCTTTTCCGGTGATGCCTTGTCGACCACGGCCTCGAGCGCCGAATTGAGGATCTCGACGATCAGGATCAGTACGATGCTGCCAATCAGCAGGGCGCGCTCGATACCGGTCTTGCCCAGGTACAAGGCGAGCGGAATGGCGATCGCGGCGAGCAGCACTTCCTCGCGGAAAGCCGCCTCGTTCTTCCAGGCGGCGGCCAGGCCGTCGCGCGAGTAGCCCAGCGCGTTCCACAGCCGGACCAGCCCGGTTTTTCCCTTGAATTCGGCAGCGCTCATGCTGATGGTTTCTCCTGTGTCGTTGTTTTCTTGCCGTTTTTCCGGGCTGACCTTAGTTGCATATGATTGTGGCTATCACGCCGCAGTTCGAACAGTTCGCTGGCAATGACCAGATCGCTCAGCTTGGCATACCCGAAGTTGCGGGGGTCGAACGCCGGCCAGTTCTTGCTGATGTGCGATCCGACGCCGCCAAGCCCGGCCCAGCCTTCTTCGTCGGAGACAGCAGCAACCGCATTGCGCAGATGGGTGACCAAACGGGTATCGCTACGCAGCTCATTGGTGGTTTGTTTGGCGAGCGCGGGTTGTGCCGCCTGGGTCGCACTGCTGGGGGCGACCGTGGGCACGCCGAGATTCTCGATAAACAGGAATTTGGTGCAGGCATTGACGAAGGGGAGCGGTGTTTTTTCTTCACCAAAGCCAAAAACCTTCAGGCCATTGGCCCTGAGTCGCATGGCCAGCGGTGTGAAATCGGAGTCGCTGGAGGCGATGCCGAAGGCCGAAAGCTTCTGCGTGTAGAGCAGGTCCATGGCATCGATGATGATGGCGCTGTCGGTCGCGTTCTTGCGCTTGGTATAGGCGAACTGCTGCATCGGCTGAATCGCATAGTCGTGCAGAATTTCGGCCCAGCCGTTGAGGCCGGGGCTCTTCCAGTCGCCATAGGCGCGTCGGACATTGATCACGCCGTACTTCGACAGCTCATCGAGGATGTCGGTTATTTTGCTGGCCGGACAGTTGTCTGCGTCAATCAGCAAGGCGATGCCGTTGGGTTCCATGTGCGCGCCTCAGCGTTTTTCGAGCAGCGGTTTGAGGAAGCGGCCGGTATGGCTGGCCTTGTGTTTGGCGACGGTCTCCGGCGTGCCGGCGACCAGGATGCGGCCGCCACCGTCGCCGCCTTCGGGGCCGAGGTCGACCAGCCAGTCGGCGGTCTTGATGACGTCGAGGTTGTGCTCGATGACGACCACCGTGTTGCCGTGTTCGGCGAGGCGCTGGAGCACGGTGAGGAGCATTTCGATGTCCTGGAAATGCAGGCCGGTGGTCGGTTCGTCGAGGATGTACAGGGTGCGGCCGGTGTCGCGCTTGGAGAGTTCGAGGGCGAGCTTGACGCGCTGCGCCTCCCCGCCGGACAGCGTGGTCGCGCTCTGGCCGAGCGTGATGTAGCTGAGGCCGACATCGACCAGGGTCTGTAGCTTGCGCGCCACGATGGGCACGGCGTCGTAGAACTCGCGGGCCTGCTCGACGGTCATGCCGAGAATGTCGTGGATGTTCTTGCCCTTGTACTGGATTTCCAGCGTCTCGCGGTTGTAGCGCTTGCCGTGGCAGACGTCGCAGGGCACGTAGATGTCGGGCAGGAAGTGCATCTCGACCTTGATCATGCCGTCGCCCTGGCAGGCCTCGCAGCGGCCGCCCTTGACGTTGAAGCTGAAGCGGCCCGGTCCATAGCCGCGGGCGCGCGACTCCGGGACCTGGGCGAAGTATTCGCGGATCGGCGTCAGCAGGCCGGTGTACGTCGCCGGGTTGGAGCGCGGCGTGCGCCCGATCGGCGCCTGGTCGACGTTGATGACCTTGTCGAAGAGGTCGAGGCCGACGATTTCCTTATGCGGCGCCGGTTCGGTGGTCGAGCCGTAGAGGTGGCGGGCGGCCGCAGCATACAGGGTATCGTTGATCAGGGTCGACTTGCCGGAGCCGGAAACGCCGGTGATGCAGGTCAGCAGTCCGACCGGCAGTTCGAGCGTGACGTCCTTGAGGTTGTTGCCGTAGGCGCCGACGACCAGCAGTTGCTTGTCCGGATTGGGCGGCCGGCGTTTCTTGGGGGCGGAAATCGACTTGCGCCCGGACAGGTAGTCGCCGGTCATCGAAGCCGGGTTGGCAGCGACCTCGGCCGGCGTTCCTTCGGCGACCACGTAACCGCCGTGCAGGCCGGCGCCGGGGCCAATGTCGACGACGTAATCGGCCGAACGGATGGCGTCCTCGTCATGCTCGACCACCAGCACCGAATTGCCCATGTCGCGCAGGTTCTTCAGGGTCTGCAGCAGGCGGTCGTTGTCGCGCTGGTGGAGGCCGATCGACGGCTCGTCGAGGACGTACATGACGCCGGTCAGGCCCGAGCCGATCTGCGAGGCCAGCCGGATGCGCTGCGATTCGCCGCCGGACAGCGTTTCGGCGCTGCGTTCGAGGCACAGGTAGTCGAGGCCGACATTGATCAGGAAGGAGAGGCGGGCGGTGATTTCCTTGAGGATCTTGTCGGCGACCTGCGCCTTGTTGCCGGTCAGGGTCAGGCAGTTGAAGTAGTTGCGGGCATCGCCCAGCGGCAGGCGGCTGATTTCGTGCAGGGTCTTGGCGCCGACCCGGACATGGCGAGCTTCGGTGCGTAGCCGCGTACCGCTGCAGGTCGGGCAGGTCGAGTTGCTGATGTACTTGGCCAGTTCCTCGCGCACCGCCTGCGAATCGCTGCCCCGGTAACGGCGTTCGAGGTTGGGGATGATGCCTTCGAAGCTATGGCTGCGGTCGAAGCGCGTGCCTTTTTCGTTGAGGTAGCGGAAATTGATCTCGGTGCGCCCCGAGCCGTAGAGGATCAGTTGCTGGAATTCCTCGGGCAGTTCGCTCCACGGCGTATCGACCGAGAAACCGTAATGGGCGGCCAGCGACTCGATGATCTGGAAATAGAACTGATTCTTCTTGTCCCAGCCGCGGATCGCGCCGCTGGCCAGCGAGGCGGCCGGGTTGGTGACCACCCGCTTGGGGTCGAAGAACTGGATGACGCCGAGGCCGTCGCACTTCGGGCAGGCACCCATCGGGTTGTTGAAGGAGAAAAGGCGCGGTTCCAGCTCCTGCAAGGCATAGGAGCAGACCGGGCAGGCGAACTTGGCGGAGAACAGATACTCCTTATCGGTATCCATTTCCAGCGCGATGGCCCGGCCCTCGGCATGGCGCAGCGCCGTTTCGAAGGACTCGGCCAGGCGCTGGCGCATGTCGTCGCGCACCTTCAGGCGATCGACCACGACATCGATGGTGTGCTTCTGCGACTTGGTCAGTTTGGGGACGTCGTCGATTTCGTAGACCGTGCCGTCGACCCGGACGCGGGCGAAACCCTGGGCACGCAGTTCGGCGAAGAGGTCGAGCTGCTCGCCCTTGCGGTTGGCAACCACCGGGGCGAGGATCATGAGCTTGGTTTCGGCGGGCAGGGCGAGCACGGTATCGACCATCTGCGACACCGTCTGCGCTTCGAGCGGCTGGTTGTGGTCCGGGCAGTAGGGTGTGCCGGCGCGGGCGAAAAGCAGGCGCAGGTAGTCGTGGATTTCGGTGACCGTGCCGACGGTCGAGCGCGGGTTGTGCGAAGTCGCCTTCTGCTCGATGGAAATCGCCGGGGAGAGGCCTTCGATCAGGTCGACATCGGGCTTCTCCATGAGCTGCAGGAACTGCCGGGCGTAGGCCGACAGCGACTCGACGTAGCGGCGTTGGCCTTCGGCATACAGCGTGTCGAAGGCCAGCGAGGACTTGCCGGAGCCGGACAGCCCGGTGATCACGATGAGCTGGTTGCGCGGCAGGTCGAGGTTGATGTTTTTTAAATTATGGGTGCGCGCGCCGCGAATGCGGATGGTTTCCATCGCTGTTCTGCTGGGGATTGGAGAGGGCAAACTATACGCAAAAGCAGGCGTACTTGCACGGAGTGCTGTATGAAAACACAGTTTTCATAGCAG
>Ga0134124_10004856_pt1 | contig 10814 bp, 6 predicted proteins | sample KB304_FD_96880 | JGI IMG/M metagenome (GOLD analysis project Ga0134124, IMG submission 96880) | Terrestrial soil microbial communities without Nitrogen fertilizer from Kellogg Biological Station, Michigan, USA - KB3-0-4 | ecosystem: Environmental > Terrestrial > Soil > Unclassified ... | reverse complement strand
TCGGGACGGTCATCGGCCTCGAGCGCGCGGTGGCGGTGAAGCGGCGCGCGGCCTTCGTCGCGCCGCTGTGCTCGTCATTCGCGGGCCTGTGCGCACTGGCCGGGGCCGCGTCATGGGCGGCATGGCTTGCGGCGCTGGCCGCCGCTGTCTTCACCGGCGTGAACGTGCTGGTCGTGTCGCGCCAGCGGGCCGCGCACACGGCCGTGCTGCTGGGCGGAGCCTGCGCATGGCTCGTCGGCACCCTGCTCGATGCGCTCGGCGCGCGCAGCGATGCGGTGCTGCCCTGGCTCCTGTCCTTCCTCGTGCTGACCATTGCCGCCGAGCGGCTGGAGATGGCGCGCCTCATGCGGCATCGCAAGGGCGCGCTTGCATCGCTGCTCGCCCTCCTCGCCGCCCTGCTGCTCGCGGCGGCCGCGTGCTCCTTCTCGGCACGCTGGGGCGGACTCGTGTTCGGCCTGGCCTTGATGGGCCTCGCTTCGTGGCTGCTCAGCTTCGACATCGCACGGCGCACGGTGTTCGCGCGGGGCCTGAGCCGCTACATGGCCATGTGCCTGCTGCTCGGATACGCGTGGCTCGCCGTCTCGGGCGCAGCGTGGGTGGGCATGTCCTTCGGGTACGGCGCGCGCGACGCGGCGCTGCATGCGCTCGCGCTCGGCTTCGTCCTCAGCATGGTGATGGGCCACGCACCGGTGATCCTGCCGGCGCTCACGCGCATCAAGCTTCACTACAGCCGCTGGTTCTATCTGCCCCTGGTCCTGCTGCACGCATCCCTCGTGGCGCGTCTTGCATGGGGCTCGCTCGACGCGCAGTGGAAGGCCCGAGGCGCCGTGGCGAACGTGGCGGCCATCGTCCTCTTCGCGCTGACGATGGCCGGGGCTGCCCTCGCGTGGCGCGCCCGGCACGCCACGCCGCGCACGCGAGAGCGCGCAAGCTGAAACTCCGGTCCATGGACTACGCCACCCTCAAGACCATCCACGTCACCGCCGTCGCACTCTCGCTGGGCGGCTTCGCGCTGCGCGGTGCCGCCTCGCTCGCCGACGCGTCCTGGGTTCGCTCGCGCGCCGCGAAGACGCTGCCGCACCTCGTGGACTCGGTGCTGCTGCTCTCCGCGCTGATGCTGGCCTGGACGCTGCGCCTCACGCCGGGCGCAGCGCCCTGGCTCCTGGCGAAGATCGTGGGCCTGCTGGTCTACATCGGCCTGGGCGTCGTCGCGCTGCGGCCCGGGCGAGCGAAGTCATTGCGCGCCGGCGCGTGGATCGCGGCGCTCGCGACGGCCGGCTGGATCGTCTCGGTGGCGCTCACCAAGGACCCGCTGGGCTTCCTGGGAGTGCTGCGCTAGGGGTCTGCGGGCAGGCCACCAGGGTCCTTCTTCAGCGCGCGAAGGACCCGTTGTCGCGCACGTGGACGAGTTCGACGAAGTGCGAGCCGGTGTGCCGGCCGCCGGTGAAGTCCAGATCCATGCCGGCGACGCGCAGCTTCATCGCGCGCAGCGTCGCATGAAGTCGCGCACGCGTCGGCTCCGGTGCCGCGCGCGAAAGCGCCTCGACGAGCACGCGCGCCACGAGCCAGCCTTCGAAGCTGTGATAGCCGATCGGCACACCCGCGTGCTCGGCTGCGCGGCGGTACTGCACGGCCTCGGGACTCGCACCGTCCCACGGGTAGGGAATCACCTCCGAAATGGCCAGGCCGTGCGCGCGGCCACCGAGCAGCCTGGCGGTGACCTCGCCCGACAGGACCGACATGCCATAGAACGACGACGCGGCCCCCTGACTTCGAATCGCGTCCATCGTGGCCGCCGCTGCCGCGCCGCTCAGAAAGAGGACGACCGCCTGAGGCTCCTGCGCCACCAGGCGCTTGCATTCCTGCGCCGCATTGCGACCGTCGACCGCGACGGCGGCCGTCCCGCGCAGCTCGGCGCCGCGCTGCTCGAAGATCGACTTCAGCTGGCGCAGCACCTCCTCGCCGCCCGGGGCGGCGAAGTACGCCACGCCGATGCGGTGGATGCCCAGGGTCGTGAGGTGCGTGACCAGGGCCTCGCACTCGCGCTGCTGGCTGGCGCGCACGTAGTAGGCGACGCCCGCACTCGCATCGCGCACCGAGTCGCTGACGGTCATGGCGCCCACGAGCGGCACACCGGCCTCGCGCAGCACCGGCACCGCGGCCGACGTGGTCGTGGCACCGGTCCCAAGCAGGCAGGCCGCGACGCGATGCTCGGTGGCCAGTGACTTGTAGTTCGCGACCGCGCGTGCCGGGTCCAGGCCATCGTCGAGCGACACCAGCCGCAGTCGCCGCCCGCCGACGCCACCTTGCGCATTGACGCCCTCGAACACCAATTGCGCACCGTCGCGCAGCGCCGTGCCGACGACGCCCACCGGGCCGCTCAGCACGGCGCTCTGGCCGAGCACGATGTCGCCGCGGGCGGCCTCGCCCTCCGCGGTCCGCGCGACGGCCACGCCGCTGAACGCGGCACCGGCGCCGATGCAAAAGCTGCGTCGATCCAAGAGAACCTCCAGTCCGAGATGCCCGGCAGCGGGCGTGTGGATGCCAGCGTGCGCATGCCGTGATCGACCGGTCCCCCTCCTGCAGAGGGGGAAGCGCGGGACGTCGCAAGGACCGTGAGCTTCTTCACTGGCGAAGAGCGCATGCCTCGTGATCGAGATCAATGACCCTCCTGCCTCTGCTCGATACCTTCAGTGCGCATACTTTTTTTCAAGGAGCGCCCATGACGAACGCCACCGACTCGCAGACCGAAGTCCGGGAGGACCTCGCGGCCCAGCCCATCAGCGAGGAGGTGCTGCTCGAGAAGTATGCGAAGGGCGAGGAGCGCACGGTCGACGACGTGCGGCGCCGTGTGGCGCGCGCGCTCGCGCAGGCCGAGGAGCCCGACGCGCGCGAGGCCTGGGAGCGGCGCTTTCTCGACGCGCTGCGCAACGGATTCGTGCCCGCCGGACGCATCAATTCCGCTGCCGGCACGCCGCTGCAGGCCACGCTCGTCAATTGCTTCGTGCAGCCGATCGGCGACTCGATCGCCACGCCCGAGGACGGCCACCCCGGCATCTACACCGCCCTGACCGAGGCCGCCGAGACCATGCGCCGCGGCGGCGGCGTGGGCTACGACTTCTCGCGCATCCGCCCGCGCGGCGCCTGGGTTGCGAGCACGCAGTCGAGCGCGTCGGGCCCGGTGTCCTACATGCGCGTGTTCGACCGCTCGTGCGAGACGGTCGAGTCCGCCGGCTCGCGCAGGGGCGCGCAGATGGGCGTGCTGCGCTGCGACCACCCCGACATCGAGGAGTTCATCCACGCCAAGGACGGCGGCGACCTCGCGAACTTCAACATTTCCGTCGGCCTGAGCGACGCCTTCATGCAGGCCGTGCGCGACGGCACCGACGTGCAGCTCGTGCACAAGGCCGCGCCCGGCCCGCAGCGCGAGGCCGAAGGCGCCCACCAGCGCGAAGACGGGATGTGGGTCTATCGCACGCTCGCGGCCCGGGAGCTGTGGGACCAGATCATGCGGTCCACCTACGACCACGCCGAGCCGGGCGTGCTCTTCCTCGACCGCATCAACGCCGACAACAACCTCTCCTATTGCGAAACCATCGCCTCGTCGAACCCCTGCGGCGAGCAGCCGCTGCCGCCCTACGGCTGCTGCTGCCTGGGCTCGATCGACCTGACGCGCTTCGTCCTCGACCCCTTCGAGCCCGGCGCGCGCTTCGACGAAGAGGCCTTCGCGCAACTCGCCCGCGTGGCGGTGCGCATGCTCGACAACGTGCTCGACATCAGCTTCTGGCCGCTGGCCCAGCAGGCCGACGAGGCCGCGAGCAAGCGGCGCATCGGCCTCGGGTTCACGGGGCTGGGCGATGCCCTCGTCATGCTGAACCTGCGCTACGACACGGCGCCGGCGCGCGCCGCGGCGCGGCGCATCGCCGAGGTCATGCGCGACGCGGCCTACATCGCGTCCAGCGAGCTCGCCGACGAGCGCGGCGCCTTCCCGCTCTTCAATGCGGACCTCTTCCTGAGCCGCGGCACCTTCGCCTCGCGCCTGCCCGCAGCCCTGAAGGAGCGCATTCGCGAGCACGGCCTGCGCAACTCGCACCTGCTGTCCATCGCCCCCACCGGCACGATCAGCCTGGCCTTCGCGGACAACGCGAGCAACGGCATCGAGCCGCCCTTCTCCTGGACCTACAGCCGCAGGAAGCGCGTGCCCGAGGGCGGCTTCAAGGAGTACGCCGTCGAGGACCATGCGTGGCGCCTGTACCGGCACTTGAGGGGCAGCGACGCGCCGCTCACCGACGCCTTCGTCACCGCCCTGGAGATGTCGGCCGGCGCGCATGAAGCGATGGTCGCGGCCGTCGCGCCCTGCATCGACACCGCCATCTCCAAGACGGTGAACGTGCCGGCGGACTATCCCTACGCCGACTTCCAGGACCTGTACCTGCAGGCCTGGGACTCGGGCCTGAAGGGCCTGGCGACCTACCGGCCCAATGCCGTGCTCGGATCGGTGCTGAGCGTCGAGCCGGGGGCGCCTGCGAGCGTCGCGCTCGCGACGCCCGCGGACGAGGCCGACCAGGTGAACCGCCGTCTCGCACTGGAGCGCACGCCCGATCCCGTGCTGGCCTCGCTGCGCTGGCCGGGACGCCCGGACCTGCCCGCGGGCAACGCGGCCTGGACCTACATGGTGCGCCACCCCTTCGGCGAGTTCGCCCTCTTCATCGGCGAGCTGCCCGACGAGGCGAACGCGGGCCGCCCCGCGCCCTTCGAGGTGTGGGTGAACGGGGCCGAGCAGCCGCGAGGGCTCGGCGCGCTCGCCAAGACGCTGTCGATGGACCTGCGCGCCAAGGACCCGGCCTGGGTGCGCCTGAAGCTCGATGCGCTGGCCACCGTGCAGGAGGAACGCGCCTTCGACATGCCCTTCCCGCCGAACGGCAGCCTGCGCCGCTTCCCCGGCGTCGTCGCGGCCACCGCGGCCGTGGTGCGCTGGCGCTGCGAGCAGCTCGGGCTGTGGCGCGAAGCGCCGGCTCCAGCGCCCTCGCCCGTCATCGATGCGATGTTCAGCCGCGCGGAACCGCAGACCGGCCCCAATGGCACGCTCGCGTGGTCGGTCGACATCCACAACCCGGCCAGCGACGAGCAGTTCGCGCTGACGCTGAAGGAAGTGGTGCTGCCCAACGGCCTGGGCGGCTCGATGACGCGGCCCTGCGCGCTCGGGCTGTCGGGCAACTACCCGCGCGCGATGGATGGCCTCGCGCGCATCCTCTCGCTGGACATGCGCGTGCTGGACCCGGCCTGGATCGGCATGAAGCTGCGCAAGCTCTTGAGCTATGCCGAGCCGCTGGGCGACTTCATGGCATTCGTGCCGGGCCAGTCGCGCCAGCAGACCTGGCCCTCGACGGTGGCCTACATGGCGCGACTCATCATTCATCGCTACGCCATGCTCGGCGTGCTCGACGAGCGCGGCTATCCGCTGCAGGAGATGGGCATCCTGCAGACCCCGCGCTCATCCGGCCCCGCATCGGCGCCGATGCCCGGGGCGCGATGCCCCGAATGCGCGAACGCGACGCTCATTCAAAAGGACGGCTGCGAGTTCTGCACCTCGTGCGGGTACATCGGCAGCTGCGGCTGAGACGCACGGCGGGCCGCGGCGGGTCGTCGTGGGTCCAATACTCCGATCAATGTGTGTGCGCAGCCGCGGCCGGGCGCTGGCCGCGTTCGCTCGCGCGCTTGATCTCGGGCTGTGGAAGCGAAAGCAGCCGGGCCGTGTTGACAAGGGCCACGTGGGTCAGGGCTTGCGGAAAATTTCCGAGGAACGTGCCGTCGCGGGGATCGATCTCTTCCGCCAGCAGGCCGACGTCGTTGCATCGCGCGAGCAAGGTCTCGAACAAGGCTTCGGCCTCTTCGCGCCGACCCGTCACGGCGAGGCTGTCGGCGAGCCAGAAGGTGCAGGGCAGAAACGCGCCCTCGCCGGGTGGCAGGCCATCCACGCCGGCAGCACTCGCGTAGCGCATCACCAGACCGTCTGCCAGGAGCTCGCGCCGTACCGCGTCCACCGTTGCGCGCACACGTTCGTCCTCGGGCGGCAGGAAACCCACCAAGGGAATGAGCAGCAGGCTGGAATCGAGGTCGGACGAGCCGTAGGACTGCACGAAGCTGTTGCGCCGTCGATCGAAGCCGCGCTCGCAGACCTGCGCGTGGATTGCGTCGCGGGTGCGCCGCCACTTCTGCACCGGCCCTTGCAATGCGAACGCCTCCACCGTCTTCACGGCGCGATCGAAAGCGACCCACGCCATGACCTTCGAATGCGTGAATTGCCTGCGGGGCCCGCGCACTTCCCAGATCCCTTCGTCGGGCCGCTCCCAGTGGGCATCGAGGAACTCGAGCAACGCCAGTTGAATCTCCCAGGCGTGCGCCTCAGGCGGCAGACCCGCGGCGCGCGCGAGGTGAAGCGTATCCATCACTTCGCCATAGACGTCCAGCTGGAACTGGGAGCACGCGGCATTGCCGACGCGAACCGGCGATGCACCGCCGTGGCCCGGCAACCATGCGAGCTCGTATTCGTCCAGGCGGCGCTCGCCGGTCACGCTGTACAGCATCTGCAGGTCGCACGGGCTGCCGGCGACCGCGCGCAGGAGCCACTCGCGCCAGGCAAGTGCTTCGTCGACATAGCCGGCCAGCAGCAGTGCGTTGAGCGTGTAAGTGGCGTCCCGCACCCAGCAATACCGGTAGTCCCAGTTGCGCACCCCCCCGCGTTGCTCGGGCAACGAGGTCGTCGGTGCCGCAACGATGCCTCCGGTGGGTCCGTAGGTCAGCGCCTTGAGCGTGATGAGAGAGCGCAGCACTTGCGCTCGCCAGCGCCCCTGATAGCTGCAGCGTCGTGCCCAGGCCAGCCAGCGGCTTTGCGTGAGCTCCAGCGCCCGCTCGGGATGGAGTGCAGGCCGTGCGCTTGTGTGGGATGCGCGGTGGTTGAGTACGAAGGGGAGGCGCTCTCCAGCTTGCACCTCGAACTCGGCCACCGTCTTCGTCCCCTCGCCATGCACGGGCACGGCACTGCGCAGTTCGAGCGTGTCTGGCCCCGCGGTCGCGAGCAACACGCCGTCGGCCTGTCGAACCCACGGAACGATGCGACCGTAGTCATATCGGATGACGAGCTCCAGGCGCATGCGAACGCGACCCTGGAGGCCTTCGACGATGCGAACGATGTCGCATCGATCATCGGACACAGGCATGCAGTCGATGACGCGTGCCGCGCCTTCGTCGGTTTCGAAGTCCGTTTCCAGGATGAGCGTTGCGTCGCGATAGCGACGGCGCACCTGCCGGACCCCGGAACGCGGGCCGATGAGCCATCGACCATGCTCTGCGCTTCCGAGAAGAGCCGCGAAGCAGGCGCCCGAATCGAAGCGCGGCAGGCAGAGCCAATCGATCGATCCATCGCGCCCGACCAGCGCCGCCGTATGGCAGTTGCCGATCAGCGCATAGTCTTCGATGGCCTGCGGCACGGCTCACCCACCTGCGCGCCTGAAGAATCGCACTTCGCGCTCATGCTGCTGCGCCTGTTCCCCGGCTCGTCAATGACGCGACTGTGCGTCGTCGAAGGCCGTGGGTCTGCCAGTCGACAGCGTGGGCGCCTGTAGGCGCGTTCCGACACCGCGCGGGCGCCAGCTCCTGCGAGGTGATCTCAGATCACGCGCGAGAAGCGTTCGCGCAGCCGGTCGCCGTGCAGATGGCGGTCGAACACCATGGCGATGGCGCGCACGAGGTACCAGCCCTTGGGCGTGACCTGGATCGCATCGGCCTGCAGCTCCACGAGGCCCGCCCGCGCGAGGTCGGCCAGCTGCTCGAGCTCGCTCGCGAAGTACTCGCGCACGCGCACGAGATGCGCGATCTCGACGGACTCGAACTCCACGCGGCCCTGGCACATGAGGGCCATGATGACCGTGCGCCGCACGAGGTCGTCGCGGCTCAGCGCGAAGCCGCGCACGACCGGAAGCTGGCCCTGGCGCAGCGAGTCGTAGTACTCGGGCAGCGTCTTCGCGTTCTGGTAATAGCTCGCACCGACGCGGCCGATGGCCGACACGCCGAGCGCGACGAGGTCGCAGTCCGGCTGCGTGCTGTAGCCCTGGAAGTTGCGGTGCAGCCGGCCCTGCCGCTTGGCCACGGCGAGCGAGTCGTCGGCGAGCGCGAAGTGATCCATGCCGATGTAGTCGTAGCCGCGGGCGAGGAAGCCCGCGACGGCGTGCTGGAGCATCGCCACGCGCTGCCCCGCGCCGGGCAGATCCTCGGGCGAGATGCGCCGCTGCGGCTTGAAGCGCTGCGGCAGATGCGCATAGGCATACAGCGCGATGCGGTCCGGGCGCAGCTCGCCGATCTGCGCCACGGTGCGCGCGAAGCTCTGCGGCGTCTGGCGCGGCAGGCCGTAGATCAGGTCGGCGTTGATCGACTGAAAGCCCAGGGCGCGTGCGCTGTGCACGAGCTCGCGCACGCTCTCGAAGGACTGCACCCGGTGCACCGCCTGCTGCACGTGCGCATCGAAGTCCTGCACGCCGAAGCTCACGCGATTGAAGCCGAGGGTGCGCAGATGCGCGAGCCGCTGCGGCGTGACGGTGCGCGGATCGACCTCGATCGAGATCTCCGCGTCGGCGTTCAGCGCAAACGCGTGGCGCAGCGACGCCATCAGGCGCGAGAGCTCGGCGTCCGACAGAAAGGTCGGCGAGCCGCCCCCGAAGTGAAGCTGGGAGACCGCCTGCCGCGAGCGCAGCGGCTTCGTGACGAGCGCGATCTCGCGCTCCAGTGCGTCCAGGTACTCGCCCGCGCGCTCGTGGTGCTTCGTGATGACCTTGTTGCACGCGCAGTAGTAGCAGACCGATTCGCAGAACGGGATGTGCACGTACAGCGAGAGCGGCAGCGCGCCTCCCACGGCCGCGCCCGCGGCGCGCTGCTCGAAGGCGCGCGTCGCGTCCGCCGCACCGAAGGCCTCGACGAAGCGGTCGGCGGTGGGATAGGAGGTGTAGCGGGGGCCCGGGGTATCGAAGCGACGAAGCAGGTCCTCCGACAGGAGGCCCAAGGTCGACTCGGCCGATGCAGATGCGATTGCGCTGGACATGCGGCAATGGTGCGGCGCACCGGCCTTGCGGGTTTTGATCGAGCGCAAGGTCGCACGGCGGCGCGGACCGAACAATGGACCACATCCAACCCGCTGCAAGACGAGTCCCATGGCCCCTGCCGCCGCACCCCCGCCCGTTGCGGCCTCCTCCCTCAAGGTCGCGTGCTCGAGCTGCAGCCTGCGCGAGCTCTGCCTGCCCCTGGGCGTGTCGGCGGACAAGCTCGAGCGGCTGGATGCGCTCGTGGCCACGCGCATCGCGGTGCGGCGCGGGCACACGCTGTTCCGCCGCGGCGATCGCTTCGCTGCGGTCTATGCCGTGCGCACGGGCTTCTTCAAGACCCGCGTCTCCTGCGAGGACGGGCGCGACCAGGTGACCGGGTTCCAGATGGCCGGGGAGCTATTGGGGCTGGACGGCATCGGGACCGACCTTCACACCTGCGATGCCGTCGCGCTCGAGGACTCCCAGGTCTGCGTCATTCCCTACGACCAGCTCGAGCACCTGCTGCGCGAGTTCCCGGATCTGCAGCGGCAGTTCCACAGGATCATGAGCCGCGAGATCGTGCGCGACCACGGCGTGATGCTGCTGCTCGGGAGCATGCGGGCCGAGGAGCGCCTGGCCGCCTTCCTGCTCAACCTGACCCAGCGACTCCAGGCGCGCGGCTTCTCGCACACCTCGCTCGTGCTGCGCATGACGCGCGAGGAGATCGGCACCTATCTCGGGCTGAAGCTCGAGACGGTGAGCCGGTGCTTCTCCAGATTCCAGGACGAGGGCGTGCTGCAAGTGCGCCAGCGGCAGATCACCGTGCTCGACCAGGCGGCACTGGAGGCGCTGGTCAACCGCGTCGGCGCCTGAGGGTGACCGGATCGACGCGCGGGCGCGACGCCACTCGCGCGCCCCGCGCCCCGCGACTCAGGCCGTCGGCAGCTTGTGATCGCGGAAGGTCTCGCGCAGGCGAGCCTTCTGCACCTTGCCGGTCGCACCCAGCGGCAGGCTGTCCACGAACACCACGTCGTCGGGCGTCCACCAGCGCGCGATGCGGCCGTCGTAATAGCGCAGCAGCTCATCGCGCGTGACTTGCGCGCCCGGCTTCTTCACGACGAGCAGCAGCGGGCGCTCGTCCCACTTCGGGTGGCGCGCAGCAATGCAGGCGGCCAGCGCCACATCGGGGTGCGACATGGCGATGTTCTCCAGGTCGATGGAGCCGATCCATTCGCCGCCGGACTTGATCACGTCCTTGCTGCGGTCGGTGATCTGCATGAAGCCGTCGGCATCGATGGTGGCGACGTCGCCGGTGGGGAACCAGCCGTCCACGAGCGGATCGCCGCCCTCGCCCTTGAAGTAGCCGCTCGCGATCCACGGACCGCGCACGAGCAGCTCGCCGGCGGCCTTGCCGTCGTGCGGCAGCTCCTCGCGGTCCTCCGAGACGATCTTCATGTCCACGCCGAACACCGCCCTGCCCTGCTTCGCCTGGATGGCCAGGCGCTGCGTCGAGTCGAGCCCGATCTGTCGGGGCTTGAGCGCGCACACCGTGCCCACCGGGCTCAGCTCGGTCATGCCCCACGCGTGCAGCACGCGCACGCCCAGGCTTTCCTCGAAGGCATGCATCAGGGCCGGCGGGCAGGCGGAGCCGCCGATGATCGTGCGGCGCATGGTGCTGAACGACAGGCCCTGCGACTGCACGTGGGCGAGCAGCCCCTGCCACACGGTGGGCACGCCCGC
>Ga0134124_10004855_pt1 | contig 10815 bp, 7 predicted proteins | sample KB304_FD_96880 | JGI IMG/M metagenome (GOLD analysis project Ga0134124, IMG submission 96880) | Terrestrial soil microbial communities without Nitrogen fertilizer from Kellogg Biological Station, Michigan, USA - KB3-0-4 | ecosystem: Environmental > Terrestrial > Soil > Unclassified ... | reverse complement strand
GAGAGCGCGATGTCGAGGCCCTTCTTCATCTCCCAATCCATCGACGACATGAACAGAAAGTAATCCCGCTTCTTCTCCGAGTAGATGCACGCATCGGGATCGATGCCGTTGAGCACGTAGCGCGTGCGGCCGTGCAGACGCGCGAGTGTGGGTGAGACGAAGATCCAATTATCAGTGGTGGCGCGTTGCGGCAGGCCGATAGTGCGCATGTCGATGTGGCAGGTCGCGACCCATGGACGACCACTCGCTTCCCACTCGCGCGTAAGGTTCGGAAACTGATCTGAGATCGTGTGCAGTATGTCGCAATCCCAGACCGGCTTTAAGACGAGTTTTGCTCCCGGCGGCAAAGGCATGGCTGCGCCGTCGGCGAGGAAGTAGAAAACTTCGTGACCGAGCTCCGTCAGTCCCTTCAGCAACAGGTCGTGTATCCAGAAGCCTGAACCCGAAGGGTAGGTGCGCGGGTGCAGACCACTGCCGCGCGTGCCGAAGGCCGGATAGCGATGGGGGGAGGCGAGCAGTATGCGCATGGGTTAGCTATTGAGTGCCGTCGACGCAGGCGAGCCAACGGCCATCAGCTTGTTGGTGCGCGTCGATGTGGTGCATTCCGTTTGCGTTCCAGCCGTTGCCACTGGCTTTGAGAATCGGGATGACAAGCTCAACTTCGGCGTAATTATCTTCCGTCAACTTTGTAATCTCAAAGGCTCTAACACTCGAACCGTATCTTAATGCGCAGTCCTGGGCAAAGCGGAAGAGACGATTACCAAACTTCAGAATGCGTCCGGCGGGTCGCGCGCGGCTTTTGTCGTTTTGGATCAGCGGGCTTTTTGGATGTTCGGTCCATGGGCCAGTCAATTCATCCGCGTAATAGAGTTTTAGGGTGTCGTGCTGGTAAGGCGGGGAACAGGTGAATAGCCACCAGCGATCGTTGAAGCGAAGGAGCGATGGGTCGGCATGGTTGCCTTTGAACAATTCCGCGACCTGGGTCCAGTCATATGGAAAATTGAGAGCTTTGTAGAGGCAAACGGCGTCGGCTCTGAGCATTTCGGGGATCATGTAATATTCATTCTGCCATTCGAAGACATAGGGGTACGAGAGGTGAAATGGCTCTTTGAGAACGATGCGATCGTAGGTCCAGTTGAATGCGTCGTTGCTGGTGGCGAGCCCGATCTCGCCGAGTTTCGTTTCACTGTGCATGACTTCGAAGAACATGTACCAGGTTTGGTCGCGGTGGAGCATAAATGGATCGGCGACGAAGGCGGCAGGGATATCGGTGACTTCAGCCTTAGTCAGGACCGGCGGCGCGGGTTGGAGATTGAAGGGCGAAATGCCGGTGTAGATTGCGATTGACCACATAGTTGTAGACAGGATTTACAAGATTTTCAGAATGTACAAGATAAGTCTTGTAAATCATGAAACATCTTGTAAATCCTGTCTAAGAAAGTGTCTTAACTCCTGTCGATCCGGGATCGCGAACACGTATCCACCTTTAAGCTTGCCAACAAGATCTGTGACTTCAAACTGAACATCATTCACACACACTCGCCGCGTCTGCGCCTCGTCATCCCATGCTCGCACAGCATACGACACACCCCGGATCGTCCGTCTCTCAATCTCGATCCCACCATCCTCCAGCCTTCGCCAATCACCCTGCGCCAACAATCCATCAACACTCCGCAGCGATTGCGCGACCGTCGTGTCTATAAGCTCACTGATGTACTCCGTCTTCCCGCTCGCCTTGTACTCTGCGATCGCTTCATTGAATCTCCGGTACAAACTATGACAGTACAGCGCATCGATCGGCTCATTCTCAAAACTCGCACGCGCGACGATCGAAGCTTTCATCGCCTCCGCACTGTCGTAAAAATCACCGGCGTAATTCATTAACTCACCGTAAAGCCGCACGAACTCACGCGCGAGAGAATCAACGTGGACGCGACGCTTCGCAACCTGAAACCTATTGCCTTTGTAAACCGGTTTCAGATGTTTCACGACCCTGCCTCGCGAAAGACGCTCGTTGAAATATTCTCCCGGCGCCTTGCCGAGCAGATTGAAAACATCAACCACCGAAACGTCTTCAACAACCTTCCTCGCCACACACGCCGAACCCGGGTTCTTCAACGCCGCCATCTCCATCAGCAGCTTTGCAAACCTCTCACCTACATCCGGATGTTCCGTTCGAATCCGTCGCGCCACATCGGTTTTCAGCCCGGTAGCCGCCAGTAGTCTCACTTGCAAGTGCCGCTCATACGCCTCGTCCATCGCCTTCGAGATGTTTATCCACTTCGCATTGAAACGCTCGCGCGTGCTCGCATCAGTCGTCCGCAACACGCGCCGGTACATCTCCGCCAGATGAAACCCGCGCTCCTTATGCTCGGTGCCGAAATGCGATCCCACGTAGTCGAGCTTGAAAATCGGCGCCGTGCGCGGCTGCGTCGACTGCGTCGGCAAGTCGAGCATTGCGCCGCTAATGTCCATGTTCGACGGGCTAAGCGCACCATGAATCATGCGCCAGCGAAACGAATCCGCAGCCGTTTGTGCGTGATCGTCGATCACCCGCAGCATCGTCGCCGTCACATCCGGCGCATCGGATGTAATAACCAGTTGCCCCGTAGCGCGCGTGATGCTAACGAACGTCTCGAGCGGCGAACGGCTGCCACGCGCGCGTTTGGCGAGCAGGTGACCGGGTCGAAGTTGTGCGCCTGCGCGCACTGCCAGCGCGATGTGTCGCCGGCGTCCCGACGGCATCGTCACATGTTTCCCCTGATCGATGATCGCGACGATGCGATTCGAACCGAGCGCGAAGAGGTTGTGAGTCACCTCCCCAAAGACTGCTTCTGACAGGCAATCCTCCAGATGCACGCCGCCGTGAGAATGGACGAAATCGTCAGCGTCGTTGTGCCGGAAGAGCGGCGTGAAACCGAGACCTTTGACATATAAGTTTCCGTGCGAGAGGAAACCGGCGCGACCGGCGCCGAGGGCGGGACTGACGCCTTCGCCGCCGTACTTATCAGCGTAAAGAGTGAGCAACTCGTGGCCGTTGAGATCGTCGCCATTGGCGGCGCGGAGTGAAAACGCAGCGAGGAGTTGTTCGTTTAAGTCGGGAGTTAGTTGATTCGAAAGGGGAACCGCGAAGCCGAGCTCGCGCAGGAGATCGAAGTTGCACCACAGCACGGTCCCGGGAGATCTATAAGCCTGAAATTCGGCGAACGAAAGCGGACCGAGCGTGTCGATGATGGGGGAAACTCTGGCTAACAATTCAAGTGCCTACAAGGCCAAGCTCATTCAACTTCAGTTGGACCAGACGCTGGATCTGTCGCGCACAGTCAACATATGCCGCCATGCCTTTGCCGATGGGATCGTCGACGTCTACTTCAGTGCTGAGACAGTACGTCTTGCCTTCGACTTCCGGCAGCATCTCGACGACAGCCTTACGATGCACCTTTGTCAGGCAAAAAATCAACTCCGATTGTGCAGCCAGCTCGGGCGTCAGGTTTCGCGCTGCATGTGGTTGCACCGGCACATTCAAGGAGCGCAACACCTCTGCTGCCTCGTCTGTGAGCGGTGCGCCGGCCCGCGCAGACACTCCCGCGCTCATCGCACGCACGTTGACAGTCTCGAGTGATTTGAACGGAATGCCGAGTCGCCGTGCGATCTCATCATTCGCAATCGCCGCGGCCATTGGCGAGCGACACGTGTTGCCGCTGCACACAAAGAGAAATAAGCGCTGCGGCTGTGGCAGAGGTGGCGCGAAGCCGAGCGCGCGTTTGATCTTCACCCAGTAGCGATCGAAGTGATGCAGTGGCGACAGGAAGCCGAGCGCGACGATCAGGAGGCCCGCTCCGACACTCTGCGCCGTGGTCGGACCGCTCACGTTGAAGAAGTACGCAAGAATTGCCGACGCGGTGAATCCCGACAACATGCTCGAGCCACAGTGCATCGGCATGCAGAACGTGTTCTCGCGTCGATCGAGAAAGATCAGCGTCGTGCAGACGCAGAGTGCGGCGTAAGAAAAACCGACGAGCGCTGCGAACAAAGCGCCGGGTGTGGTTACAAACGTCGTGAGGCCCGTGCGGAAGCCCAGCATCACCGGGGTCGCGCCGATCAACGACAACACAACGAGTGTAATCACGAGCAGCGGCGAGGCTACCATCTGCTCCTCGACAAAATATCGCAACGTCGCTTCGCGTTCGTCTGATTTCGCGAGACGACTCATAAACTGCAGCTTGAAAAAGTAGGCAGCGAGGTACGCGGCAACGTCGATAGCGGCGGCGAGTGTGAGCGTGTAAGTCGACGCGTCACTCAGCGCCGTGAGAACTGCCGCCAGACTGACAAACATCGCAGCCCATGAGAACCAGCGCACACGACGACCGACGATGCGATCGACGATGGGCGCGATCACGAGTGTGCCACCGCGGAGCAAGACGAGCACGAGCACGATCGAGAGCCCGCCAAACGTAAACGCGAGCGTGGTGGCGCCCATGATCGTCGCGAGGCAAACGCCCGAGAGAAACGTGAGCGGCCGCGGAAATGGAACCTGGACGCCGAAGAATTCACGACGCCCGGCATATTTCCACCAACCCTTCACGGTGATGAATGCGAACATACCGATCACGGTGGCAATCGCGGAGATCGGCAACAGCACAGGCCCTGCGACCGGTCCTTGAGCGTCGTTGAGTAAGCCGGTCGAGAGCGCCTTCGTCAAGCCGCTGTAAGGTGTGTAAGAGAGATAGTAACCGAGACCGAGCGCCCAGATTCCGAGTCCGTACTTGCGTGTTTTGGTGAGCATTTCATTACCCTATGGTTTGTAGAACGATGGATCGTGAGTCATACCGAGTATCGATTTACCAATCGTTGCGAGAATTTGATCGTCATTGTCGTGACGAACATAGAAAGACAGATCCCGATAAACGCGCTCGAGCGAGCTCGGACGAATCAAACAGCGCGCGCCACAAGCGCGAATGCACTGTTTGACCGTGTCTTCGGCGAGATGTTCGACGACGTGTCGCGCCCGACTGCCGGCGATTTGCGCTTCGAGATACCTGCCCGTCTCCCACAGTCGCGCGACGTGTCGCAGCCACAGATGCGCCGTCTCGACGTTCACCGACATCTGGCCGAGATGGTGCTGCACGTACGGATCGTTGATCTTGTTCTGTGTGGTGATGTAGTTCAGCCCGTAATCGTAAGCGGCTTCGGCGGCTCCGAGGAAGGTGGCGGCGTAGTGCGGAATGAAGCACGTTTGCCAACCCTCCTTTAAATACTGTCCGGGAAAGCCGATGAGATCGTCGTCGGGGATAAACGTGTTGCGGAAGTGGACCATGTGACTCGCCGTCCCGCGCATTCCGATCGGGTCCCACCAGGACGTGTCGATCTCGACGCTCGGATCGGAAAGATTGCACGCCATCATCAACACTGAATCGCCGCTCGCCGCATCGACGTGCCTGACGCCGCCTGGTCCAGCCGTGTTGACGAGCAATATTGCCCACTGCGCGCCGCCCGCGCTCGTCGCGAAAGCCTTGTTGCCATCGATGATGTAACCGCCGTCGACTTTCTCGACGTTCGTGCCGAAGCGCGCCTGTTCGCCGGGCTTGCGCGCCTGCGGCTCACCGCTCCACGCCACCCACTTCTCACCACGCTCGACGACGCCTTTGAACCAGCGCGTCTTCTGCTCTTCGGTGGCCATGCCGTCGAGCAGCACGAGTGAGTTGACGTGACCTTCCCAGCAGCGCGCGAGCGACATGTCGGCGCGCGCGATCTCTTTGGTCATCATCCAGAGCGGGAACACTTCGCCTTTGTATGGACCAAGACCGTGTCCGCCATGTTCCTTCGGCACGACCGGAGCGAGCAGGCCGGCGCGGAATAAATCGTCGAAATCTTCGGAAGGGAAGGCGGCGGTGCGGTCGTATTCAGCGGCACGCGGCGCGAAGTTCTCGCGCGCCAGCACAGCGACGCGATTGATCAGGTCCTGTTGCTCGGCGCTGAGATCGAGCTGCGTGTAGGCGTCATTCTTTGAGTCGGTAGTGATCATTGAATTTGATACTCGGGCCGAACTGTAGGGGTGGCCCTCTGTGGCCACCCGTGCTTGATTGGGTAACAAACGGGTGGCCACGGAGGGCCACCCCTACAGTAATATCTCTCGAGCTAAATCAACAGGCATGTTTTTACCTGTCATAAGTCGGAATTGCTGGCTTACCTGCGTCACGAGCACATCGCGCCCGTCGATCGCGAGTTGCTGGCGCGCGCGCGTCGTGTCGACTAAGGGTGTCGGGCGCGAGCCGTAGACCAAATCGATCACGACGGCGTCATTGTTTAATTGTTCGACTTCGAACGGCGCTTCATCCGTGTCGCGCCCGACCGGCGTTGCATTCACGACGATGTCATAACCTTCGGCGTTGAAGTCGCGCAACGGAATATACGGTAGCTTCAGCAACGCTGCGGCATGTTCACCGCGTTCGGCGCCACGATTGATGAGCGTCACGCCGGCTCCTGATTGAACGAGGGCCGCTGCGATGGCGCGTCCGGCCCCGCCACAGCCGATCACGGCGGCGCGTTTCTTTTTCACACTCACGCCATACACGACATCCGGATCGGTTGTATCTGCGGTCCACCAGCCATTGTTCCGGACGAGTATGTTTGCAGCTTCGGTCTGTCGCACCATGCCGCTGACTGTCTTTGCGGTCAGCACTGCTTCTTCCTTGTGTGGTGAAGCGACAGTCATACCGTTGATCGGGATTCCGAATTGGTCAAGCTTTCGCGACGTGACAAACTCGCGCCAGAACTCAGCAAACGAATGGACCCGCAGAGGCACAAACAGCGCCGCGTGGTTTAGCGCGCGATACGACGCATTGTGCAACCGCGGCGAGAGGGAATGAAAGATCGGATTGCCGATAATCGCAAACAACTCTTTCGCCGGACTCACTTCGGGAAGACCATAGTCAGCAATCAACTTGCCGATCGACGGCTCCATATCTGCTGGGGAATCGCCGGCGACGCGTCCGAAGATCGCGGGCGAGCCAAGTTGCAACGCAACCAGTCGATTCCAGAAGCCAAGCGGACCTTGGGAGAATGCAATTGTATCCGTGCGGTTCAGTGATTTCAGTAACGAGAGCGGCAGGAATTCTTCGGTGATCGTCTCAGCATTCGTAACGATCTTGTACCCGGCTGCGGGAACAGACGAGAGCTGCGCGAAGCGATCGTTCAGTTGCGACAGATCGTTAACTCTTCCATACCAGGAAATCAATCGCTTCTCGACCGGAACGGCGCGCAACAATTCTTCCGACGCGTCAGTTTCGATTTCGAGCTCGACGCGATCGTAAAACTCCGCGGCAGTCTTCAGTCGTTCAGAACGATTGGTTCCGTCTTCAGTTCTAAAAGAATAAAGCAGCCGGCCTTTGAAGTGATCACGCAGCCATTGTGGAGCGATGTCGCCGGTGCGATCGGCGCGCACGTTCAGCCAGTCCACCGAATCCGGCAGCGCAGTCAATTCCGCTCCATCCGGCGACGGTGGGTCGATAAGAGTAGCGATTAGTGAGGGCTGTGGCATAGTTCAGAATCTTCGCTCTGGTTGATTAAGTGAGAAATACAGACGTAGAAATCGAGCGGCGTAAATATACTTCGCTTGAAACGATTAGTCCACAAATTCCGTGGCCGGTTGTTGCCACGCGCAAGAATCGCTATTCTTAGACCAAAAAAGGAATTCGGCCTAACATGGAAGAAGATTCGACGGACAAGATTTTTGCGGTGAACCCACCACCGCCTGACTTTAATCCGGTAAAACAGGCGGTCGCGCGGGCGGAAGAGCTCGGTGAAAAGCAAATCGCCACTGCACTCGGTTACTTTGCCACCATGCCCGCCTCGACCGGCATCATCGCCAATCCGGTGTTGCACCACACACCAGTCGATTGCAACGGAACCACAATAACTCTCGACATCAGATCGTTCACGATTCGCGGCACAGTGCCCGAGTCGGAAATCGTGGCCGGTAAGGTTGGTCCAATCGACGTTATTCATACGGGGCTTTTTGGCACATCAGGAGGCGATGTAAGAGAACTCGCGGCTTTTATAGACCAAAAGTATTTTCATAGTTTGTCAGGATCGTTGATTGAAGATGTTGCGGCGTTTGTTAAGAGGTTTCCGGGACTCGGTCCGGAAGTCGCGATGCACCATTTTTCGATCCTTGCCAAAGCGAAGCTCGGTCGTGAAGAACACCAGGATCGCGGCATGCACGACGAGCGCGATCCCGAGTCGATGCTCATCGAGATGATCTCCGTTCACATGGCGAATGTGGCGGTGGGCGGCATTTCGACCTACATGAATCATCTGCTGTTCGACAATGCGCAGATCAGTGAAGCCGAACTTGCTAAATCGACGCGACAGTTTATTGATGACGAATCGAAAGAGAAGCGAAACGCGTTTCAGGTTAGTTACAGTTTGATTCTCGGACACCACGCGAACGATCACGAGCGCGAGATCCTCGAGCGTATGGGTACGATTCAGATCCATCACGGTTCGGCAGGATCGAGCATGGTTGCGCGTTACATGGCGACGCTGCACACGTTCTCAGTCGCCGACTTCTTCATCGCGTCGCAGATGGCGCTCGACGGTGCGCGACACTTCGGTGCGATTCACGACATGTCAGACTTCGTTCAGGAGCTCGAGTCGCTGACGTCTGAGCAGCGCAGTGAACGAATAAAAGAGAAGATGTTGACGGGCGGCCTTCCGACGTTTGGTCATCCGGAGATCGCTGCGGCGGGTAGGGGCAATCAGGTGCAACAGGATCCGCGGCCGGCGATCTATATCGATCCGGTGTTCAAGGCGATCGATGCGGGTCAGTTGAGCATCTCGGAACGGCAGCACGAGCGGCTGGCCATCGCGCGACTGATTTATCTGACGGCGTTCGTGAATGGTGTGTTGAAGCCGGGAAAGGAAGACAGTCCGCCATTGCGGCTCACTGCGAACACGGATTTTGGTGCGTGGTGTGTGCAGGAGGCGTTGGGAGTTGAGGAGCCGGATCGAACGTTGCTGACTTACATCTTCCGTGGTTTCGGATGGATGATGGACGCGCGCGAGCAGTTACAGCAGAAGATGATCCGACCGGTGATCGCGCCCGATCCAAAGATCATTCCAAAGTCGAGCGACGATCCCACGATCCCTGATCTCGTCGCGCGAGTTCACAAACGACTGACCCAGGACGAGCCATTTAAGGCTCAGAAATAAAGATTCTCCCGCAGCGGCGCAACGACGCAACGACTCTTCGCTGCGCCGCTGTGCCGTTGCGGGAGAAAACTTTCTTACATCCCAATACCCTTCAGGTGATATCGCTCGGTATCGTAATACCTATCCACATCGACGAGCGTCATCTTTCCCTGCACGGTTGAAAGATCCACGAGCGAGAAATCACACGCCGGAGCGATGCCGCGAGCCGAGACCATCGTCCCGAAACGACCCTCAGCTACCGCTTCCGCCGCTCGCGCACCAAACATCATTCCCATGATTCGATCGATCGGGCTCGGTGCTCCACCACGTTGCGGATGCCCCAGCACCACCGCGCGTGATTCATACGGAGTCTGCGCTGCGATCATTTTCGCCAACACTTCACCCACGCCGCCGAGTCGCTCATGTCCAAAAGCGTCACGACGATCGTCAAGCGTAACCATCTCGCCACCTTCTACCCGCGCTCCTTCAGCAACTACGATCACCGCATAACGTGGACGGTGCGCTCCTCGACGCAAGGGATCGCTGTCGCCGAGTCGTGCACTGAGCAACTCGAAAACCCGCTCGTAGCGAAACGGATGTTCCGGGATGAGTATCATGTGCGCTTGTCCGGCGACTCCCGACCACAGCGCGAGATGTCCGGCGTTTCGGCCCATCACTTCGACGACCTGCACCCAGCCATGTGATCCGGCCGGCGTGCGCGATCGCTCAAGGATTTCCGTTACATTGCGGAGCGCCGTATCGAAGCCGAGTGTGTAATCGGTTCCGGCAAGATCTTTATCGATCGTCTTCGGAACACCGACAACGCGCACACCCTTTTGCGCAAGACCAGCCGCAACTCCGAGTGTATCTTCACCGCCGCAGGCAACGAGCGCATCCAGTTTCAGTCGCTCGATATTTTCAATCACTTCCTGCGAGCGATCCGTTGATGCCTCGCTTTTGAAAGGATTCGTCCGTGACGAACCGAGATTCGTGCCGCCATCGCGATCCCAACGACGCACCGTCTCACGATTGAGCGATAACGTATCAGGTAACGGACTCAAAAGGCTGCGCCAGCCATCGAATAGCCCAACCACTTCAAGCCCGAGCTCCGAGCCACGATAAACCAAACCTTTAATAGCGGGGTTCAGACCCGGCGCATCACCGCCGCCAGTCAAAACCCCAACACGCTTTTCCGTCATCATTCTCCTCTGAAAATAGGTCCTATAGGCCCTATAGGACCTATTTTGTTGTGTCCTTGATCAGAACCACGTCGCTCGTGATCACGCCGCGCGAGGTCACGAGGCTGCCGTCTTTCAACCAGCCAAATGCAAAAATCTTTCCTTCATCGAATTTTGTTAACTGCTTCGGTGCGCCGCCTTCGATCGGTTGTCCCCAGAGATTGTCGAAGCCGCCTGTATGATCCACATAGACGAGATACTTCCCATCGAGACTCCAGTGCAACGGCGTGTCCCATTGAACCTGCACTGTCTCCGCAACGTCAAATATGTTGAATGTCGCACCACCTTCGAAATTGATTACCTTCAAACGCCAGCGCGAGTTTTGCTGTCCATCGTTGTACCAGAACGCGATCAGTTTTCCATCCGGCGAGACCGTCGGTTTGAT
>Ga0134124_10004854_pt1 | contig 10816 bp, 11 predicted proteins | sample KB304_FD_96880 | JGI IMG/M metagenome (GOLD analysis project Ga0134124, IMG submission 96880) | Terrestrial soil microbial communities without Nitrogen fertilizer from Kellogg Biological Station, Michigan, USA - KB3-0-4 | ecosystem: Environmental > Terrestrial > Soil > Unclassified ... | reverse complement strand
CTCGACCTTGATCTTCGCGTAGCGGATCTTGCCCGACACGCGTCCCGTGGCATGGATGATGAGCTGCTTGCGCACCGTCAGTTCGCCTTCGAACTTGCCGTGCACTTCGGCGTTGTCCACCGCGATGGTTCCCTGGAACACGCCGTGCTCGGTGATCTCGAGCACGCGTGAGTCGAGCGTCGCTTCGATGCGGCCTTCGACCACCAGGGTGTCGCAGTCGCTGATCTCGACGCCCTTGATCTTGATCTGCGGGCCGACGACCAGCTTGGCTTCCTTGCGCTCGTCGCTCGCCGGGCGCGGCTCGGCGCGGGTCTCGGTGGGCAGGGGCGCTGTGGCGGCGGGAGTCGCGGGCGCGGGGTTGATTGGTTGGTTTTGTTGCCGGAACGTACCTTCTTCGCGCCGGCGGAAGAACCCGTCTTTCTGTAGCACTGTGTACTCCCTAGTCGTAGTAATAGATGGGACAGCGAGTCCCGGGACGCACGATCCATGCCTGGGGATAACTCGTTGACTTGAAAAGCGTAGGCGTTTAGGCAGTCCGGCGGTTGTCGGTGTCTGGCGACAGCGAACTTGCATCGCAAACCTAAACCTTTGTCTAAGCTACGGATACACCTGTCGTCGCCAAACTACGGTTGGCTTCCTCAAAGTAACGCAGCGTCCTCGACGAGTCGTAAGGGGCCTCGGCGAGCGTCTCCGCATCCCACTCGCTGCGCGGGGTGGCGAAGAAGTCGCCGCCGTAGATGTGGATCGCGCCGGTGAGGCGCGCGATCGGGTTGGTCACCGAGTGGATGATCTCGCGCCCGAGCGGCACCGCGTCGCGCTCGCACATGGACTGCGCACCGGCGGCTTCCACCCTGCCGTCGGGAAGCCGCCGCCAGAAGATGTTGTCCTCGCGCCCGGTATAGATGCCGATCACCGCCCACATGTGGTGGTTGTGCGGTGGGATCGTCATGCGGGGGGCCCAGATCACGTTGAGGATCGTCAGGCTCGCCGAACGGTGCAGCGTCCCGATCTGCGCCCGCGCCGGTTCTCCGAGTCCTTTCAATACGCTACGCGGCTCTTGGAGCGCCCGGGCGAGCACTTCCCGCACCGCTTTGTGCGACGGGTCGGCGGCGTGCGCCGCCTGGCAGTCGGCGACGAAACGCTCCAGGTCGAACATGGCGGGCCCGAGTTTACGCCGAAAATTTACGCTGAAAACTCGCGCAGCAGCCGCCCCGGCCGCGCCCGCCCGTCGAGGCGCACGCCGTTCACCCAGACGCCATGGACGCCCACTGGCGCGGTGGCAAGGCGCGGGTGGCCGCCCGGAAGGTCGAAGACGCGCTGCTTCGGTCCCCGGTTCACGCTCGCCGGGTCGAAAAGCAGCAGGTCGGCGTAGAACCCTGGTCTTAGCGCGCCGCGCTCCCGGATGCCGAACACGCCCGCCGGGTGGCTGGTCAGGCGCCGCGCGGCGTCGGCGAGCGTCAGCGCGCCGCGCTCGCGTACCCAGTGGCCGAGCAGATGCAGGCCGAAGCCCGCGTCGTTGAAAAAGGTGAGATGCGCCCCGGCGTCGGAAAGCGACACCAGGCTCGCCGGGTGGCGCAGCATCCGGCCGACCGCTTCCTCGTCGGAGTTGAGCAGCAGGGCGCTGAACACCGTCCGCAGGTTTTCCTCGAGCGCGAGGTCGAGCATGTAGTCGAGCGGGTCGGCTCCGGCCTCGCCCGCGAGTTCACCCACCGACCGCTGCTCGGCGCCCCGGCGGCCCGACTCGATCACGTGCACCTTGTCCCATTGCGCGTTGAACAGGCGAAAGTGCGCGGGCCGCGCCAGCTCTTCGCGCACGCCGTCGCGGAAGGCCCCTTCTCTCAGCTTCGCCTCGTAGGCCGCGCCCTTCAGCGCGAGCGCCGGCTGCCACGATTCCAGCCCCTCGAAGGTGTAGGGCGAGCGCAGGGTGAAGTCCATCGCGAGCGGGCAGCACGAGACCGCGCCGACCAGGCGCCGGCCGCGCGCGTTCGCCTGCGCGATCGCGTCGAGGTCGTGGAACACGGCTTCGGGATTCGTGCTGCTGTGAAGCAGGGCCGCGACGACCACCGGCCGCGTCGATTCGGCCGCGAGCTCCTCGAGGAACGACATCCTCGTATGCCCGCCCTTGGTGAGCATGAAGAGGCCGTGGCCCGCTTCTTTCAGGCTCGAGACCAGCGTGCGCAGCTCCCCGTCGTCGGCAAGCCGCGAGGGCATGGGTAGTCCGCCCTCGCCGTTGTGCGCCGGCGAGGTGCTGGTCGAAAAGCCGATCGCGCCGGCGCGCATCGCCTCCAGCAGAAGCGCTTTCATTTGTTGAATTTCATCCCCGGTTGCCGCCCGCCGCGTGGCCGCTTCGCCCATCACGTAGGTGCGCAGCGCCGAGTGCCCCGCGAACACCGCCACGTTGAGCGCCGCGCGCTGGCGCTCGAGCATGTCCAGGTACTCCGGCACGGTCTCGAAGTCCCAGCGGATTCCCTGGCGCAGGACCTCGAGCGACATGCCTTCCACCTGGGTCAGGTTGCGCATCACGAGCTCGCGGTCACGGCTGCGGCAGGGCGCGATGGTGAAGCCGCAGTTGCCGATCACCGCGGTGGTCACGCCGAGCTCGGGCGAGGGCGCCACGCCCGGGTCCCAGGTGATCTGGGCGTCGTAGTGGGTGTGGTTGTCGACGATCCCCGGCATCAGCGCGAGACCGCCGGCATCCAGCGTGGTTTTCGAAGCCCCTTCAACCTTGCCCACAGCAGCGATGCGGTCTCCCGTCACCGCCAGGTCGCCGCGCACCGGCGCCGACCCCAGCCCGTCGAGGAGCAGCACGTCGCGGATTACGAGGTCGAACATCCGGCCCAGTATACTGACCCGAAATCACCTGCATGAACCTCTTCGATTTGAAAGGCAGGAGCGCGGTCGTCACGGGCGGCGCGCGAGGCATCGGCGCGGCGACCGTGGCGCTGCTGCGCGAGTGCGGCGCGCGGGCCGTATCGCTGGACGTCGCCGAAGGCTGCGACGTCACCGACGAGGCCGCGGTCAAGGCGGCGTTCGAGCGCGCCGGCGAGATCGACATCCTGGTGAACAACGCCGGCCGCGCCGCGCGCAAGCCCGCGACAGATTTGTCTGTCGAAGAATGGAATCAGGTACTGGAGCTGAACCTGACGGCCACGTTCACATGCTCGAGGCTCGCGCATCCCTACATGAAGCGGCGCGGCGGCGGGTCGATCGTCAACCTGGCTTCGATCATGGGCTTCTCCGGCGGCCTCTTCCCGAACGCCTCGTACCAGGCCTCGAAGGGCGGGGTGGTGAACCTGACCCGCGCGCTCGCCCTCGAATGGGCGCAGGACAACGTCCGGGTCAATGCGGTCGCGCCGACGTTCGTGCGCACCGACCTGACGGTGCCGATCTTCGGCAATCCGCAGATGCTGGACAAGGTGATGGCGCACACGCCGCTCGGCAGGCTCCCAGAGGTCGGGGACATCGCCGCAGCCATCGTCTTCCTGTGCAGCCCGGCGGCGCGCTGCATCACGGGCGTCACGCTGCCGGTCGACAGCGGCTATCTGGCAAGGTAAGGACTCCCATGCAGCTGATCGAGCACGAGCAGAAGGGCCACAAGGGCGCCTTCTTCGTCGAGGAAGAGGGCCGGCGTGTCGCCGAGCTCGGCTACACCATGGCGGGCACGAAAGTGATCATCGATCACACCGACGTCGACGACGCGCTGCGCGGCACCGGGACCGGGAGAAAGCTGGTCGCCGCGGCAGTGGACTGGGCGCGCGAGGAGGATCTGCAGGTGATGCCGCTATGCCCGTTCGCGCGCTCGGTGTTCGACAAGACGCCCGAGTACGCTGACGTGCTCGTCCGCTAGAACCGCATCGACACCATTGGGGGAAGGGGAATGTTGAGACTGATCCTGACGTGCGCCGCGCTCGGCGCCTTCGCTAATCCGGCGGCCGCCCACGACCATGCCGATCATGGGGCGAAGGGCGAGGCGTTCGGGCGCGCGGGCGATCCGAAGAAAATCTCGCGCACGATCGACCTCGACCTGAGCGACGCGATGCGCTTCGCTCCGGCCGCGCTTGCGGTGAAGCAGGGCGAGACGGTGCGCTTTCGCCTGAAGAATTCAGGCAAGGTGATGCACGAGATGGTGCTCGGCACGATGCAGGATCTTGAAGCTCACGCGGAGCTGATGAGAAAGGATGCCGGCATGCATCATCACGGCGCGGCCAACATGGTGCACGTGGCGCCGGGAAAGACGGCGGCGCTGGTCTGGCAATTCACGCACGCCGGCGAGTTCCACTACGGCTGCCTGGTTCCCGGCCATTTCGAGGCCGGCATGCGCGGCAGCATCAGGGTCGCGCCGTAGCCGGTTGACCTTCGAGTTGACCTTCCCATCGTGGGAAGGTCCAGAATAGCGCCCATGAACATCGGACAGGCGTCGGCGGCCTCCGGGGTGTCGGCGAAGATGATCCGCCACTACGAGGAGATCGGCCTGGTCAGGCCGCCGAAGCGCAGCGTCTCCAACTACCGCACCTACTCCGGCAACGAGGTCCACGTCCTGCGCTTCATCAAGCGCGCGCGCGGACTCGGCTTCTCGGTGAGCGAAATCAAGCAGCTTCTGGCGCTGTGGCAGAACAAGACGCGCTCGAGCGCCGCGGTGAAGAAGATCGCGCGTGCTCACATCGATGAGCTGAAGCGCAAGATCGCCGAGTTGCGGTCGATGGTCGAGGCGCTGGAGCACCTGGAGCGCCACTGTCACGGCGACGAGCGGCCGGAGTGCCCGATCCTCGAGCACCTCGAAGGCCAGCTCTAAATCTGAGAGAAGCCATGGCGCTCGATCCCGTCTGCGGCATGACCGTCGATCCGGCGAAAGCCGCGGGCGCGTTCGACTACAAGGGGACGAAATACTACTTCTGCTCCAAGCACTGCCTGCATTCGTTCCAGTCGGACCCGGAACGTTTCTTGAGCAAGAAAACCGGCGCTGTGCATGCCCATCACGTTGCTGTCCCTTTGCAGCGGATCGTCAGGAGAGCACCGCCTAAGCCTGCACCCCGCGGCGCCAAATACACCTGCCCGATGCATCCAGAGATCGTCCAGGATGGGCCGGGTTCGTGCCCGAAGTGCGGCATGGCGCTCGTGCCCATCGTGGCCGCGGCGCCGGGGGCTGCGGCCGAGGAGGACAAGAGCGAGCTGCGCGACATGACGCGCCGGTTCTGGGTGAGCGCGGTGCTGAGCGCGCCGCTGGTCGTGCTCGCCATGGCGCCCATGTTCGGGTTCGCCGAGCCCCTAGGCCTCGCGCCGCGCGTGCGCTCGTTGCTCGAGTTCATCCTGGGCACACCGGTAGTGCTGTGGGGCGGCTGGCCGTTCTTCCACAAGTTCTGGCTCTCGCTCAAGAACCGCAGCCCGAACATGTACACGCTGATCGGCCTGGGCGTTGCGCTCGCCTACGTCTATAGCGTGGTCGCGATATTCGCGCCGGGCCTCTTCCCGCACGAATTCCGCATGCACGGCGGGGAGGAGGTCGGCGCGTATTTCGAGGCCGCGGCGGTGATCGTGACGCTCGTGCTCCTCGGAGAGGTGATGCAACTGCGCGCCATCGGCGAGACGAGCCAGGCGGTTCGCCAGCTGCTCGCGCTCGCGCCGCCTGCCGCGCTGCGGGTCGAGGCGGATGGCCGTGAAGTTGAAGTGCCGCTTGCCGAGGTCAAAGTCGGCGACCGGCTGCGCGTGCGCCCCGGCGAGAAGATCCCGGTAGATGGAGCTGTTGTGGAAGGCGCGTCGCACGTCGACGAATCGATGCTCACAGGCGAACCGATCCCGGTGCAGAAGAAGCCCGGCGATCGCGTAACGGGGGCCACCATCAACGGCAAGGGCACGCTCGTCATCCGGGCCGAGCGGGTCGGCTCGGACACGCTCCTTGCGCAGATCGTGCACATGGTGGCGCAGGCGCAGCGCACCCGTGCGCCGGTGCAGCGCCTCGCAGACCTGGTCGCCGCCTACTTCGTGCAGGCGGTGATCGCGATCGCCGTGGTCACCGCGCTCGCCTGGTGGTTCCTCGGTCCGGAGCCGCGGCTCGCGTACGCGCTCGTCAACGCCGTGTCGGTGCTGATCATCGCCTGCCCCTGCGCGGTGGGCCTCGCCACGCCGATCTCTATCACCGTGGCGATGGGCCAGGGCGCCCTCAACGGCATCCTCTTCCGCAACGCCGAGGCGGTCGAAAAGCTGCGTGAGGTCGATACGCTCGTGGTGGACAAGACCGGCACGCTCACAGTGGGCCGGCCCGAGCTGGTCGATTTCGCGGTGGATGGAATCGACGAGAGCGAAGCGCTGCGGCTCATCGCCAGCCTCGAGCGGGCGAGCGAGCATCCGCTGGCGCAGGCGATTCTGCGTGCTGCGGAGACCCGAAAGCTCGGGCTGCTGCCGGTGGAGAATTTCCATTCGATCACCGGCCAGGCCGTCGAAGGCCTCGTCGCCGACCGCAGGATCACGGTCGGCAGCGCCCGGGCGATGGATCCGCTCGGCGGCGTGCCTTCCGCCTTCTCCGAAAGGGCGGATGCGCTGCGTGCGCAGGGCAAAGGGGTCATGTTCGCGGAGATCGACGGCCGCGTTCGGGCGCTGATCGCGGTGGCCGATCCGGTCAAGGAGACGACGCCGGATGCGGTGCGGCAACTGAAGGATCAGGGCATCCGCGTGGTGATGGTCTCGGGCGACGCGCGCAAGACTGCCGAGGCGGTGGCGCGCCAGCTCGGCATCGAGGAGGTCCTGGCCGAAGTCCTGCCCGAGCAGAAGGTGGAGAAAATCAAGGCGCTGCAAGCTGCGGGACGCTTCGTGGCGATGGCCGGCGACGGCATCAACGACGCGCCGGCGCTTGCCCAGGCGAACGTCGGCATCGCGATGGGCACCGGCACGGACGTGGCGATCGAAAGCGCGGCCGTGACCCTGGTCAAGGGCGACCTGCGCGCCATCGTGAAGGCGATCCGCCTTTCGCGCGCCACCATGCGCAACGTGAAGCAGAACCTGTTCTTCGCGTTCGCCTACAACGCCGTCGGCGTTCCGCTCGCCGCCGGGGTGCTCTATCCGGCATTCCACCTGTTGCTCTCGCCCATCTTCGCGGGCGCGGCGATGGCCTTGAGCTCCGTTTCCGTGGTGAGCAACGCGCTGCGCCTGCGACGGGTGCGGCTGTAGCGCGCTTCAGCGGCTGAGGCGACGCAAATTGCCCTCGGCTATGGCATCTCGGAGCGCTCGCCGCGGGCAGGACTTGAGGACCGCGTCTCGCCGTGGCGATCGCTGCGGACCAGAAGCTTCGCGAGCAGGATGACGATGGTCACCAGCAGGGCGATGACCAGTACCCAGCCCAGCAGTCCGACGCCCATCATCCAGCCCATCATCGAATTCATCATCCCGTTCATCATCGTGGCGTGCTCCTTGACCTCCGTCATGTTTGATCCCGAATGCCTGTGGAATGTTCCTGTAACCGCTGTAGAATGGCGCCGGCCATGAGCCGTCGCCTTATCCGCCGCCTTGCCTTCGCGCTGATCGCGGTTCTCGCGTTTGCGCAGGCGAGCGTCGTCCTTGCGGCGTGCGCCATGGATCGAGGCGAAATGGGCGCCATGATGGCGCAGGTGAACGAGAGCGGTGCGGCCGACGAAGGATGCTGCGCGCCGGCCTCGGTCTCCCTCCCTGAAGCCCAAGTCGTAAGCAACTGCTTTGCCCACTGCACCGCAGACCTGCAGCTGACGGGGTTCCCCGTTGCCCTGGTGCAGGTGCCCGCAGCGACGCCAGTGCTGCTGTTGCCTCAGCTTGAACCCAGCCCGCCGGGACGCGCGCTTCTTGAAGCGCCGCCTCCGCCGACGCTCGCTTCGCGCATCCTGCTGCACTCCTTCCTGATCTGATCTCCCGGCCGTCGTAGGACGGCCGCTCCCGGTCCCGGTTAATCGCTGCGCGGCTTTCCGCGTGTGCTCAACCCAAGGTCGTTTGGAGATCGCAATGCAGGGCTTTCGCAAATCATTGTTGTGTGCAGCGCTCGCGCTGGTCGTGTTGCCGGCCGCGGCACAGCCGCTTTCGCTCCAGGATGCGCAGCGGCGGGCGCTCGAGCGCTCGCGGCAACTCGCGGCCCAGGACTCGGCGGTGCTGGCCTCGCGCGAAATGGCCGTGGCCGCGGGCCAGCTGCCCGACCCGACGCTGAAACTCGGCATCGACAATCTGCCGGTCACCGGCCCAGACCGGTTCAGCCTCACGAACGATTTCATGACCATGCGGCGCATCGGCGTCATGCAAGAGCTCACGCGCGGGGAGAAGCGCGAGCTGCGCGGGCAGCGCTTCGAGCGCGAGGCGGAGAAATCTCTCGCTGAGAAGACAGGCGTAATCGCGGCGATCCAGCGCGACACAGCCCTTGCCTGGCTGGAGCGCTTCTATGCCGAGGCCATGGCGGGAGTGATTGCCGAGCAGGCCGACCAGGTGAGACGGGAAATCGTCGCGGCCGAAGGCGCGTACCGCGGCGGCCGCGGCAGCCAGTCGGACGTGATCGGCGCGCACGGCACCTTGGCTTCGCTCGAAGAACGCGCGAGCGAGTACGCGAGCCGCATCCGCGTGGCCAAGGCGAACCTCGCGCGCTGGATCGGCGAGGGCGCCGAGGCTCCGCTCGCGTCAAAGCCGGCCATGGATACGGTAAGGCTGGATACCGAGACGCTCGAGGCGCACCTTGCGACGCATCCGGAAATGGTGGTCCTTGCCAAGCAGGAGGAGATTGCTGCGACCGAAGCGCGGCTTGCCCGGGCGAGCAGGACGCCGGATTGGACGCTCGAGGCAGCCTACCAGCAGCGTGGTCCGGATTTTTCGAACATGGTATCCATCGGCGTATCGATCCCGTTGCCGTGGGACCGCGCCAACCGGCAGGACAGGGAAATCGCGTCGAAGCTCGCCATGGCCGAGCAGGCGCGCGCGCAGCGCGAGGAGATGCTCCGCGCGCACGTAGGCGAAGTGCGGACGATGCTCGAAGAATGGCATAACCGGCGGGAGCGCCTGCAACGTTACGAGCGGGATCTGATTCCACTCGCGCGCGAGCGCGCGCAAGCGGCGCTCGCAGGCTATCAGGGCGGCAGGACGACCATCTCCGATCTGCTTCTCGCGCGTCGCAACGAGAGCGACGTACGGATGCAGGCGGTTCAGCTCGAGATGGACGCCGCCCGGATGTGGGCAAGGCTCAACTTCCTCATACCGGACAGTGAAACCCACGGGGAAGAACACAAATGAAAACCCGAACCCTGATCATCGGGATGGCCCTGGCCGGGATTCTGGCGGCGGCCGGTTATGGCCTCTATTCCGTCGGAATGGACCGCGGAATGAAGATGGGGGGTTCCGCGGCGGGAGGCGGCGGTGCGCAACAGGCGGGCGCGGTCGACCCGGCCACGGGGAGAAGGATTCTTTACTGGCACGACCCGATGGTGCCGGGACAGAAATTCGACAAGCCGGGCAAGTCGCCCTTCATGGACATGCAGCTTGTGCCGGTGTACGCCGACGAAGCCGGCACAGAGGGCACGGTCAGGATCGATCCGCGCATGCAGCAGAACCTCGGCATGCGTCTCGCCGACGTACGGAAAGGGGTGCTTGCGCCTACGGTCGAGGCGGTGGGAACCGTTGCATACAACGAGCGCGATGCGGCGCTTGTCCAGGCCCGCGCCAATGGCTACGTCGAACGCCTCCATGTGCGCGCCACTCTCGACCCGGTGCGCAAGGGCCAGCCGCTGGCCGAGCTGTACGTCCCCGACTGGGTCGCGGCGCAGGAAGAGTATCTCTCCGCGCGCCGCATGGCCGGCACGCGGCTCGAGGCTTTGGTGGAAGGCGCGCTGCAGCGCATGCGCCTTGCCGGGATGAGCGAAGAGCAGATCAAGATGGTGGAATCCAGCGGCAAGGTGCACCCCCGTCTCACCGTCACCTCTCCGATCGGCGGCGTCGTGGCGGAGCTCGGTGCGCGCGAGGGCATGACGGTGATGTCGGGAGCGCCGCTCTTTCGCATCAACGGTCTCGGCACGGTGTGGGTGAACGCCGAGGTGCGGGAAACGCAGGCGAGCGAAGTGCGGGTAGGGAATCCCGTCGACGCGCGCACGCCGGCACTACCCGGCAAGGTGTTCAAGGGAAAGGTGAGCGCCATTCTTCCCGAAGTGAGCCCCGCAACGCGCACCCTCAAGGCGCGCGTCGAGCTCACGAATCCCGGTGGCGAGTTGAAGCCCGGAATGTTCGCCACCGTCAACTTCACGTCGGCGGCGCGCAAGGAGGCGTTGCTGGTGCCTACCGAAGCGGTCATCCAGACCGGCAAGCGCACGGTCGTCGTCGTGGCCCAGGGTGAAGGGAAGTTCGCCCCGGTGGAGGTCGAGATCGGGATCGAGACCAACGGGCAGACCGAGATCCGCAAGGGACTCGAAGCCGGCCAACGGGTCGTGGTCTCGGGTCAGTTCCTGATCGATTCGGAATCGAGCCTCCGAGCGACGGCGACGCGCATGGGCGAGCCGCAGTCGGGTGGCGCCGATCCGCTCGCGGGGTCTACCCACAAGGGCACGGCGAAGGTCGAGAAGATCGACAAGGGTGAAGTGATCCTCTCGCACGGCCCGATCGCCTCGCTGCAGTGGCCGCCGATGACTATGGGCTTCAAGCCGCCGCCGAGCGGTCTGCCCAAGGACATCGCGGTCGGCGACACGGTCAGCTTCGAATTCCGCCAATCAAAAGAGGGTCCATTCGAAATCGTTGCGATCTCGAAGGCCGCGAAATGATCGCCAGCCTGATCCGGTGGTCGATCGCCAATCGCTTCCTGGTGCTGCTCGGCACCTTCATGGTGTCCGCCTGG
>Ga0134124_10004853_pt1 | contig 10817 bp, 9 predicted proteins | sample KB304_FD_96880 | JGI IMG/M metagenome (GOLD analysis project Ga0134124, IMG submission 96880) | Terrestrial soil microbial communities without Nitrogen fertilizer from Kellogg Biological Station, Michigan, USA - KB3-0-4 | ecosystem: Environmental > Terrestrial > Soil > Unclassified ... | reverse complement strand
GTTGCTCGAACTTGGCCGATGGAAGAGTGCTCATGACGTTGCTTCCAGCAAGGACCGTACCTACGCTCGTCAGTGCATGGCGACGACGCGAGTCCGGCGCGTCGTGCGCGACTCCCACGCCGACAGCACCCTTTCCCAGAACTCGCCGAAATACACGGCGGCATGCCGCCTCAGGTCGCGCTCGGTGAGTGCCAGCGTGGCCAGCGGCGTCTTCCCAGAAATCTGGCGCATTTGGCCGAGTGCACGCTCTGCGCCGTGTCCGCCGCAGGTGACGAAGAACCCAACCTCGGGCAGAGCTGCCGCATAACGATTCAGATACGTGCGGACAGGGCTAGACAGGGCCGCGCCCCAGATCGGTGAGCCGAGCAGAACGATGTCATACTCCCCGGGACTGTGTGTCGGCGGGCGGATGCTGGTGTCGCGCTCTGCGAGGGCCTCGAATCCTGACAACAAGTAGCCGGTCAGTCCGCGACGGCTGATGGTCGTCGTCAGCGCCTCGAGGTCCGCACCGCTCGCGTGTGCGAGGCCCGCCGCCACTCCTTCGGTGATGCCGCTGCGAGAATAGTACGCGATGAGAACTCGTGGACTCGGTGGCTGCGAAGTCATGAGCCCCATGAGGCAAAGTGCACGCCAGCGCCGCTCACTGGCTCAGACTGCTTTCGCATTGCTACCCGTGCAGCGCTTGCGTTCAGCGAGTGCAATGCTTGCGTCGCCCCTTGTAGCTGTTCGCACGCTACCCGCATGCAAGTGGACGGGGCACTCGGGAAAACGGGTCGAGCAATCTTGCACTCCAACGGCTGCTCACGATGAATTGGCGCAGAACATGCTTGCGCTGGGGAATGGCAAGCTCGAATTCGAAGGCCAATCGTCTCAATTGCCCGCGAGCCGGGCTTCGGGATCTCGAAACGACGTACAGCCCCAACTTTGCGCGCGCCTTTCGCTCGCGTCAGCGCCGTAATTCCAAGTCGAAGATCGCTTCGCCAATGAGCGAAACACTTTCGCCCTTCGCGAATCCCGCGGGGCCCGAGGCGGGGCCCCAAGATATCGAGCGCGAGGCGACGCGCGACGAACAGTCCGAGTCGAGCGATATCGAACGGAGTTGACCTGGCCGCGTGAGCGAGCCCCCCTCAGGTCGCCCAGCTGGAACGAACCTTGCGGTGTGGGCCTCCGCGAAGGCTCATCTCGAGCCGAGGAAAGGACACACCGGCATGAAAACCGATCTGGAACTGAAGAAGGACGTCGAGGACGAGTTGAACTGGGAGCCGACCGTGAATGCGGCCCACATCGGCGTCGCCGCGAACAACGGAGTCGTGACGCTCACCGGTCACATTCCTTCGTACGCGGAAAGGTGGGAAGCAGAAGGCGCGACGAAGCGCGTGTTCGGCGTCGCTGCGGTCGCCAACGAACTGGAGGTCAAGCTACCCGGCAGCAGCGAACGCAGCGACGAAGACATCGCGGCCGCGTGTGTTGCCGCGCTCAAGGCGAATTACGTCGTGCCGGACGAGAAGATCAAGGTCGTCGTCAGGGGCAAGCGGGTCACGTTGGAAGGGATGGTCGATTGGCAGCACCAAAGGAAAGCCGCGATGCGCGCCGTGCGCGACATCCTGGGCGTGCTGAGCGTCACGAACGACATCACCGTGAAGCCACATGCCTCGCCCAATGACGTGAAGCAAAAGATCGAACAGGCGCTGAGGCGCAGCGCTGAAATCGACGCGCGTCGAATCAGCGTCGAGACGCACGATGGGAAGGTCACTCTGCGTGGGACCGTGCGCGCGTGGACTGAAAAGGAAGAAGCCGAACACGCCGCATGGGCGGCCCCGGGCGTCACCACGGTGGAGAATCAAATCAACATCACGTACTGAGCTCATCGAGTTCGGAGGACCAAGTGGCGACCAGTTCGTGCGCTCGTCGCTACTTGGTCTGCGAGAACCGGATCGCTACCGAACCTTGGGCAGCGAGCGTGTCGGCCATTTCTCGCGCGGACTGGAAACGATGCGCTACGTCCCTCCCGAGCAGACACCGTGTTGCTTCGATGCAAGCATCCACGCGCGCTGGAACGGCAATTCGGCGCCAATTGACGTTGATCAGCGGTCGCCACCGAGATTGCTAGTCGCAAAAGTCGCGCATGGGTGGCTGTCAGTGTCGCACAGGGACCGGCGTACGCGCTGATAGGAACTCGTAGACGTTGGCTGGGCACGACGCATGCACGCTGTGCGGCCATGAGCGTCATGCGAGCATGGTCATTCCGTCCACGATTCGTATGGGGCGCCGTGGTTGCGCTGCTCGGTGGATTGCTGGCGTTTGCCCGCTGGTCGCGCACGGAGCCGAAGCAGGCACCGCCAGGTCAACCGCCCGCTTGCATTCAGGTTTGGCCCGAGGTTCGCTACCGCAACTACGGCTATGACCACATCGTTCATGTCGCGAATGCCTGCGGCGCGCGGGCGACTTGCTCCGTTTCCAGCGACGTGACTCCGAACCCCGTCCGCACGGAAATCAACGCCGGGGAGCGTGTCGAAGTGCTGCTTGCACGCGGGTCCCCGGCCAGCCAATTCACGCCCCGCGTGGCTTGCGGATTGGTACTGTGAAACGGTCGCCGTTGCTTCGGAGCGTCGCTTGCGCACCCGATGCGCGGCGATGCGAAACGGCTGCGTGAACGAAGCCAGCGATAGTAAGTCGAGAACGCCCCCTGGAATCAGGGCAGTGGCGAGCATCACTTCATTGATGTTGGGATGCGCAAGCCAGGTGTCCGTCGCACGCTGCGCGCACGTGAGCCAAAAATGCCTGGAGTGCCGTTGCGAGCCCCCGGATAAGCGTCGAATTCGTCGACCACCGCGACGGTCGGCTTTGGGATGAAGTCTGCGGCCTGCAGGCCGATTGCGAGTCCAAGCTCACGAAACGCGAGCCGTTGCGATTCGGGGCGGCTGAACTCGCCGCTCTCGAGGCTGTTCTCCAGCCCGCCACGTGCCGAGTCGAGAACACGCTCGAGGAGCCGCGGATCGTCGAATGGTTGAACGCGATCGAGCTGTGCGATGCGACACGCATCCAGCAGGAGACCGCCGACCCCCGAGTTGCTGATGGGCACGAGTTCCAACTTCGGCAACATGTTCAGCATGGCGGGTGCCGCGATCTCTTTGCCGTTTCTGCCGATGTTGCCGAGCCAGATCTTGCTCAACAACTTCCTCTACGACCTGGCACAGATCAGCATTCCGTCAGACCACGTGGACGCCGAGTTCACGAGAAAGCCTCGGCGCTGGGACATCGGGCTGATTCGGCGCTTCATGTGGTTTGTGGGGCCGGTGAGCTCGCTCTACGATGCTCTCACGTTCTTCGTGCTGCTCCGGGTTTTTCACACGAATGCCGAGTCGTTCCACACTGGCTGGTTCGTCGAGTCGCTGGCGACTCAGTCGCTCGTGGTTTTCGTGATTCGGACGGCGAAGAACCCGTTCAAAAGCAGACCGAGCGCCGCGCTGATCGCCACCACGATGGGTGTCGTAGCCTTGGGATTGCTCCTGCCTTGGTTGCCGTTCGCACGCACCTTGGGCTTCGTGCCGCTGCCCACGGCCTACTTCGCGTTCCTGGCCTTCGCGACTCTGACCTATTTGGCGCTCGTTGAAGGCGTCAAGCGAGTCGCGCTCCGCGAAGCGATGGGCTGAGTCCGTTCGAACTACTTCCTGCGTGCAGCCAGGACCATCGCAACCGTAATCAAAAGCGGGATCGCTGCGACTAGTACGCGAGGGAGGAGCTGCGCCTGGGATTCGAGGGGAGTGCCGAACGCGCGTTCCTGCAAGACCCATCCTGCCGCCAAAAGGCCCAGGACGAGGAAAGCCAGACTGAGGCGTGGATGGCCCGGGGACAGCTGGAGAAAACGACGAAAGTCAGACCAGCGAGACTCCGAGCCGAACGGGGTGAGTCGAGGCCGATTGTTCATGTTTGATCTCATCGTCGCGCTCCTTCGATGCCAGATCCGCGGATGTCCGAGGTGCCTGGTCATCGTGCGATGGTGCGGGCTTGAACTCATTGCTGGCACCTCGGTGACCTTTCGAAAGCAACGCCCGCGCCACGACGCAGATGGGCCTTTGCCGGCCATTGGCGTCGTGCGAGGGCGCGGCGGGAGCTTCGCGCAAACCTTGCGCTGACTGGACGCAGGGCTTGCGGCTCTCCTCCCGAATTGCTCCTCGCTGCTCAATGGAGGCCCCTTGGCGTCGGCGTCGCCGCGGGCGCGCCTCGTCGAGCGAACGGTGAGCGCCTGGCACACGTTCTGCATCGTGCGAACACATGAAGCGCACAGACTCTGAAATTCGCGAAGCGGTGCTATCGGAGCTCGCTTGGGATGCTCGTCTCGAGGGTGCGAACATCGCAGTCGCGGTCGACGACGGGATCGCTTGCCTGACGGGGACAGTCGGAAGTTGGGGAGCGCGACTTGCGGCTCGAGAAGCTGCATACCACGTGAAAGGGGTCGTCGACGTCGACAGTCGACTGGACGTCAACGTCGGCGACGGTTGGCGAAGTGATGCAGATATCGCGGCAGCCGCGCGCAACGCGCTCGATGGGGACGTGTTCGTACCGGGCACGCGACTTCGCAGCAGCGTGGCTGACGGAGAGGTCACTCTGCGCGGGGAGGTGAAGCATTGCTGGGAGCGAGACGATGCTGAAAAGGTGATCCGCAATATCCCCGGCGTCCGCCGCGTGATCAACGAAATCCGCGTCGAGCCGATGCCGATCGCGCCGATGCACATTCGCAAGTCGATCGAGGCGGCGCTCGAGCGGCGCGCTTTGCGCGAAGCGCGCCGCATCAATCTGGAGATCCATGAAGGGCACGTGATCCTAACGGGCGCGGTACATTCTTGGGCAGAGCGTCAATCCGTGGTGGGTGCCGCCAAGAGCACACCAGGTGTCCGCAGCGTCGACGACCGCCTTCGGATCGAGAGCTAGCGTGATGCGGCGCTCGTCAAGCCGGTTCGTTCGCACTCGATGAGGGAATCATGAATTACATCGTGCCATTTCGACAGCTCGACATGACCGCCGTCCCAGAGGTCGGCGGCAAGAACGCGTCACTGGGCGAGCTCTTGAACCGACTCGAGCCCCAGGGAATTCGCGTTCCCGACGGCTTTGCGATTACCGCGTCTGCGTTTCGACTCCATTTGAAGCGCGCCGGGCTCTCCGAAGTGATTTACTCGGAACTAGATACGTTGGACGTGCGCGACAACGCGGCGCTGTCGCGCGTCGCGGAAGGCATTCGAACGCGCATTCGCTCGGCGCCCCTACCTCCCGAATTGGAGGCCAGGATCTACGAGGCCTATCGGACCTTGAGCCGTCACTACGGTGAGGACGAAACGGACGTAGCCGTGCGGTCCAGCGCGACCGCCGAGGACTTGCCGACCGCGTCGTTCGCCGGCCAGCAAGAGAGCTACCTCAACGTGCGCGGCCGCGAGTCGCTGGTGCAGGCGGTCCGCGACTGCATGGCGTCGCTCTTCACGGACCGCGCGATCGTCTATCGAGCCGAGCGCGGGTATCCCGAGCGCACCGTGGCGCTGTCGGTGGGGATCCAGAAAATGATACGCAGTGATTTGGGCGCGGCCGGCGTCATCTTCACGCTCGACACCGAGAGTGGCTTTCGGGACGTGGTGCTCGTCACGGGTTCTTGGGGCCTCGGCGAAATGGTGGTCAAGGGGCGAGTAAATCCGGACGAGTTCTGGGTGCACAAGCCGACCTTGGAAAACGGTTTCCCCTCGATCGTGCGGCGCGAGCTGGGCGACAAGGATACGCGCCTGGTCTACGCACAGGGCGGCAATCAATCGGTCGTCGAGGAACGCGTCCCCCTCACCCAGCGGAGCCAGCCCGTGCTGAGCGACGACGAAGTGCTCAATCTAGCGCGCTGGTCGATCCGCATCGAGGAGCACTATTCCAAGCGCGCTGGTCGTGCGACGCCCATGGATATCGAGTGGGCAAAAGATGGCCGGACCGGCGAGCTATACATCGTTCAAGCGCGTCCGGAAACGGTCCACGCGCAACAGGGGCCGCCCAGGTTCCAGCTCTTTCGCATGCGCGGCAAGGGTACGGTGATCGCCCGGGGCAAGAGTGTTGGTGCCAAGGTCGGTGCTGGTCGTGTCCGCGTCATCCACTCGCCAGACCAGATCGCGACGTTCCAACCCGGTGAGGTGCTCGTTGCCGCGATGACGGACCCGGATTGGGAGCCCATCCTCAAGCAAGCGGCCGCGGTCGTCACCGACCACGGTGGCCGAACTTGCCACGCTGCGATCGTGTCGCGAGAGCTCGGCATTCCCTGCGTCGTCGGAACCGGCAGCGCGACCACGACTCTGGTCGATGGCTCGGAAGTGACGGTCTCCTGTGCAGAGGGCGACGAAGGCAAGGTGTACGCCGGCAGAGTTGCGTTCGACTGCAGCGACGTCGACCCCCGTGAGCTGCCGGAACCGCGCGTACCAGTGATGCTGAACGTCGGCAATCCAGAGAATATCTTTCTCCTCGCGCAGCTTCCCAGCGCCGGCGTCGGATTGCTCCGCATCGAGTTCTTGGTCGCCAGTTGGATCGGAGTGCATCCGATGGCGTTGCTTCACCCAGAGCGCGTTTTGGATCCCAGCGAACTCGCGCAAATCAAGAAGCGCACCGCGGGCAGCAATAGTCCACAGGAATTCTTCGTGGAGCGGCTCGCGACGGGCGTCGCGCAAATCGCTGCCGCCTTCTACCCGCGTCCGGTGATCGTGCGGTTTTCGGACTTCAAGAGCAACGAATACCGGAGCCTACTGGGCGGCGCCGCGTTCGAACCTTCCGAGGACAATCCGATGATCGGGTTTCGCGGCGCCTCGCGCTATTACGACGAGCGCTACCGAGAAGGGTTCGCGCTGGAGTGTCAGGCCATCTCGCGCGTGCGCGACACGCTCGGCTTGCGCAACGTCAAGATCATGATCCCGTTCTGTCGCACGCTGAGCGAAGGTCGCAATGTCCTGGCCGAGTTGGAAAAGAATGGTCTCCGACGCGGGGAGCACGATCTCGAGGTGTATGTCATGTGCGAAATCCCGAACAACGTCATTCTAGCCGAAGAATTTGCGGAGCTGTTCGACGGGTTCTCGATCGGATCCAACGATCTCACGCAGCTCACGCTCGGTATCGATCGCGATTCGGAGATCCTAGCGCCGCTGTTCAGCGAACAGGATCCGGGCGTGATGCGCTCGATCGCCAGCGTGATCGAGCGGGTTCACCGGAAACACCGCAAGATTGGCCTGTGCGGTCAAGCTCCGAGCGACCACCCGGAGTTTGCGCGTTTCCTTGCCGACCAAGGCATCGACTCGATCTCGGTGACGCCTGACGCGCTGCCCGCCGTCGTGCGCGTCCTGGCGCCGCTCCCTGCGAACACGAGCGAAACCGTAGGCGATTGTTCGCGTTCTGACGCCGCGCGCTAACCGCTCATGCTGGCTCACGCCCAATCACAGCGCTGCTCGGTGCTAATCGTCGAGGACGAGCAGATCGTCGCGCTGGACCTGCAGCAGACGCTCGAGGGCCTCGGATACGAGGCGCTCGCAATCGCAGCGACGGCGGATGAGGCGATTTCTCGCGTCAACGAGCGCCGGCCGGACCTCGTCCTGATGGATATTCGGATCAAGGGGAAGCGCGATGGAATCGAGGTGGCGCAAGAACTGTCCACCAGATTCTCGATCCCGGTCGTGTTCCTGACGGCCCACGCCGACGCTGGAACGGTCGAGCGTGCCAAGCTGGTCGAGCCTTCGGGTTATCTCGTGAAGCCGGTGAAAGTCGCCGAGCTACACACCGTCATCGAGCTTTCGCTGTACAAACATCAGGTTGCAGCGCATCTTCGAGAGCTTCAAAAGCAGCTCGAGTTCGCAGACCGCTTGGCGTCCCTCGGCACCATGGCCGCTGGCGTAGCTCACGAGATCAACAACCCGCTGGCGGTGGTGATGGCCAACGCCGCATTCTTGGCAGAGGATCTGGGCACGTTTGACCCTGCCGTCCCGACCGACGGAAGGGAGCGTGACAAGATCCTCGCGAGCATCGCCGACATTCAATCGGCGGCCAAACGGATGGAACGGATCGTGTCGGACCTGCGCGCGTTCTCCCAGCCGAAGGGAGCAAGTCAGCTGAACGAGCCAACCGACGTTCGGCGGTGCATCGAGTGGGCGGTGCGTGCCACGGCTCACGAGTATCGTCATCGGGCCAAGCTGACGACCGAGATCGCTGCGCTGCCGCCGCTGGACGCGGACGAGATGAAGCTCGGTCAGGTCTTGATCAACTTGTTGCTCAACGCGGCACATTCGATTGCGCCAGGCAACGCCGACCGCAATGAAGTCAACGTGAGCGCCCGAACGGACCCGCGCGGTCGCGCGCTGATCGAGGTGAGGGACACGGGATCGGGAATTCCGGACGCGCTGCGCGAACGCATCTTCGAGCCCTTCTTCAGCACCAAAGCCCCCGGCACAGGGACGGGTCTTGGGCTCTCGATCTGTCATGGAATCATCACCGCCATGGGTGGTGAGATCAACGTGGACAGCGAGCCTGGCAAGGGCACGGTATTTCGTATCTTCCTTCCGGCAGCACGGCCGCGCGCGTGGATGAGGGCACTGCCCGTCGAGCCCGAGGCGCCTGTTCGCGGTCGCATCTTGGTCATCGATGATGAAGAGATGATCCTGCGGATGATCACTCGAACCCTGCGCGAGCACGAGGTTCATTGTACGGCGAGCGCGAGAGAAGCGCTGAGTTGGATCGACGCGGGACGCGAGTTCGACTTGATTCTGTCGGACCTGATGATGCCGACGATGAGCGGCATGGAATTCTACCAAGAGCTAGTCGCACGGCACCCGGAGCAGGCCTCACGAGTCATATTCGTGACCGGGGGTGCTACTACACAAAAGATGGAGGCTTTCCTGCGATCGATTCGCAACCGTTGCCTCGAAAAGCCATTCGACCGAGCCCTGATGTTGAACGCGGTCAAAGAACACCTCGCGCGCTTCGGTGCGCGCGGCGGTCACTCGTGATGTCGAACGGCCCAGATGAGACGCTTTTTCGCCTGATGGTCGACGCCGCGCCCGGCGCTCTGCTACTCATCGATCGCGATCGAAAGGTAGTGTTGGCGAACCGCAGCGCGGAGCAGCTCTTCGGATATGCCAGCGACGACTTGATTGGCCGGGAGATCGAGCTCTTGCTACCGGAACGGTTTCGCCAAAGTCATCCGCATCAAGTGGCGAGCTTCTACCGAGAGCCTCAGGTGCGGCCGATGGGTCCAGGTCGCGAGCTCCACGGACGTCGCAAGGACGGCAGCGAGATCCCGATCGAAGTCGGGCTCAACCCGATGGCGGCGCCGTACGGTTCGCTGACGCTGGCATCGGTCGTCGACATCACGGTGCGAAAGCGTCAGGAACAAGCTTTGCGTCTCAGCCATAGCGAGCTCGAGCGACTCAGTGCGACGCTCGAGCGTCAGGTCGCCGAGCGCACGAGGCAGCTGCTAGCGGCAGAACGCCATTTACAGACGATTCTAGACGCGCTGCCATCCATGATCGGATATTGGGACAAGGACCTCGTCAATCGCTTCGCCAACTTCGCGTACAGTGAGTGGTTCGGCGTCGATGCTCGGAGCTTGCTGGGCAAGCACATGTCCGAACTGCTGGGGCCCGAGCTTTTCGAGCAGAATCGCCCGTTTGCGGAGGCAGCGCTGCGCGGGGAACCCCAGACGTTCGAGCGGGCCATACCGCGCGTCTCGGGAGCCGGATTTCGCCACTCCTTGGCTCACTACCTGCCAGACATCGTAGACGGCACGGTGCGCGGTTTCCACGTGCTCGTTCACGACGTCAGCGAACTCACGGAGAGTCGTGAGCGGCTCGCACACGCCGTCAAAGAGCGCGAGATCATGGTGCAAGAGATCCACCATCGGGTGAAAAATAACCTGCAGGTGATCACGAGTCTCTTGAACGTGCAGCTACGCCGCGTGGAGACGAATGACGCACGCGCGGCGCTCGAAGACTGCCAACGCCGCGTGATGGTCATCGCTCTCGTTCACGACCAGCTGTACCAGGCTCGAGACTATTCGAAGGTTCAATTCGGGGAATACCTGCGCACACTGACGGCCAACGTGTTCGAGCTGGGTCGGACGTCGAGCAACGCGCGCTTGGCCCTGGCCGTGGACGATGTGACGCTCGACGTGGGGCTCGCCATCCCTTGTGCGCTGGTGATCAACGAGCTGGTCACCAACGCGCTCAAGCATGCTTTCCCTGGCGGACGCGGCGGGACCATTCGCGTGGCGTTCGCGCGCTACGGCACGGCGCTTCGCCTCGAGGTCAGCGATGATGGCGTGGGGTTGCCCGCGGGATTCGAAGTGGGAAAGTCGATGTCGATGGGACTTCAGGTCGTCAACGCGCTGGTTGCGCAATTGGATGGCCTTCTCGAAGTAGTGAGTGGGGAAGGAGCGCTGTTTCGTTTGACTTTCTCCCCGCGGTCCCTGGCCTAACTGAACACTCGGGAACGCACGGTGCCGATCATCAGAACACGACGCCTGTGACGACGCGCCCGTCTCCGTCCAGACGATGAAGAGGCGAGCCGTCTTTGATCAGCATGAGCGGCGTGCGCGCACCGAGGCCTAGGCCGATCAAAATTCGATCGCTTGGCCCAAACACGAAGTTGTACTGAGCCATCGCGCCAACGGTAGGGGCGGTATCCTCGGCGAGTTGTGCGGGCTCGGCTGGATCGCGATAAGCTCGAATGACGCCGAAGGTGACGCCGAGCCCGAGGCCTCGGAGGGCCACCCCCCACGGATAGACGAGCGCCTTGAGGTAGACCCAGCGAGCGCGAACGTC
>Ga0134124_10004852_pt1 | contig 10818 bp, 13 predicted proteins | sample KB304_FD_96880 | JGI IMG/M metagenome (GOLD analysis project Ga0134124, IMG submission 96880) | Terrestrial soil microbial communities without Nitrogen fertilizer from Kellogg Biological Station, Michigan, USA - KB3-0-4 | ecosystem: Environmental > Terrestrial > Soil > Unclassified ... | reverse complement strand
GCCGCGCTTCGCGCCGGGCGGCCCCGGGGACCTCGATGTGTCGAGAAACATCGAGCTCCTCCAGACCGAGACCCCACGACTCAAGAGCGATGCCGGCGCCCACGTGCACGGCTTCGGCAACCCGCACTACTGGCTCGACCCGGCCAACGCGCGGCCCATCACGCAGACCATTCTGGACGGCCTCGCGCGCCTGGCGCCCGATGGGCGCGAGGCCTTTACGCGCAACCGGGCTCTCTTCCTGGAACGCCTGGACGCGGGCCTGATCCGCTGGACCCACGCGCTGGCGCCGTATCGCGGCGCGCGCGTCGTGGTCTTCCACGACACCTGGCCCTACTTCGCGCGCCGCTTCGGCCTCGTGATCGTCGCCGCGGTCGAGCCGTCGCCCGGCGTGCCGCCGTCGCCCGCCTCGCTGGCGTCACTGACGACGAGCATGAAGGACGCGGGAGTGAGGGTGCTGATCGTCGAGCCGGCCTCCAGCGCCTCCGTCGCGAGCCGGGTGGCGGCATCGAGCGGGGCGCGGATCGTCACGCTGGTGCCCTCCGTCGGCGGCGACCCGGAGGCGCGCGACTATCTGGAGCTCTTCGAGCTCGACGTGCGACGACTCGCCGCAGCCCTCGGCGAGGCGCGCTGAGACACGCGTGATGGTCGAGTTTCTGTGGGCGCCGTTTGTCGCCTGCCTCATCCTCACCGCCATCCACGTCTATCTCGGTCTGCACGTGCTGGCCCGCGGCGTGATCTTCGTCGACCTGGCGCTCGCGCAGGTCGCGGCCCTGGGCGTCACGGTCGCCTTCCTGGCCGGACATCAGATCCAGAGCGACGCGGCCTACTGGTACGCGCTCGTCTTCACGCTGGGCGGCGCCGCGCTCTTCGCGGTGACTCGCACGCGACGCCTGCCCGTGCCGCAGGAAGCGATCATCGGGATCGTCTACGCGGTCTCGGCGGCCGCGGCGGTGCTGGTCGTCGATCGCGCGCCGCAGGGCGGCGAGCACATCAAGCAGATCTTGATCGGAAGCATCCTGACCGTCACGCCCGCCGAGGTCGGGAAGCTGGCCCTCCTGTACGCGCCGATCGGCTTGCTGCACTGGCTGATCCGCCGGCCGCTTCTCGACATCTCGTTCGATCCGGACGGCGCCGGCGCGCGCCGGGCCGTGCGCGCATGGGACTTCGTGTTCTACGCATCGTTCGGCGTGGTCGTGACGAGCTCGGTGCGCCTCGCGGGTGTGCTCCTGGTCTTCGCCTACCTGGTCGTGCCGGCGACGGCCGCCGCCGCGCTGGCGCGCTCCGCCCGAGGCCGCCTGCTCGTTGGATGGGCCTTCGGATTCCTGGTCAGCCTGGGCGGCCTGGCCGCGTCGTGGAGGTGGGATCTGCCGACCGGCGCGACGGTGGTCGTCGCGTTCGGCGTACTCGTGGCCGTCGTCGGTCTCGTCCTGGCGGGGCGTGCCGGAGCGCGAGCGACGCGAGAACGGGGAATCCGGGCGCTGCGCGGCGCGGCGATCGTCGCCTGCGCGCTCGTGGGGCTCGCCGGCCTGTCGCTCGTGCTCGTACCGCGAATGGACCACTGGTGGCTCGCGTGGCTGGAAGCGTCGGTGCCCGCGACGCAGACCATGTTTCTGACCTCCGACGAGCGCGACACCCGCCGCGACACCGTCGACGACGCGCAGCGGAGCGTCGCCGAGATCGAGCGCGTCCGCGCGATGCAGCGCGAGGCGCAATGGGGCACGCGTCCAGTGACCGAGGAGATGCAGGAGCGAATGCGGCAATACCTCGCGGGGCGAGCCGAGATGCTGGCGGGTGACCGGCTGGTGCTCCGCGCCATCCAGGAGCAGGCCCGAGCGCGCCAGCGCTGGTGGCTCGGCGTGCCGCTGGCGGTGCTCGGCGCGGGCGGCGCGCTCTACCTGGCGCGCCGGCCGGCTACTTAGCCGGGTACGTGTAGAAGCCCTTGCCTGTCTTCCGCCCGAGCTGGCCGGCCATCACCATGCGCTTGAGCAGCGGCGGCGGGGCATAGCGCGCTTCCCGGAACTCCTCGAACATCACCTCGGCGACGTACATCGTCGTGTCGAGGCCGACGAGATCGAGGAGTGTGAACGGGCCCATCGGGTAGCCACAGCCGAGCTTCATCGCAAGGTCGATGTCCTCCAGCGAGGAGAGCCCGCTCTCGTAGACCCGGATCGCATCGAGCAGGTAAGGCACCAGCAGACGGTTGACGATGAACGCGGTCGAGTCCTTCGTCTGCACCGGCGTCTTGCCGACGGCCTGCACCCACTCGGTGGCCGTCTTCACCGCGCCGTCGTCCGTCAGGATCGTGCGGACGACTTCCACGAGCTTCATCAGCGGCACCGGGTTGAAGAAGTGAAGCCCGAGCACCTGCGCCGGCCGCCCGGTGGCGGCCGCCATCGCGGTGACATTGCACGAGGAGGTGTTCGACGCGAGGATCGCGTGGGGCGCACAGATCTTGTGGAGCTTGGCGAACGTTTCGTTCTTGAGCGCCTGATTCTCGGTCATCGCCTCGACGACGAGGTCGCACGACTTCAGATCGTCGAGTCGCGTGGTCCCGGCGATGCGCCCGAGCGCCGCGTCCTTGGCCTTGGCGTCGAGCTTTCCCCGGCTGGCGAGGCCTTCGAGTGTCTCTGCCAGCCGGCCGAGCCCGCGCTTGACCAGCTCGTCGTTGGCCTCGACGAAGAGCACCTGGAATCCGGCCTGAGCCGACACCTGGACGATGCCGGAGCCCATGAGACCACAGCCGATGACGCCGACGTTCGTGATGGTCATGCGAGGTCCTTCGTGGAGGGTCGGTTACTTGCGGACGGCGCGACCGGGCAGAGGCGGCCCTTCGTAGTGAGTCCCGGGAGGACACGGATTCCTCACGGTCATGACCATCGAGCCGTATCGCACCGTTCCATCCGGTTGGATCTCACCGTCGGCCCGGCGCGGCGGGGGCCCCGGCTCTTTCATGGCCCGATCGAACGCGGCATCGCGGGTCTCGGAGATCGGCGCGGACATACGCAGGAGCATCGACGCGCTGATCTGCGATTTCGCCTCGTCCGCAACCGCCACCGCGGACCAGCCGCCGATCAGGACCACCGCGCCCAAGACTGTGACGAGCTTATTCATACACGATGAGTGAATGGAGCGTCTGCTCCTTCAGCTTGTCTCGGCCCTGAAGAAATGCGAGCTCGATCATGAACGCAACCCCGACGACCTGTCCGCCGAGCTGCCGGATGAGCCTCAAGGTTGCCCCCATCGTACCACCGGTGGCGAGGAGGTCGTCCACCGCGAGCACGCGCTGGCCGGGCTTGATCGCGTCCTCGTGCATGGCGAGCGCATCGCGGCCGTATTCGAGCTCGTATTCGACTTCGATGGTCTTCCCCGGCAGCTTGCCTGGTTTGCGAACCGGAACGAAGCCCGCCTTCAGCTGGTGCGCGATCGCGCCGCCCATGATGAAGCCCCGCGACTCGACACCGACGACGACGTCGACGCGTGCCGCCTGATACCGCTGAACGAACGCGTCGATCACATAGCGAAAGGCCGCGCCGTCCTTGAGGAGCGTGGTGATGTCTTTGAAGAGGATGCCCTCGGTCGGGAAGTCCTTGATGTCTCGGATCTTCCCCTTGAGGTCGGCGATGTCCATCGGCGGCCTATCTTAACCCGATGGCGCGGTGCGCTAGACGCCAATGTGTCCGGCGCCGTGGCAGCATGACACCCTTTGCCGACCAAACGTCAGGATACTGACGTCGGCGCTCCGGGCGGCGGAACCGCTCAAAAGCTCGGATTTTCAGCCGCAGCCACCGAGACTGGTCCCCGTGGCACCCTCCTTGCTCCCCCACGGCGCCAGCATCACTGGAGGAGGTAGGGGATGTTGCTCCCGGAACAAGTGCAGCGCCTGGTCGAGCTGGCCCTGGCGGAGTTCGCCCCGGAGTGGCAGGTCACCGGACTCTGCTCCGAGCTCAGCCTGCACAACCCGGATCACTGGGTTTCCGGCCTCGGAACGTTCGGGCTCATCCTGAGAAATCGCGAGAGCCGGAGCGCCAAGGTGCTCGGCTGGCGCAGCGGCGACTTCAGGAGCGCGACCTACCATCGCGGAATCTCGTATCGCGTGCTCGAGGCGTACGCCGACCGCATCACGGATCCGATTCGCCGCTACTTCGAAGAGATCGGCCTGTTGATGCCGGGCCGGGTCTCGACGCGAAGCAGCCAGGCGACCGCGGCTCGTTCCAGTATCAACTACGCCGGTTAGTCATCCTTCGAGCCGCTCGATGGCCGCCGGCAGATCGGCGAGCCTCGGGATGGTGAGGTCGGGCCGGTTCGAGTTCCTCCGCGAAGACGACGTCACCTGAATCACCCGCATCCCCGCCGCCCGCGCTCCCTGCACGTCGAGAATCGGATCGTCACCAACGTGGACGGCCGTCGCGGCGTCGGCGCCCATCGCACGCAAGGTCAACGCGAAGATCTCGGGCGCGGGCTTTCGAATTCTGACCTCGTCGGAAAACGTGGTCTGCTCGAAGTAACTCAGTAGTCGAAATCGGCCGAGCAGCTGCCGGAGGGTCGCGCCGGGCGTGCGCATGATGTTCGACACGAGCGCCAGCTTGTAGCCCGAGCCCTTGAGGGTTTCCAGCGCAGCCAGGGCCCCGTCGTCGACGGCCGGAGGCAAAAGCAGGATCGGGCGCGAGTACGCGTCGAGCAGCGCCGTCAGCAGCGCCGGCGGGATGCGTCGCGGCAGCGAGGGATCGAGCGCGGCCAGGATCGCGCGAACGTGATCGAGGCCGGGTACGTCACGGTGAGTGGACCAGATCCGGCTCAGATACGCTCCCGACTCGTCGTAGGCGCGGTCGAGCGACGACGTCGACGCCGAGAAGCCGGCCGCTGCGAGCAGGGTCGCAAAATCGGCCATGCGTCGCTTCTTGTAGCGGTTGTCGCTCGCCGGACCATCGAAGAGCAAGGTGCCCCAGAGGTCGACCGTGATGGTTTCGACCTTCACCCGTCACCGCTTGAAGTTCGGCGCTCGCTTTTCCAGGTAGGCGTTCATGCCCTCGCGCGGCTCGCCGGTGGCGTACGCGGTGGCGAACGCATTGATCCCATAGCGCACCGCCGTCGCGAGATCGGTCTCGCGCCAGCGGACGATCAGCTCTTTCTGCAGGCGGACGGCCTCGGGGCCGCTCGCGAGAATCGCCGCGACGAGCTCATCGACCGTGGCGCGCAGGCGATCGCCGGGCACGACGCGGTTCACGAGTCCCCAGTCGAGCGCCTGCGCCGCGGTGATCGGCATCCCGGTCAACAGCATCTCGGCGGCCCGGCCGGGTCCGATCATCGGCGGGAGCAGCGCCGCCTGGATCACGGACGGGACGCCGACACGCACTTCGGGCAAACCGAACGACGCGCTCTCCACCGCCACGCGCAGATCGCACGCCAGCGCGAGCTCGAAGCCGCCGCCCAGGCAGGGCCCGTTGACCGCGGCGATCACCGGGAACGGCGCCCGGTGGACGGCCGCGATCGCGTCGTGGAGTGTGGTGATCAGCTCGCGAGCCCGGGCCGTGTCGAGATCGCGCAGGACGCGCACGTCCATGCCGGCCGTGAAGGCGCGCCCGCTCCCGGTGATCACCGCGACTCGCGTCTCTCGATCGGACGCCAGCGCCTGAAAGGCGTCGCATACGGCTTGGATCAGGGTCGGCTCGAAGAGGTTGAGTGGCGGACGATCGAGCGTGCACCAGACCGCGGCGCCCGCTCGCTGGATCGTGAGTGGCGCCCCCACTAGTACCGGCGCATCGAGGTGTCGACGGTGCGGGCCCAGTGGTCCAGCCCGCCGCGGAGGTTCTTGACGTTCTTGAAGCCGCGCTGCCGGAGATAGTCGGCGACGGCGGCGCTGCGCACGCCCTGGTGGCAGTAGACGACGATCTCGTCGTCGGCGTTCAGCTCGTCGACTCTGAGCTCCATCTCCTCGATCGGAATGTGCACGGCGTTCTCGAGTCGGGCCAGCCGGGTCTCCCAGTCCTGGCGGACGTCGAGCAAGAGCGGGCGGTCGCTACCGGCCAGACGCGCCTTCAGCTCCTGCGGGGTGATCTCGTCCATCTCGCCGCTCCGTTAGCGGGGCGCCGGACGGCCGACCAGAAAATCCACGAGCCAGCCGTTCACCGCCTCGACGTGTTCGATCTGCGGGAAGTGGCCGCACGCGTCGACCCAGCGAACCGCCGCGTGCCGGAGCACGCCGGCGACTTCCGCGCAATGCTCGGCGGGCACCACGCGATCCTGGCGGCCGTGGATCAGCAGCACCGGGAGCTGCAATGTCGTCAGCGCGCGGCGATAGTCGTCGCAGTGAGTCTCGAAATCGACGCGCACGTCACGCAACGTGGCCAGGTAGGCCGCGCGCGCCACGCCGTCCGTGCGCGAGGCGTAGCCGTGGTCCACGAAGAAATCGACCTCGCGACGATCGGGCGCATGGAAACAGCGCGCGAGCGCCGCCTTGTAGAGCTTGGCGCTGCCGCCGAGCGACAGGAGCTCGCCGAGACCGCGGAGCGCGACGAGGCGATAGATCCAGGATGGACGATAGCTGCAGCCGGGCACGACGCCTCCGACGAGCGCCAGCCGCTCGACCCGCGTCGGATGCGTCAACGCGAGCGTGATGGAGACGGCACCGCCGAGCGAGTGGCCCACCAGGGAGGCCTGCGCGAGCCCGAGCCCATCCATGAAGCCGCGGAGCGCGTTCGCGAAATAGCCGAGCCGGTAATGCGTGCGCGGTTTCGCGGATTCGCCGAATCCCGGGAGGTCGACGGAGAACACCGTGGCGCGGCCGGCGAGCGGACGCACGTTGTGGCGCCACGACTCGGCGAAGCCGCCGAGACCGTGAACGAAGATGACGGCGGGCCCGCGACCTTCGACCACATAGTGCAAGCGGAGCCCGTCGACTTCGCCTCCGCGCAGCTGCAGTTCCGCCATGGGGGTACGATTCTACCAGAGGAAACGGCCCCTCAGGTGAACAGGTCGAGGGGCGTCGACTCGTTCGGCGTGGGCTGGCCGAGGAGCCGCTTCATCATGAGCGCGTTCTTCACCGGGTAGTCACGGTTGTTGTTGTTGAACGAGATGAAGACCTCCTCCGTCTCCTCGCCGACCGCCTCGATTTCCGGTAACAGCGCCCGTAGCTCCCCTTCACTGTAGAGATAGTCGTACTTCTCCCGCACCGACGGCTCTTCGCCGCGGAGCTGGCGCAGCCACCCCTGCGCGTTGCGGCCGTGGAGCCGGAAGACCGCCGTCGGCGCCGTCGCGGTGGTGACGCGTGGGATCGCGTGGCCGGCCGGTGGCGCGTCGACGATGACGTGGGCGAGCCGCGCGTCGGTCAGAGCCCGCAGTGTCTCGTCGAGGTGGTCGGGAAGCCACGAGCGATGGCGGAACTCGATCGCGATCGTCCAGCCCGGCAGCCGGGCCGGCAACGAGGCAAGATAATCGAGCCGGGTCGAGTCGAAATGGACCCACGGCGCGAACTGGAAGAGCACATAGCCGAGCTTGCCGGCCTCGGCGATCGGCCGCACGGCGGTCCGGAACAGGTGAAACGCTCGATCGACGGCCTCCGGTGAGAAGCTCGTGGCGTCGATCTCGCCGCGGCGCGTGCGCCGCGGGCTCGTCGGCAAGAGGGCGGTGAGGTCCGCCGGCACGGTCTCCGCGCGGGGATGATGGCCGGTCAGCAGCGAGTAGGCCTTCACGTGAAAGACGAAGTCCGCCGGGGTGCGATCGACCCAGCGCTGCGTGTTCCGGATATCGGGGATCGCATAGTAGGAGCTGTTCACCTCGACGACGTCGAACACGCTCGCGTAGTGGCGCAGTCGCGCCTCGGCCGACATGGACTTGCGCGGATAGAAGGCCCCCGACTCGATGAGCGCTGGGTCGGCCCACGCGCAGATCCCGACGCGTGTGCGCCTGCTCACCTAGACGATCTTCTCGTAGATGCCCGGCGGGATCACGCGATAGACGTGAATCGGCTGGGAGACGTTCTTGAACGCCCGCTCGCCGAGGCTCTCGAGGACGAAGTGGCCGCGGATGCGGTCGGCGGTGGTGGGCCCCACGACGATCTCGCCGCCCTGCGCGGAGCCGGCAAAGCGCGCCGCCACGTTGGTCGTCGGCCCCGTGGCGGTGAACGTCCAGCGTTGCCCGGCGCCGGTGCCGAGCTTGGTCGCGCCGACGAGCGCCTCGCCGGTGTTGATGCCCGTGTGGAGCTGGATCGCCGGGAACATGCCGCCGTACTCTTCGTTGAGCGTGCCGGTGCGCTGATGAATGGAGAAGGCGGCTCGCGTCGCGTTGAGCGCGTGGTCGGTCGAGCTGCGCTCCGACTGGAAGATGACCATCAGGCCGTCACCGGCCGTCTCGTTCACGTCGCCGTGATGGCTCTGGATGATTTCCAGAAAGCTCGAGAAATAGGTCTGCACGAGCTGATTGAGCCGCTTCGCGTCGAGCTGCTCGGACAGCTTCGTGTACCCGGCGATATCGAGGAACACGACCGAGACCTCGACCGTCCGCTTCTGGAGCTCGGTCGCGTTCGGATTCAGCTCGAGCAGCTTCTTGACGGCGTCGGGCACGAACTTCGCGAGCTCCCCCTTCAGCTGCTCGAGGAGGGCCAGCCGCTGGCGCGACTCCTGAAGATTCTGGAGCGCGGTCTCGAGCTCCTTGTTCTTCGTCTCCAGCTCCGAGTGGGCCCGAGAGAGCCGCGACGTCATGTCGTTGAACGCGCCGCCCAGCTCGCCGATCTCGTCGCGCGCGGCGGCCGGCGCCCGCGCCTCGAAGTCGCCGTCGCCGATGCGCCGGGCCACCGCCGAGAGCGCGGCGATCGGCCGTACGACGACGGAGCTCATCGCCACCGTCAGAACGGCGGCGGCGGCCAGGATCGTCAGCGCCGCGATGAGGAGCTGCCGATTCCGGTGGCGCCTGACCTCGGCGAAGACAGGCTCCATCGAGGTCGCGACCCGCACGACCGCCCGAACCTTGTGATCGCTGCCGTGGCAGCCCTGACACTTTTCCTTGTTGAGGATCGGATAGTGCATCGTGAAGAGGGAAACACCGTTGTCGACCTCCAGCGACTCCTGCGTCGTGAGGGTCTCGAGCGCCCGCGTGAAGAGCGGACCCGACATCGTCGTACCGGGCGCCCGCTGCATCTTCGCGATGTTCTTCATGACCTCGTCCGAGAGCCCGGCGTTGCGAGCCACCTCGGTCGCCGTCGCCATGTCGGTGAACGCCTCGACCCCATTGCGGCGGTAGATCATCAGCGATTCGAGCGGCGAGGCGTCCTCGACCGGCCGGGTCCGCAGCTCGCGCAGCTCCTGGATGAGGCTCCGCGTCACGTCGGGCCGCTCCTGGAGCATCGCGGCCTCGACGCTCGCGACGACCGCCTGGGTCAGCCGGCGAGCCGCCTGCTTGTTCTGCTCCACGAGCGCCGCCGATTCGCGGCGGATCGTCACGATCGTCGACACGCCGAAGCCGATGATCAGGACGGCCACGATGAGCAGGGTGATCTTGAGCGCGAGCCGCGAGCGGAACATCGCGTTCCTCCTCAGGAAGCGTGCCGGCATTATAGGCCCGGTGTAGAATCCGGATGATGGCACCGCCGCGCGACAGCTTCGAGGAGTTCGAGGCGACCAGCCTCTTCTGTCCCCGCTGTCGGCGCGCGACGCCCGCCCGCAAGAAGCTTCTGCTCGTCCTTCCCTCCGGCACCAAGTACGACTACGTGTGCGCCGAGTGTGGCACCGCCGTCGGCGGCAAGATGGATAACGACCCGAGCGAGTTTCATCGGACGATTCCCCCGGCCACGACACGAGTACCACGCCGCCCGCGCTGAGCTAACCCGTCGCTTGCGGTAACTCTGCGTCGTTTCAGTCGTTCCGTCCTGGAATTCTGCCCCTGCCGGTTGTGGATATCCGGAACGAACCAACATCCTGTTGCGTAGTCCATCGGCCCGTGCGATACTTCGAAAACTTCACCTTCACCTTCCAGTAGTCGCAGCAGTCACGGTCGAATCGGGTAGTCGCAATCGGGTAGTCGCAGTAGTGACAGCTGAATCAGGTAGGTCGCGTACAAAAACAGTAAGGAGGGGCTGCATGCGCAGACTTAACAGAGTGCTCGCGAGCTTGACGTTGGTAGGCGCGATCGCCCTTGGTGGAGTCGTGCTGACGCGCCAGGTCCTGGCTGTCGCAAACGAGGCCAACACGGAGCGGCTGAATCGAGCGGTCCTGGCGTACATCGGCGAGAAGAACCCGGGCGCCCCTATCAAGGCGTTCCAGCACTTTCCGGAAGTCCTCTTCGCAGAGAGCGAGCGCACGCAGATCGATCACTGCATGGCCCTAGCGCAGGCGGAGATCGAGTCGGAGTTCAAGCACGACGCCGTCGGCAACGCCGGGGAGGTAGGACTCTTCCAGACCCTGCCGTCGACCGCCGCTCTGTTCGAGTCGAAAGTCGGCCCCTTCAAGCGTCCGATCCTCAAAGGACAGCGCGATCTCGGCGATCTGGCGATCCCGACCGTGAGCATGCAATTCGCGATGGCCTACCTGCGCGACATCATGACGCGCAAGCCCAACATCAAAGACGCTCTGACGGAGTACAACGGTGGTCCAGCTGGTCGGCACCCGGCCTACTATCGGATGGTGATGGGCGCCTACGTGGAGATCCTCGAGCGCCCGGAGCTCAAGTGCCGCTACCAGGCGGCGCCGAAGAAGGCGCCGGCGCTCGCGCTCCTCGCGCGGATCTAGCGCTCGGCGACGGGCGGCGCGGCGCGCGCGCTTCGATCCTGGAAGAAGAAACGGGCGCGCGCCCTCGCCAGCACCTCGGACGTCTCGAGCTCCTCGATGG
>Ga0134124_10004851_pt1 | contig 10818 bp, 7 predicted proteins | sample KB304_FD_96880 | JGI IMG/M metagenome (GOLD analysis project Ga0134124, IMG submission 96880) | Terrestrial soil microbial communities without Nitrogen fertilizer from Kellogg Biological Station, Michigan, USA - KB3-0-4 | ecosystem: Environmental > Terrestrial > Soil > Unclassified ... | reverse complement strand
GCCATTTTAGAAACGAGGAGGACTTCTCCAGGACATCTGCACTCCAGCTACACTGAGCACAGGCGCACGTCGTCATTCACCTGGCGGCAACAATTCTCAAGGTGATGACCTGGCGCACCCACCGTGCAGGCCTCTTGTCTCCTGGCACTACAACCCTTAGAGGCCCTTCTTTGTCGTCAAGCGGTTTCCCATCCCTCCTATCTGCGAGGACAATTTCCCTCGTCGCGAAGGCGGGATCAACCTCTGCAAGCGCGAACGCCACTTTGTAGGCGTCGATTGCCCCCACTACGAGTACATCGCTCATTCGTGGTCCACGTAGTGCATCTCCCAACAGAATGCCTGCCAACGAAAGAATAGACGATAACGGCACACCCTCGAACTGCGTTGGTCTGTCGTGGTCTTGCACGGCAACCGTTACGTGCGGCAATCTAAAAATCTGCGCGGTTGTGACTGAAGTAGAGTGACCGTCGGCGTCGGTGACCTGAATCGTTTGCGCCAACGCTCCTGAAATCAGAAAAAGGAGCAGCAGCAAGCAGGCTGCCGCGCCTCCGGGTACATGTCTTCGTTGAGTCATCGGGCTCTTGTGCAACAACTTCGCAGGCGGACCAGAATGTAAGGAGGTGTCAGTCTTTTTGCAGCATTACCTCAGTTGATTTGATTACCACCTTTACAGCGTCACCCTTCTTAAGCGTCATCTCCTCGGCGCTCCTCCGCGTGATTACACTCTCAATGAGGTTTTCACCAACGCGAACCACGACGTGTGCCATAACTCCGCCAAGCTGAATTTCCTCGACGGTTCCTTTGAGCTGATTGCGGGCAGAAAGAGTCATACGACAAGCGTAGTCCAATTCGCGCTCAAATTGAAAGGGGCTGCGACTCGACCTCAAGGTTTTTCTCGTTAGAACGAATAGATCAAGTCAAACTGGTGCCGCACGAGGAACGGCTCTGTCTGGCTGTCAGCGACTTAGTTACTACGCGGTGTCGTTCCAAGGTGCTCTGTCTCCTACCCCCGTGAAGCGGTGGGCGGGATCTGGGATGCTAGCGGCTTGAATCTTTACCGCAAAAAGCGCAAAGGTAAGGCCGTTATCTTGATTTCTGCTCCGCCAAACCGTAGACGGAGCGTGTATAAGATTAGTTCCAGAAATGTCCATGCGAATTTCCGCCACTCGCGCCGCTATTGAATCCAGTCCGCTCTACAACCGTGATCTTGCGCCTACTGTCTTGCCCGGCGAGGTCGCGGCGGGCGATCGCGGGGCGCGGACTTGGGGCACGTACAACTACGCCGCGCTATGGGTCTCGATGTCGGTCAACATTTTGACTTATATGCTGGCGGCGAGCCTGATCCAGGGCGGGATGAACTGGAAGCAAGCAGTTTTCACCGTGTTTTTGGGGAACTGCATCGTGCTGGCTCCGATGCTGCTGAATTCGCATCCCGGAGCGCAGTACGGAATTCCCTTCCCCGTGCTGGCGCGGGCTTCGTTCGGCGTGCTGGGGGCGAACGTAGCGGCCGTCTTGCGGGCGCTAGTGGCGTGCGGTTGGTTTGGGATCCAGACCTGGATTGGGGGCGAGGCGGTTAACGTTTTGCTGGCAACCGTGTGGCCGGCCTGGAAATCAGTGCCTCATGGCGCGGGTATTTGCTTTCTCGCGTTTTGGGTGATCAACCTGGCCGTGATCCTCAAAGGAATTGAGTATATTCGATTCCTGCAGGGCATTAGCGCGCCCGTCCTGCTGGGCGTGGGTTTGTTGTTGCTCGGATGGGCTTACGTGCAGGCGGGAGGATTTGGCCCGATGCTCTCCACGCCATCGCGCTTTACCAGCTTTTCGGAATTTCTCAAGTTCCTGGTGCCTGCTTTGAACGCGACTGTGGGCTTTTGGGCAACTGTCTCGCTGAATATTCCGGATTTCTCGCGATTTGCTCGCAGCCAGCGAGCACAGATTATCGGTCAGGCGCTGGCCCTGCCGACGACCATGACCCTCTATTCCCTTGTCGGAGTGCTGGTGACTTCGGCGACAGTCGTAATTTACGGATCGGCGATCTGGGACCCGGTGCAGCTCTTGAGCCGGTTTCATTCGAAGCTGGCAGTAGTTGTGTCACTGATTGCGATTCTGCTGGCGACTTTGAATGTGAACATTGGGGCCAACGTGGTTTCGCCGGCGAACGATTTCTCCAACCTGTGGCCCCGCAAGATCAGTTTCAAGATTGGGGGCGTCATCACTTGCTTCATGGGTATCGCCATCATGCCCTGGAAGTTGCTGGACAATTACAAGACATTTATCTTCGGATGGCTGGGTGGGTATGCGGCGTTTCTAGGGCCGGTGGCGGGCATCATGATTTGCGACTACTGGCTGATCCGAAAGCGCTCGCTGTTGGTGGATGATCTCTACTTACGGGGCGGGGCTTACGAGTATTCGGGCGGATTTAACTGGAAGGCTGTGGGCGCGTTATTTCTGGGGGCGGCTGTGGCGCTGGTGGGATTGGTGGTTCCGGCTTTGCGCTTCTGGTACGACTACTCCTGGTTTGTAGGGTTCGCGGTGTCGTTTGCGGTCTATTACGCGATGATGGCCGGCGTTGAGCGAAAACCCAGTTCATAGTGGCGAGTTCTCGGTTTTTCAGTCCGGCCATCGGATGGTCTTAATGTTTTTGAGACCGTAGGACGCTCGTTGCAATCTTATAAGGTGGGCATGGATCAGAAATCCAATCCGCGGGTGGTGATTGTGGGGGCCGGTTTTGGCGGCTTGCTGGCGGCGCGAACTCTGGCGCGGTACCCGGTGCAGATTGCGCTGATCGATCGGCAGAATTTTCATACTTTTCAGCCCTTGCTTTACCAGGTGGCGACCGCCGGATTGTCTCCGGGGGAAATCGCTGCGCCGATTCGCTGGATTATGCGCAACCGGCGGAACGTCCAAGTGCTGATGTCTGAGGTGCAGGATTTCGATTTGGCGCGCCGGGTGGTGAAACTCTCCGATGCGGAGATTCCGTACGACTACTTGATCGTAGCCTCTGGTGCGAGCCACGCTTATTTTGGACACGCTGACTGGGAGCCATTCGCTCCGGGCCTGAAGACAATTGAGGACGCGCTGGAGATCCGGCGGCGCGTGTTGCTGGCATTTGAGCTGGCGGAGAGCCAGGCCAGCAGCGAGAAAGAACAGGTGCAGCTTAATTTTGTGGTCGTGGGCGGCGGTCCCACGGGCGTGGAGCTGGCTGGGACCCTGGCTGAGATTGCGCGTCGGGCGCTGACCAATGAGTTTCGCACCATCGATCCGCGGAAGACGAGGGTCGTGCTGCTGGAGGGCGGGCCGCGGATTCTGCCGGTTTATCCCCAGGACCTTTCGCGCAGCGCGGAAGATCAGTTAAAGCGGCTGGGAGTGGAAGTTCATACATCCGCGATGGTGACCAATGTGACGCCGGGCGCGGTGCACATGGGCGGGACACAACTGCCGGCAGCGGTGATCATATGGGCCGCGGGAGTAGCGGCTTCACCGCTGGGAAAAAAGCTGGGAGCGCCCCTGGACCGCGCCGGACGGGTGGCGGTGAATCCCGATCTGAGTTTGCCAGGTCATCCGGAAGTCTTTGTGATTGGCGATCTGGCCACGCTCAACGACGAAAACGGAAAGATGCTGCCTGGGGTTGCGCCGGTGGCCATGCAGGAGGGCGAAGCCACCGCCCACAACATCGGTGCCGAACTACAGGGCAAGCCGCGCAAGAATTTTCATTACTTCAACAAGGGCAACCTGGCAACAATCGGTCGCGCGGCGGCCGTGGCTGAGTTCGGGAAGATCCACATTTCGGGCTTTGTGGCCTGGCTGGCGTGGTTGTTTGTTCACATCTTTTTCCTGATCGGGTTCCGCAATCGGATTATTGTGATGGTGCAGTGGGCCTGGTCCTACTTCACCTACGAGCGGGGTGCGCGGTTGATTACCGGGGACACGCATCTGCCGGGGTGGGATGAACTGCGGGCGGAGAAGAGCGAAGGTCGCACCGCTGCCGATTGATTTAGCGCTTCCAATCAGAGAGGACCATGGCCAAGACATTTCGTGTTTTTGCGACCTGTGACATCGGGGATGCGATGGATCTGCTGCGCCAACGCGGGTATGAGGTTGAAATCTATCCGAAACCGGAGGCGCCCCCGAAGGGCCTGGTCATTGAGAAGGTGAAGTCTGGGATTGACGGACTGATCACTACCCTGCGCGATGCAATTGACGCCGAGGTGTTTGAGGCGGGCAAGGGAAAACTGAAAGTCGTGGCCCAGATTGCGGTAGGCTTCGATAACATCAACCGCACCGATGCCAACTGCTACAAGATTCCCTTCACCCATACCGCGGACGTGCTCACCGAGGCTACAGCCGAGTTTGCTTTTTTCATGATGGGAGCGTTGGCGCGAAAACTTTGGACAGCGGAACATCTGACGCGGGAGAACAAGTGGAGCTACTGGCATCCCTACTTGCCGTTCCTCGGCGACGAAGTTACTGGCAAGACTGTCGCTATCATCGGCACCGGCCGGATTGGTCTGGCCATGATCAAGAAATGCGCCGGGTTCGACATGAATATCTTGTGCTACGACCCGGCCTACCAGAATCACGAGTACGTGAACTCCATTCAGGAAATCATGGATCTGCGGCAGGCCCGGGGTATTTCGAAAACCAAGAACTGGATCAGGTACGTGAGTGTGGATGAAGCTTTGGGCCAGGCCGATTTCGTCAGCGTGCATGTGCCGCTGTTGCGCGAAGGCGAGAGTTCCGCGCCGACTTATCACCTCTTCAACGAACGCACCCTGCGCCGCATGAAGCCGACTGCGTTTCTGGTGAATACTTCGCGTGGGCCGGTGGTCGAGGAAGCTGCGCTGGCCAAGGCTCTTCGGGAGAATTGGATTGCGGGGGCGGCGCTCGATGTTTACGAGAAAGAGCCGCTGCCCGCGGATTCGCCGTTGCGTGATCCGGCGATTGAAGACCGCTGCCGGTTGTATCCGCATTTTGCGAGTGCGGGGCGGATTACGCGGCTCTCTGCCGATCCCGAAAAGGGCATGGCGGGGCGCACGGTGCAGGGATTGATTGATGTGCTCGAGGGGAACTACGGCGGCGATGTTACCAAGATGCCTTACGTGGTGAATAAGGAAGCGTTTGGGAAATAGACATCGTTTGCCGGGCTACGTCCGGCTAGGCAGGTGGAACACCTGCCCCTACGTAACTGTGCTGCTGTTTACAGGCCTGGGCCTTCGGGATAGGCCGGTAAATCCGGGGGGCGCGGTGGCAGCTTTTTCGGATTGGCCTGGATCTCTTTCATTACGACTTCGATGGCCTTTTCCAGTTGCGGGTCTTGTCCCTTCACCACCAGATCTGGGCGATTCTCGACCACGATGTCGGGCTGCACGCCGTGGTTTTCAATCACCCATTTGCTGTTGAGGTCGTAACGCGCTGCTTCAGGGCGCGTGATGTAACCTCCGTCCATCAACGGGATATTGCCGCGAATGCCGCGGACGCCGCCCCAGGTGCGCTCGCCGATGAGCGGTCCCAGTTTGTAGTACTTGAAGTAGTAGCTGAAAATGTCGCCGTCGGATGCGGCGTAGTGGTTGGTTACGCAGGCCATGGCGCCGTTGAATACGACCGGGGGGACGGTGCCGCTCTCCCAGTTGCGGTTCGAGCCCATTCCGGCCAATACGCGGCGCAGACGCGCGAAGATGAGCTGGTCTACGAATCCGCCGCCGTTGTAGCGCACGTCGATGATCATCCCCTCCTTGCGAATCTGCGGGAAGTATTGCTTCACAAATTCGTTGAGACCTTCCCCGCCCATGTCGGGCAGATAGACGTAACCGATGCGCCCGTTGCTGGCGGCGTCAACCTTCTTGCGATTGCTCTCAACCCAGGCCAACTCGCGCAAATTGTTTTCGTCGCTTATCGGTTTTACCTGCACGGTGTGGGAACCATCTTCGGAGGGTTTGGAATTCACGGTGAGAGTCACATTTTCGTTGACCGTGTTTACGAAGAGTTCGTAGGGATTTTGCGGCGTGCGCAGCGGCCGTCCGTTTACCGCAATCAAGTAGTCTCCCTCTTTCACGGCCACGCCCGGTTCGGTGAGGGGTGAACGATTCTGCTGGCCCCAGTTTTCGCCGGCATAGATCTTCTTGAAGCGGTACATGCCGGCCGATTGGTCGGCTTCGAAATCCACTCCGAGCAAGCCTACGTTCACGGGATGCAAATCGGGATAGTCTCCGCCGCCGACGTAGGTATGGGAATTCGAGAGTTCGCCGATCATCTCGCCCATGATGTAGGTCAGGGTGTAGCGGTCTGCGACCGACGGCAGCAACTGGGCGTACTTGTCGCGCACTTTTTCCCAGTCCACACCGTTCATGGCTGCTTCGTAGAAGTAGTCGCGCTCCTGCCGCCAGACTTCATTGAACATCTGCTTCCACTCGGCGCTGGGGTCCACCTGCACTCTCATGCCGCTGAGGTTAAGTGCGCCGTCGCCGATCTTCTTGGGGCCGTCGGGCTTGGCATCAATGATGCCGTAGGTATGGCCGTCGCGCCCGCCTTCGGCCTCATAAAGGAGTTTGGAGCCATCGAAGGAGAGCGCGAAGCGCTGCACGCCGTCAATCAGGACTTTGTCCTTGCGTTCTTTAAGATCGTAAACGTGGATGGCGGGAGACTCGCCCGGGATCGGCCCGGATAAACCCTGGATGGGCGTGGTCGAATAGAAGATGAAGCCTTTGGACGCCAGGTAAGTATTAATTACGGCCGGTTCGATGGGTAAAGCTACGATGCGCCGAGCGATGCCATCAAGGTCAATGCGAAATTCTTTCGGCTTTTCTTTTTCGTCCTTCTTTTCTTTTTCTTTGTCTTTTTCCTTGTCTTTGTCGTCCTTGCCGTTGGATTTCGCCTCCTTCGATTCTTCAGTTCTCTTTTTGCCTTTGCCCTTGGTCGGTTCCTGGCCCGGCGGGACCAGCAACTCGTCCTTATTTTCCTCTTTCTTGATTTGTGCTTCGTCGCTCAAGGGCTGGAAAGGCGACGCCTCATCGGTGCGCAAGGTGACCACATAAATCCGCGTCGTCTTGGGATTGGAGAATTCGAAGTCAACATTACCCAGCACTTCGTTAAAGTCGCGGTCGGAGAGGAAGTACAAGTATTTTCCGTCGGGATCAAAGACCGGCGCGAAGCTGTTGGTCATGCTGGTGGTAACGGGCGTGACTTTGCTGGTTGCCAGAGAATACAGATGGACCACCGAGTAAGAATTCTCGGCGTTCTTGTCGTAGGCCAGCCACTTGCTGTCGGGTGACCAGGAATAATTCAGGATTTCTCCGTACTTTCCCTGATCAATCGCAACTTGTTTCTTCTCGTTGACGTCAACATACCAGAGGCGACAGTCCTTGTCAGACCAGGCCAGCTTTTTGCTGTCGGACGACCAGACGGGGGCGTACTTGAAACCCTTGTAGCCGCTGGTGATCTGCTGTTCCTTACCCATTCCATCCTGAGGCGCGATATAAAGTTCGTCTTCGCCGCTACGATCGGAAATGTAGACGATCCATCGGCCATCGGGCGACCATGCTACTGATTTCTCGCGAATGCCTGGAGTGCGCGTCAGGTTGCGGACGCTACCCTCCTTTGCCGGGACGGTGAAAACGTCGCCCCGGGCGCCGAAAACGGCGCGCTTTCCTTCTGGAGAGATGTCGAAGTCGGTGACGTTCTTGGCGGCACTGGCCCAATGCTTCATGCTCTGGTCGCGGTCGCCGGGCAGCGAGATGGTCAACTTCCTCGGCTGTTTCGCATCCAGATCGAAGGTGTAGAGATAGCCGCCATTCTCGAACACGATGGAGTCGGGTCCCAGGCTCGGCCACATCACGTCGAAGTCGGTGAAATGGGTAAGCTGCTCGACCTGCTTGCTGCCGAGGTCGTAGCTATAGAGGTTGAGGTGATGCTCCGGGCCACGATCCGAACTGAAATAGATGGTGTTGCCGTGCCACATAGGAAACGAGTCGGTCCATTCTGTGTGCGGCAAATCTTCGACAGTATTGTTTTTGAGATCGTAGATGGCGATGGCCTGGGCCAGGCCGCCGGTGTAGCGCTTCCAGGTACGGAAATTGCGGAAGATGGGGTTGTAGGCGATCTTCGTGCCGTCCGGAGAAAACGAACTCAGGCCGCCCTCGCTCACAGGCAATGGCTCGGGTAGGCCACCGTCAATGCTCACGCTGAAGGGGCGCTTGGTCCAGCCGTTCGAGGCATCGCGGCGGGAGAGAAACAGGATGCGCTTGCTGTCGGGGAACCAGGTAACAACCTCATTGTGAATGCCCATGCGATCGCTGAGCGGCGCCGCAGCTCCCTGATAGAACGTCAACTGCCTGGGCTGGCCGCCCTGGGCGGGCATTACGTAGACGTTGAAATTGCCGTCGTATTGCCCGGTGAAGGCGATCCATTTGCCGTCGGGCGAGAATTTCGGGAAGAGTTCGCGTCCCGGGTCAGAGGTGATGCGCCGGGCATCACCTCCCGCGCCGGATGCCAGCCAGAGGTCGCCGCCGTACATGAAAACAATCTTGTCCTTATAAATGTCCGGAAAACGCATTAGGCGGCCTTCCGGCATTTCTTGTGTAGAACCAGAGATGGCGAAGGCGAGCATCAACAGCAACAGCAATCTCTTGCGGTAAGACATTAGGACTCCTCTGGGATGGCATTCGGCGGCGGGAAACTGGAATGGTCTCTCATTCAGAAACGAAAGTGAGATTGTATCAGCGTCGAATTGCAACACACACGGTTTCGTTGTCTTGGACGAGTGTCGGGGCGAAAGGAAAGCAGGGTTTGGCTGCGGGCGAAACGTTTTAACCGCAAATGAGGCAAAGGGGAACACAACGGTCGCTAAGGAAAACCTCGCCCGCGACACCATGGGTTCGCGGATCGCCTATAATTCCGCTTCCGTTTAGCCGTACAAGGAGGACCGCTTGTCCAAACTGGAAAATGTAGGCTCTGCTGAGACCGTGGCGCCGCGCCGGCGTTTCCTGCGGACCGCTGTGCTTGGGGGAGTGGGTGCGGCGATGTTGCCTGCTGTCTCGAACCCGCCCGTCACGCCGGAAGTTGCACCGTTCGAACTTGATGAACTCACCGTCGCGGATCTCCAGGCGGGGATCGCGTCGGGAAAATTTAGCTGCCGTTCTTTGACCGAAAAATATAGGCAGCGGATCGAAGAGATTGACCGCCGCGGGCCCGCCGTAAACAGCGTGATCGAACTCAACCCGGAGGCATTGGCTATCGCCGAGGATCTGGACAAGGAGCGGAAAGCTAAGGGTACGCGCGGTCCTTTGCACGGGATTCCCGTGCTGATCAAGGACAACATTGATACAGCCGACCGGATGCAAACGACCGCGGGGTCCTTGGCGCTGGTGGGTTCGCGCCCGGTGAGAGATTCATTCGTGGCGCAGAAGTTGCGCGCGGCGGGCGCGCTCATCCTGGGCAAGACCAACTTGAGCGAGTGGGCGAACATTCGCTCCAGCCATTCTGTAAGCGGATGGAGTGGCCGCGGCGGGCTGACTCGCAATCCCTACGCGTTGAATCGCAATCCGTGCGGCTCGAGTTCCGGCTCGGGAGCTGCCACGGCAGCCAATCTGTGCGCCGTGGCGGTGGGCACCGAAACCGATGGCTCGGTGGTTTGTCCGTCCAACGCCAATGGCCTTGTGGGGATCAAGCCGACTTTGGGTTTGATCAGCCGCTCCGGCATCATTCCCATTGCGCATAGCCAGGACACGGCCGGACCTATGGCTCGAACCGTGCGCGACGCGGCGCTGTTGCTTACCACGCTGGCAGGCGCTGATCCGCGCGACCCTGCGACTGCGGCGAGTACCGGGAAGATCGCGGCGGATTACACTCGCTTTCTTGATCCCAACGGACTGCGCGGCGCCCGCATCGGCGTGGCGCGCAAATATTTTGGGTTTAGTGACAGCGTGGACCGGCTCATGGACGACCTGATGGCGGAGATGAAGCGGCAGGGCGCGGTGCTGGTTGATCCTGCGGATCTGGAATCTTACGGCAAGTTCGACGACAGCGAATTTCTGGTGCTGCTCTACGAATTGAAAGCTGATCTCAACGTGTATCTGGCGGGCCGTCCGGATGCCGCGGTCCATTCCTTGAAAGACATCATCGAGTTCAATGAACGCAACAAGGAAAAGGAGATGCCCTACTTCCTTCAGGACATTTTCATCAAGGCGGAGGCCAAGGGTCCGCTGGACAGCAAGGAGTATCTGGACGCGCTCGATGCCAATCACCGGCTTTCGCGGGCCGAGGGCATCGACGGCGTCTTGGATAAATTTCAGTTGGATGCGATCATGGCGCCTACGGGGAGTCCGGCGTGGATTACTGATCTGGTGAATGGAGATCACTCTGGCGGCGGGAGTTCGAACGCAGCGGCGGTGGCGGGTTATCCGGACATTACCGTGCCTGCGGGGTTCATCTCGGGTTTGCCGGTTGGAGTTTCGTTCTTTGGGCGGGCTTGGAGCGAGGGGATTCTTTTGAAGATTGCTTACGGATTTGAGCAGGTCACCAAGGCCCGTAAACCGCCCCGGTTCTTGCCTACCGTGCAGAGCTCAAAAGCTTAACCGCAAAGAGCGCAGGGAAATGCCCTAGAAACTTTGCGTGCTTTGCGGTTACGGCATTCTTTCAACCCAGGCAAGACCATCCGCGCCTGCAGCCGTCTTAATCATCTTTTCTACCTTCCAGTTTTCCAGGTTGAGAACGGCGACCTTTCCGTCTCCGGTGCAGGAGATGTACGCCACATTGGGCCGAACCAGAATCTGAACGGGATCTGCTCCGACTGGGACGGCGCGAACTACCTTCATCTGCGACAAG
>Ga0134124_10004850_pt1 | contig 10818 bp, 12 predicted proteins | sample KB304_FD_96880 | JGI IMG/M metagenome (GOLD analysis project Ga0134124, IMG submission 96880) | Terrestrial soil microbial communities without Nitrogen fertilizer from Kellogg Biological Station, Michigan, USA - KB3-0-4 | ecosystem: Environmental > Terrestrial > Soil > Unclassified ... | reverse complement strand
AGTCCGAGGTCACCGCTGCCGACGAGCTCCTGCTCAGCTCGGCGACCAAGGAGATCCTGTCCGTGACCTCGCTCGACGGCGACGCCGTCGGCCACGGCGCGCTGCGCGGCAAGCCGGGGCCGGTCTACGGCCGGCTCTACGAGGCGTATCAGCGCGCCAAGCTGACGCAGTCGATCTGACGGTGCTTCCGCTTGCCGTTCGCCGCGCCGGCCCCACCTTCGCCGGATGAACACGCAGATGCGAGAGATCCCCGCCGAAGAGTCGCTGATCGAGTACCCGTGCCGGTTCCCGATCAAGGTCATGGGCGTCAACGCCGACGGTTTCGTGCACGCCGTGACCGAGATCGCGCGCCGCTTCGACCCGTCCTTCGACGCCGCGGAGATCGAGCTCAGGCCGAGCAGCGGCTCGAAGTACCTCGGCGTTACGATCACGATCAACGCGACCAGCCGCGAGCAGCTCGACGAGCTGTACCGGACGCTGTCGACGCATCCGATGGTCAAGGTCGTGCTCTGAGCACGCCGGCGCGGGCGAGCCGGCGATGATCGTCAAGGTGCTCGGCCCGGTCGCCTACGACCTCGCGCTCGACGCGATGCGCGACTTCACCGCGGCGCGCAGCGATGACAGCGAGGACGAGGTGTGGCTGTGCGAGCTCCCGCCGGTCTTCACGCAGGGCATCGCCGGTCGCGACGAGCACGTCGTCGACCCCGGCGCGATCGCCGTCGTCCGCAGCGACCGCGGCGGCCAGGTCACCTACCACGGCCCGGGCCAGGTCGTCGGCTACGCGCTCGTCGATCTGCGCCGTCTCGGCATCTACGTCAAGGAATACGTCTTTCGTCTCGAGCAGGCGCTGATCAAGACGCTCGAGACGTTCGCCGTCACCGGCCACCGCGTCCGCGGCGAGCCCGGGGTCTACGTCCGACTCGACGCGCCGTTCGGCCACGCCGTGCTGCCGGCGGCGTCGCTGGGAGCCGACCCGTTCGCCGGGCTCGGCAAGATCGCCGCGATCGGCGTCAAGGTCAGCCGCCACCGCACGTACCACGGCGTCGCGCTCAACGTCGCGATGGACCTCGCTCCGTTCGCGCGCATCCACCCGTGCGGCCACCCGGGGCTGAAAACGATCGATCTTTCTACAATCGGCGTTCGCGCCTCGTGGGACGAGGTCGCTGCCACGCTCGGCGCCAAGCTTTCCGCCACCCTCAGCCCGCGATGACGACACCCGCCACCTACGACGCGAGCGCCAAGCAGAAGGCCGAGGCGAAGACGTCGCGCATCCCGATCCCGATCGTCCCCGCCGCCGAGGTGCTGAAGAAGCCCGACTGGATTCGCGTGAAGGCGGGCTCGGCGAGCTCACGCTTCTACGAGATCAAGCGGATCCTGCGCGAGCACCGGCTGCACACGGTGTGCGAGGAAGCGTCGTGCCCGAACATCGGCGAGTGCTTCGGCAAGGGCACGGCGACGTTCATGATCATGGGCGACAAGTGCACGCGTCGCTGCCCGTTCTGCGACGTCGGCCACGGCCGTCCCGATCCGCTCGACGCCGACGAGCCCGTGAATCTCGCCAAGACGATCGCGGCGCTGAAGCTGAAGTACGTCGTCATCACGAGCGTCGACCGCGACGACCTGCGCGACGGCGGCGCGGCGCACTTCGTCGCCTGCATCGAGAAGACGCGCGAGCTCTCGCCCGAGACCAGGATCGAGATCCTGACGCCGGACTTCCGCGGCCGCATGGACCGCGCGCTCGAGATCCTCAAGGCCGCGCCGCCCGACGTCATGAACCACAACCTCGAGACCGCGCCGCGCCTCTACAAGCAGGCGCGCCCGGGCTCGGACTACGCGTTTTCTTTGAACCTCCTGAAGCACTTCAAGGAGCTCGTGCCGAACGTGCCGACCAAGAGCGGTGTCATGGTCGGACTCGGCGAGACCGACGAGGAGATTCTGCAGGTGATGCGCGACCTGCGCGCACACGATGTCGACATGCTGACGATCGGCCAGTACCTCGCACCGAGCGCGCACCACCTGCCGGTTCGCCGCTACGTCGAGCCGGCGACGTTCGCGATGTTCGAGCGCGAGGCTGAGGCGATGGGCTTTTCCCACGCTGCGGTCGGCGCGCTCGTCCGCTCGAGCTACCACGCCGACCAGCAGGCGCATGCCGCGGGCGTCGGCGCGTAGTCCCGCGTGAGCGCGGCCGCCGAGCCGGCGCTCGTCTGCGGCAACTGCCGCCAGGCGATGCAGCGCATCGCGCTCGCCGGCCATTACGGCCGCACCGTCGAGCTCGACGTCTGCCGCCACTGCGACCTCGTCTGGTTCGACGGCACCGAGACCGCGCAGCTGAGCGGACCCGCGCTGCTCGAGCTGATCGGCGCGATGGCCGAGTCGCAGACGCTGCCGCACGAGCTGTTCCGCGACGACGCGCGCTGCCCGCGCTGCGACGGCGCCCTCGAGCTCGCTCACAACCAGACGCGCTGGGGCCGCTCGTCGCAGCTGCAGTGCAGGCGCCGCCACGGCGCGTACCAGTCGTTCGCGCAGTTTCTCCAGGAGAAAGGCTTGCTGCGGCCGATGTCGACGGTCGATCGCGCCAAGCTGCTGCGCGACCGCGGCCGCATCGACTGCGTCAACTGCGGCGGCGCGATCGGCAAAGACGACGCGCTCTGTCCGTGGTGCAAATCGATCCCGAGCCTGCTCGATGTTGCCCGGCTCGCGCACGCGCTCGATCCGCTCGACACCATCGAGCAGCTTGCGCTGTACCGGACACCCGAGCGGCAGGGCGCGCTGCACTGCGCGGCGTGCGGCGCGGCATTGCCGCCGGGCGAAACGATCAGTTGCGCGCAGTGCGGCGCGACGCTCGCGATCACGAGCCTCGCGGAGGCGAACGCGCAGGTGCAGGCGCTCGCGCCGGCGTTGCGCGCCGCCGCGGAAAGGCCGTCGCCTGGCGTCGTCCGTCGTCGCCTCGACGCGCTCGAGGCCGACCTGCCGCGTCGCCGCGAGTGGGCGGCGCAGCTGCAGGCGGAGGCGGACGCGCAGCGCGGCCGCACCGTCGACGAGACCGACTGGAGCGAGCTCGGCGAACGCTGGAAGGTTCCCGCGATCGCGATCGGCGTCGCGTTCGTCCTCTGGATCGGATGGCACGCATTGCATCGCTGACGGCGTCGCGCGCCCGCGTTGTGCACGGCGCCCCGTGACCGGAACGCTCTGCGCGCTTGCCGCGATCGCGCTCTGGGCGACGCTCGCCTCGCTCGGCGTCGCGCTCGCGCACGTGCCGCCGTTCCTGCTCACCGGGCTCGCGCTCGTCATCGGCAGCGTGCCGTCGTGGCCGCTGGCGCGACGCTGGCGGATTCCGCCTTCGACGCTGCTGCTCGGCGTCTACGGCCTGTTCGGTTTCCACTTCCTCCTCTTCGTCGCGCTCAGGACCGCGCCGCCGCTCGAAGCGAACCTCGTCAACTACCTCTGGCCGCTCCTCATCGTCGTCCTCGCGCCGGTGCTGCTGCCGGGGATCCGGCTGACGCCCCTGCATGTCTTCGCCGCCCTTGCCGGATTCGCGGGTGCCGCGCTCGCGATCGGCGGCGGCCGCAGCATCGCGGCAACGCTGTCGTGGGGCTACCTCGCAGCAGCCGGCTCGGCGATCGTCTGGGCGACGTACTCGCTCGGCACGCAGCGCGTCGCGCACTTCCCGACGGCGGCGATCGGCCTCTTCGGTCTCGTCTCGGGCGTGTTTGCGCTCGTCTGCCACGCGCTCGTCGAGCCGGCGGTGGCGCTCTCGTCGCGCGACTGGCTGCTGATCGTCGTCGTCGGTGCCGGTCCGCTCGGCGCCGCGTTCTTCTTCTGGGACGCGGCGCTGAAGCGCAGCGACCCGCGCCGGATCGGGCTCCTCAGCTACCTGACGCCGCTCGCGTCGACGCTCCTGCTCGCAGCGACGACGGGGCGGACGCTGACGCCGTCGCTCACTATCGCGACGCTGCTCATCGTCGGTGCCGCGCTCGTCGGCCTGCGCACGCGCTGAGCGCCGAAGACGGAGAATCGTCGGCGGAGGTGCTCATGCAGCGACGTCATGTTTCCGTCTTTCTCGCCGTCGCACCGCTCGCCGTCACGCGACGCGCACACGCCGCCGATCCGAGCAACGCCGATGCGGCAGCCGGCATCCGCGTCGCGCTCGAGCGCGGCGCCAGCGCCGCGGTCAGCGCGCTCGGACGGCCCGACGGCTTTCTCGGCAACCCACAGGTGCGCATTCCGCTGCCCGGCTATCTCGAAGACGCTGCGAAGATGCTTCGCATGGCAGGCCAGCAGCGCCGCGTCGACGAGCTCGTTACGGCGATGAATCGCGCTGCCGAGGCGGCGGTTCCCGATGCGAAGAGCCTGCTCGCCGGCGCCGTGAAGTCGCTGACGGTGAGCGATGCCCGCGCCATCGTCACCGGCGGCGACGACTCGGTGACGCGCTTCTTCGCGGAGAAGACGCGCGCACCGCTCGCCGAGCGCTTCTACCCGATCGTCAAGCGACACACCGATCGCGTCGACCTCGCCGGCCGCTACAACGCGCTCGCCGGGCAGGGCGCGCAGCTCGGCCTCGTCCACGGCGACGCGGCGACGGTCGAGCGCTACGTGACCGGCAAGACGCTCGACGGCCTCTACTTCATGATCGGCGAGGAAGAGAAGAAGATCCGTCGCGATCCGGTTGCGACCGGCAGCGCGATCCTGTCGCGCGCGTTCGCGCGCTAGCGCGTCAAAGACCGCGCGACAGTTCGAACATCAGCGCCGCCGGCAGCGAGCTGGCGACGACGTCGCGGCCGATCCGCGCCATCTGCGCGCCGTTGGTGCCCGACATCTCGAAGGTCGAGCCCTGCTCGAGGATCTCGATGAAGACGAAGTCGGGCACCTCGCCGAGGATCTCGTCGCGGAACGAGCTGAAGCGCGCGCCCTTCAGGATCGCGTCGATGATGATCGCGTGCGGCAGCCCTTCGCGGCAAAAGCTCGCCGCCTCGCCGATCGACGCGACGAAGTCGACCAGCATGCCCATGTTGCGCAGCGCGTCGCGGATCAGCACCCGCACCTCGCGGCGCGATGCGACGACGAGGACGTGGCTGCCGGCGAGCGCCTTCGAGTTGCTCGACTGCGGGCCGCCGTCGTCGATCTCGGTCGCCGAGAGGCCCACCATCTCGTCGCCCGCGGTCTTCGGAAACTCGATCACGAGCGTCGTCGTCCCGCCGGCGTCCTTGCGGTCGACGGCGAGGCCCATCGTCCACGCGGTCTGCTCGATCAGCCGCCACGTCAGCGAGTCGAGGCGCGGCGACGCCTCGGTCGTAACGCTCTCGTCGACCTGATCGGCGGGACGGTTCGCGAACCGGCACGTCAGCCGCGCGTGCACGGGCCAGGTCTTGAAATCGACGACGTAGGCGATGTGCGCGTGTGCGTTGGCGAGCGCCCAGTCGAGGATCGCGTTGAGCAGGCTGAAGAGGAGCGACGCGTCGACGATGACGCGCGCCGACTTCATCTCGTGCTTGAGCGCGATGCCGCGCGCCTGCGTCTCGCGCGCGCGCAGCGCGAGCACGCTCTTCACCACCTCCTCGAGCTGCAGCACTTCATGCGACTGCTTGACCTTGCCCGACGCGAAGCGCGTCAGCTGCTGGCCGATCATGCCGGCCTGGCGCGCGCGCTCGACCTCGTCGCGCAGCGCGCGCAGGCTCGCGCGGTCGATCTTGCCGGTCGCCGTTAGGCCGTGGATGCGTTCGAGCGCGGCGGTCAAAGGCTCGGCGATCTCGACGCCGAGCTGCGACACGAGGTCGTGCCAGCGGTGGTCTTCGCCGGAGTCGAGCGGATCGTGGCGCTCGCTGAGGCGCGCCTCGGCGGCGGTGAGTTTGCCGGTGGACATGAACGACGATTCTCGAAAATGCGGGGGCCGCACTGCGGCGGGAGGGTCACTTCGGCCGTCCGCCCATCGCGCGATGTCCGGTGCCGTGGCGAAATCGCGGCGCCCCTCTCTATGCGACGCCGCGAGCCTGGAAGTGTGGATAACGCCCGGCGCGGCCGCCAGAGTGGCGCGTGCCGGCTGGCCAGTCGGTGTCACGAAGTCGCGAAATGTGACAAGTTGTTCACGAAATTCGGGCCTCGCGGCCCCGGCGACTCAGATCGCGCCCGCGCGCCGCAGCGCGGCGATCGCATCGGCGTCGAGCCCGATTTCGTTGAGGACGGCGTCGGTATCGGCACCGAGGAGCGGCGGCGCCCGCCGGTAGCGCACTGGCGTCGCACCGAGCTTGATCGGGCTCGCGACCAGGCGGACGCTGCCGGCGAGCGGATGCGGCAGCTCGACCGCCATGCCGCGGTGCTGCACGTGCGGATCGGCGAACACCTCGGCGAGGTCGTTGATCGGCCCGGCCGGCACCTTCGCCGCCTCGAGGTCGGCGAGCCACTCGGCGCGGCTGCGCAGCTTCAGGTGCGCGGCGAGCAGGGGAACGAGGACCGCGCGGTTGCGCACGCGACTGGCGTTGCGCGCGAAGCGCGGGTCGGTCGCGAGCTCGCTGCAGCCGGCGATCGTGCACAGCCGCGCGAACTGCGCATCGTTGCCGACCGCCAGAATGAGGTGGCCGTCGGCGACCTCGAACACCTGGTACGGCACGATGTTCTGGTGCGCGTTGCCGGCGCGCTGCGGCGCGACACCGCTGGCGAGAAAGCCGGCGCCGAGGTTGGCGAGCATCGCAACCTGGGTGTCGAGCAGCGCCATGTCGATCGCCTGGCCCTGGCCGGTGCGGTCGCGGTGGCGCAGCGCCGCCAGGATCGCGACCGTCGCGTACATCCCGGTGAAGAGGTCGGCGACCGCGACGCCGACCTTCTGCGGGCCACCGCCGGGCGCGTCGTCGGCGATCTCGGCGCGCGACGGCCCGGTCACGCTCATGAGGCCGCCCATGCCCTGGATCGCGTAGTCGTAGCCGGCGCGGCCGCGGTACGGACCGGTCTGGCCGAAGCCGGTGATCGAGCAGTAGACGAGCCGCGGATTGCGTGCGAGCAGGCTTTCGGCGTCGAGGCCGTGGCGGGCGAGGTCGCCGACCTTGAAATTCTCGATCACGACGTCGGCGCGGTCGGCGAGCCGACGCACCAGCTCGGCTCCTTCGCCGGTCGCGATGTCGATGGTCACCGAGCGCTTGTTGCGGTTCGTGCCGAGGTAGTAGGCCGCGTCGGCGGTCTCGTGGCCGTCGCGGTCGCGCAGGAATGGCGGACCCCAGCCGCGCGTGTCATCGCCACCGGGTGCACCGTGTTTCGCCGGCTTCTCGACCTTGATGACCTCGGCGCCGAGGTCGGCAAGCACCTGCGTCGACCAGGGGCCGGCGAGGACGCGCGAGAGGTCGAGCACGCGAACCCCGTCGAGGGCCATCGGCGCTGGCGCGGCGGCGGTGGTCATGGCCGCGATTGTCGGCGAGCCCGGATAATGGCCGCATGCAGAGCGACTGTGCGTGCCGGACCGAGCTCCGGCACGCCGCCACCGCGGCGCTCGCCGCAACCACGCTCGCCGCCTGCTCGCCGACCTTCGATTGGCGCGAGGCCCGTCCCGCGGGCAGCGGCGCGGTCGTGATGTTCCCGTGTCGGCCGCAGCACCAGCAGCGCGACGTGACGCTCGCGGGTAGCGTCGTCGCGATGCGGATGGACGCGTGCAGCGCCGGCGGCGCGAACTTCGCGCTGGCGACGCTCGACGCCGGCGATCCGTACCGGGTGACCCCTGACCTCGTGGCGCTGCGCACGCAGCTGCTCGCGCACCTCGGCGTCGCGACGGCCGAGCAGCGGCCGCTCGTCCTCGCGGGCGCGACGCCCAATCCGGAAAGCGTGCGCTTGCATGCCGTCGGCAAGCGGCCGGACGGGACCCGTGTCGTCGCCGACGCTGCCTTCTTCGTTAAGGGACTGACGCTGTACCAGGCAACGGTGCTGGGCGACGACGATGGTCCTGGCCGCGAGGCGGTCGACACCTTCTTCGGCGCGATCCGCCTGCCTTGAGCAGACGAACCCGATGCCCGGCCTCCTCATCCTCGCCCACGCGCCGCTCGCCTCGGCGCTGAAAGCCGTCGCCGAGCACGCGTTTCCGGATTGCGCCGCGCGCGTTGTTGCGCTCGACGTGCTGCCGACGATGCCGGTCGAGGAGATCGAGTCGCTGGGCCGGGTCATGCTCGAGCAGATGCCCGAGCGCGAGGTGTTGATCTTCACCGACGTCTTCGGCGCGACGCCGTGCAACGTGGCGCAGCGCCTTGCCGATGGCGTTCACGTCAAAGTCGTCGCCGGGGTCAACGTGCCGATGCTCTGGCGGACGCTCTGCTATCCGGCCGAGTCGCTCGAGTCTCTGGTCGCGCGCGCCCTTGCCGGCGCGACCCAGGGCGTCATGCCGGTCGCGACAGCGCGACCGCAGAACCAGCACCTGAGGTCACGCGGCCATGGCGACGGCGACGGTCAAGATCAGTAACAAGCTCGGCCTGCACGCGCGCGCGTCGGCCAAGCTGAGCAAGCTCGCCGGGACGTTTCGCAGCGAAGTCTCGCTGGCGCGCAACGGCCGCCGCGTGAACGCCAAGAGCATCATGGGCGTGATGATGCTGGCCGCCGGCCTCGGCGCCGAGGTCGAGATCGAGGCCGAGGGCGACGATGCCGACGCCGCGATGACCGCGCTGCGCGCGCTGATCGACGACAAGTTCGGCGAGGGCGAATAGCCGTCCATCCTGCGTGCGCTCGCGGTGCGGGCGCGCATCGTGCTTTGGTTGCTCGGCAGCCATTCGCCGCTGCTAGGATCGATCCATGAGTTTCCAGCTCTTCGGCCTGCCGGTGTCGCGGGGCATCGCGATCGGGCGAGCCGTGCTGGTCGCTTCGAGCCGGCTCGACGTCGCGCACTACTACGTCGCCGAGGACGACGTCGACGCCGAGGTCGAGCGGCTGCGCACTGCGCGCAACGCGGTCGCGCGCGAGCTCAACGCGATGAAGCGCGACATGCCGGCGGAAGCTCCGGCCGAGCTGTCGGCGCTGCTCGACGTGCACCTGATGCTGCTCCACGACGACACGCTCACTGGCGCCGCGAAGCAGTGGATCCGCGAGCGCCACTACAACGCCGAGTGGGCGCTTTCGGCCCAGCTCGAAGTGCTCGCTCGCCAGTTCGACGAGATGGAGGACGAGTACCTGCGCGAGCGCAAAGCCGATCTCGAGCAGGTCGTCGAGCGTCTGATCGGCGTGCTGACACGCGGCGCCGACGGCCCGTCCGCAGTCGAGCACGCGATCGCGCCCGATAGCGGCGAGGACCCGCTCGTGCTCGTCGCCGCCGACATCTCTCCCGCCGACATGCTGCAGTTCAAGGGCGGCGTGTTCCTCGGCTTCGTGACCGACGTCGGCGGCAAGACCTCGCACACGGCGATCGTCGCGCGCAGCATGGACATCCCGGCGGTCGTCGGCGCGCGCGAGGCGAGCCGGCTGATTCGCCAGGACGATTGGGTCGTCATCGACGGCGATGCCGGCGTCGTCATCGTCGACCCGACGCAGGCGGCGATCGAGGAGTACCACGCGATCAAGCGCAAGCGCGAAGCCGGCCGGGCGCGGCTGGCGCGGCTGCGCCACCTGCCCGCGGTGACGCGCGACGGCGAGCGCGTCGAGCTGCAGGCCAACATCGAGCAACCCGGCGATGTCGCCGCCGCGCTCGCCGCGGGTGCGGTCGGAATCGGCCTGTTCCGCAGCGAGTTCCTGTTCATGAATCGCGACGGCGAGCTGCCTGGCGAAGACGAGCAGTACGAGGCGTACCGCAGCGTCGTCCAGGGCATGCGCGGCCGGCCGGTGACGATCCGCACGGTCGACATCGGTGCCGACAAGGAAATCGAGCGCATGTCGGCGACGGAGCTTCGCCATGAGCACGCGCTCAATCCGGCGCTCGGCCGGCGTGCGATCCGCTGGAGCCTCTCCGAGCCCGCGATGTTTCGCCAGCAGCTGCGCGCGATGCTGCGTGCGGCGGCACACGGACGCGTACGGATCCTGCTGCCGATGGTCAGCCAGCTGAGCGAGGTCCGACTGACGCTCGAAGCCCTCGCGCGGGCCCGCCAGCAGCTCGAGGACTCCGGTCGCGCGTACGGTGCGGTCGAGCTCGGCGCGATGGTCGAGATCCCCGCTGCCGCGCTCGTGCTGCCAAGCTTCCTGCGCTACTTCGACTTCGCCTCGATCGGAACGAACGATCTGATCCAGTACACGCTCGCCATCGATCGCGCCGACGAAACGGTCGCCCACCTCTACAACCCGTGGCACCCCGCCGTGCTGCAGCTCGTCGCGCAGACGATCGCGTCTGCCGCGCGGCTGCGCAAGGACGTCAGCGTCTGCGGCGAGATGGCGGGCGACCCGGCGTTCACCGAGCTTCTGCTCGGCATGGGCCTGCGGAGCTTCTCGATGCACCCGTCGCAGATTCCGACGATCAAGGAACGCGTGCTCGGAACCGATGCCGGCCGCTGGGCAAAGTCGCTGCCCGAGATCATCGCGGCCGACGACCCCGAGCGCGAGGTCGCTTCGATCATCGCCGAGATCGCATCGCCGCGGGGCGGTCCTCTGGTCGCGAGCGCGACTGCGATGTAGGCTTTCGCGATCGCAGCGAGCGATCGCAGATCGGCTGCTTCGCGTGTGGCCGACACCGGGCTGAGACGCGCTCGCTTCTTGTCCTTCTCGAACGCTCTGGCTTGACACGAGCCTTCGAAACGTGCAAGAATCGCAGTCTTCGCTGAGAGCTGCACCCGAGACTTCGAGGAGCGCATCAGCCGGCCTTTTGGCCATCGCTCTTTAAAAACTGACAGCCGATAAGTGTGGGCGTTCGAGGCGAGTGCCTTGGGTCCTAGT
>Ga0134124_10004849_pt1 | contig 10819 bp, 11 predicted proteins | sample KB304_FD_96880 | JGI IMG/M metagenome (GOLD analysis project Ga0134124, IMG submission 96880) | Terrestrial soil microbial communities without Nitrogen fertilizer from Kellogg Biological Station, Michigan, USA - KB3-0-4 | ecosystem: Environmental > Terrestrial > Soil > Unclassified ... | reverse complement strand
CGGGCAGGGCCAGGTCCACAAGGACATGGTCAAGTTCGTCTACGACAAGGGCCAGGGCACCGGCAAGAAGGAGGAAATCGGCGACGTGCTCTACAACCGCGGCCTGGTGTCGGCGATGATGGCCGTCGAAGGCGTGCGCAAGGCGCAGGTCAAGTATGGCAAGAAGCCGCTCAAGGGCGAGGAGGTGCGCTGGGGGCTGGAGAACCTGGCGATCGACAAGCCGATGATCAAGAAGCTCGGCATGGAGGGCTTCATGCTTCCGGTCAGCACCAGCTGCGTGAACCACTCCGGGGAATCCACCGCCAGCATCCACACCTGGGACGGCAAGAAGTGGGTGGTCGGGCCGGATCACTACGCATCCGACCAGCAGATTCTCAAGCCGATGATCCGCGCCTCCGCCGAGAAGTACGCGGTGGAGAAAAAAGTCGTCAAGCGCGACTGCGCCAAGGAAGCCGGCTGATTTTCTCGAAATAACGAGGCGGGCAAAGCGGCGCCGGGCGGACCCGGCGCCGTTTTTTTGAGGAGTTTGCATGTCCAGTGCAGCGACGATGCTCAGCGTGAACGGCATCGAGGTGATCTACAACCACGTCATCCTCGTTTTGAAGGGCGTGTCCCTGACGGTGCGCGAGGGCGGCATCGTGGCGCTGCTGGGCGCCAACGGCGCCGGCAAGACCACCACCCTGCGGGCGATCTCCAACCTGCTCAAGGGAGAACGCGGCGAGGTCACCAAGGGCTACATCGAGTACATGGGCGAGCGCATCGAGCGCCTGACGCCTTCGGACCTGGTGAAGCGCGGCGTGGTCCAGGTCATGGAGGGGCGCCACTGCTTCGCACATCTCTCGGTCGAGGAGAACCTCCTTACCGGCGCCTACACGCGCACCGGCGCCGAGCGGCGCGAGGGCCTGGAGCGAGTCTACGGATACTTCCCGCGCCTGAAGGAGCGGCGCCACTCGCAATCGGGCTACACCTCGGGCGGCGAGCAGCAGATGACCGCCATCGGGCGCGCGCTGATGGCACGGCCGAAGATGATCCTTCTGGACGAGCCGTCGATGGGCCTCGCGCCGCAGCTGGTCGAGGAAATCTTCGAGATCGTCCGCGACCTGAACGTGAAGGAAAAGGTGAGCTTCCTGCTCGCCGAGCAGAACACCAACATCGCGCTCAGGTACGCGGGCTACGGCTACATCCTGGAAAACGGCCGCGTGGTGATGGACGGCGAGGGCAGCGAGCTGGCGCAGAACGAAGACGTGAAAGAGTTCTACCTCGGCTTCTCTTCCGGCGGCCGCAAAAGCTTCCGCGACGTGAAGTCCTACCGTCGCCGCAAGCGTTGGCTTTGAAGCCGTTTTTCGACAAGCTCGAGACCCGCTCGCCGAAGCAGCGGGAGGCGGCGCTGCTCGCGGCCTTGCCGAAGCAGATTGCGCACGCCAAGCGGCGCGCACCCGGGTTCGCCAGGATTTTTGAAAATATAAAGGCTGAAAAAATCAGAAGCCGCGCGGCGCTGGCGGCGCTGCCGGTGACGCGCAAGTCCGATCTCGCTGGCCTGCAAGCGCAGGAGCGGCCGCTGGGCGGGCTGAATGCGACGCCGGTCGCGAAACTGGCCAAGATATTCATGTCGCCCGGCCCGATCTACGAACCCGAGGGCCGCGGCAGGAACTGGTGGCGCTCCGCTCGAGCGCTGTACGCGGGTGGTTTTCGCGCCGGCGACCTGGTTGCCAATACTTTCGCCTACCACTTCACGCCGGCCGGTTCGATGCTTGAATCGGGCGCGCTGGCGATCGGCTGCACGGTAGTCCCGGCGGGTACCGGGCAGACCGAGTTGCAGGTGGCGGCGATTCGCGACCTGGGCATTGCCGGCTACATCGGCACGCCGTCCTTCCTCAAGCTGATTGTCGAGAAGGCGGGCGAGCTGAATTGCGACATCTCCTCGCTCAAGAAAGCGCATGTCGGCGCCGAATACCTGCCGCCCGCGCTGCGCCAGGCGATGCTCGAGCGCGGGATCCACGTCACGCAGAGCTACGGCTCCGCGGACCTGGGCTCGATCGCCTACGAATCGCTGGCGGCGGACGGTTCGGTGAATCCCGGCATGATCCTCGACGAAGGCCTGCTGCTCGAAATCGTGCGGCCCGGTTCCGGCGACCCCTTGCCCGCGGGCGAAGTCGGCGAGGTGGTGATCACCAGCTTCAACCGCGACTATCCGCTGATCCGTTTCGGCACCGGCGACCTGTCCGCCGTCCTGCCCGGCAAGAGCCCCTGCGGGCGCACCAACACGCGCATCCGCGGCTGGCTGGGGCGCGCCGACCAGAGCACCAAGGTGCGCGCGATGTTCGTGACGCCGAAGCAGGTGAACGAGATCCAGCGCCGCCACCCGGAGGTCCTGAAGGCGCGGCTGGTGGTGGAGGGAGAATCCGGCAACGACCGCATGACGCTCAAGTGCGAAGTGAAGGGCCGTCCCGAAGGGCTCGCCGACGCGCTCGTCGCCTCCATCCGCGATCTCACCAAGCTGCGCGGCGAGGCAGAGCTGGTGGAAGCCGGCAGCCTGCCGAACGACGGCAAGGTGATCGAGGACCTCAGGAAGTACGTCTAGCAGCCGCGGCCGGCAGGCCGTCCAGCCGCTGCATTTCCTGGTTCTTGATGACTGAAGGATTTTTCAGGAAGTCCTTCAGGAATTCGATCGAGTCGGCACCCCAGAAAAGCTCCCCGTCGATTTCGAACGTCGGCACGCCGAACACGCCGCGCTGAATTGCAGAGTCTGTGTTCTTTTTCAGGGCATCCTTGACATCCGGCGCGTTCAGCGTCTCGGGCGGCACGCCCAATTCCTTGCAAAGGAGCGCAAATTCCTGCTGGTCCGATGCGTCCTTGCCTGTCGCCCAGACTGCATCGAAAATTTTCCGTATCGCCTCGGGTTTCGAGTCGCAGGCGATCGACAGGCGGAGGTGGTGCAACGGATTGAAAGGATGCGCCGCCGGGTAGCGCAGCGGTAGGCCAAGGCTGTTGGCCCACCAATGGCTCCAGCGATAGGTGTAGCGGCGCTTGGTCGGCAGTTCCGCCGGCCCTTTCTGCCCCCAGTGGTTCAGGATCCCCGCAAACAGCACGGGCCGGAACTCGATCTTCACGTCCGCAGGCAGTTCCTTCAGCCGGTGCAGGCAGATATAGGCGAAGGGCGAAATGAAATCGAAATACCAGATGACGGTGCGCATGTTGCTATCCTAGCCCCAAGGAGAAAATCCATGGGCGTACGCATCGAAAAGCAAGGCAAGGTCTGGACGGTGATCCATTCGCGTCCGGAAGCGAAGAACGCCATGGATCCGGCGAGCGCGGAAGCGCTGGAGAAGGCGTTCCTCGCCTTTGACGCCGATTCGGAAGCGGCTGTCGCGGTGCTCTGGGGAGAAGGCGGTGCGTTCTGCGCCGGTTTTGACCTGAAGCATGCGGCGCAAGGCAGTGGGATTGATCCGAATTCTTACCCGGTCGATGAGCACGCACCGCTGCCGCGCGCGCCGATGGGACCGACGCGCCTGGTGCTGGACAAGCCGGTGATCGCCGCGGTTGCAGGACCTGCCGTCGCCGGCGGCTTTGAGGTCGCGCTCTGGTGCGACCTGCGCGTGATGGAGGAATCGGCCTACTTCGGCGTCTACTGCCGCCGCTGGGGCGTGCCGCTGATCGACGGCGGCACCGTGCGGCTGCCGCGTATCGTCGGCCGCGGCCGTGCGCTCGACCTGATCCTGACTGGGAGAAAAGTCGAAGCGGAGGAAGCGCTGCGCATAAACCTTTGCGAGCAAGTGGTGCCCGATGGCCAGTCGCGCCAGCGCGCGGAAGCCCTGGCGAACGAAATCGCGCGCTTTCCGCAGGCCTGCATGCGCGCCGACCGGCGCTCCGTGTACCACCAGGAAGGACTCGACCTGCGCGAGGCGATGCGCTACGAGTGGGGTAACGGCATCCCCGCGCTCGCTGCCGAAGGCCGGGCCGGCGCCGCACGTTTCGCCTCGGGCAAGGGGCGCGGCGGGAACTTCAACGACATCTGATCATGGCCATCTACGTCATCGCGCAATTGCGCTTCACCAACCGTCCCGCTTACGACCGCTATCAGGCCCGCTTCATGGAGGTGTTCGCCAAATACAAGGGCCGCCTGCTCGCCGCCGACGAGCAGCCGCGCGTCATGGAAGGGAAATGGGACCGCGAGAAAGTGGTGCTGATGTCGTTTCCCGATGAGGCCGCGTACCGGGACTGGAGCGAGTCGCCGGGCTATCAGGAGATCTCGAAAGACCGCAAGGCGGGTGCCGACGCAGTCGTGCTGCTGGTGAAGGGTTTCGGCTAGCGGTTTTCGACGTCGGCGGTTTCCGAGTGCCGCCCGCTCAACTGCGCGAGCACCGCGGCCTGCTCGGTCTCGGCCATCTCGCCCCAGCGGGCGATTTCGCCGAGCGTGCGCTTGCAGCCCAGGCAGTAGCGGTTGTCCGCATCCATGACGCAGACCTTTGTACAGGGGGAGTTCACGCGCGCTTGGCGGCGATGGCGCGGCCGGCTTTGGAGCCCGGCTCGCGTTTCAGAAATGCGGAGATCCACAACCCCGTATCGACAACTTTTTCGAGATTGATCCCGGTCTCGATGCCGAGCCCATCGAGCATGTAGAGCACATCCTCGGTCGCAACGTTGCCAGAGGCGCCCTTGGCGTAGGGACAGCCGCCCAGTCCTGAAACCGACGAATCGAAGGTGGCCACCCCGAGTTCCATCGAGGCGTAGATGTTGGCGAGCGCCTGGCCGTAGGTGTCGTGGTAGTGGCCGGCGAGTTTCTCCGCCGGCACGCGCTTCATGCAGGCTTCGATCATCGCCTGCGTCTTGCGCGGCGTGGCTGCGCCGATGGTGTCGCCGAGCGACACTTCGTAGCAGCCCATGTCGTAGAGCGCGCCGGCGACTTCAGCGACCTTTTCCGGCTTGATCTCGCCTTCGTAGGGGCAGGCGACGACGCAGGAGATGTAGCCGCGTACCTTGATGCCGCTCTGTTTTGCGGCGTCGACCACGAGGCGGAAGCGGTCGATTGACTCCGCAATCGAGCAGTTGATATTTTTCTTCGAGAATGTTTCCGAGGCAGCGCCGAACACCGCGACTTCGGTCGCGCCCGCTGCTTTTGCAGATTCAAAGCCTTTCAGGTTCGGCGTCAGCACCGGGTAGGAGACGCCGGGCTTGCGGCGGATGCGCTCCAGTACCTCGGTGTGGTCCGCCATCTGCGGGATCCACTTCGGCGACACGAACGCGGTAGCCTCGACCGAGCGGATGCCCGCGTCGGCCAGCCGCTCGATCAGCTCCAGTTTGATCGCGGTGGGGACCTCGCCTTTTTCGTTCTGCAATCCGTCGCGCGGCCCGACGTCGACGATTTTTACTTTCGCTGGCAGGCGCTCCATGCCGGGATGTTAAGGCAAATCAGTTGCGCTGCCGCCAGGCGCGGTACAGAGGCCATGCGATTACCGCGACCGTCAGCATCCCCAACCCCCCGGCAATCGGCCGCTCGAAAAAAGCGAGCATGCGTCCGTCGGACTTGATCATCGAACTGATGAAATTCTCCTCCAGCATCGATCCCAGCACCATGCCGAGGATTGCGGGCGCCACCGGGAAGCCGTTTTCTTCCATGATGAAAGCGATGAGTCCGAACACCAGCATCAGCACCACGCCGAACAGCGAGTTGTTGATGGCGAAGGAGCCGACGACGCAGAACAGCAGGATCACCGGCATCAGCACTTGGCGCGGCGCGCGCAACAGCTGGGTGGCGCCCCTGATCGCGGCCACGCCGAGCGGAACCATCAGCAGGTTGGCGAGGATGAAGACGAGGAAGATGGCATACATTTCCGGCGCCTTTTCCAGGAAGATGGTCGGGCCGGGGTTGAGGCCCTTGATATAGAGAACGCCGATCACGATTGCGGTGATCGAGTCGCCAGGAATGCCGAAGACGAGGGCCGGAATCCAGGCGCCGGCGAGCGCCGAGTTGTTCGAGGCGCCCGCCTCGACGATGCCCTCGACGTGTCCGGTGCCGAATTTCTGCGGTTCTTTCGAGAATTTCTTCGACATCGCGTACGACATCCAGGCGGCGATATCCGCGCCCGCGCCGGGCAGCGCGCCGATCGCGGTGCCCAGAGTCGAGCCGCGCAGGATCTGCAGCGGGTATTTCTTGGTCAGCCCCCACATGCCGGTGAAGACATTGCCGATCTTCGCCTGCGCCATTTCCCAAGGCTGGTCCATGGTGGCGACATTGCGGATGATTTCGGAGATCGCGAACATGCCGATCATGATTGGGATCAGCGTCAGCCCGCCGGCCAGTTCGGCGCTGCCGAAGGTGAAGCGCGGAAACGCCGCCGGATTGTCCAGGCCCTCCGAGGCGACCAGCAGCCCGACCAGCAGCGATACCACGCCCTTCAGCGGGTTGCCGATGGCGAGAAACACTGCGCTCGAAAGGCCGAGTACCACCAGCCAGAAGTATTCGAAGGACGAGAATTTGAGTGCGATCTCGGCCAGCGCCGGTGCCGCGACAATCAGCACGGCGGTGCCGAACAGGCCGCCGATCACGGAGAACACCAGCCCGGCGCCGAGCGCGATCTCGCCCTGGCCTTTCTTGGTCATCGCGTAGGCTTCGTCGGTGTACGCGGCCGGTGCGGGCGTTCCCGGCATGCGCAGCAGGCAGCTCGGAATGTCGCCGGCGAAGATCGCCATCGCGGTCGCGGTGACGATGGAAGCGATCGCCGGCACCGGCGGCATGAAGAAGGTAACCGGTACAAGCAGCGCCGTCGCCATGGTAGCGGTGAGACCGGGAATGGCGCCGACAAAGAGGCCGAACGCAGCCGAGGCAACGATCACCCATAGCACGTATGGATCGAACACCAGAGAAAAGGCCTGCGACAGGATCGCGAGCGTCATGTCAGAAGACCACGCGCTCGAGCAGGCCCCAGGGCAAGGGTACCTTGAGCAGCTTGTAGAACGCGAGGTGGATCACCACCGTCGCCGCGATCGACACGGGCAGGGCGAGCCGCCAGGACGCGCCCAGCAGGCGCGACCAGGCGAGCAGCAGCGCGCCTGCCGTGATGTGAAAGCCCAGCGTGTCGACTGCGAATATGTAGAGCAGGAGTCCCGCAATCACGGAAGCGACGCTGATAACCGGCCGGGCGCGCCGCGACCACTCCGGCAACGCGAACAGCGGATCCGAGGTGGCCGCGCGCAGACGCGAAACGACGAGCAGCGCGCCGCAGGCGATGAAGCCGCCCGCGATCAGGCCGGGAAACCAGGCCGGCCCGAACTTCTGGCCCGGCATCGGCGGAAAGCCCTGGATGTGCCAGAGCACCACCGCGCCGAGCACCACCAGCGCCGCGCCGCTAAGCGCGTCGTTGATCTTCATGGCGCCGAAAAACTACTTTGCCAGTCCGACGGCTTTGAGCGTCGCGCCCATGTCGGCGTCCGCCTTGGCCATGAACTTCGCCGCGCCGTCCGAGTCGGCCCAGACCACGCCGAAGCCGCGGCTTGCCATGAAGTCCTTGTACTCCTTGGAGTCGTAGACCTTCTTCAGCGCGCCACCTAGCGTTTTCTGCACGTCGGCCGGAACGCCCTTGGGAGCCGCGATCACCCGCCATGCCGGCATCGACCAGTTGCTGCCGATTTCCTTCTGCAGGGTCGGCACGTTCGGGTAGAGCGTAGGCGGGTTGGCGTCCATGATCGCAAGCGCTTTCACCTTGCCCGAATCGATCATCGCGCGCGCCTCCGGAATGGAACAGGGCACGACATCGACGCCGCCGGCAACCATGTCCTGCAGGCCGGGCGCGGCGCCGTTGGACGGCACCCACGGGAGCGCCGCCGGATCGATGCCCTGCTCCTTGAGCAGCCCTGCGATGGCGAGATGCCAGATTCCGCCCTGGCCGGTGCCCGAGGCTTTCATCTTGCCGGGATTGGCCTTGATCGCCGCGAACAGTTCCTTGACGTTCTTGTACGGCGAATCGACGCGCACATGAATGCCGGCCGGATCGGCATTCACCAGGCCGATGGGCGTGTAATCGGCCGGCCCGAGCGCGGTGAGTCCGACGTGATGCATCATCGTAATTTCCACGGTGATCAGGCCGATGGTGTAGCCGTCGGCCAGCGACTTGGCGATGGCGTCGTGGCCGACCACGCCCGAGCCGCCGGTGCGGTTGACGACGTTGATCGGCTGCTTCAGCTCCTTCTCCATCAGCGCCGCGATGATGCGCGCCGTGGCATCGGTGCCGCCGCCCGCGCCCCAGGGAACGATGAGTTGGATCGGGCGTTGCGGGTATTGCGCCTGGGCGGCGCCCAGGAAAAACACCGCGAGCAAGGCCGCGGCCTGCAGAAGCTTCCTCATGACTCCTCCCCTGATTAACCGGATGGTTACAGGAGAATTCTACTGCGTCAGGCGCAGAAGTTCGGCCCCTTCGTTCACCTGATCGCCCGCCTTGAAGTGGATTTCGGCGACTTGCCCATCGTGCGGTGCCGCAATCGTATGTTCCATCTTCATCGCCTCGAGTATCACCAGCGGCGCGCCCTTGGCGACCTTTGCGCCCGCGGCGACCAGCACCTGCAAAACCTTGCCGGGCATCGGTGCCGCCAGCGTTCCGATGGCACTGTCGGGCTCGGGCGCCGTCTGCGCGCTTTGCAGCGCCAGCACCCGGTGCGCGCCATCCCGGAACAGGTGCCAGTGGGTGCCGTCCCGCACTGCGCGAACGCGGAAAGAAGCATCGCCCAGGGTCACCTGCAGTACGCCGTCCTCTTCGCGGCCACCGAAGGCAAACTCGCGTCCGGCGATCTCGAGCCGGTACCCTGACGGCGTGAAGTGGATCTGGACCGGGTGGACGGCTTCTCCGACCGCGAAAACCAGCTCGTGGTGCGAACCCAGGTTCAGCCGCCAGCCGTCGACGATGTTCCACGGCGAATACGGGTCGGCCGAAGCGCTCGCCGTCGCCGCCGCCTGCGCCTGCTCGGCCAGCAACTCGGCCAGCGCGGCGCTGGCAAGGTCCTCGTCGCTCGGGCCGGCGTCGGCCGGGAACAACTCGGCGCGCGAGCGCTCGATGAGTCCGGTGTCGAGATCGGCGCTGGAAAAGGCCTTGCTCGCTATGGTGCGTGCAAGAAATTCGACGTTGGTCGAGACACCGACGATCTCGTAGTCCGCCAGCGCCGCGCGCATGCGCCCGAGCGCGATCGCGCGGTCTTCGCCCCAGACAACGAGCTTGGCGATCATCGGGTCGTAGTGCGGTGTGATGGTGTCGCCCTGGCGCACGCCCGTGTCCACGCGCACGCTTCCAGGCCGCTCTTCCGGTGAGCGCAGATGCCGCAGCGTTCCGGTGGAGGGCAGAAAGCCCTTGGACGGATTTTCGGCATAGATGCGCGCTTCGATGGCGTGACCGTTCAGCGGGATTTCATTCTGTTTCAAGGGCAGCGGACTGCCAGCGGCTACTTCGATCTGCCACTTCACGAGATCCTGCCCGGTGATCATCTCGGTCACCGGGTGTTCTACCTGCAGCCGGGTGTTCATCTCCATGAAGAAGAACGTCCCGTCCTGCCCGGCAATGAATTCCACGGTGCCCGCACCGGTGTACTTGATGGATTTCGCCGCGGCGACGGCGGCCTCGCCCATTTCCTTGCGGCGTTTCGCGCCCAGGCCCGGGGCCGGTGCTTCCTCCAGCACCTTCTGGTGGCGGCGCTGCACCGAGCAGTCGCGTTCGAACAGGTAGACGACGTTGCCCTGCGTGTCGCCGAACACCTGCACCTCGATATGGCGCGGGCGCTCGAGATAGCGTTCGATCAGCACGCGGTCGTCGCCGAAGGATGCCTTGGCTTCGCGCTTCGCCGATTCCAGGGCCGCTGAGAATCCTTTCGTGTCCTGCACGACGCGCATGCCCTTGCCGCCGCCGCCCGCGGAAGCCTTGATCAGCACCGGATAACCGATCTTGTCCGCCTGCTTCTGCAGGAACGCCGGGTCCTGGTCTTCGCCGTGGTAGCCGGGCACCAGCGGCACGCCGGCTTTCTCCATCAGGCGCTTGGCCGCCGACTTGTCGCCCATCGCGGCGATCGCCTCCGGCGTCGGGCCGATGAAGACGATGCCGGCCTTGGCGCAGGCCGCGGCAAAGTCCTCGTTCTCGGATAGGAACCCATAGCCGGGATGGATCGCCTCGGCGCCGGTTTCCCGCGCCGCCGCGAGGATCGCATCGATGCTCAGGTAACTTTCGCGCGCATCGGCCGGTCCGATGCGCCGCGCCTCATCCGCAAGCGCCGTGTGGCGCGCGCCGCGATCGGCGTCCGAATACACAGCAACCGTGCGGATGCCCATGGCGCGCGCCGCCGCGATCACCCGGCAGGCAATCTCGCCGCGGTTGGCGATGAGAATCTTGCGGAACACGTTATTTCTTCGTCCGCTTCGGCTTCACTTGCACGGCTTCGAATTCCTTCACCCAGGCGGGCTTGCGCTTCTCCAGGAACGAGGCGATGCCTTCCTTGCCCTCGGGCGAGACACGTATCTCGGCGATGCGTTTCGCGGTGTCGGCAATCCTAGCGTCGTACCCCGCGCGGGCGCACACCTTGCGCACCAGGTCCTTGATCTTGCCGTGCGCCGCCTTGCCGCCGATCACCAGGTGGCCGAGGATCCCGTGGACCGCGCCATCCAGTTGCTCGGGCGGGCAGACGTCGGAAAGCAGGCGCAGCCGATACGCCTCGCCCGCGTCGATCACTTCGCCGGTGAGGAAATAGCGCCGCGCCAGCCGCTCCCCCATCGCCCGCGCCACGTCGGGGCTGATGGTGGCCGGCGACAGCCCCAGCTTGACCTCAGTCAGGCAGAACTCCGCATGCT